>Ga0066903_100000623_pt1 | contig 23131 bp, 19 predicted proteins | sample PanSoiMetaGPlot1_FD_67491 | JGI IMG/M metagenome (GOLD analysis project Ga0066903, IMG submission 67491) | Tropical forest soil microbial communities from Panama analyzed to predict greenhouse gas emissions - Panama Soil - Plot 1 (version 2) | ecosystem: Environmental > Terrestrial > Soil >... | reverse complement strand
GAAGCGTCTGGGCCGAAGATCGGCCCTGACGAACTCGACGACACGTTCGTGGCCGGCGGCTACACCAACGGTTACTGGCCGGAGCTGGCTGGCGCGATCTCTGCCTACCTGCACGGCGGCTCGAGCCAGCAGCTGGTGACGGTCTTCAATCAGATCGGCAAGCAGAAGGAGAACGAGTTCGCGGTCTATAACGCCGTCGAGTGCGCGGACGTAGCCTGGCCGCGGAACTGGGCGAAGTGGAACGCCGACACCAGGCGGGTCTACCGCACCGCCCCGTTTGAAGCCTGGGACAACGCATGGTTCAACGCCGCATGCGCATTCTGGCCGGTGCACGGTCCGGCCAGGCCGATGAAGATCGGCGCGCCCGGGCTGCCCGGCATCCTCATGCTCCAGGGCACGCTCGACGCGGCCACGCCGTACGCAGGCGCGCAGAACGCGCACCGGCGGCTGCCGACCGCGAAGATGGTTGTCGTTCGCGGCGGCGGCAACCACGGGCAGTCGCTCGCGTTCCCGGCGAATTCGTGCGTGAACGGTTATCTGAACAGATACCTAGCGAATGGCGCGCTTCCGTCGGCCCCCGGCCTGGTCAACGCGACGTGCGCGCCACTGCCTGACCCCACCCCTAACGGCTGAGCCCGACGGCCGGCTAGCCGTTACGCTAAAGGGGTGCTACGCACCAGGGCCGGGCAAACATCCGGGCTCCGGCTGCTGACCGATCGCGATCGGGACGAGGCGCTGGCCATCTGCGACCGCGATCCGGTCGCGAACGTCTTCGTCAGAGCGCGACTGCAGGCGACCGGGCTCGACCCGCTGCGGCTGGGCGCGCAGGTCTGGGGGTTCCACGAATCCGGCAGGCTCGAGTCGCTCTGCTACGTCGGCGCGAACATGGTGCCGGTCGAGGCCGGCCCGGCCGCGGTGGCCGCCTACGCCGAGCGGGCCAGGAAGCAGGGGCGCCGCTGCTCGTCGATCGCCGGACCCGCTCCGGCCGTCGGGGAGTTGTGGCGCAGGCTCGAGCCTTACTGGGACCGGCCGCGTGAGATCAGGGACCGGCAGCCGCTGATGGCGATGGCGAGCGAGCCTCTCGTGACCCCTGACCCCGGTGTGCGGCTGGTTCGTCCCACCGAGGTCGGGACCTTGCTCCCCGCGAGCATCGCGATGTTCACCGAGGAGGTGGGCATCTCACCGATCGGCGCCGACGGCGGCGCCGCGTACCGCGCCCGGGTCAGCGAGCTCGTTGCCTGCGGGCGTTCACTGGCAAAGATCGAGGACGGGCAGGTCGTCTTCAAGGCCGAGATCGGGGCGGTGACCGCAGATGCCTGCCAGGTTCAGGGTGTGTGGGTGCCACCGGAACTGCGCGGCCGCGGGCACGCCAGCCGCGGAATGGCCGCCGTTGTCGCGTTCGCACGAAGTTCGCTCGCGCCCGTGGTCAGCCTGTACGTCAACGACTTCAACCTGCCGGCCAGGGCCGCCTACCGCAGGGTGGGCTTCACCGAGGTCGGCTTGTTCACGTCCGTGCTGTTCTAGCCAGCAATATTGACGTGACGGCGTGCTGACCTGGTGCTAAGCTCCGTTGCCCTTGCGCCCATTCCCCAACGCCATCGAGGTGATGCGGCATGTCTTCGGTCAGAGCTGACGACGGCGGCGCGGAGGAGGTGCTAGCGGCCGAGCGGGACCACCTGGCGACCTCACGGGACTTTCTGCGGCTGATGCGCGAGGACGTGCTGTCGCTGCCGGCCTTGGCCGGCGATCCGGTGTCGCAGGAGTATCTCAAGGCCGACTTGTACCGCCGCGCGGAATCCCTGAAGGATCTGCCAGACACCCCGTTGTTCTTCGGCCGGCTCGACTATGAGCCGGGGCGGACCAGGCCAGCCGGCGAGCCCGGTGAAGCAAGGGAATACATCGCGGTAGCCGCCGGGACTGGCGAGTCCTTCCATGTCGGGCGCCGGCACGTCCATGACCAGCAGGGTCATCCGGTCGTGATCGACTGGCGGGCGCCGGTATCCAGGCCGTTCTACCGAGCCAGCCCGAGCGATCCGATGGGCCTGGTCATGCGGCGCAGGTTCGGGTTCAGCGGCGGGGAGCTGACGGCGTTCGAGGACGAGGTCTTCGAGGCGACGCCGACGGCACCGGAGGGAGACGGGCAGCCGGGTCAGGCGCCGCTCAGCCGGATCATGATCGAGGAGATCGAGCGTCCGCGGTCAGGATCGATGCGCGACATCGTCGCGACGATCCAGCCGGAGCAGGACGACATCGTGCGTGCCGATGCCACCGAATCTGTATGCGTGCAAGGGGCGCCTGGGACCGGGAAGACCGCGGTCGGCCTGCATCGCGTTGCCTATTTGCTCTATGCGTTCAGGGAGCGGATGAGCCGCGGCGGTGTGCTCGTGCTCGGCCCGAACCGGGCATTCCTGGCTTACATCCGCAACGTGCTGCCCGCGCTAGGAGAGTTCGATGCCAAGCAGACGTCGGTTACCGAGCTGATCTCGTCGGTTCCGATTCGCGGCTCGGACACCGAAGGCGCCGCGCGGCTCAAGGGTGACGCGCGAATGGCCGAGGTCCTGCACAGGGCGCTGTGGGACCGGATCGGCGAGCCCGCCGAGTCCATCCTCGTCGTCCGCGGATCGCGCCGGTGGCGGGTGCACGCGGAGCGGGTCTCCGAGCTCGTCGAAGAGCTGCGCGAGCGCGGCGTCAGGTACGGAACGGGCAGGGAGATGCTCTCGCACCGGATCGCGCACGTGATCCTCAGCCAGATGGAAGCAGCCGGAGAAATCTGTGACGACCGCACGCACGAGGCCGTTCGCAGGACGGCCTCCGTCAAGTCCGCGGTGACCGCCATCTGGCCGAAAGCCGACCCAGTGCGCGTCGTGTTCACGCTGCTGTCCGATCGCGACGTGCTCGCGAAGGCAGCCGACGGGCTGTTCACAGCGGCCGAGCAGGAGGAGATCGCGTGGCAGAAGCCGCCGCGGGGACCCGGCTCTGCCCGCTGGTCCGCGGCCGATGCGGTGCTGATCGACGAGGTCAAGGACCTGATCGAGCGCACGCCGAGCCTCGCTCACGTCGTGGTCGACGAAGCGCAGGACCTATCAGCGATGGCATGCCGCGCGATCGGCAGGCGGTGCACGACCGGGTCGGTCACGGTGCTCGGCGATATCGCGCAGGGCACGACGGCGTGGGCGACGCCGAGCTGGGAGCAGATGCTCGGTCACCTCGGCAAGTCCGAGGCAACGCTGGAGATACTGACCACCGGCTACCGGGTGCCGCGCCAGATTCTTGACTTTGCCAGCAAGCTCCTCGCTGAGATCGCGCCTGAGCTCGCTCCCGCGATGTCGATCAGGCAGGATCCTGGCTCGCTCGAAATCACGCAGCTGCCTTCCGGTGACCTCGCCGCCGCGCTATCTGATGCCTGCGCCGAGGCGCTGACCAGGCCAGGATCGGTCGCGGTCATCGCGGCCGACGCCCAGTCAGCCGAGATCAGCGGGGTGCTCACCAAGGCCGGTCTGCCGCACGCCGTCCTTGATGGCGAGGCCGGCGACAGCCAGCTGGTCATCGTGCCCGTCACGATCGCGAAGGGCCTCGAGTTCGATCACGTCATCGTCGTGGAACCGGGCCGGATTGCCGCCGCGGAGGCCCGCGGTCTGCAGCGGCTCTACGTCGCCCTCACGAGGGCGGTCTCGCGGCTGACCGTATTGCACACCGAGCCGCTTCCGGCCTCGCTGTACCCGGCCAATGGTTAAGACCGTTACTGCGCTCCGTCATTACCAAATTCAGCTGACGTGCTTGCGGTTAAACGGCGCGATTATGGCGTGAATTGGTACACGCTGCAGAGCTAATCGAAACGATTTTGCCAGTGGAACTTGCAGATTAGCCCGCAGTAGGGGCATCCTTTGGAGTGTGCATTACGTTCCGCAACTCAATCAGTACGCAGGGTGACATGGTAGCTGTGACAGCCGGTCAGCCCGGCCGCGATTCTCGAGCCGAAACGTATGTGCCATATTTCTGCGACCGGCTTGAGCGCCTCGCAGAAGAGCTCGGCAAGCACGGTCTCAGGACCAGGCTAATGGCTCCGCCAGGACGGGTGCCGAGCCTGCACGTCGTCAATCCCGTGGTATCGCGGCTGGCGGAAGACGTCTATTTCGGCCGCAGCAGGGACGGCTTGTGGTGGTTCTGGTGGCCCTGGGCCGAACGGATCGCACCTGGCGAGGAGCATGCTGCCGCAGCTGCCCGGATCGCGAGAGTTCTCAGCGTCATCGACTAAGGCCGGGGAAGGCCTGGGCAAAGCCGCTCCAGCGCGCGCTACGTACCGCGCAGTCCCGCATGTTGATCGCGGCGAAGGTACGCAGCGCTGGATCCCGGACCGTGACGAGTCCGAGGTAAGCAGCGGTTACCTGGCGCTCTAGCGTGATGGCGAGCGTTCTGGCGGCGCCGGCAGTGTGCACAGGGTTCGGCAGCTGATAGGTCGCGGCTGCGGGGAGCGGCTGGCCGCCGCGCGCGGCGATCATGCCGGTAAGCCTGTCTCTCGCCCGCTCATGTGCCACGCAGTCAGCGGACGCCGCGGCAAACCGCGGTCCGGTCAGGTGCGAACCGACAACCCCGTAGCCATAACTGGCCGCCTGCTCCGCCGCGAGAGCTGCCTGCAGCGCGGCGATGGTCGCGGAAGCTGGCTTACCCCTGCTGCTGGCCTGCCGGGCTGGCCTAGCGCCGCCGCTCACCGGTGAGCACCCGGGTGGCCGAGGAGCACGACGTGCGCCGCCTCGGAGGCGGCAATGCTGGCCATGAGCTGGGCCAGTGCCGGCGGGGCGTCGGCGAGCCATCGGATCAGGCGATCCGATGCCGTCGTCTCGGCCGTGGCCAGGCTGGCCAGGATCGCGTGCCGTCCCGATGGGGTCGGCGGCGGGGTCGGGCTCGGGCGCGGCTTCGCGGTCGCCAGTCTCGGCGGCAGCACCAGCCGCGACCTGAGTTGGGCCAGGTGCGCTTCGTGCTCGGTCAGGATGCGCTCGACCGCGGCTTTCGCCCGCGCGGACTTGCCAGTTCCGCCGGCCGACCCCATCTCGGCCGCCAGGGCGGTCACGGCAGACCGGTACCTGGCAACCATCAATTCCTCGGCGTCGATCGCATGCTCGAGCCGCACGACGTCACGGCCAGGCTTGGGCACCGGCCCGAGCGCGGTGATGCCCTTGCATCCGGCGACCGTCAGCGAGCCTGCCGCGGCGGCCGCGAGCACCAGCCGTCGGCTCGGTTGGGCCACCACCGGACTCCCCGTTCGCTCGCGCGCCGGATTCGCTGACGCCCGGCGACCTATCGCGGCAACCAGCATGCCACGCGCTCGACGTGCGCGGGTGCCTCCAGGGCGGCGCGGACCCGCCGTTCGGCTGATTGCCGTCAACAATTGAGGCAGGCTGGAGCACTTTGGCGCTCTGGCGCGTTAGAAGAACGGGACGCAGGCCTGCTGGCACCGCCGGCGAGGGAAGACCAACAGGTCAGACCGCCAGGCTGCGTGCACGGTTAGGCTAGAGCCCTGGAACGAGGTCCAGGTCGGCGAGGAGGCGTCATGCGCGGGAACTCGCGTCGCAGTACGCCTCGGCAGGCGCGGGCCGAGGGCCGGGCCGGTGCCGGACGCGATGTCCGTGGCCGGAATTCGGCCGGGCACGGCAGCGGTCCAGGCAGCGGCCGGCCCTTTTATGAGGGCAGGCCAGGTCCAGGAAATCGCGGCAGTGCCCCTGGTGCAAACGCATCGGTATCGGCCGATACCGCGCGGGTGACCAGCGTGATCGAGCCAGTTCTGCATGCGATGGAGATCGATCTTGAAGGCGTGAAGATCGCCAGGGCCGGGCGCCGCAGGGTCCTTCGCGTGATCGTCGATGCGGACGGCGGCGTCAGCCTCGATGAGATCGCTGAGGTCAGCCGCGAGCTTTCGGCGCGCCTTGATGCGAAAGATGCGATGGGCGAGACTCCTTACACGCTCGAGGTGTCATCGCCTGGGGTGGACAGACCGCTGACCCAGCCGCGGCACTGGCGCCGCGCGATCGGCAGGCTGGTCGCCGTGCCGGTGACTGACGGTGACCACGCCGCACAACAGGGCTCGCCCGATGATTCCGTCACCCAGACCGGACGCGTTATCGACGCTGATCAAGAAGGCGTCACGCTGGAGATCGACGGCGCGCAGCGCGTCGTGAGCTACGGCGAACTAGGACCAGGCCGGGTGCAGATAGAGTTCGGCCGCCTCTCGGATAACGGTGATACCGAAGAGGCGGAAGGTGCCGGTGACCCAGGGGAATCCGGCGCCGGCGGTCCGCGGGGGGTTCCGGAGGGTCGTTCCTCCGAGCCAGCACCGGACGAGGAGGGACCCGATGGACATTGACGTAACGGTCCTGCGCAGCCTCGAGGCTGAGAAGGACATATCGATGGACCTGGTGATCAAGGCCATCGAGGATGCCCTCCTGGTCGCCTATCACAAGTCCGAGGGCGCGGCGCCGACCGCCAGGGTAGAGGTGGACAGGAACACCGGGCACGTCACGGTCTGGGCAGCCGAGACCGACGAGAACGGCATGCGCGTGCGGGAATATGACGACACGCCCGCTGGTTTCGGCAGGATCGCCGCCACCACGGCGGGCCAGGTGATCTTGCAGCGACTGCGTGATGCCGAGGATGAGCTCACGTTCGGCGAGTTCGCCGGCCAGGAAGGCAACATCGTCGCTGGCGTCATCCAGCAGGGCAAGGACCCCAAGGCCGTCCTGGTGGATCTGGGCAGGATCGAGGCGATCCTGCCGCCAACCGAGCAGGTCCCTGGCGAGCGGTACGTCCATGGTGAGCGGCTGAAGTGCTATGTCCTGCATGTCAGGAAGGGATTCCGCGGACCGTCGGTGACGCTGTCGCGAACTCACCCGAACCTGGTGCGCAAGCTCTTCGCGCTGGAAGTGCCCGAGATTGCCTCCGGCGCCGTCGAAATCGCCGCGATCGCGCGCGAGGCCGGCCATCGCACCAAGATCGCCGTGATCGCGCGGGAGCCAGGCGTCAACGCGAAGGGCTCGTGCATCGGCCCGATGGGCAGCAGAGTCCGTAATGTAATGGCTGAATTGCACGGGGAGAAGATCGACATCGTCGACTTCTCCGAGGACCCGGCCGAGTTCGTCGCGCATGCGCTGTCGCCCGCAAGGGTGTCCCAGGTCCGTGTCCTGGACGCCGCGAACCGGGTCGCCCAGGTTATCGTGCCCGATTATCAGCTATCGCTGGCGATCGGCAAAGAGGGTCAGAACGTACGGCTGGCCGCGAGGCTGACCGGCTGGCGGATAGATATCCAGCCAGATACCCAGGCTGAAGGCGATCCCGGTGGCCAGGCCGGCCAGCGTCCTGGCCGGGCACCCGGCGAACGAAGCGGGCAAGGGTCTGCGACGGTGGCTGGTGCCGCCGACGCGCCGGCCCTGTAAGCTATCTGAAGGCGGCTATGCGGCTTGCGCGTTCTACCATGCCCGGATCAGTGATCAGGACATGCGTGGGGTGCGGGATGCGGGCCGCCAAGTCGGACTTGCTTCGCGTTGTGGCGGTTGACGGCGAGGTCGTCGCCGACCCTGCGGCACGCAGGCCTGGCCGGGGCGCTTACCTGCACCCCAGCAAGGACTGTCTGGAGCGAGCCAGGCGCCGCCGAGCGATCCCGAGAGCGTTGCGCGCGACGGGACCACTATCCGATGGCGGACTCGTCAGGTATCTCGCAGAGACCTGACCGGGACGTGAGCCGCGGCATGCGGCACAGCGAACCGGGTAGTTCGTCGCGCGATAGCGGGCGGGGATGGCAGGCGGCAGCAGGACTTGTCGGAAGGACAGGCTGAATTGTGATGAGCGCTCGATGAGCACGCGGCGATGAACAGCAAGTACTGACGCCGGACGGAGCACGCGCTGCCCCGGACCGGCTGACGGGCCCGGGAATCCGGGCCGAGTAGAGGGAGCGTAGTGGCGAAGGTCCGGGTTTACGAACTCGCGAAAGAGTTCGGCGTAGAGAGCAAGGCCGTGATGGCCAAGCTCACCGAAATGGGCGAATTTGTTCGTTCCGCCTCATCGACGATCGAGGCACCAGTCGTCCGCAGGCTAAAGGAGGCGTTCGCAGGCCAGGCCGCGAGCGCGAAGGCTGCGGCAGCACAAGCTCCAGCCGATGGCGGCAGGCGCGCTGCCAATGGCCGCGCAGGCCGCGCCGCGGCGAGTGCGGAGCCCGCAGCGCCCGCGCAGCCGGTGGCGGAGGAGCCGCCGGCGCGCCCGGCGGCTGCCGCGCCGCCAGCCACGGGCGAGGCACGGGAGCCTGACACGGATGCTGGCCGGCCGGCGCCAAGCGTGCCGCAGGTCCCGTTCAGCCAGCCTGAGCAGGGTGAGCGGCCTGACGGCGGCGCCGCCAATGGCGGACCGGCAAGGCCGGTTCCCGGGCCGGCCAAGACCGGCCAGGCCCCGACGCCGGGACCGCGGCCAGGCGCGCCGCGTCCTGGTCCCCGTCCTGGCAATAACCCGTTCAGCCAGACGGCGTCGGGCATGGGCTCGACCAGGACGCCGCGCCCAGGGCAGGCAGGTCCCGCTGGGCCTGCAGGACCAGGCCAGGCAGCGCGGCCAGGTGCGCCGGGTTCGGCTGGCGGCCCGCGGCCTCAGGCACCGCGCCCGATGGGCCGGCCAGGTCCTGGCGGGCCAGGCGACGGCGGCCGGCCGGGCGGTCCGCGTCCAGGCGGCCCGAGGCCCAGCCCGAGCAGCATGCCGCCACGGCCATTCGCAGGACGCGGCGGTGGCCCAGGTGGTCAGGGCGGCCCTGGCGGCCCTGGTGCGGGTACCCGGCCTGGTGGCCGCGGCGGTCCGGGAACCGGCCGTGGCGGACCGGGAGGCGGGCCGCGGACCGGGATGGGCCCGGCCAGGCCAGGCGGCGGTGGTCGCGGCAGGGGCGGCACCCAGGGTGCCTTCGGCCGTCCAGGCGGTCGGCCCTCGCGCGGCCGTAAGTCGAAGAAGCAGCGTCGTCAAGAGTTCGACAACATGCAGGCCCCGGCGATCGGCGGCGTGCAGATGCCGCGCGGTAACGGCCAGACCATCAGGCTGTCCAGGGGCGCGTCGCTGAGCGATTTCGCCGACAAGATCGGGGTCAACCCGGCGTCGCTGGTCCAGGTGCTGTTCCACCTCGGTGAGATGGTGACAGCAACGCAGTCCGTCAATGACGAGACGCTGCAGCTGCTCGGCGCCGAGCTGAACTACAACGTCCAGGTCGTGTCCCCAGAAGAAGAGGACCGCGAGCTCCTCGAGACGTTCGACATCGAGTTCGGCGAAGACGAGGGCGACGAGTCCGACCTCGAGTCGAGGCCGCCGGTGGTGACCGTGATGGGTCACGTCGACCACGGCAAGACCAAGCTTCTGGACGCGATCAGGGACACGAACATGGTCGCGCAGGAAGCGGGCGGCATCACCCAGCACATCGGTGCGTATCAGGTCACGACCGAGGTCGACGGGCAGGAGCGGACGCTCACGTTCATCGACACCCCTGGTCACGAGGCGTTCACGGCGATGCGCGCGCGCGGCGCCGAGACAACCGACCTGGTGATCCTGGTCGTTGCGGCGGACGATGGCGTGAAGCCGCAGACCACGGAGGCGCTGAACCACGCCCAGGCAGCCAACGTGCCGATTGTCGTGGCCGTCAACAAGATCGACAAGGAAGGCGCCGACCCGGCCAGGGTGCGGGCCCAGCTCACCGAGTACGGCCTTGTCGCCGAGGAGTTCGGCGGTCAGAACCTGTTCGCCGACGTGTCCGCTAGGAACGGCACCGGCATCAAGGAGCTGCTCGAGGCCGTCGTGCTGACTGCCGATGCGGAGCTCGACCTTCGTGCCAACCCGCACCAGCCCGCTCAGGGTGTTGCCATCGAGGCGCACCTGGACAAGGGCCGTGGCCCGGTTGCGACCGTGCTCGTTCAGCGCGGCACGCTCAGGGTCGGCGAGTCGATCGTCTGCGGCGAGGCACACGGCCGGGTCAGGGCGATGCTCGACGACAGCGGCGACCAGGTCACCGAGGCCCCGCCGTCGTGCCCGGTCCAGGTGCTCGGGCTCACCGCGGTGCCCGATGCCGGCGACAGCTTCCTCACCGTCACTGACGACCGGGTAGCCAGGCAGATCGCCGAGCGCCGGGAAGCACGCGAGCGGACCGCCCAGTTCGCCCAGCGGCGGCCGCGGGTCACGCTGGAGGACCTCGAGTCCGCGCTGAAGTCGGGCGCCCGCGAGGAACTGCTCCTGATCATCAAGGGCGACGTGTCCGGATCGGTCGAGGCGCTGGAAGACGCGCTGCTGAAGATCGACGTCGGCGAGGACGTCGTGCTGCGGGTCATCGGCCGCGGCGTCGGCGCCATCACCCAGGACGACGTCAACCTGGCGATCGCCTCGGATGCCGTCATCATCGGCTTCAACGTCCGGCCAGCGGGCCGGGCCGGCGAGCTGGCCCAGCGCGAAGGCGTGGACATCAGGTACTACTCGATCATCTACCAGGCGATCGAGGAGATCGAGGCTGCGCTCAAGGGCATGCTCAAGCCCGAGTTCGAGGAAGCACAGCTGGGCACTGCGGAAGTCCGCGAGGTGTTCAGGGTGCCGCGGATCGGAAACGTGGCCGGCTGCATTGTCCGGTCAGGGACGATCATCAGGAACTCCAGGGCACGCCTGGTCAGGGATGGCGTCGTGGTGTCGGACAGCCTGTCGATCGACTCGTTGCGCCGGTTCAAGGACGATGCGACCGAGGTCCGCGAGGGCTTCGAGTGCGGTATCGGCATCGGCTACAACGACATCAAGATCGGCGATGTGATCGAGACCTTCGAGATGCGGGAGAAGCCGCGCGCCTGAGGTAACGGGAATCCCGGCGGGTCCAGCTTTGTGGGCCCGCCGGGACCCTGATCGCGGGCTGCCCGGCGGTCAAGAAAGGTCCTGTCGTGTACGTTGGCGCGCTGACCTTGGACGTTCTGCTGGGCGACGTCAGGTCACTGAAGCAGAAGCGCTCTGAGGTCAGGCCGCTAATTGCCGAGGTGCACAGGAAGTTCCCTGCCGTTGCGATCGCCGAGACCGGGTACCTGGACCTGCATCGCAGGACGGAGATCGGTGTCGCGGTGGTGACTTCAACTGCTTCGCACGCTGTCGAGATGCTAGAGGCGTGCGAGCGCTTTGTCGCTGCCCGCCCGGGCATTGAACTTCTGTCGGCGCGGCAGCGGCTGTTCAACGACGAAGGGGAGTGAGCCCGATGGATCCGGCAAGGGCGCGACGGCTAAGCGAGCGGATCACCCAGATCGTTGCCGACATGCTCGAGCGGCGGATTAAGGACCCGCGGCTCGGCTTCGTCACCGTCACCGACACCCGCGTGACGGGTGACCTGCGCGACGCGACGGTGTACTACACCGTCTACGGCTCGGAGGAGGAGCAGGCAGCGACGGCTGCGGCACTCGCGAGCGCGACCGGCGTCATCCGCACCGAAGTCGGCAAGCAGACCGGCATCAAGCACACCCCGTCGATCACCTTCGAGCAGGACAAGCTCCCCGAGGGCGCGAGGTCCATCGAGGACCTCGTGGCCAAGGCGCGCGAAGCGGACGCACGTCTGCGGGCCGTCCGCGCCGACGCGATGCATGCCGGCGACCCTGACCCGTACCGCAGCGCGGCCGAGCAGGAGGACGGCGAGGGGTAGTGGCCGAATCCGGGCTGGTCATTGTCGATAAATCTGGCGGGATGACATCGCACGACGTAGTCGCCAGGATCAGGCGGCTGGCCGGGACCCGCAAGGTCGGGCACGCCGGGACCCTCGATCCGATGGCCACAGGCGTGCTTGTGATCGGCGTGGAAAAGGCCACCAGGCTGCTCGGGCACCTGACGCTGACCGAGAAGGAGTACGACGCGACGATCAGGCTCGGTCAGGCCACCGTCACCGACGACGCCGAAGGCGAGATCGTGCCGCCTTCCGACGGTCAGGGGCCCGACCCCGCCGCGATTCCGGAGGCTGAGCTGCGGACCGCGCTTGGCGCTTTCACCGGGCAGATCAGCCAGGTACCGCCGCGGATCAGCGCGATCAAGGTTGACGGCGAGCGTGCATACCGGCTGACCAGGGCGGGAGCGGCGCCAGAACTGGCCGCCCGGCACGTGACAATCACCAGGCTCGAGCTCCTTGGCATCAGGGCCGCAGGCAAGCGCCTGCTCGACCTCGATGTGTCGGTGACCTGCTCAAGCGGCACCTACATCCGGGCAATCGCCCGCGATCTGGGGGCGGCGCTGGGTACTGGCGGCCACCTGACCGCCTTGCGGCGGACCAGGGTCGGCCCGTACGGGATCGCAAGGGCCAGGACGCTCGACCAGCTCGCAGCGACGTTCGAGCTCATCCCGCTGGCGGACGCTGCGGCTGCTGCCTTCGGATGCGTGCACCTGAGCGCCGAGGAGGCGCGGCTGGTCTCGCACGGCGTCAGAATCCCGGCCGCCGACGGCAGCGCGGGCGCGACGACCAGCGGCAGGCCCGCGGCGAGGGACGCCCCGGTCGCGGCCTTCGACCCGGACGGCAACCTGACTGCCCTCCTGATCCGCCAGGGCGACGAAATGCGGCCATTGGCCGTATTCGTGCCGTGAACCCGCCCGATGGATCTGAGGGGCGGTGGGGCGGGTTACTACGCTGGTGTGGCTGCACGAGATGGCGAAAGGACGTTGACGGTGTATCGCTGGCAGGGACTGCACGACGTCCCAGCGAACTGGGGCAGGTCCGTCGTCACCATCGGAGTCTTCGATGGCGTGCACCGCGGCCACAGGCTGATCGTGGCCAGGGCCGCCGAGGTCGCCGCCGACCTGGGGCTACCGCTCGTGGTCGTTACGTTCGACCCGCATCCCGACGAGGTGGTGCGGCCGGGGTCGCATCCTCCGCTGCTCTGCACGCCGCGCTACCGGGTGGAGCTGCTCGGAAGCATCGGCGCTGACGCGGTCTGCGTGCTGCCGTTCAACCGCGAGTTCTCCCAGCTGTCAGCCGAGGAGTTCGTCAGGACCGTGCTGGTCGACGGGCTGAGCGCGGCCGCCATCGTGATCGGTGAGAACTTCCGGTTCGGCCATAAGGCCGCCGGTAACGTCACGCTGCTCGGTGAGCTAGGCGAAAAGTACGACTTCGCCGCTGAGGGCGTTCCGCTCCTGTCCGATGACGCCGGGATCGTCTCCTCCAGCCTGATCAGGGACATGCTCGCCACCGGGGACGTTGAGGCCGCAGCGCGCGAACTATGCCGCCCGCACCGGGTCGAGGGGATCGTCGTGCGGGGTCAGCAGCGCGGGCGGGCGCTCGGCTTCCCGACCGCGAATGCCGAGCCGCCGCCGAACACCGCGATCCCGGCAGACGGCATCTACGCGGGCTGGCTGGCGAGCCTCGGTACCGACGGCAGCGAGCGGGAGCGCTGGCCGGCGGCGATCTCCGTCGGCACCAATCCGACGTTCGACGGGTCGGACCGCACCGTCGAGGCGTATGCGCTGGACCGCGATGATCTGGATCTGTACGGCATGCATGTGGCCATCGAGTTCGCCGCGCGGATCCGCGGCCAGGTCAGGTTCGACTCCGTGGCCGAGCTCATCACGCAGATGCATCAGGATGTGGCCGCCGCCCGCGGCTTGCTCACGGCCCTGGATCCTGGCACCCCGTGAAGTGCTGGCCGCAGCGCGCGTGCGGCGCGGGGGTTTGGCCGGCGTGATACCGTAGCAGTCGGTCAGAAGTATCTGGCTTGGCTTGCTGCGCCCTCATGCGGCTCGCTAAATCCGGCATCGGGCGGCTCCGCCCTTGCCTTCCCGCCCGCGGACGGGGTTTACGCATACCTGTGCAAACCCCCCGTTGGCAACGAAGTCCATCGATCAAGAAGGAAGACTGTGCCGCTCGACAACGAAGTAAAGAAGGAGATCATCGCCGCGCACGCGACAGGTGAGGGTGACACCGGTTCGCCGGAGGTCCAGGTCGCGCTGATGAGCAGGCGAATCGCCGATCTCACTGAGCACCTGAGGGTGCACAAGCACGACCACCACAGCCGCCGCGGGCTGCTGCTGCTCGTTGGCCGCCGTCGGCGTTTGCTGCAGTACTTGTCCCGCGAGGACATCAACCGCTACCGCGCGCTGATCGAGAAGCTCGGCCTGCGCCGCTAGCGGACAGGTACTCCCGGCACGGGCGGCCACGTCATCGCCGTGTGCTGACTGCTGGCGCTACATTGGTGGTCAGGGCTGGTTAGGCGAGCCGCCCGTGTCAACTGAATAAAACACATAAACCAGACCACGAGGCATAACAAAATCGTCCCGCGGCCCCGGCCCGGAGTGCTGAGCGTGCCAGAGGGCCGGTCCTCGGTAGTGGTTCTCGGATGAGCCGGATCGTGCGCCGCGTCGCATTACCGCCCAAGCCGAGGGCTTCGATCGAAGACCGGTCGGCAGCTTTCGCCCACCTGTTGGGCGATGAATACTCCGCCGACGGCGGGCTTACGCGGGACCTCATCTGAGGAGGTCTCACCCCATGGAGGGTGTGCACACCGCCGAAGCCGTCATTGACAACGGCGAGTTTGGCGTTCACAAGATCAAATTCGAGACCGGCCGCCTGGCTATGCAGGCTTCCGGCTCCGCCGTCGTCTACCTGGACGAGGACACCATGGTGCTCTCGGCGACGACGGTTTCTAAGCATCCCAGGGAAAACCTGGACTTCTTCCCGCTCACAGTGGACGTGGAAGAGCGAATGTACGCGGCGGGCCGGATTCCCGGCTCGTTTTTCCGTCGGGAGGGGCGTCCGTCCGAGGACGCGATCCTGACCTGCAGGCTGATCGACCGTCCGCTTCGGCCGTCGTTCGTCAAGGGTCTGCGCAACGAGGTGCAGATCGTCGAGACGGTCCTCGCGCTGAACCCCGAGCATCTCTACGACGTGGTTGCGATCAACGCCGCCTCGATGTCGACTCAGCTGTCCGGGATGCCATTCGCCGGACCGATCGGCGGCGTGAGGGTCGCCCTGATCAAGGGGCAGTGGGTTGGGTTCCCGACTCACCCGCAGCTCGAAGACGCGACCTTTGACATGGTCGTTGCCGGGCGGGTTCTTGAAGACGGCGACGTGGCCATCATAATGGTCGAGGCCGAGTCGACACCGGCCACGCTGCGCCTGATTGCCGATTCGTCCAGCGGCGCCGTCGGCCCGACGGAGGAAGTTGTCGCCGAGGGCCTTGAGGCGGCTAAGCCGTTCATCAAGATCCTGTGCCAGACCCAGCAGCAGATTGCTGACCAGGCCGCGAAGGACACGGCTGCGTTCCCGACGTTCGCTGATTACCAGCCTGACATCTACGAGGCGGTTGCCGCCGAGTCGACCGGTGAGCTGGCCGCCGCCCTGTCGATCCCCGGGAAGCAGGAGCGGGGCGCCGAGACCGACCGGATCCAGTCCGCGGTCACTGAGCGGGTCGCCGCGAAGTTCGAGGGCCGCGAGAACGAGATCGCGGGGGCGCTGCGGGCGCTCACCAAGAAGCTGGTCAGGGAGCGGATCGTCAGGGACGGCTTGCGGATCGACGGCCGCGGCGTCGCCGATATCCGGCAGCTGTCCGCCGAGGCCGGCGTGGTCCCGAGGGTGCACGGCTCGGCGCTGTTCGAGCGCGGCGAAACCCAGGTACTGGGCGTGAGCACGCTGAACATGCTCCGGATGGAGCAGATGATCGACACGCTCAATCCCGAGCGGACCAAGCGGTACATGCACAACTACAACATGCCGCCGTACTCGACCGGCGAGACCGGCCGGGTTGGCTCGCCCAAGCGCCGCGAGATCGGTCACGGCGCGCTGGCCGAGCGTGCACTGGTCCCTGTACTGCCGACGCGCGAGGAGTTCCCCTACGCGATCAGGCAGGTTTCTGAGGCGATCGGCTCGAACGGCTCGACGTCGATGGGCTCGGTGTGCGCGTCAACGATGTCGCTGCTCGACGCTGGCGTGCCGCTGAAGGACATGGTGGCCGGCATCGCCATGGGCCTGATTCACGAGGGCGGCAGCTACGTCACGCTGACCGACATCCTGGGTGCTGAGGACGCCTTCGGCGACATGGACTTCAAGGTCGCCGGCACCAAGGACGTGATCACCGCGCTGCAGCTCGACACCAAGCTGGACGGCATTCCCGCGTCTGTGCTCGGGGCGGCGCTGAAGCAGGCCAGGGACGCCCGGCTGACCATCCTCGATGTCATGCGCGAAGCCATCAACACTCCGGCAGACATGAGCGAGAACGCGCCGCGGATCATCACCGTGAAGGTGCCTGTTGACAAGATCGGTGAGGTCATCGGGCCGAAGGGCAAGATGATCAACTCGATCCAGGAGGACACGGGCGCCGAGATCACCATCGAGGACGACGGCACCATCTACATCGGCGCCACCGACGGCACCTCGGCCGAGGCGGCGCGGTCGGCGATCAACGCGATCGCTAACCCGCACATCCCCGAGGTCGGCGAGCGGTTCCTCGGCACCGTCGTGAAGACGACGACGTTCGGCGCCTTCGTCTCGCTGCTGCCTGGCAAGGACGGGCTGCTGCACATCACGCAGATCCGCAAGCTGCACGGCGGCGTGCGGATCGAGAACGTCGACGACGTCATCAAGGTCGGCGACAAGATCCAGGTCGAGATCCGCGAAATCGACGACCGCGGCAAGCTGTCGCTGGTGCCCGTCGAAGTCGTGGAGCGCGAAGCAGCCGGCGAGGACCTCAGCGGCGGTGCGGACCGGGACCGCGGGGACCGCGGCGACCGGGATCGCGGCGACCGCCGGAGGGACCGGGGTGACCGGGGAGATCGCGGACGCGGGGGCGAGCGCAGGGGCGGCGGTGGCGAACACTTCCGCACCAGGCACCGCGACCGCGAGTCCGACAACTCATGACGGCCCGTCGCGATGGTTCCGGGGGGTCGTCCCCGGGGGCCAGCACGTCGGGGGGTTCCGGGGGGTCGTCCCCCGGGGCCAGCACCGGGCGCCGGCTCAGCGTGGGCACCGAGCGGATAGCCGATGGTGAGAGCGTTGTCTACCGCACGGTGCTCCCCGGTGGGCTGCGGGTCATTACCGAGTCGCTGCCTGCCGTCCGCTCGGCTTCGTTCGGGATCTGGGCAGGTGTCGGTTCCCGCGACGAAGACCTCCGTCACGCGGGCGCCACGCACTACCTGGAGCACCTCCTGTTCAAGGGCACGAAGCGGCGGAGCGCGCTGGACATCTCCGCCGCGATCGATGCAGTAGGCGGTGAACTCAACGCCTTCACTGCCAAGGAGTACACGTGCTACTACGCCCGTGTACTTGACGCCGACTTGCCGCTGGCGATCGACGTGCTCTCGGACATGGTGACCGGCTCGCTGCTCGAGCCCAACGAGGTCGAGGCCGAGCGCGCGGTGATCCTGGAAGAGATCGCCATGACCGATGACGATCCTTCCGATAGCGCGCACGAGGCGTTCGGCTGGCAGCTGTTCGGTGACACGCCGCTCGGCCGGCCGATCCTGGGCACGGGTTCCTCGATCAACGCAATTACGCGCGACCAGATCGCTGAGCATTATGTCGCGAAGTACGGCGCGGAGAATCTGGTGGTGGCCGCGGCAGGCCGCCTCGATCACGAGGAGATCGTGGCGCTGACGGCTCAATCCTTCGCCCCGATGCTGAAGAGCGAGGCACCGCCGGCGCCGCCGAGGCTGCCCGGGCGCGCCGGGCCAGATGTCGGCTCGGGAACGGGAGTGCGGCTCGTCTCACGCCCGATCGAGCAGGCCAACCTGGTACTCGGCTGTGCCGGCCTGGCGAGGACCGACGACCGCAGGTTCGCGCTCGGCGTGCTGAACGCCGCGCTTGGCGGCGGCATGTCGTCCCGGCTGTTCCAGGAGATCAGGGAGAAGCGCGGGCTGGCGTATTCGGTCTACAGCTTCAGCTCCCAGCATGCCGACGTCGGTGTCTGGGGGATCTACGCAGGCTGCCTGCCTGCGAAGGCAGACGAAGTGCTCAGCATCTGCACGGAAGAGATCGCTAAGGTCTGCGATGCGGGTCTGACTAAAGAGGAGCTGGACCGGGGCAAGGGTCAGTTGCGGGGCTCGATCGTTCTCGGCCTGGAGGATCCGGCATCAAGGATGACCAGGATCGGCAAGTCCGAGCTGGTGTACCCGGATCTCGAGCCGGTCGATGAGATCCTGGCGCAGATCGAAGCCGTTACGCTCGACGACGTCCGGGACGTGGCGGCGGCGATTCTCGCGCAGCCCAAGGCGCTGGCCGTCGTGGGCCCGTATGACGACGCCGACTCGTTCGCGGCGGCCGTTGCCGCCTGACGGGAATGGGGAGCACGGTGATCAACGTCGGAGTGCTCGGAGCCAAAGGGCGGATGGGTTCGCTGGTCTGCCAGACCGTGCGATCAGCTGATGACCTCGAACTGGCTGCGGCGGTCGATGTCGACGACTCGCGAGACGCGCTCAAAGATTGCGACGTCGTGGTGGATTTCACCAGCCCGGCGGCCGTACTCGACAACATGGCCTGGTGCGTGCAGTCGGGACTGCTGATGGTCGTCGGGACGTCAGGCTTCGACGGGCAGCGGCTCGCCGAGGCCAAGGCCATCGTGGAATCGGTCAGCGAGGCGGCGGCGACCATCCCCCGGGTTCTTGTTGTGCCGAATTTCTCAGTCGGCGCTGTGCTGATGATGAGCTTCGCCGAGCAGGCCGCGAGATTCTTCGAGTCGGCAGAGATCATCGAGTTGCATCACGCCGGCAAGATCGATGCGCCGTCCGGGACGTCGGCCAGAACGGCGGCGATGGTCGCGGCCGCGCGATCGGCTGCCGGGCTCGGACCGGGTCCGGATGCCACGACGACCGAGCTGGACGGCGCGCGTGGTGCCGCCGTTGACGGGGTACATGTGCACTCAGTGCGACTGCCCGGCCTGGTGGCGCATCAGGAAGTGCTACTGGGCGGGCACGGGGAAACGCTGACGATCAGGCACGACTCGCTGGACCGGGCATCGTTCATGCCGGGTGTGCTGATCGCGGTCCGGGGGATCGGATCGCTGCCGCCCGGGCTGAGCGTGGGGCTCGACGGTCTGCTTGGTCTCGGCCAAGCCTGATCGCGAGCCTGGCGCGAAATCGGCGCCCCCGGTCGCGCCGCGACGAAGGGGGTAGCAGGTGCGGTTGATCCTCAACGTGATCTGGCTCGTGCTCTGCGGAATCTGGATGGCGATCTTCTATGCGCTTGCCGGGATTCTCGCGTTCATCCTGATCGTCACCATCCCGTTCGGTATCGCCGCATTCAGGATCGCGAACTACGTGCTCTGGCCATTCGGGCGGACTACCGTCCCGCGCCGGGACGCCGGAGTCGGTTCGCTGATCGGCAATATCATCTGGATTATCCTGTTCGGCTGGGAACTAGCTCTGGCGCACCTTGTCACCGGCATCGTTCTGTGCCTCACGATCATCGGCATCCCGCTTGGCCTGGCCAGTTTCAAGCTGATCCCGATCTCGCTGCTGCCGCTCGGCGTGGAGATCGTGGACTCCGACCAGGTCGGAACGTCGTACCCGGCTTATCGCTGAGTTCTAGAGCTCGCCGACAGCGGTAACCCAGACGACCGCCTCGCCCGCATCGTCCGATCCCGCTAGGTCGACTTCGGCGGAGAACCCCCAGTCGTGGTCGCGTTCTGGGTCATCAAAGATCTGGCGCGCTCGCCACACGTCTTTGTCGGAGTCGTCGATGATCAGCATCGCGGGCCCTCGGGCGTCGGCGCCGGTGCCGATCTCGTCGTGCCCGGCGAAGTAGGGCTCGAGGGCATCGGCCCACGCGTCCGCGTTCCAGCCCGCCTCCTGGTCGAGCTCGCCGAGGTCGTCCCACCGCCGCAGCGCAGCGAGTTCCACCCGCCGGAACAGGGCATTGCGGACCAGGACCCGGAAGGCCCTCAGGTTGCTGGTCACCGCAGGCGGCCGCTCGTCCAGCTGGGCGGCCGTCATCGCCTCGGCCTCTTCTGGGTTGGCGAGCCGCTCCCATTCGTCGAGCAGGCTGGAGTCCACCTGCCTGACCATCTCGCCGAGCCACTCGATGATGTCGGTTAGCTCGTCAGTCTTGGCTTCATCGGGCACCGTCTGCCGCAGGGCCTTATACGCGTCAGCCAGGTACCGCAGCAGCAGTCCTTCTGACCTGGCCAGACCACACCAGGCGATGTACTCGGTGAACGTCATGGCGCGCTCGAACATGTCCCTGGCCACCGATTTCGGCGCCAGCTCGTAGTCGGCGACCCACGGGTGGCCCTGACGGTAGATCTGATAAGCCGACTCGAGCAGGTCAGCGAGCGGCTGCGGGTAGCTGACCTCTTCGAGCAACTCGGTCCTGGTCTCGTAGTCCAGGCCCTCGGCCTTCATTTCCGCGACCGCATCACCACGCGCCTTGAAAAGCTGGGCGGATAGCACCGGCCTTGGGTTGTCCAGCGTGGACTCGATCACTGAGAGCACGTTGAGCGGGTACTCGGGCGCTGTCACGTCGAGCAGCCCGATGGCTGCGAGGGCGAGCGGCGAGAGCGGCTGGTTCAGCGCGAAGTCTTCCTGCAGATCGACCGTGAGCCTGGCCCAGCGGCCTTGTTCGTCGGGCTCGGCGAGCCGCTCGACGACGCCGCCGGCGAGCAGCGCGCGGTAGATCTGGATCGCGCGGTGGATGTGCCTGCGCTGGGCGGGGCGGTCCTCATGGTTGTCAGTCAGCAGGTGCCGCATCGACGTGAAGCAGTCGCCAGGCCGGCTGATCACGTTCAGCAGCATCGCGTGGCTCACTTTGAAGCTCGACCGCAGCGCCTCAGGCTCCGCGGCGACCAGCCGGTCGAACGTCGGCTGGCCCCACGAGACCATGCCAGGCGGCGGCTTCTTGCGGACGAACTTGCGGCGCTTCTTCGGGTCATCGCCGACCTTGGCGAGCGCGCGCTCGTTCGCGATGACGTGCTCAGGCGCCTGGACGACGACCATGCCGCGGTCGTCGAAGCCGGCTCGCCCTGCCCGCCCGGCGATCTGGTGGAACTCCCTGGCCTGAAGCAGCCTGGTCACGCTGCCGTCGTACTTGCTCAGCGAGGTCAGCAGCACGGTGCGGATCGGCACGTTGATGCCGACGCCGAGCGTGTCCGTGCCGCAGATCACCTTGAGCAGGCCAGCCTGGGCGAGGGTCTCGACCAGCCGCCGGTAGCGCGGCAGCATCCCGGCGTGATGCACCCCGATGCCGTGCCTGACCAGCCTGGACAGTGTCTTGCCGAAGCCGGCGGTGAACCGGAACTTGCCGATCAGCTCCGCGATCGCGTCTTTCTCAGCGCGGCTGCAGACGTTGATGCTCATCAGCGCCTGCGCCTGCTCTATGGCGGCGGCCTGGGTGAAGTGGACGACGTAGATCGGCGCCTGCTTGGTCTCGAGCAGCTCGGTGATCGTCTCGTGCAGCGGGTCGAGCACGAACCTGAACGTGAGCGGCACCGGCCGTTCGGCGGATTTCACCACAGCGGTCGGGCGTCCAGTGCGCCTGGTGAGGTCCTTCTCGAACTTCGTCACGTCCCCGAGGGTGGCCGACATCAGCAGGAACTGCGCCCGCGGCAGCTCTATCAGCGGCACCTGCCACGCCCAGCCGCGGTCGGGATCGGCGTAATAGTGGAACTCGTCCATGATCACCAGGTCGGCGTCAGCGTCCGCGCCGTCCCGCAGCGCGATGTTCGCGAGCACCTCGGCGGTGCAGCAGATGATCGGGGCCTCGGCGTTGACGCTGCCGTCGCCGGTCATCATCCCGACGTTGACCGGCCCGAAGACGTCGCACAGCGCGAAGAACTTTTCCGACACCAGCGCCTTGATCGGCGCGGTGTAGAAGCTCCGCTCGCCAGCGGCGAGGGCCGCGAAGTGTCCGGCCGTGGCCACCAGGCTCTTTCCTGACCCGGTCGGCGTGGACAAGATGACGTTCGCGCCTGAGACGAGCTCGATGAGCGCCTCGTCCTGGTGCGGGTACAGGGTGAGTCCCTGGCTCTCGGCCCACTCGTTGAAGGCCGCGTACAGCGCGTCCGGATCCGCAGACTCCGGCACCAGGTCCGTTAGCAACATGACCTATCCATGGTGCCAGTTCCCGCGGGCTGGCCAGACCGCCGCTTTGACCCGACCTGGCTCCGCGCCTGCGCTGTCCCTGTGACCGGTTAGGTTGGGTCCATGTGCCGAAGCATCAAGACCCTGCGCGAGCCCTTCACCGAGCACGTCACGACCGAGGACATGCAGGCTGCCGCGCTGCAGTACGTTAGAAAGATCAGTGGTTTCCGCGCGCCGGCGGCGCACAACGCTGAGGCCTTCCAGGCCGCTGTTGACGCTGTGTCGCAGGCGACTGCCGACCTGCTTGACCGGCTTGAGGTGCGCCCTGCGCCTCATAGCTCCCGGTCCGCGACGGCTAGCGCGGCTTCAGTGCGCTCGCCACGGCCGGACCGGTCGCCGCGCCCGGCTCGGACCGGCTAGCGGACGGTCACGGCTGGCCCGCAGTGTCGGCGTGCCTGATCAGCAGGGAGTCGGGCGGGACCAGGTCCAGCCCGTCAGGGTCGTTCAGGTAACCCGGCGCCCTGCCGGATCGTCCGGTATGGCCGTATTGCCAGACGATGTGATTGTTGGCCGGGTTGATGACGACGATCCGGTGGTTGTAGTCATCGTTGAGCAGGATGAAGCCGTTGGGAAGCGAGACGGCCAGCGATGGTTTGTTCAGCCCGCCGCGGCGCCAGAGCAGCTTGCCGCGCGGGGTGAACTCAACGACCTGCCCGGGATATGAGTAGTCGACGGTCAGGTAACAGCCCGGATACACCTGAGTGGTGTCGGACGGATAGAAGACACCCGGCGGGTGCGTCGACCATTGGACGTGGCCGTTGAGGTTGATCCCGTTGGCCCAGTCGCCGTTGATCTCGGTGACCACATAGCCGCCATTGGTCATCGGGAACGCGCCGTTCGGGCTGCCGAAATGTCTCGGCGGATCGTGCACGCACAGGTTGCTCGACTGGCCGATCACGTGAGCTGGCCGGTGCGCCGGGGGATTGACGAGAATGATCCGGCAATTCTTGATGTCCGCGGCGATGATGTCTCCGCCCGGCAACACGAGCGCGTCGTCTGGGTTATCAACCCGGTTCGGGCCCATGCCCGGCGTGCCTGGCTTCCCGTAGCGGTAGACGATTTTGCTCGT
>Ga0066903_100000622_pt1 | contig 23133 bp, 27 predicted proteins | sample PanSoiMetaGPlot1_FD_67491 | JGI IMG/M metagenome (GOLD analysis project Ga0066903, IMG submission 67491) | Tropical forest soil microbial communities from Panama analyzed to predict greenhouse gas emissions - Panama Soil - Plot 1 (version 2) | ecosystem: Environmental > Terrestrial > Soil >... | reverse complement strand
TACCGGCAGCAACTGCGCACTAAAAAATAGCAACCTGTCGGCAGCGGAAATCTAACGAAGAACGTAGTCTTCGCTTCGTGATTCACAGGCGCGTAACACACCTTTTATCAATCCTTTTGTTAATCTGGCCGGCAACTGCACCTTTCGCCGGCGTTCGCCATTTTGGGTACGTCTATGAAGCGGTGACTTCGTCGCCCGGCAGTTTGGACGTGGAAAATTGGGTAACTTGGAGCCACGCCAGCAATCCGCAGCGCGTCGATGAAGTTGATTTTCGCCACGAATTCGAATTTGGGATCACAGAGAATTTTCAGGCCAGTCTATATGCGGCCGACTGGTTCTATGCGACTGAGGCTGAACATTCAGGTTTCATTTATTCCGACTCCGCGCTGGAACTGATCTACAACTTAACTAACCCAGTCGTGGATCCAGTCGGACTCTCTGTGTACGAGGAGATTCGCGCTGGCGATCGTGTCTTTGAGCTAGAATCAAAACTAATCGCCCAAAAAGACCTCGGTCCATTTATCCTTGCCTATAACCTAACACTCGAAGCCGTATGGGAAGGAACGGGATGGCAGCAACGTCAAGGGGAATTACAACAAGCGTTCGGCGCGAGCTACGAGATCTCGCAAAGAGTATCGGTTGGCGTCGAGATGTTGCATGAATTCGAGTTCCCCGAGTGGCGCGACAACGAACGAATCAGAAATTTCTTCATTGGCCCGAACGTCTGCCTCCGACATAAGAACTGGTTTGTGACTCTGACTGGGCTCGCGCAAGCTACGAACACTCCGGACGAAGCCGATTTCCAGTTGCGCACAATTTTCGGAATCGGTTTCTGAGAATGAAGAGGATATCAACGCTTCTCGTCGTCGCTGCTTGCCTCTTCGCATGTGAATCGGCCAACTACGTGCCGCGAGTCACTCCGCAGATGGCCGCTACGAGAACAGGGCGTCATCCGGATATCGCGACACTGCAGCAAGGCCGGACACTTTTGATCCGTCGCTGCATCGAGTGTCACACCCTGCCGCCGCTTTGGCATTACCGGATCGAGGATTGGCCCGGAATTGTGGACAGCATGTCGCACCGCGCGAGTTTGAAACCTGCGCAACGCGAAGCAATCATCGCTTACATCCTCGCGGTTCGCTCGCAACAATGAGGGCTACTCCTGCGCTTCAGACCAGCGTGCCGCGTAGGAAAACAATTCCGCCGCTCTGCACTACGATCTAGGCTTAAAAATTTCAAATGTTGCAGCTCTTCAGGACATCAAAACGCAGTCCGTCGCATCGCATCGAGGTTTTCGTCGATAAGATCGACCAGCTTTTCAATTCCATGGACCCATCTCCGTTTCAGCAAAGAGACCTCGACGATGACGCGCAAGAATTCATCGTCAGTTGGGCACAGGAATTTCCGGGCCGCGATCAGGTCTCGCTGCTCGTCCGCGTAAACCAACTTCCCGCGCATGGTAACGCACAGCAAATCGTCGAAACCGCTGTGCACAATTACTTTTCCTATCGAGCAAACCTGAAGCGCCTCGAGCTTCGTCACCTGCTCAAAGAAGGCCGGACCAGCTTGATCATTGGGCTGGCTTTTCTGGCGGCATGTATGCTCACCAGCCAACTACTGCGTCGTCAAGCAGGAACATTACCAATCGTCCTGCGGGAAGGTCTCATCATCGCTGGTTGGGTCGCAATGTGGCGGCCAATGGAAATCTTCCTTTATGAGTGGTGGCCACTTCTGCGCAAACGCCGCCTCTATCAGAAGCTGAGCAGGATGAATGTGGAAGTGCGCAAGCGAGGCGAATAGCATCCAAAAACGTGACTGCCGTCTAACAAGCGCAGAGCTTTGTCGATGCGATTAGATCCACGATTTTCTCAGTAGCCAGACTTTCACTAGTTGTGTGAGAGCCAGGTAGCAAACGAGCGTCAGCACCAGCAGCAGCCAGTAAAACGGCGGCAGCGGAACAAAACCGAGGGATGCGGCCAGCGGTGAGAACGGGAGATAAGCTCCGATCGCCATGATGATGAGCGTAGTCGTAGTGAGTTGCCAACTCGCGCGCGATTGAATGAATGGAATTAGGTTCGTTCGAATGACGTGAACGATGAGCGTCTGCGTCATCAGAGATTCCACGAACCAGCCGGTGTGAAAGAGGTGGGCGGCGTAGGTCGCATCCGGTTCGGCTGCCGGCGGGAATCGCCACGCCAATTCCGCCGGAGCGGCGAGACCGAGATCATTGCACTTAAAAATGAACCACATCACCGCGTACGTCGTGTAATCGAAAATCGAGCTCACCGGTCCAATAAACAGAATGAATTTCGCAATCTCGTCCATGTGCCACGGTCGCGGCTTGGCGATCTGTTGTTGGCCGACGTTGTCGGTCGGAATCGGCACTTGCGAGAAATCGTAAAGCAAATTGTTCGTCAATACTTGAATGGGCGCCATTGGCACGTACGGCAGCCAGGCGCTTGCGCCGATGACGCTAAACATATTTCCGAAATTCGAGCTCGCGCCCATACGAATGTATTTCAAGATGTTGACGAACACCTTTCGGCCTTCGAGCACGCCTTGCTCAAGCACCATCAGACTTTTCTCTAGCAGAATCATGTCAGCGGACTCTTTCGCGATGTCGACTGCGTTATCGACCGAGATGCCCACGTCGGCGACACGAAGTGCTGGCGCGTCGTTGATTCCGTCACCCATGAATCCGACGACGTGACCTTTCTTTTGCAGCGCCTTTACAACACGCTCTTTATCCGAGGGCGACAGGCGAGCGAATACATCAATTGTTTCGACCGCCTCGGCAAGGTTCACATCGTTCATCGCTTCGACCTGTTTGCCGAGCAAAATCTTTTCCGCGTTAATGCCAACCTCGCTGCAAACTTTGCGCGTCACCAGATGGTTATCGCCGGTTAGGACTTTCACGTTCACGCCGTGCTGTCGCAGCGCCGAGATCGCTTCAATCGCAGTTTCCTTTGGCGGGTCGAGAAACGCGATATACCCGGTTAAAACCAGATCGCACTCATCTGCTTTGGAATAGCTCGGCCGCCTTTCGACTTTTTTTGTAGCGATCGCCAGCACACGCAGCCCGTCTTCGTTCAAGCTGTTAACCTGTTCCAGCAGGTCGCCCACCAGAATCGGCTCCATCTCAAAGATCTCGCCTTGGCTTTCGAAGTGCGTGCATTTAGCGAACACCGCTTCGGGCCCGCCTTTGGTCAGCAACTGGCATTGACCGTCCGGTCCCTCTACGACGACCGACATCATGCGGCGCGAGAAGTCGAATGGGATTTCATCCAGCTCTGTAAACTTGTGGATCCCCAGCTCGCCATGTAAGTCCGCGTGCTTTAGCACGGCGCGGTCGAGAACGTTTTTCAGGCCGGTTTGAAAATGACTGATGAGATAGGCGTCCCGCAACACCTCTTCGTTCTCGTTCTTAAAAACGTCGCAATAGATTTCGAGAATGACGCGATCAATCGTAAGCGTGCCCGTCTTGTCGGTGCAGAGCACATCCATCCCGCCGAAGTTCTGGATTGAATTGAGCCGCTTCACGATGACCTTTTTGCGTGACATCGCGATTGCCCCTTTCGATAGACAAACTCACACAATCATCGGTAGCATTTCCGGTGTCAGCCCGACTGCGACCGCGAGCGCAAAGAAGAAGGCCTCCTTCCAGTTGTGCTTTGTGATCCCGTTGATCACGAAAACCAGCGGCACCATAACCAGCATGAAACGAATCATCAGCCAGGTGAATTTTTTTACCCCCTTGTCGAACGCCGTTTCGACCTGGCGTCCCATCAGGCTATGCGCGACCTTTCCAAAATACGTATCACGGCCCGCGGCGACGATTACCGCTGTCGCCGAACCGCTCTCGACGCTGGTGCCCAAAAAGCAAAGATTCGTGCGCTCGATTGAAGAAATATTTTCGTGTTGGTCCGGGCCGTCGGTTTTTTCAACCGGAAGAGATTCGCCCGTGAGAGTGGCCTGGATAACGTGGAGATCCTTGGCAGAGAGCAGGCGGACGTCGCCCGGGATCATGTCGCCTGCGCAAAGTTTCACGATGTCGCCCGGCACGAGATCGCGTAGCGGAATCTCTCGCACCTGACCGTTGCGCTCGACGGTCGCAGTAACCGTGATCATCGCCTTCAATTTTGCGGCTGCATTGTCAGCCCTCGTCTCCTGCACAAACCGCAGCGACATGCCGAGAGCCACCATCAACATCATGATTGTACCGGCAGCGAAATCTCCGGTTGAGTATGACAAAATGGCCAGCACTGTGAGTAAAATGACCAGCGGATTACGCGCTGAGACGTAAAGCCGATGAAGCCATTCTTCTTTTTCCTCGTGCGCGATTTCGTTCGGCCCGTATTCTTCAAGACGCTTTGCTGCTTCGTCCTCGCTCAAACCGGCATCCGACGTGCCGAGCATTTCGAGAACTTCGTCCGCCCTTTTGTAGGCCGCTTCCTCCAACTTGGACGAGGCCGGTGTAGGACGATTGCGCGGTGTGACCGGCTTTTTAATCTCGGGTAACAACGCCTTGCCGAGCATAGAATGAAATCGGATAAGGTCCGACTTGCCGGAGATTGGTAACGCAGCCTGCTGAGTTGTGCCACTTTCTTTCGCCACAATGGCAACATTTGACCAGCAAAACGCAAGCATCGCTTAGGCAGGTTTGGACTCGCCGCTGGAGGTTCAGGGAAACGAAACGCACTCTCGCCAATGAATGCAGTTGAAGAACGCCAGCGTTATTACCGGAATCTCGACGTGCGCGCGCGGATCCGTGAATTTCTCGGAACAGCAGGCGATGGCGAACTTTCATGCGAATTTGTTACCGGCAGCGATGACGGGGCTTCTCCTCCATTTGAGCGGCACGCCCAGCAGCGCTCGATTCACTTTTGGACGGCGGATTCGAAATCTGCCGTTCGCTTTGGAACCGTGACGCGCTGGTCGCGGATTTCGATATTGAGCAGCTCCTGCCAGAGTACGCCATCAACCCGCTGCATGTTCCGAGCGGGCGCGGTCACCACTTTGTCTGGCGAATTGAACAAAGTTCCGAGGAGTTCAAAGAATTATCGGCGCTCGGACGCGCTCTACTGAGCCTTTGGGAAACCGAATCGGAACGTCATCCGCCGAACGATCGACCCGTTCCGCGCGAGCTGGTCCGCGCTTTCACCGGACTTGGCCTGTGCGCGTTGTCTGTTTGGGATCGTCTCGTCTGTCACGGGCTTATCCATATCGAAACTACCGCGGCTCCCTGTATTCAGCACAACTGCGATGTTCGCGTTCTCGGGTTTTGGTGATTATACGTTCCGCAGACAGCGCGCGATGACCCAGACGTACGCCGTCATCATAGCCGCGACGTCAAAACACCATCAGGTATTCCATGGCTGTTACCTCAGTCGTCCAAGGGCAGTGAAAACGGACGCTCCGCTTTCAGTTCCACAGTGGGATGGCCGTGGCCTGGGCACGGATGACCCCACCGATCGCAATTGCAGCCGGCAACCGATTCAGTTTCGCATTGGGACACTTCAGTCGAGGCGGTGTTCTCTAACAGCAACCTGGTTTGTACCGTTTCATCATTTAAAAACAGAGTCATTTTCATGCCCTTGCTCCTTCTTTTGTTGCAACCTTAAGGGGCCTCGCCATTGGAGCACTCCACATGAATTGGTTTTCGCTTTGCAAAATTTGCTGGTCCGTTGTTGAGCTTGTGGCACAGAAAAAGCCATCTGAGCGGCATCCGCACCCAAAAGAGCTTGGTCGGTCACGGCTTGTGAATTTTTCACCCAACCAAACATTCTGCGGGACTCGAACTGAAACTGACAACCTATGAACAAATACGTATTGTGTTTAATCGGTGCCATCATCTGTATGGCGTTTATCGCTTCGTGTCAGCAGCAGGGATCGACCGCGACTACGACAGCGGCGGCTAGACCGTCGCCCACTCCAACGCGCACCCAAACGCATCGCAGGACGACTGCTGGCTCGGTACACAGGCCTGCTAGGCCCTCACCGTCTGCTGCAGAGTCGCCTGCGGGTTCGCCTGCGCCGACGCCGTAAAAAGAACGGCACGCCTGAGTTGGGGGGAGGCAGTGGGAGCCAACGCTTGCGACGAGCTAGCCGCTTGGCTAGTGAAGCGTATGCTTCTTGCTTCGGCGATTCTTTCAACCGGTGCTAGCCGCTCATCGAGAAGAGCAGCAGTGGCGAGAACCTGGAGTCAGGCGTCCGACCGTCGCCCACGAAGGAATCTCAGAACTGTCTGCTCTACCGCACGGAGGTTGATATTCTCAGGGGTTTTGATTGCTTCGCCGAGTCCGGCAAATTGCCCACCGCGTAAGTAAGCTTCGACGACGGCCGGATGTACATAACATTTGCGGCAAATGGCCGGCGTGTTGCCGAGAAGTTGTGCCACAGCGCAAACGGCTGTCTTCATATTCGCCTTCGCCTGTTTTTGCGTTTCGAAGCCGCCTTGCGCGTTGAGTGCGATCGCTGTCATTACCGTTCCGGCCCAGGTCCGGAAATCTTTTGCCGTGAAATTTTCATTCGTGATTTCGCGCAAATAATCGTTCACGTCCTGCGATGTTATGTCCCGCACTTCGCCCTCATCGTTGACATATTGGAATAAATCCTGACCTGGCAAATCCTGGCACTTTGAAACGATTTTCGCGATTCGCCGATCGGTGACATCTACTTCATGTTGCCGCCCGCTCTTCCCGCGAAAACGAAAACGTAATCGGTCTCCCTTCACCCTGACATGCCGATCGCGCATGGTGGTTAGCCCAAATGATTTGTTGTCGCGCGCGTATTCTTCGTTGCCAATGCGAATGAAAGTTCGTTCCAACAATTGCACAACCGTGGCGAGGACCTTTCGCCGCGGCAGACAAGGCAACCTTATGTCCTGAGCAACTCGCCGCCGAATCTTTGGCAGCGCTTTGGCAAAGTCGGCGAGGCGACCGAACTTGTTTTCATCGCGCAGCTCGCGCCAACGCTCGTGATAACGGTATTGCTTCCGCCGACGTGCATCGCGACCAGTTGCCTGAATATGGCCTGTCGGCGACGGACAAATCCAAACGTCCGTCCACGCCGGCGGAATGGCGAGACGTTTGATTCGTATAAGGCGCTGCTCGTCACGAATTGGTTTCGCTTCTGTATCTAAATACTCGAACTCGCAATTCTTCGCTCTACGCGTGTAGCCTGGACGATCATCGCTAAGGTATCGCAGACCCGCATCCTCCGCCGCTTCCGCAGAATCAATAGCGAAACCGGCTTCGATTGCTTTCCCGTTATGAGTATCTGTCCCAGATGTCCCCATTAGAAACCATCACTGCGAGCTACTACTCTCTGCAAAAACTTGTTGGACTGCCCGCATCCGTTCGGCTTCGATTCGCTCAATTTGTTGCTCGGCTCGACGCTCTAGTTCCTCGAAGTCATAATCGTTCAGCCGCGGCAATTTCACCGTGGGTAACGTGCGCCACAAGAGTTTTTTCCCAACGACCCCAATTACTAACCCTTCCAAGGTTAGCACCAATCCCAGCCTTCCCGGGTCAGATCAGCACGATCAAAAGGATGAGGCCTAGCCCGCCGCTTGGATAGTAGCCCCACCCGGTGCTGTACGGCCAGGTTGGCAGCGCCCCGATCAATAGAATTGGGAGGACGAGTACCAGAATGGTGCGCACGGGCTGAGACTAACTTGGCCCGGTGCGAAGTGGGAATGTCTTTTATCAGTTTGCATCTCGAGCGGCATTGTTGGCCAAAGTAAGCCTGACGAGAGCGCAGAAAAAGTCAGCTGTTGCGGAATCTAACGCAATCTCCTACGTCCAAATGCAACTCTGGAGGCGAAACAGTTTTTGCTATGCCAGAAGAAGAAGCAATCGAACGGGCACGCGAAGACGAGCGTGAAGGCAAAGCGCCTTCTACGCAGGCGGGCGAGTTCGTGCGCGAGGAAATGGAACACATTCGGGAAGGCGAACACGGCGCCCGCTCGCCAGAGCAGGCGATCGCCATTGGTCTCTCCAAGGCGCGTCGGGCCGGAGTAAAATTGCCGCCGCCAAAGCGGGGCAGAAAGCGAACCAAGCGCAGAGCAAGGCGCGAGCTCGCCAAAGCTCGCAAAGGCGGACGCAAAAAGCCTTCCCAGAAACGCTCCCGCGCAACGAAAGGTGCGCTCAAGCGCGAGAGTCGCCAGTCAGCGTCGAAGAAAGCATTGTCAAGGCATGCCAGGCGTGCGGCAAGGCGACGCTCTGCGCGGTCGCGCTCTGCCGCCGCAAAGAAAGCAGCGCGCACGCGGAAGCGCCGCCGCTGAAATGGTGGAGTGACACGCGGCGCACGGACGTTCCGTGATATGACGAAAGAAACGAGCCAATCAAAATAAAGGTCGGCTCACGTGTTCATCGCTGAGGCCGCGGCACTTTTGCGACTATCGACAGCGCCTTATTTGCGGCCGCCTTTTTCTCCCACCTTTGCCGGAACTTACTGTCGCCCATGCGCAGCGTTCTGCTTCTTTGCTGCTGACGCCGCGTTTTGAGGAAGCAAGAAGAAATACACATCGAAGACCTCCATCTATGGTTCTCAATATAGGAACGAATTCGGCTACCGATCGGGATCTAATTACCTTTGGTGGGCGTAAACTGCGCACGATCTTCTTTGGTCGGTCAGCAATGCCAGGCTGGCAAAATTGGCAGACGCGCCAGACTTAGGATTCCGAAATCGTCGATTTCGGAACGGCAATGCTGTCGCCGGTCGCCGACTCCGGTCTTCCTGGCGAGTTTTCTTGCATTAGACCTGCGAGGAAAACCCCGATGTGCTGATTCTGCCGAGTCGTCGCGGGATCCCCCATGGATAGGATCAGAACCGCGGGTCGCCTGCTAAGCTGGAACTCGAAACGTCCCGGCGTGATCAGATCTCCAGCTGACTCGGAAGCTGCTGCTTGGTCGCAAAAACAATCGAGAAATCGAACGGGTTCATCGTGATAGCGCCCATTGGTGTCCGCAAACACTCTCGGCCCACGAACATTTGGTAACCAGGTGAGCCGACCACCGCTGTGCTCCGAGTCAGAGTGGAAGCCAACGTCGCGGTATGAGCGCGGTCCGCAACCCGCAAAGAATGGTCTCACTATAAGCTGCGCGGCGATAATTGTATCGCCGGTCAGCGCCCAAGACACTGCGACAGCTGATCGATCATGCGGCAAGAACATTTGCTGTTCCAGCAACGCTCCTTCTGCAAGGTGGAAGGGCGAAACCGGCCAAGAGATAGCCCCAAAGCGCGCGTCCGCGAAAGATGACCTCGAACCGATCATCGGATCGTCGCAAGAAAGTGTGTAAACGGTACTCGGCGTTCTAAAAATCGCATCAAGCGCAACCAGCGCGAGTCTTGAACCAGCTTCGGAGTCGCAGATCTTAATCATGCCTCAGATGTGTCGGTCCGCACAGTAATTCCTTACACTCCTTCTCTTTGGCCCAGCATCATTAATTTCGCGGCGGACGACTGACCTTACGCGGCCTCGTAAGGTTTCGCGCCCTTCACCGACATATAAACGTGAACAAAGGACCTGCGCAGGCGAACTGCATCTATCCTTCATGGCATTTGGCCGATTCAGCAGTAACGCCAGAGAGGTACTATTTACGGCGTCGGGAATTTTTGCGGGTGTTTGGATTGGGTCTGGCTGCCTCAGCTCTGCTGCCAGCCGGAATTCGCGCAGAGCCGTTCAAGGATTCTGTCAATCAGTCGTACAAGCTCGAAGGCGTGAAACTCACTCCGGATGATCTCGTCACCAGCTACAACAATTTCTATGAATGGGGCCTGGCAAAGGACCAACCAAAGGAGCTGGCCAATCGCGGCTGGAAGACGCGGCCTTGGTCGATCGAGATCGGCGGATTGTGCGCAAACCCGCGCAAGATCGACGTGGACGAGTTGATTCAGCTTCTTGGTCCAGTCGAGAGGCGTAATTATCGGCATCGCTGCGTCGAGGCATGGTCAATGGTAATTCCGTGGGATGGCTTCCCTCTAGCGAAACTGATCGATTTTGCGCAGCCAAAACCTGAAGCGAGGTATGTGAAGTTTACTTCGTTTTTTGATTCGACGAATTGTCCCGCGCACCGTGGCAAAGATTTTCCATGGCCTTACACGGAAGGTCTCACTTTGCAGGAGGCGATGAACGAGTTGGCGTTTATCGCGGTTGGCCTCTACGGAAAGCCACTACGCAATCAGAACGGCGCGCCGCTTCGTCTTGTCGTTCCGTGGAAGTACGGATTCAAGAGCGCGAAATCGTTAGCGAAGATCGAATTCGAAGCTGAGCAACCAAGGACGCTCTGGAACGAACTTGCACCCAACGAGTACGGCTTTTATGCCAACGTGAATCCAAATGTGGATCATCCGCGTTGGAGCCAGAAAACCGAGCGGGTTATTGGCGCTGGCTTCTTTTCTGGCAAGCAGCCGACGCTCATGTTCAACGGCTACGAAAAACAAGTCGCACATCTGTATGCCGGCATGGATTTGCGAAAGAATTTTTGATAGTCGCGTTTCAAAATGAATTTTTTGATCAAAGTCCTGGCAAACAAGCTCTTCGCTCTCGCTGTGCTGGTAGGCGTTGGCATCTGGTTACTTGTCGTACCGGCGTTCACTGGCGGGCTCGGTGCAAACCCATTGGAAAAATTGCTGCACCAGAGCGGCGAGATCGCGATTTGGACTCTCGGTGCCGTGCTCTCGCTCAGTCCATTACGTGTCTTGTTTCCCCGGTCGCAGGTTGTTGTGGCTTTAAATCGGCATCGTCGTGCTGTAGGTGTGAGTGCTTGCGTCTATGGGTTATTGCATTTTGCATTTCATGTCCTCTATGAAGGGGGATTCGATGGATTAATCCGCAGCTTGTCCAAGCCGTTTATCTGGTTTGGAGTTGCAGGACTCTCCATTTTAGTCGCGCTGGCCCTGACGAGTAACAATTGGTCAATCCGCAAGCTGGGCGGAAAGAATTGGAAACTGCTTCACCGGCTCGCCTACGTCGCAGCTGCACTGCTTCTTTATCATCAGTCCATCGCTGGGAAAGGACATTGGCATATAGCACGGTGGTTATTGCTCGCGCTTCTCACGCTGCAAGTGGCGCGTTTGATGAAAATGCTGCTTAGGAGGTCGGCTTACAATCCTCGCGCGACATCGAGCTTTAGAGCCGTTGCAACTCCCCCATGAGCCCCCTTAATGTTCAGACAGCGGCGGCGTGTTGGGTGGACGACCATGGCGAGTGTCTCTACCGATTCGCTTTAATGAGAGTGCGCAAACCCGAAGCAGCCGAAGACCTCGTGCAGGAAACATTTCTCGCGGCTATTCGCGGCTATGAAAAATTTGGCAGTCGGTCATCGGAGCGAAGCTGGCTCGTCGGCATTTTGAAAAACAAAATCGTCGATCATTTCCGCAAGCTTGGCCGCGAGACGTCGTTCACGGACATGGACTTTCTTTCCGATGAGTTCTCCGAGAAATTCGTGGCGATCGGTTTTTGGAACCACGACCTCGGACCGCACGAGTGGAAGCCTGAGCCGGACGAAGTGATGCATCGCACTGAGTTCTGGCAGACGATGCGCGATTGTCTCTCGAAACTACCAGGGAAGGTGCGTGACGTTTTCACAATGCGCGAGATGGATGACGTATCCAGCAAGGAGATTTGCGCGATCCTGTCGATTACCGATAGCAATCTCTGGGTAATGCTGCATCGAGCGCGCATGGCGCTGCGGGAATGTCTTGAGATGAATTGGTTCGATAAGGCAGCGGGAGGAACAGCGTAATGCCGGAAGAACCATACAACCCATCGCCGATCGGTAACCCATCAGTTCTTGCGCGGAGGAACTGGTGGCAAACGATGCTCGTGAAATTCATCGGCAAGCACACGCCCAAATGCCGTGAAATGGTCAGGATTTTATCGCAATCAATGGACGAGCCGATGCCGTTGATGATGCGCCTCAAGAAGCGGCTTCACTTCTTGATCTGTTGCTGGTGCCAGCGCTACGAAGAGCAGCTTCGCTACATTCACCAGACAGCAAGTCGGTTTCCGGAGCACGCTGATCAGGCGTCGAGCGCTCCTTTTGCGGAGGACGCAAAGGAGCGGATCAAACAAAAACTTGCCGAGCAGATCCGCTAAGCGACCTGTAGCCGTCATCGATGATGCCAGGCAGCGGCGCTCACCAATCCCGGCTACAAGAATGAACCAATGCGCGATTTGTTCACCAACCGCTGGTTCATCTTTGGAGTCGGGCTTTACGTAGCCAGCTTGCTTGTATTATCCCGTCGGCCGGAATTTTCTCCGGCGGAAACGCTGATCGAGTTGGCGATCTTTGGGGTCGCATTTCCGTTGCTTGCGTCGTTAACGACGAGACGCGCGAAGCGGCTGGCCCTCAGTGTCGATCCAACTGGCACAGAGATGCTGGTTTTGGCGGGCTATATTCTGGCTCTCTCGCTCTACCTCGCGTTCGGTCCGCAGGCGATCAATGCCTGGTTGCCGCGAGATTGGATCGAATCGGACCGCATCAGATTTTTTGTCACGCTCAGCAAAAAGCTGCTGGTCTTTGTCGTGCTTCCTGTTGCGATCTTCGGCAGAGGATCTCGATGCTCGTTGCGCAACTTTGGATTTCAAGTCGCCGGGTTACGCGAACTTGTTCGGTCGCATCTTCCTTTAGTTATCGTTAGCGCAGTCGCGATCTTAACGTTCCAATATTTTCTCGGTGGCGCCGCTGCACCATTGCGCGAAGGGAAATTTTCGACAACTGAACTATTGCTTGGTCTGCCGCTTTGCTTGTGCTGGCTGATAGTTGAAACCGGCCTCGTTGAAGAATTCTTCTTTCGCGCACTGCTTCAGACGCGCCTCAGCGTTTGGTTTCGCTCGGAAGCAACTGGCGTCATCTTAATGGCCCTTATTTTTGGATTGGCGCATGCGCCGGGATTCATCTTCCGGCATGCAGGAGTTGTAGAAGGACTCGGTGCCAATCCCTCCACGCTCGACGCCATTGCCTACTCGATCGTTACGCTCTCTGTGGGTGGAATCTTTTTTGGCGTCGTCTGGGCGCGCACCAGAAATCTTTTCGCGCTGATGCTACTCCACGCAGTCACTGACCTGTTTCCGAATCTCTCGGACTTTGTGAGGATCTGGCTGTAAGCGTCGACGATTCACTCCGCCACATTGGTTCCATAAGACATTCCACCGAAGCACCCCTTAATTTCACTTGGGGCGATGCCGATGGAAAGACGCTGTACCTCTGCGGTCGTAGTGGCTTGTATCGGATGCGGCTCAACATCGAGGGTATTCGGCCGTAGTTGTAGGCGCGGGCGTTGAGCGCAGGCGATCTGAGATTCGCGACGCGTACGGCCTGGACTGAGCGACTCTGGCTCTACTTCGGCGCGAGTGAGGCGACAATTTTGTCGAAGCGCGGATCGCCGCGAAGTGAATCCCAATATGGCATCAGCTTCAATTGACCATATGTCATGGTGCCGTAACCGGGTAATTGCTCCGCCTTGGCAAGTTGTTCGCAGGCGAGGTCATTTTCGCCGAGCCATGCTGCGCTCATCGCAAAGTACTCGATTATGTGTGGACCGTTGACGGAATCCTTTTCAACCGGCAGAAGATCGATCGCTCGTTGACCCTCCCGCAGTGCTTCCTCTTTGCGGCCGAGACCGGCGTCGATCAAACCGAGGACGCACAGAGCCGGAGCATAGTTTGGCTGACTTTGCACGATTTTCTCCTGCTCCACGCGCGCAGCGGTGAAGGCCGCCTGCGCCTTTGTAGCATCGTTGGTCATCCGAGCGATAACGCCTTCGACCCACTGTCGATTTAAATGGACTGCGTCATTGCCAAAGTGGCCGTCGCCATTCGCCATTACGGCCCTGGTAGCTGCCGCCGCATCGCGTTCGGCCAGCGCACAAGTGAGCCAGTTATCGACAACACTGGCTATCTCGGCGGGATTCTTTGCCAACACCGAATCGATCGCCTGACGCAAAGACCGCGGATTGGCCTTCCAATCCAATTCAAGTAAGGCCCGCGTCACCTTGGTCTCGATATCTTCGGGCTTAATTGTCAGCGCCCGATCCAGAACAGCAGCCGTCTCGGGATAGCGTCGCAGGCTATAGTAGCTGAGCGCAATCTGCTGCAGCGTGTAGAAATTGCGCGGATCCAGATCAAGCGCCCGTTCAAGATTTCGCAATCCCTCATCGTTCTTACCCTGTCGGCGCGCGATGTAACCCGCCAGCTCGAAGACGTGAGGATCATTCGGCAGAGTTCGACGAGCAATCTCCAGTTCTGCCAACGCGCCATCATAGTCGAGGTAACCTCGATAAAGGTTTTCGGCGCGAGCGAGGTGTGCTTCGCCAGCATCTGGCCGTAGCCGGAACGCAGCATCAATCGCGGCTTCCGCCAGAGCCAGCCGCGCCGGAGTGTGATCTCCACCGATAAAATAAAGTTGATCGTGAGTGAAGGCGAGCAGGCAATAAGCAGAAAAGAACGAGGGGTCGCGTGCGACAGCCTGATTGAGCAGGTCAACGGTATCGAGCTCCCTTCGTCGCGCCTCGGCGCTAAGACTCGTCGAGAAGAGAAGGCTCTTGGCCCGGTTGTAGAGATCAAAGGCGGTCAAGTCCGACGTGGGCGCCCGTTCAATCGCATTCCTTTCTTTCGGCGAAAGTTTGGCCTGAAGCTGATCGGCGATTGTTTTCGCGATCTCACTTTGGATCGCGAACACGTCAGATAGATCGCGATCGTACGTTTGTGCCCACAGATGCGCGTCATTGCGCGCATCGACTAACTGCGCGTTGACGCGCACGCGATTGCCAGAACGCTGAACGCTTCCTTCTACCACATTCGCCACTCCAAGTTGCTGCGCGATGTCGCGCAGATTGCGTGCAACGCCGCCCTTATACTGCAAAACCGAGGTGCGGCTGATGACTTTCAGGTCGGCGATCTTCGCCAGGTCGGTGAGGATTTCGTCCTGCACCCCATCGGTGAAGTAAGCATTGGCTTTGTCTTCACTTCGATTTTCAAACGGCAGGACAGCAATGCTTTTGTCGAGGACAGCTAAGGGCGTGCGTGTTGATCTGTGCAAAAGAAAGACCAACGCAGCAATAATTGCGCCCAGCACGAGGAGTGCAGCGCCAATCTCCGCCCAGCGTACATAGGCGCGACGTTTCCTGACCGCCTGCAGTTTGCTTGGCAGTCGCGGATTACCAACCTCGTCCGAGTAGAGGTTAGTGACGCTTACACGCGCCCCGTGTTTCACCTCGAAGGTACCGATACCATGCAGGAACGGTCGCCAGCGCTCGAACTGTTCGAGGTCCTCAGCCACATGATGGGAGAGAAGGATGTGACTGGCGTCGCCGCAATCCATTACCCGCTGAGCCATGTTGATGCCGCCTCCGGCTACATTGGTGCGTTCGTTCACGTCCACCACACCACTGACCGGTCCACTGTGAATGCCCATCCGAACTTGCAGACGCGCATTGTCCTTAAGCGCGCGGCTGATCTCTACCGCACACTGCGCCGGTTCCTCCGGACTCTTATAAAAGACCAGCGCCATGCCGTCGCCGGTGGGAATCTTTAAAAGGCGGCTGGTGCTTCTGCTTTACCGAATTGCTCGGACAAACGAACGAGCTCGTTCAGTTCCTCGACCCTGGCGTGCTGCTCGTTAACCGAGAGCTTGGAGTAAGCGACAATGTCAATGAAGAGCACGTGCGCGATTTCCAGCTCGATCTCTTTTTTTACCTCGGCAGGCATATGACGTGGTGAAATGGGGACTTTCGAAATCATTGCGACTCAACTACCGATAGTCGAGAGCAAAGCTGCAACCAGTTGGACTCTCGGCCATCGAACCGCCATGCTAATCGCTCGGCGCAAACGCTCATACTCGGTTGTTGGTCTTCAGGTGAGGAAGCTCGCGTTGGCCATCGTCGGACGCGCGTTCGCTGTAATGAATCAGACGCTCGACCGACCAATGAACATGGTGCCGGCGTTACGCCAACATTGGCCGGAATATCTCTGCGAAGCAGCCGAGCTTGGCCTCTTCATGATTTCAGCCGGACTTTTTACCATTCTGCTTTGGTACCCGAAATCGCCCGTTTCAACCATCATTCCAAGCGAACTTATTCGACGAATGCTTACCGGCATCGCGATGGGTAGCACGGCCATCGCTCTGGTTTTCTCACCGCTCGGCAAGCGATCCGGCGCGCATTTTAATCCCGCTGTCACACTCACGTTTTGGCGGCTTGGCAAAGTGAAGAACTGGGACGCGGTGTTTTATATCATCGCGCAATTCATAGGTGGGATTGTTGGCGTATTCATGGTTGCATTGTTCGTTCGCGAAGAGCTTTCCCACCCGGCCGTGCATTATGCCGCTACTCTGCCGGGGATGTACGGTATGATCGTCGCGTTCGCCGCCGAATTCGCCATCGCCTTTGTGTTGATGTCGGTGGTGCTCCGCGTGAGCAGCACGCCGCATCTGGCACGCTACACCGGGTTGTTCGCGGGGGCCTTGGTGGCTACCTACATCACACTTGAAGCGCCATTTTCGGGGATGAGCATGAACCCGGCGCGAACGTTTGGCTCCGCATTCGTCGGCCATCTCTGGACCGGTCTCTGGATTTACTTCACGGCACCTGTGCTCGCCATGCAATTGGCAGCCGCGTTTTATCTTCGAAACAAAGGCGTCGTGGTCTATTGCGCGAAATATCATCATCACAACCGCCACCGCTGCATCTTCAATTGTCGGTTTCCTGAATTGCTCGAGCGCGAACGAGACCAAAAACTAGGGCACGAAACGGCGAAGCTTCGGGGAGCACAGGCTGCCAGCCTCTAGTTGCCGGCAGCCCTGCCGGCAACATGTTTACACGCGCCACGCTCGGTCTCGCCATTTTCCCGGTCTCGGCAAGCTGCCGAGACCTGCAGGCTTGGCAGCCTGCGCTCCCCGGGAACACTGCGCGCGCAGGCGTAAGGAAGTTCCTCGGTTTGCGACCAATTAGGTGATGCACTCGGCTCGGTATTTTATCGCTTTCTGCAGTCTCGTTCTTTCCGCGTTTGCTGTCCCTCAATCTCCGCACGTCTCCGTCAAATCAATTGGCATGACCGTGAGCGATATGGATCGCGCGGTGGAATTTTACTCTGCGCTTACGTTTCAGAAAATTTCCGACGCTGAGGTTCTCGGGGACGAATTCGAACATTTAGAAGGCGTGTTCGGCGCGCGGATGCGGATTGTGCGAATGCGCCTCGGTAATGAAATTCTCGAGTTGACGCAGTATCTGGCTCCGCCCGGCCGGCCCGTTCCTGTGGACTCACGCAGCAACGATCTTTGGTTTCAACACATCGCCATAGTTGTGCGCGACATGGATCAGGCGTTCGAGAGATTGCGCGCTCTCAAAGTGCAGTTCGTTTCGACGGCGCCGCAGACCTTACCGCCGTCGATCAAAGCCGCAGCCGGAATCAGAGCGTTCTATTTTCGCGATCCCGATCAGCACAACCTGGAGATTATTTATTTTCCACCGGGCAAAGGCGATCCACGCTGGCAGGAGAAGAGCGATAAGTTATTCCTCGGCATCGACCATACCGCGATTGGGATTTCAGATACCGACGCAAGTTTGAAGTTCTATCGTGATCTGCTCGGACTGCGCAAAGCAGGCGAGAGCGAAAATTTTGGCACTGAGCAGGAACATTTGAACCAAGTCTTCGGAGCGCATCTCCACATCACCGGAATGCGATCAGATGCTGGGCCAGGTATTGAGTTTCTTGAGTACCTCACACCGCGCGACGGAAGATCGCGTCCGGCAGATACGCACGCCAACGACATTGTCCACTGGCAGACGACAATCTTGACGAACGACGTTGATCTTCTCGCGAAGAAATTACGCGAAGTACATATGCGTTTTGTTTCGCCCGGCGTTGTCATTATGCAGGACAAAGCGGGATTTTCCAAAGGGGCGCTGGTGAGCGATCCCGACGGACATGACGTCTTATTGATCCAGAAATGAGTCGAGTGATTGTTAGGCGCGATGCATTTGTACGAAACTCATCTTCCGGTAGCGAACACGGAACGCGCGCGCGATTTCTACACCAATATCGCCGGCTTATCGTTTGCCTATCGTGATCCAACTCGCGACATCGTTTTTCTTTGGGCGGACAACAAACATAAGGGAATGGTTGGTCTATGGGGCCCGAACACCCTTTACGGCCCACAAAGCGGAGTAGACCGAAAATGCCATGTCGCGTTCGCAATCTCCCTGGATCAATTATTCGCTATGATAAGGAGATTGAGTCAACAAGGCATCGAGACGTTCGGGTTTGGCGGCGGCAAGAGCGAAGAGCCGACTGTGATCGGATGGATGCCATCAGCGCAGATTTACTTTCGGGATCTTGACGGACACACGCTCGAATTTATCAGCATTTTGCCAGAGAAACCGCGTCCGGGCTTCAATGGGACTTACTCGCAATGGAAAGACTTGTTTGCGGACTGGTCGCGAAATACAAGCTGACCGATTTCGGTTCGATGACAATCCAATCGATGGCGTTATGACGACTGAGCTGCGTTTTCTGGCAGCCAGCATCATTCTTGGTCTCTTGCAACTGATCGCCGCCTCGCATCTCATTAGCTTTCAGTACGGTTATCGCTGGACGGCGAGTGACCGAGACGAACCGGTGCCCGCGCTGCGCGGCCTGGCGAATCGCATCGATTAGGCAACACCAAATTTTCTGGAAACATTCCCTTTCTTCGCCGCGTTGGTCCTGACCGCGCATCTCGTGAACCGTCACGCCGTGCTCACAATATTCGGCGCCCATTTGTATTTCTGGGGCCGGTTAGGCTACGTGCTCGCCGCCGCTGCTGGTTTCGGAGTTTTGCGGTCGCTTGTTTTTTGGAGCTAACAGGTATGGCTTGCTTCCTTGTAGCGCTGTTTTGGTAGAATCGTGGGCGCAGCTCTGCCAGGGTTGGAGAGAGACATCGGCTGGAAGCCGATGTCAATTTACGAGGCCGGAAGATTTTCCCGGCCGAAGCGAAGCAAGCGGGCCATCCACACCAGCTCGTTAAGGAATTTGTCCAAACGGCCGACGTAAGCCGGGTCAGTGATCTTACCGGTGGCGGGATCAAAGAGCTTTCCTGCTGTGCCGAAATAGACATCCCAGAAAATTGTGACCAATCCGAGCTCACGCAGCACGGGCACCAAACTCTCGATCATCCGCGCGCCGCCAAACGGACCAGCAGAAACGCCGCAGACACCGGCTGCCTTGTGAATATATTCCTTCAAATTTGTATCAAGCACATGTTTCAGCAGACCCGGGAAACTGTGGTTGTATTCCGGAACTACGAGTATCAGTCCGTCGGCCCGTGCGACCGTCGCTGAGAACTGACTGTCCTTGAGCGCTTCGCCAGCGTCGTCTATGCGGAGAGAAATCTTCCGGATGTCGATCAATTCCGTTTCGATATCGCCGCGCTTTAATACTTCGCCGAAAACGAAATTGGCGGCGGGTTCGGTTAAGCGGCCTTGTCGTGGCGTGCCGATAATGACCGGAAGAAAGACGGGGCGAGTCAAGTCTTGCGTAGCCATCTCCAATTTGTCGCTCCAGCGTAGGCAAGCTTACAATGAACGCGCCAGTGAAATCGTTCTGGTCACGATCGCTCGGTTGGAACAACACGGCCCTGGCTTGTAGTGCATCGTCGCGCGCCGCCCGGAAACAGCTACTTCGGTGTAGCTGACCGTGGTTACGTCCGAGCGATGCATACAGATCGAGAATGGCCCGCGTTTCGGCGTGTGAGAACAATGCAACTGTCGCAGCCATCTCAGGTTTCCTTTCAATTGCCCATTATACGCTCCATCGCAGACGCGTTGGCGCTCAAGTTCTGCGCGTCCTTCGTCGAAACCAGATGAAAACCAATGTTGACGTTGCCACTTGTGATTACGCATCGTCAACCATTCGAGATTCCAGCGCCATTCGGTTAAAGTTTTCTCCGACGGCAGAATGGCGATCAAGCGGAAGGGACGCAGCTTGCGTAGTGGCAGCTTCATGACACCATCAGCGATCTCGTCCGGCGTAGATTTTCCGGCTAGTTCCCTAACGACTTGTCCGCGACTGATAACATCACGCCTCGGTTCCCGGTCGATGCGGTGCCAATTGATCAATGCGAGACAAGCGCCAGCATCATTCGCCGAAATCCATGTGCCACCCGTTGGTTCGCGTGGGAAGACGGCACGACAGTTCCCAAGATCGATAATCGCTGGTGCAACCGCCGCTGCGCGGCTTCGTTTTTCATCGCGATTCATGGCGAGGTAAAACCCGCGCGCGTTCGGAACGAATGAGACGGTGCACATTTAGCTAGCTAGCGGATACGATACTGCCATGCGCGAGTACTGTCGCCATTCTCGCCATAATTTGCGAACTGAGTCGGGTGCGCAACCGCGGGCGCGATTGGCCGCGCCGATGGCGAAAACGAGCCGCCATTGCCGGAACAGAACTCGATAGGCCGAAGGCAATGAAGTGCGCGCGTCGTAGATGCTGGTTGCTTCTGATGACGCCCCATTGAGCTCGACGATTTTGAAATTACGACCGTCGCGAAGATCTCGCTCATTGGCGTAGCGGATATCGTAACGGCCGATGTAAAACTTGGGAAGAGCTTGCGATATATTGTCGATCTTCTCCTCCAGCGCTTCGCTCCAGAGATAGCCGCCATCGCGAAAAATGCAGCCCTGAGCGTGATTGCCGGTTTCGATCAGTTTTAATACTTCGCCCTCGGGAAGAATCTCGTTTTTGCGCTCGGCAAATCGACGGAGATACGTCCTGGAGATGAGCGACGCGCGCGGATCGGCGAGAATTAGTTGCGCGACGGTGCGAAAGCCATCGCCGGTGATCGTCGGAAACACTTTCTCGGTGATCGAGAAAATTTGGCCGCGGGCTTCGCGTGGTAAGCGGTAATAGAAGATGCCGACCTCGTAAGGACCGGTGGCGTAACTTTGCAGGATTACTGGCGCTTCGACTTCGCTCAAATACTCGAATGCTTCGCGCAACGAACGAATCAAGCGGACGCCGTTGCCGCGCTGGCCGATATCAGGTTTCAAAATGAAAGGCGGTGTGATTTTATGTTCGCGGCACACGCGGTGGAGCGAGAGCAGGCGATCAGTCGTGGTCACTCCCTCAATCAAGTGCACGTCGGCTACGACGTCGGCGTCCCTCTGTTGAAGTTGCTTAAGAATTTCGAGCTTTGATTCGCCGATAAATCCGCCGGTCGCCATTCCGGGATTCGCCGAACTCGGCAGGCTAACTCCTCGGTATCGAATTGTGAGGCAGAGGTAGTAAGCTCCGACCGGAATGTAGAACAGCCATGCCGGCCAGAACTCCCAGTGCGCCCATCGCCTCACCCATGCCGGTGGGTGACTCAGTTTTCTGAAAAGAAGAAGCGTTGTGCCGAGAAGGAGCGCGGTAAAAGTGATCGCAGCGATCTTGCCTTGGAAAAAGGAGAACCAAAGCAATGCCTGAGCACCAAACAGCTTCGCAATTACAAAAATTCCTCCAATCCACAAGAGCGCGGCGGAAGCGGTGACTAGAGCAAACCGAGCCAGCGGCATCGAGAGCAGCCCCGCAGCAAGGTAAGTTGGCAACCGCGTACCTGGAACGAACCGGCTGGCCAGCAACGCAAGCGAGCCGCGCCGATTAAATTTCTCCCGACAACGCTCGATGGCAGCTGCATCGGCAAACCGTGTGACCCAGCAGCTTCGCAGAATCGGTTTACCCAGCCAACGAGCTAGCGAGTAAAGACCCAAATCACCTAGCCAAATTCCAGCAAAGCAAGCGGCGAAACTGACCGGCCAGCTAACCGGCCCTCCAAAGGTCGACAATGCGGAAGAAATTGTCGCTGCGTCTTCCGAAATGAAGCTTAGCAAGATGATCGCGGTGGAAGCGAGAAACGCCTGCGCAATCATGGAACCAACTCCTGAGTCGTTGTCATTCTGAGCGCAGCGAAGAATCTCTGATCATTTTTCGAGTGGTCGTGCATTGGAATACCGGAGATGTTTCGCTTCGCTCAACATGACAGCAGGGTATGCATTCTACACGTCACGCCGCTTTGGGCTGTTCGGCGTGATGCTTCAGGGTTGACGGCGCGACGCCGAAGCCGGCTGGGACCGGGGCTTCCAGCATCCCGCACATAACCGCGATCAACGCATAATGATGGATCGCATGCGCGACAGCGTACATGAGTTCGCGGGCGACGGTGGATCCGATCAACGGCGCCGCGTCGAGTTCGTAGTTTACCTTGCTTCGGACGTTGATCGAGCAATCGAGAAACTGCTTCGGGACCGATCCAAAGGCACGCTTGATCCGATGCGTTTCATCAAGTGCAAATTTGCGATCATTTTCGATTCGCGGATTTCGCTCTCGATGATCGTAATTGATCTCATCGGCGTCCAATCCTTGCAGGAGACTCTGGAAATGGTCTAGGCAATGCCGGTAATGTCCGCCTACGGTGGAATTGAACACGTTTGGCAGTTTGCGCGTGTAATGTTCATCGCTGAGCGCACTCAAAAGCGATTCACCCTGGTGCAAAACTTCAGCGACAGCATCCTGCAAAGGCGTCGTTGTAGCCGGTCGCGGTGAGGCCGGCCGGGCGGGGTCAACGCCCCCGCCTGCAGCGACAGCATCCTGCAAAGGCGATAGATTCACAGGTAGGCTCCGATGAGCGGGAGACGCCGGCGTTGGAGAAAGAGCAGTACCACGCTACAGGCGGCAACGGCGAGCGCGAGGCCAAAGAGCAATCCGCCGTCGTCCATCACCACGATACCGAGCACCGTGAGGTGGCTAAAGATCGCGCCAGCCATTACACCGAGAGCGAGACTGGCTCCCAGCCATGTCGTCGGTCGAGTCAGAATCAAAATCGCTGCTATCAATTCAGCGACGCCCGAACCGATGCGTCCCCACGGCTCAAGTCCGACCTTTGTGAAAATGTAAACGGATTCAGGTGCAGCAGTGAATTTAAAGAAAAGCGTTTGCAGGAGAATTACCGCAGCTGCAATGCGGCAAATCCAGGCAATAATCGTGGATGTTTTGCTGTGTTGATTCATACAGATGGCGATTGATTTGCCCGATTAGTCGCAGGCGCTCTGAATTTCCTTACAGAAATCGCCTGTGTCGATAGCGGCTGCGCTCGTATCAAGCGTTCAGCC
>Ga0066903_100000621_pt1 | contig 23137 bp, 23 predicted proteins | sample PanSoiMetaGPlot1_FD_67491 | JGI IMG/M metagenome (GOLD analysis project Ga0066903, IMG submission 67491) | Tropical forest soil microbial communities from Panama analyzed to predict greenhouse gas emissions - Panama Soil - Plot 1 (version 2) | ecosystem: Environmental > Terrestrial > Soil >... | reverse complement strand
TGAAGGTTTGTTATTTCACCAACTCCGGATCGGAAGCGAACGATCTCGCGCTCGTGATGGCACGCGCTTACACGAACAACTACGAAGTGATTTCGCTCCGCAACGCCTATCACGGTGGCAGCACGCTGACGATGGGCACGACCGGCAATCGCGGCTGGAAATTCAACGTGCCGCATAGTTTCGGCGTTCATCACGCGATCACGCCCGATCCGTATCGCGGTTTGTGGGGAAGGGACGATGCCGACGCTGGGAAAAAATACGCGGCCGACGTGAAGAACCTGATCGACTTCGCCACGCCGGGCCAGGTTGCAGCGTTCATCGCCGAATCCATTCAAGGCGTCGGCGGCTGTGTTGTCTTTCCCGACAACTATTTGAAACACGCTTACGAACATGCCCGAGCCGCCGGCGGCGTTTGCATTGCGGACGAAGTCCAGGCCGGATTTGGTCGAACCGGATCTCATTACTGGGGATTTGAAACGCAAGGAGTGAATCCGGACATCGTGACCATGGCGAAAGGAATTGGGAACGGTTGCCCGCTCGGCGCGGTTGTTACGACGCCGAAGATCGCCGCCGCGCTCGCGCAACGAACGCATTTCAACACCTTCGGCGGCAATCCGATCGTTTGCGCGCAAGGCAGCGCGGTCCTCGATGTGATCGATCGCGAAAAACTTCAGGCGAACTCGCTTACGATGGGCAACCGAATTCTCGGCGGCCTGAACAAGCTCAAAGAAAAACACAACATTATCGGCGACGTTCGCGGCAAAGGTTTACTGCTCGGGATCGAGCTAGTGAAGGATCGACAATCGAAAGAGCCGGCGAAGGAGGAAAGCGCGCAAGTGCTGGAGGCCGCGAAGGAGATGGGACTGCTTCTCGGCAAAGGCGGACTCTGGGGACAAACCATCCGCTTCTCACCGCCGATGTGCATCAATGAACAAGATGCCGACTTCCTCCTCGAAGTCCTCGATCGCGCGTTGGCCGGTTTGTAGGCCGAACATCTTACTCGCGTTCAGCGGATTGAGTGGTTCATAATCGCCAGCAACCATGAACGTCACTTCTAAATTCCCGACCGTTGTGTTGCTAAGTCTAATTAGTGCAGTTGCTATCGTCTTTGCCGCGGAGCCGACTGCTTCCGTGAGCGCGGATGCCGCACTCGCGAAACTCAAAGAAGGCAATGCGCGCTATATGAACAGCAAGGTTTCGGCAGGCAAACCGACCGCCACTCGTCGCGCCGAAACCGCCCAAGGACAACATCCGTTCGCAGCCATTCTTGGTTGCGCCGATTCGCGCGTGTCTCCCGAAATTGTCTTCGATCAGAACATCGGCGACATTTTTGTCGATCGAAATGCAGGCAACCTGGTTGACGATCATACGCTGGGCACAATCGAGTACGGCGTCGAACATCTTGGCGTACGTTTAATTGTCGTGCTCGGTCACGAACGCTGCGGCGCAGTGCAAGCTGCGGTCGCGAGCGATACGGCACCGGGTCACGTCCAATCGCTGGTGCGCGATATCCAACCGGCGGTTCAAGCCGTGAAAGGCAAGCCTGGCGATCAAGTTCATCTCGCGGTCGTAGAAAACGCGCGGTTGATGGCGGAAGAAATTCGCAGCAAAGCCAACCTCGGCGATCTCGCCAAGGACGTTAAGATTATTTCGGCGGTTTACGATCTCGACAGCGGCAAGGTCGACTTCGGCAAAGAATGACCTGTCGCATAAGGGCGACAAGTCATCCCGAGCGCTACGCCAGTCCGGCTCGGACCGAGGGATCTCACAAACGAAGCAACGGTCACACAGATTACTTTGCGTGATCAACGAGCTTGTGTGAGATCCTTCACTCCGTTCAGGATGACAAGCGGCTCATGCGACTGGCGATTCTTTCCGTTGTTCTTTTTCTTTCCGGGATCAGCGCGCTCATTTTTGAGACGCTCTGGTTGCGGTTGAGCGGACTCGCCTTCGGCAATTCGATCTGGGCCGCGGCGCTGATTCTTTCCAGCTTTATGGCCGGTCTCGCACTCGGGACCGCGATCGCGGCTTCGGCAAAATTTCTAGCGCATCCGCTGAAACTCTACGCTGTCCTCGAAATCGCGGTCGCAGTCTTTGGTTGCACGATCGTGTTCGCGCTGCCGATCGTTGGCGAGCTGCTGCGCCCGCTCTTTCAAGCGCTCTGGACGCACCAACCGCTCCTGCTGGCGCTGCGCGTCTTGTTTTCGTTTTTGATTCTATTGATCCCGACAACGGCGATGGGTCTCACGTTGCCGGTCATTTTGGAAGATCAGCAACTTGCGAACGCGTATTTCGGCCGCGCGATCGGAATTCTTTACGGCTTCAACACCATCGGCGCAGTTGTTGGCGCTTTGATCGGCGAACTTTTCCTCATCAAGGCTCTTGGACTCTGGGCAACGAGTTTGTGCGCAGGTTTGTTGAATTGCGCAGCCGCCGCTATCGCGTTGGTTCTGGCGAAATCTAATTCCGCTGGATCGACATCGTCGGAACAGCCACGCTGGTTCAAACTCAATTACCAACTGCCGTGGCGATTGTTGATCGTCAGTTTCGGCGCGGGCTGCGTTTTGCTCGCGCTCGAAGTGGTCTGGTTTCGGTTTTTGCGATTGTACGTCGCGTCGTCCGCGACTGCGTTCAGTGTGATGCTCGCAGTTGTTCTCGGCGGAATCGGGCTTGGCGGCGTTTTTTTTGGAGGACTCTCCAAACAGATTAAACAGTCGGCCCTACCGATTTTGGTTATTCTCGCAGCGATCCTGACCTTGCTTTGCTATGCTTTCTTCCCGATTCCGAAACTCGCCGAGGGCGAAAAGAATTTTTATTTGGAATCGTGGCCACAAATCGCACTGATCTCGCTGGCGCTGATGTTTCCGGTCGCATTCTTGTCCGGGATTTTGTTTCCAGCAATTGCCGCGCGCGTTCAGGAGAGCATCGGAAGCCGAATGAACAGCGTTGGCGTCACGACTCTCTTCAACACCGCCGGCGCGGCGATTGGACCGATCGTGGCGGGATTTTTTTTACTGCCGCGATTCGGTTTTCAAACGAGCCTCGTCGCGTGCGCTGTTGTTTATCTTGTTCTCGGACTGCTCATTAGTCGCAGCCGGGATTGGAGATTGCTGTTGATTGCGTTGGTTCTCGCGTTCGTTGTCAGCATGGCCCTCTTCCCTCTTCATCGCGACGAAGTGCATTTTGCGAATGCGCGAAAGCTGTACGAGTCGGAGAACCAGCACCTCGTTCAAAAAATCGAGGGCGAAACAGGAACCTGGCAACTTCTTCGGCGCGATCTGTTCGATCAGCCTTATTACTATCGTTTGATGACCGACGGCTTCTCAATGTCGGCCACAAATCCGCCAAACCAGCGCTACATGCGATTGTTCGCTTATCTGCCGTTGACATTGAATCCGAAGCCGCAGAACGCGCTGCTCATCGCCTTCGGTTGCGGCGTGACTGCGAGCGCGCTGACGCAAGATGTCGATCTCAAGCACATCGACGTGGTCGATATTTCGAAGGAAGCATTTGCGCTCTCGAACGATTACCGCAACGCGGGCTATACAAACGCGCTGCGTGATACGCGAGCAATCGCGATCGTCCAGGACGGACGCTTTTTTCTACAAGCGAGCCCGCAGCATTACGATGTGATCACGGGCGAACCGCCGCCGCCGAAAGTCCTGGGCTCGGTGAACCTCTACACCGAGCAGTTTTTCAAACTAATGAGCGATCGGTTGAATGACGGCGGCATCGCGACGTTCTGGCTGCCGATTTATCAGCTCAACGTGGAGGAAGCGAAATCGATCCTGCGCGCGTTCCACGACGCATTTCCGAACACGCTCGTATGGGCGAGCTCGGACGAGGAATGCATTATGATGGGAATCAAAGGCACGCCACGAAAGATCGACAATGGCCAATTCCGAAAATTTTGGGATTACACCAATACACGAGAAGATCTCGCGCGGATTGGGATTGAAGTTCCGGAACAACTTGCGGCCCTCTTCGTGATGGACGGCGACGAGATCGAGCGGGTCACGGCCGATTCGAAACCACTGAGCGACTTTTATCCGAAGCGACTCGGGGATGTCACGACCGAGGACAAAGAGATCCACAATTTTGTTGCCGATTACATGAATCCGACTTCGGCCGCGCGCGACTTTCGGTCATCCCAATTGATCCGACAGATTCTTCCGGACGAAGTCGTCGATGAGCAACTCGATGCATTCTTTGCGATTCGCGAAATGCGTTTTCGCGCCGGTCTGATGCCGACGAACTGGCTGTCCGAGTTGGACGTTCATCTGCGCGGTTCAAATTTGCGCGAGCCGGTGCTGGAATGTTTGGACACAAATTCGTTCCGGATTGCCCTTGCGAAGAAAGCGGCCCACGATATTCAGCCGCCGCCGCTCGATTTACTGCCGGACCTGGTCGCGGAGGCGCTGGCGCGGCGCAATTATCAGGAAGCGATTCTGCTCTTGGAAAACAAACGCGCAAGGAGCGCGCCGAAACCGGATGATATTTGGCTGCTCACCTATTTGTATTGTCTGACCCGCGACGTCGCGAGCGCCGAGAGGATCGCAATGCTTACTCAAGATCGAAAAAGTCCAATTCTGAAATGGCTTTGGGACAAATTACGGAGCGAATATGGATTCCGTCCGCCGGCCGAGTAGCGCATTTCCTAATCGGGATCAGCTTTCAAATACGCTTTGTGAAGAAAATCTGAAGCCGCTACGGCACAGAGAATTCCGGCGAAATATCGCGTCATTCGCGGTGCAAAGAGAAAACCGAACGCGAGCGCAGTCGCGCACCACGGCGCCACGCAGTAAGGACATGAAATCAATTGGCCAATACCGCGTTGAATTCCGCGGCCGCGCGGTTCTTCTTCGACCTCGCCATGCCCGGCGCTGCGAAGGTAGCTGACAAACGGCGCGCGCACGATTCCCGTGATGCGATCTTTCGCGATGATCCGACTGAGTTTGTGCGTCGCAACTCCGAGCAGCGCGAGATCCAGCAGACTCGGTTTTTTCGGGAACTTGTCATTTTCAATTGCGATTCCGGTCAAAGCCGCGGCGCTGGATAGATAGAACGCCAGCATAAACGCATACTCGGCGAGTAATTGCTCCTCGCATTCTTCTTTTTCGTCCGTTTTGTCCCCGTATTTCTCGATCGAGAAATCAGGATGACGATTCCGCTCTATGACATCTTTTTGTTCCACATAATTAGATCGAAAACTTGCGGCGGTTTGCGCGTTTTTAAGCGATCTTGAGTTGTGAAAAGAAAAAGACGACGCGTTGTCGTCATCACCGGCGCGTCTGCCGGAGTCGGCCGCGCAACCGCGCAGGCGTTTGCACGCGAGGGGGCGCGGATCGGGTTGATCGCGCGCGGCCGAGCGGGATTAAATGGAGCGCAGCGCGACGTGGAGAAGCTCGGAGGCGAGGCGCTTGTCCTGCCGCTCGATGTTGCCGATGCGGCAGCGATGGAGAAAGCGGCGCAAAGAATTGAGAAAGATCTCGGACCAATTGATGTTTGGATCAACAACGCCATGGCGTCGGTGTTTTCGCCGATCAAAGAAATGACAGCGGACGAGTTCAAGCGCGTCACCGAAGTGACTTACCTCGGCTACGTTTATGGAACGCTCGTCGCATTAAAACGGATGCTACCACGGAATCGTGGGCGCATCATTCAAGTTGGGTCCGCCCTTGCGTATCGCGGGATCCCGCTGCAAGCGGCCTACTGCGCGGCCAAACACGCGATCCAGGGGTTTGTCGATTCACTACGTTGCGAGCTCCTGCACGACAAAAGTCGTGTGCGGGTGACGATGGTCGATTTGCCGGCGATGAACACGCCGCAGTTTGGTTGGGTGAAAAGCAGATTGCCGCGGAAAGCGCAACCGGTTCCGCCGATTTACCAACCGGACATCGCCGCGGAGGCGATTGTCTACGCATCACGCAATCCGCGTCGCGAAATTTACGTCGGCATGCCGACGGTTGGCGCAATCACGGTCAACAAGATCGTCCCGGGCTTGCTCGATCATTATCTCGCGCATTTCGGCTACGATTCGCAACAGTACGACGGTCGCGAAGATGGAGATCGCCCAGACAATCTGTGGGAACCAGCCGACGATGAAAAAGATTTTGGCGCGCACGGCAACTTCAATTCGCGCGCGGCGGCGCGGAGCCCGCAGTTGTGGACGAGCATGCATCGCGGTTGGCTCGCTGCCGCCGCGTTACTGGGCGCCGCCGCGGTGGCGGCGTTTTTTGCGCGCGAACGAGATTAAGCGCTGAGTCGATTGAAATTCTCGCCAGCGTCCCTATCGTTGCGCCCGAGATGAGGCCTTTTAGCGCGGGAATTTTAGGGATGGCGCTTTTGATTCAGCCCCTTTTTGCCGGCGGCGGCAATCTGACTCCGACCGAAACGCTCGATCCGCCTCGGTTCGAGTTGGGATTTCAATCCGGTTACTTGTTAGGCGTCTTTGGAAATCCGAACAGTTACGAGATTGCGCCGCAATTTGTCACGGGGCGAATCCGTTTGTTTGTGAACGACACTCCGCAAGGCGGTTGGGATTGGACCCGCGGCTACAATCAGTTTTGTCTCACGCTCATGGCCGAGCCGATTACTCGCGGCGTGGAAAATCATTATTTCGGGGTGAATTTTGGCTCACGCTACAACTTTGTGCGGCCCTACTGGAAACTCGTCCCTTACTTTTTTGGCGGGCTCGGCCTCGGTTGGATCGACAGCAGCCCTGATTTCCGCGGATCGCAGGGACAGGATTTCACGTTCAACATTTTAACCGGCGCAGGCGTCACTTATGAGTTGGATCGTCACTGGAAGGTCGACGTCGGGATCCTCTACCAACACCTTTCGAACGGCGGGCAAACCGATCCGAACCCGAGCCTGAATCTGATCGGGCCGCAAATCGGCGTCAGTTATTCCTTTTGAATCCTGTCCAATGAATCCGCCGGAGGAAAATGTTCTTGTCATTCGCCGCACGCTCTTCGATCAGCTCGGCGCTTTTCAAGGCGTGAACTTCGAGCCGCGGAGGTATTTGGACGCGATCCTCTCCCGCGGAAACAATTTCTTTCTGCGCCGTCCGCTCGCGGAAAAGGATCCGACACATAAACAAATCATTCCTTATGTGTTGCTCGCCCACAATGACCGTGTGCTTTTTTATGTGCGCGGCAAAAAAGCGGGCGAGCAACGCCTCGTTGCCAAAGGTTCGATCGGCATTGGCGGACACATGAACGAAAGCGACGAATCGCTCTTCGCTTTGGACGAAGCCGCCTATCGCGCCGGCGTGGAACGCGAAGTGAGTGAAGAAATTCGAATTAACACCAAGTTTGAAGACCGGGTCGTCGCGCTACTGAATGACGACAGCAACGAGGTCGGCCAGGTGCATCTCGGCGTCATTCATGTTTTCAAACTGGCCGAGCCGAAGGTCGAGAAACGCGAAGCGATAATCACGAACCTGGAGTTTCTGAGCAAAGACGAACTTCTTTCGCGGCGCGATTCCCTCGAGACCTGGTCGCAGATTTGTCTCGATTCGCTCGAGACGCTCCTCGCGTTGTAGCTGCCGCCGTCGCTGGCGGCAGGGCATGTGATTCTGCCGATGAGGACATCGGCAGCTACAACATCGGAGTTTACTGTTGGCGCGAGGCCGGCGCTGGACCGGTGATGTCATCCACCTGCCACTTTGTCTGCGGATGAGAAACCGCGATCTGCAACAACATTTCCTGGCCGGGATAATTCAGGTGGGCGGTAAAAAAGCCGTGCGGTGAAAAGAAATAGGAATCGAACGTGACATTGTCGTCGATCGGGATCGGCTGCTGCGGGGCGCCGAGCTGAGTGAAGCGTTGAATCATGTACTCGCGCGCCGAGGGCGGAGTTTTGTTCCGCAGCTCAGGATTGATCTCGTCGTTCAGAACGCCGATGTCGTGCTTAACGACAAGCCGATTGACAATGTCATGACCGTACTGGCGCGCTTCCTTATCGGTGGCGGCCTTGGTCGACCACAAATACCAGCCGATGCAGAGGATGATCACCAGCACGATGAGGATAAGAACGAGGCCTTCGCCTGCGAATTTGGAACGGGAGCTGAGTTTCATAGTTTTCATCAGTAACCTATACCTAAACCTTTGATCACTTTATCGTCTTTGATGAGGGCGCCGTGTTGTTGCAGTCCGGTGTACGCGCCGAATCGATTCCGCGCGTTCACTTTAAACGAAACGAGATAACCGTAAAGATGCTGCCCGTTCTTGCCTAAATCGACCGCTTTCGGCTCGCTTCCCCATTCAATGCGAGCGGTGGCGGCATCGAGCAATTGTTGATTGAGCCACGCCATTACGATTTCCTTGTAGTTTGCCGGGTATTGGCCATAAAGCGCAGCATCTGCCGGCGTCCCGGTCGGTCCCTGACCGCACAGATTGCTGACCAAAAACAATATCGCTGCGTAAAACGCAAGCCCTTTCATCGCCGACTAATTCTTATCGGCGGAAATTTTTAGTCCAGTCCAATCGACTAGCCGGTGGCCGGATGGTCCTGAAAGAACTTCACAATGAGCGGCGTGACCTGCAGGGGATAAAAATGGCCGAGAGGATGAATAAATGTCTCAACCGGCGCAGCTTTGCCCGATCCGTAGATCGTGCAATTCTCGCCGCAGCCTTCCGCTTGCCCGGCGCAATCGTTGAATTTTCGAAGCTGCTCAATTGTCGCCTCCTGTTTTTCAAATCTGGCCAGCCGGTCGCTTTTTCCGCCGTAATGCAGAACAGGGCGCGCCATGGTCAGGGTCACCTGCGGCAATAAGACCGCGCCGCCGGGTGCAAAGGCCGCGAACGCATTCGGTCGTTGCGACAGAAGCAAATAGGTGAACAGTCCGCCATTGGAAAATCCCGTCGCGTAAACACGATTCCCATCGATCGAATATTTCTCGCGCAGCGTTACGAGGATCGCATCGACAAATTTCAAATCCCGGTCGCGCTCCTGCCCGACATGGCGTTGCCAGCCCGGTTTCTTGCCTTCCAAATCCATCACAATCCCGGGAGTCGGCAGTCCTTGCGGATACACGACGACGGCTTCGGGCCAGGACTTTTGAAAGGCCATTCCGCGAGCGGCCAAGTGCATGTTTCCGCCATGTCCATGAAATGCGAAAATCACGGGCGGCTTCACATTGGAGGAAGTTGCGGGAAGATAAACCAGCGCCTCACGTTCGGCGCCATCAACCGTCCATTTGCTCAGCGTCGGTTCGGCCGCAAATAAACCAGGCGCGGCGAGCAATGCCACGGCCGCCGCTATACTCAAAGTTCTCATATTCTTTGGAGACCGCGGGCCTGCGTGACCGGTTACCACAAGAGACTTCTTTTCTTTCGAGCTCTCTTTCACTATCCACAGTTCATGATCTGGCGGTTGATTCTTTTTGCGTTTGTATTCGTTTTGACCTTTCTCAGTCCAGTTCCGGCACAAGAACCTTCAGCAGCGCCCGCAAATTCATCGCCGACCGAAGAAGCGAAGTCGTTCGATCCATCCGCGGCAACACAAGCCTTGCTCGATAGCGTTCCCGCGGACAAGCGCGCAAAATCCAACGCCTACTTTGAAGGCGGCTATTGGCTGTTGCTCTGGAATTTTCTTGCCGCCGCTGCGATTGCGATTTTTTTGCTCGCATCGAACTTTGCCGCGCGGCTGCGCGATGTCGCCGAGGGTCTCACCGGTTCGCAAACACTTCAGGTAATCATCTGCGGTGTTGCCTTGATCCTGATTCTCGCGATCGTCGGTTTTCCGCTCAATTTCTATCAATCTTTCATTCGTGAGCATCAGTACGGCTTTGCCACGCAATCATTCCTTCCCTGGTTTGGCGAACAACTGATTGCTCTCTTGGTCGGTCTCGTGGCCGGCACGATTGCATTGTCGATTTTGTACGCCGTGTTTCGTCGCGCGCCCAAAACGTGGTGGCTGTGGGGACCACTGGTTGTCGTGGTCCTCTCGTTTTTCGGCAACTTCATCGCGCCTCTTTATGTCGAACCGCTCTTCAATACCTACACGCAGATCACCGATCCAAAAATTCGCGATCCGATCCTGGCGATGGCGCGGGCGAATCAGATTCCGGTGAAGCAGGTGTTTGAGGTTGACGCATCGCGCCAGACGACGCGCGTAAGCGCAAATGTGGCCGGGCTATTGGGCACCACCCGGATCGCTTTGAACGACAATTTACTCAAACAATGCACGGTCCCGGAAATTCGCGCGGTGATGGCGCATGAGATGGGCCACTACCTGCTCAATCATGGGGCGAAGCTGACAATTTATCTTGGAGTGCTCGCCTTCTTCGGATTCGCGATCGCGCGTTTCATTTTCGATTGGGCCTTACGAAATTGGGGGGAGCAGTGGCAAGTTCGCGGGATTGCCGATCCGGCAGGTCTGCCTTTGCTGCTCTTGATCTTCATAACCTTTGATTTTCTAGTTACGCCGATCCAGAACTCGATCATCCGCAGCACAGAACGCGAAGCAGACCAGTTTGGCATTAACACATCACGCGAACCGGATGGCGAAGCAAAAGTAGCGCTAAAACTCGGCGCTTATCGCAAAATGGATCCAACGCCGGTCGAAGAATTCATTTTTTTCGATCATCCAAGCGGTCGCGCCCGAATCCAAATGGCGATGGACTGGAAAGCGGCGCATTTGCCGTGTGGAAATCTCGAGGCGGCCGCGCCGAGAACGGAATAATTATTTTTTCAGCCGCGCGACCAGCGTGTCGGCGATTGTCGCCGGAGTCTCCGCAACGGCAATTCCTGCCGCCCTGAGTGCTTCGATCTTTCCGGCAGCGGTTCCTTTCCCGCCGGAAACGATCGCTCCGGCGTGGCCCATTCGTCGTCCGGGCGGTGCGGTCATCCCGGCGATGAAAGCCGCAACCGGTTTTTTGCAATTTTTCTGTATCCACGCGGCCGCTTCTTCTTCCGCCGAGCCGCCGATTTCCCCAATTAAGATGAAAGCGTCCGTGTCTTTATCCTCGTTGAAGAGTTTCGCGCAATCGAGATGAGACAATCCGCCGATTGGATCCCCACCGATGCCAATGCAGGTTGATTGACCATAACCGCGCGAGGTGAGCTGCCACACCGCTTCGTAAGTCAGCGTTCCGCTGCGGGAAATCACACCGACATTGCCGGGTTTATGGATATAACCGGGCATGATGCCGATCTTGCAGGCTCCCGGTGTAATGATGCCGGGACAATTCGGTCCGATCAGTTGCGTGCGTTTTCCCTGCATCAAAGCCCTCACGCGCATCATGTCCATCACCGGAATTCCTTCCGTGATGCAAACGACCAGATCCAGGTCGGCGTCGACCGCTTCGAGAATCGAATCCGCCGCGAACGCGGCCGGCACAAAGATCATCGAGACGTTGCAATTCGTTTTCTGCTTCGCTTCCCAGACGGTGTCGAACACGGGAATTTTACCGTCGAACTTCTGTCCGCCCTTACCGGGCGTGACGCCGGCGACAACGTTGGTCCCGTACTCGATGCATTGCCGGGCGTGAAACGCGCCGGCGCTGCCGGTGATTCCCTGAACGATGAGCCGCGTACTTTTGTCGACGAGAACCGCCATCTATTTCGCTTTCCGTTTGTGAATCAGGAGTTTGTTTCCGTCTGGGTCGCGGAATTGAGCCATCCAGCAAACCGGTGTCTCGGTTTTCTCGATATCGAACTGAACACCGCGATCTTTTAATTTCGCGTAGATCGCATCGAAGTCGCCGACTTCGAACGCGACTGAGGTTCCGTCGCGCGACGGATCCCAACCCGGCCAGCAACCGACACCAATTGTCACCGGACCGAGGTCGTACTCGATCCATTTGCCTCCCATCGCCTCCTGGGTCGGCTTCAATTCGAGTGTTTCCTGATAGAATTTCTTAGCGCGGTGTTCGTCGGAGACGGCAATGGCAACAAATGCAACTTCGTTCGTGATCATGGACAGGGCTCCTTCTCGTTTTCCGGTTTGAGTTTGTGAATGATGATCTTGTTGCCGTCCGGATCCGCAACCACCGCCATCCGGCAACATGGACTTTCAAACGGCTCGGCGTCGAACGTCACTTTTCGATCCTTCAACCGCTTGATCGCTTCTTCAAAATTTTCCATCTCGAGCGCGACACTCGTTCCTTCGCCTGACGGTTTCCATTGATCGGGAAAATTCGCGAGCGCCAGCGTGCCATCGCCGATCTCATATTCGACCCAATGGCCCTGCCCCATTTCCTCGGACAATTTTAATCCGAGCACCCCTTCGTAAAAATTGCGCGCGCGATTGATGTCGGTCACGGGAATACCAACGAATGCAATGTTCTTAATCTTCATGCGTGATTACCTTGTTGCGCAGCCAATCGGTCAGTAATCCGACCGTTTTTGGATCAAACGCCGCGCTCTTGCCTTTGAACGCGTCGGCGAGACTCAAATAATGCTGGAAAACGTGACCGGTCTCCGGGATTTCATAGAACATCGCGAGATCGCCGTTTTTGTTCACGTACTGCACGATCAATTCTTGGTCGTCGCGGCTCATGATCCAATCGAATGCTCCGCGCAAAACATAGGTCGGCACTTTCACGCGCGACCAGGCGTCGGCGAGGTTAAGTTTTTGCAGCTGTTGATAGAACGCGAGCGGCCGCCCATAAAGATGAGCGAGATCTTTTCCACCCGGCCAGACCGAGGCGAGTTGCGGTTGTTCCTTGAAAATCTCCTCCACCGTTCTGCCTTTTACGAGCCATTCGTGATACAGGGTCGCTGCGCTCTTCATTGCGTCATTCACCTCGCCCGGTGATTTCCCCATCAAAGCAAAGCGTCGGCGTTCGATCTCGAGCATGTGTTCAAACCACGTTTTGACCCAGCCGCCGACGGAAATATATCCCCGCACCTGTTGTTGTTCTGCTTCGCTTTGCGGAACAAGCGGCGCAAAACCACCGCCGTTGCTCATTCCAAGAATGTAAACACGCTTTGTGTCGATGAAATCGTAATTGCCAAGCGCGTGAAACGCGGCCCGATACCCGGCAAGCTCGGATTCGAAATCGTTTTCGGCGCAAATACCTTCGCTATCGCCCACGCCTTCTTTCTCGGTCCGGAAGAGGACAAATTCGGGCAGTTGCGCGAGAAAGCGAAAAGCCAGGTTGCTCTCGTCTTTCGTGTCCGCGGGCGCTTCCACCGAATCGCAGCTCAACCAGCCAGCGACAAAAATTACCGGCAATTTGCGCGCCGCGTTCTTTGGTTTGGTAATAATCGTGCGCAGACGTTTTCCATCCGGAGCGGTCACTGAATCATAAAGCACATCGACGTTTGGATAACTTTCGCGCGGCGTTTTGCTTTTCCGCGGAAAATCGGAGGCGGCCTGCGCTGCAAATCCCAAACCCCAAACCCCAAATCCCAGGCAAGCCCCAGTTAACAAGGTCCAAAAAGATCTGTTCACGCGGTCCCTTTGTTCTTAGCGATAATCGCGGAGAAAATCAGAGTGAGTTCTCTTGCCCCTTTCGCAAGGGTATCACGCGTCGTCGCCAGCGTTTTCGCATCCCCGGTATCGAGCAATCTCAAAAACAGTCGACTCTCTTTTGCCTCTTTCCGACAGATTTTCACACGCATGAGAAAATCCTTCTGACTGAGTGCTTCGTCAGCTTCGATCCAATTCGCGGCAGTTGATCCGCTCGCCCGCACGACCTGACGCACATCTTCAGCGTTGCTGACGGTCTCGGCAATGTCTTCACAAATCTTCTAATTGTTTGGGCAAATTGAAATGTTCGATCTTCAAGATCGCGCCTGGGGGGTTCGTTCATTGGGTTTTATCTTTTTGTTGGATTTGATCGTTTACTTGGGATTTGGAACTTCGAACTTTGGGGTTTCTGTTTTACCTGGGATTTGGGTTTTGGGATTTGGAGCCTGCCGCAGAGACGGCCTTTTGCGCGGCGTCGCCGAGATCGTCAGCCGTTGTCAGCTGAACGCCGCTCTCTTTCAAAAGCTTTTTTCCTTTCTCGACGTTTGTTCCTTCGAGTCTAACAACGAGCGGAACGCTGAGATGAACCGTCTTTGCGGCGTTAATGATGCCGTTGGCAATCACGTCCACTTTCATGATTCCGCCGAAGATGTTCACCAAGATCGCTCTCACGCGCTTGTCCGCGATCAGGATTTTGAACGCTTCGGTCACCTGCTGCTCGGTCGCGCTGCCGCCTACATCGAGAAAGTTGGCCGGGCTCCCGCCATAAAATTTAATGATATCCATCGTTGCCATCGCGAGGCCGGCGCCGTTGACCAGACACGCAATGTTCCCGTCGAGCCCGATGTAGTTCAGGTCGTGCTTTGAGGCTTCAACTTCGCGCGGATCTTCTTCCGCCGTGTCGCGCATCGCCTCGATTTCTGGATGCCGATAGAGTGCGTTGTCGTCGAAATTGAATTTTGCATCGAGCGCGAGCACATCGCCCTTTTTTGTGACGACGAGTGGGTTGATTTCAACCATTGAGCAATCGCAACCGACGAAAGCGCGATACAAACCGTCGAATAACTTTGTCGCCGCTTTCGTTTCCGATTTTTCAAATCCCAGCCGCTCGGCCAGCTTCCGTGTTTGATACGGCTGCAATCCCGCAAGCGGATCGATTGGTTCGCGCACAATTTTCTCAGGCGACTTGGCCGCGACTGCTTCGATCTCAACTCCGCCTTCAGTGCTCGCGATGACCAAAGGCGCCCTCGTCGCGCGATCGAGGAGAATCGCAAAATAAATTTCGCGTGCGATCTCGGCCGATTCGGCAATCAAAACCTTACTCACAACGCGGCCGGCGGCGCCGGTTTGGTGAGTCACCAGGGTTTGCCCGAGCATTTTGCCGGCGACTTCGCGCGCTTCCGCCGAGGACTTCACGACATGCACGCCTCCCTTGAAGCCGTTCGTGAAAGTCCCCTTCCCGCGGCCGCCGGCGTGGACCTGGGCCTTCGCAACGAGTTCCTTGTTGCCAAGCTCTCGGGCGATGGATTCGGCTTCTTCAGGCGTCGAAGCAACCTTGCCAGGTGTGGTGGCAACGCCAAATTTTTGCAGAAGCCCCTTCGCCTGATATTCGTGGATGTTCATCGGCAGTTAGACGCGCAATGGATTAAGCCTTGAAACCGGCGACTCGCAATCGAAATTCCGTGCACATGTCTGGCAACCTCGACGAGGCGATAAAGGGTGGAAAGCTGCTCGAATCGGCGGCGACCAATATTCGGGCGCTGCTTAAGGGCGCTCCTTCCGATCTTTACTCACGCGTCGTCGACGAACTCGTTGAGCAGGCACAGTGGGATGAGCTCAACGATCGTTTTTACAAGACGCTCGAGTTCGGGACCGGTGGATTGCGAGGGCGCACGATCGGACGCGTTGTCACCAAAGCCGAGCAGGGAAACGCCGCGGCCAATGCGCGTCCGCAATTTCCATGCGTGGGCACGAACGCGATGAACTTCGCGAATGTGAATCGCGCGACCCAGGGACTCGTCGCCTATGCCAGGGAATGGCATGCAACGAACAGCTTTGAAACACGCCCGAAGCTTGTCATCGCAAACGATACGCGATTTTTCTCAAAAGAGTTCACCGATCTTGCCGCGAAAGTGGCGTCGGAAAATGGGTGCGACGCTTTCATCTTCGACGGGCCGCGCTCGACCCCGGAACTCTCGTTCGCGGTCCGATATTTGAACGCGACCGCTGGAATCGTCATCACCGCCAGCCACAACCCGCCGCATGACAACGGTTACAAAGTTTACTTCTCGGACGGCGCCCAGGTGATCGAGCCGCACGCGAGCGGAATTATCGCCAAGGTGAATGCGATTGAGTCTGAAAAATACGATCCGTTGCCGAAAGACCGGCAAGGCAGGGTCGTCACCCTTGGCCGTGAGGTGGACGACGCTTACCTGAAGCGTCTCGAATCGGTTGTGGTCGATCGAAGCGTTCTCGACCACGCAAAATCGCTGCGCATTGTCTTCACGCCGTTGCACGGGACGGGCGCGATCACGGTGCGGCCGATGTTGAAACGGCTCGGATTCAATTTCGAAGTCGTTCCGGAACAGGAAAAGCCCGATCCGTGGTTTTCAACCGTGAAATCGCCGAATCCCGAGAACGCGGAGGCGCTCACGCTCGGGATCGAGCTCGCGAAAAAAACGAACGCCGACATTGTCATCGCAACCGATCCTGATGCGGACCGGATTGGCGTTGCGGTCCGCGATTCCGGGGAAATGAAATTGATCAGCGGAAATCAAATCGGATCGTTGCTTTGCTATTATCGCCTGAAAAAATTCTTCGAGCTCGGGATTTTGAGTGAAAAGAACCGGGCCCACGCGGTCACGATCAAGACCTTCGTGACAACCGACATGCAAAAGGTGATTCCGGAAAGCTTTGGCGTGCGCTGCGTGGATACCCTGACGGGATTCAAATATTTCGGGGCCAAGCTCGAGAAATACGAACGCGCACTACCAGAAGAGATTCGCGACAAGTACCGGCAGCTGTCGGAGGAGGAGACGCGAGCGGCGCGATTGCAGCATTCCTCCTTCTTCGTTTTCGGAAGTGAAGAAAGCTACGGTTACAGCGGCGCCGATTTTGTGCGAGACAAAGACGGCGCGGCTGGCGCGATCATGTTTTGCGAAATGGCGGCCTATGCAAAATCGCGCGGTAGGACGGTCGTTCAGCTGCTCGATGAAGCATTCGCCGGGCTCGGTTACTTCGCGGAAAAGAACGGTTCCATTTATTTCGAAGGCGCGGAGGGCGCGAACAAGATTGCACGTCTTCTTGAATCGTATGTGAACGACCCGCCCACCCAGATCGCGGGGTCAAAAGTGAGTGGGATCACCGATTTTGAAAAGCAAACCATTCACGACGTCGAAGGCGACGTCATTCCAAAGCAGAAGATGTCGATCTTCGACCTGGAAGATCGCACGCGGATCGCGGTTCGCGGTTCGGGAACGGAGCCAAAAATCAAATATTACATATTCGCTCAGCGTCAGCCGGAGCGCGGAAGGAAATTCAACGCAGAAGAATTAAAAAAGATCAAAAATGAAGTCAGCGAAAGGTTGAGCGCGGTCTGGGACTTTATCGAGGCAGACGCTCACCGGCGATTGGACTAATCTCTCCCTGGCACGGCCAGGAACTTGCTTTAGGCAAGCCGGGATGAAGCGGGAAATCAATCTGAGCGGTGGTGAAATCACGCTGCTGAAGACAATGGGACTCTCCGGCACTCCGATTTACGGAAAATTGATCGTCGATCGCATCGGCGAAATGGAACAGGCGGAGTTTCTCGATGATCTGACCGGCCTCGTTTCGCTTGGATACGTCCTCTCCGACAAGGTCAACGTGCGCACAATGGAAGACGTCGAGCGCGCCGTTTTTCGGGTAAATGCTTCCTATGCGCGCGATCTTCGCGACTCGCTTAATCCCAGCCGGCGCAAAGAACACGAGCAACGCCGCAGACGCCGCGGATAACCGCTAATCGCGGAAATCCCAAAAACCAATACCCAAATCCCAAGCGGGACGCTTTTGGATTTTTGAGAATTAGTGATTTGGACCTTATTTGGGGTTTGGCGTTTGGGATTTGGCGTTTTTAATTGGCGCCGGTGCTCCGAAACTTAAAACCTGTATGGCCCTGGCTTGCGGCAGCGCTGAGTGGTCTGCTCGGCGTGCTTTGCTTTCCGCCGTTCAATCAAAGCTGGGTTTGCTGGATTGTACTGACGCCACTCATCGTTGCGGTTTGGTTTTCCGATGAAAACTCGAAACGACGCTGGTTGCGCAACTTATTACTCGGCTACGTCGCCGGCATTGTCTTCTTCACTTTCACCTTCGGCTGGCTGGGAGCGCTCGGCGATTTGTACGGAAACTTCTTTCTTAGCACGCTGTCGTTTCTGTTGTCGATCTATCTCGCGATGCACTTCGCCTTTTGGGCGTGGTTCGTTGGATTTCTAAAACCGAAGACATTCACGGCCTCATGGCGAAATCTGCTCGTGGCGTGCCTCGCCGCGTGCGCGTGGGCAACGCACGAGTGGGTGCGCGGCTGGTTGTTTAGCGGTTTCGGCTGGAACGGGCTCGGTGTCGCGCTTCATGCGCAGTATCCGCTTATTCAAGCCGCTGAACTCACCGGCGTCGTTGGAATTTCGTTCGTGATTGCTTTTGCGAACATCATCGCGGTGACGACGCCGATCCGGCTTTTTTTGGAGGCGAAAACTCACCAAATGCGGCCGCATTTCGATCTGACCCTGACCATGGTCGGGATTGTTGGAATGCTCGCGTTCGGTCTGCACCGAATTCAGGTCGCGTCGCCCGCGAAATCAATCCGCGTTGCGGCCGTTCAGGCAAATGTTCCGCAACTGCAAAAGTTCCATCCACAATTTGCGCAGGGAATCTTCGATAAATTTCAGCGCTTGAGTGAAATCGTCGCGCGATCAGATTCACCGCCGGCTTTGCTTGTTTGGCCGGAAAGCTCAATGCCCGATCCTGTGCGCGATCAAAACACCGCGAGTTACCGGTTTGTGCACGACTTCGCCGCATCGAAGAAAACCGACTTGATGCTCGGAACACTCGATTTCGAGGAGCGACACGATTATAACGCGGCGCTGCTCGTCTCGAACAACGGGGAACGCATGCAGGTTTATCGCAAGGTCCATCTCGTGCCGTTTGGCGAATATATTCCGTTGCGACATTCGTTTCCGCTTTTTGCCGCAATCGCGAGCACGTGGGTGCCGGGCGATTTCATGCCAGGCACCGAATACACAGTCTTCACGCTCACCGATTCCGACGTTCATGTTGCGCCTCTGATTTGCTTCGAGGACACCGTTGGCGATCTCGTGCGCCACTTTGTTTCGAATGGCGCGAATATTCTGGTCGACATTACAAATGACGGCTGGTTTTTGCATTCATTCGGGTCGCGTCAACATCTGGCGAACGCGATCTTTCGCTGCGTGGAAAATCGACGGCCGATGTTGCGGGCGGCAAACACAGGCGTGACCTGTTTCGTGAACGAGTTCGGAAGGATCACCCAGCGGTTGCAGGATGATACAGGAAGCACCTTCAACGAAGGCGCGCTTACCGGGGAAGTTCAGGTCCCCCAGAATGGCGAGTTAACCGTTTACGCGCGGCACGGTGAATGGTTCGCGCAGAGTAGCGCCGTCACCACCGCGGTCGCGCTCGCGTTCATTTTCATTAGACGCAGAATTGCGCGATAGATCAACGATGCCTGTCCAGATTCCACTCGATCATCTCCGAGAGCTTTGGCCGAAAGAACTCGCCGGTGCGAAGATCGGCGCCTTGGTCCATCCCGCGTCGATCTCCGCGAAGCTGGAGCACGCGTCCAAAATCCTGGAACACTCAAGCGGAAAACTGTTTCAACTTCGCGCTTTCTTCGGTCCGCAACACGGTTTCCTCGGCCAGACCCAGGACAACATGGTCGAGTGGAAAAGTTACCAGCACCCGCGGCTCAAAATTCCCGTCCACAGTTTGTACGGCAAGCATCGCGAACCAACAGTCAAAATGTTGGATAAACTCGACGCGCTCGTGGTCGATCTTCAGGATATTGGCGCGCGTTACTACACGTTCATCTGGACACTCTATCTCTGTATGCGCGCATGCGAGAAAAGCGGCGTCCACATGGTTGTTCTCGATCGGCCAAACCCAATCAACGGCGTCGCGGTCGAAGGTCCGCCGATCGAGAAGGGCTACGAATCGTTCGTCGGGATGCATCCAATCCCGATCCGCCACGGCAAAACAATCGGCGAGCTCGCAACACAATTTCACGAGGAAGCTTTTCCAGACTGTCGGTTGTCAGTCTTACCGATGAAAAATTGGGAGCGCGCGATGTGGTTTGATCAAACTGGCTTGCCCTGGGTCATGCCCTCGCCCAACATGCCGACGCTCGAGACGGCGACGGTTTATCCGGGAATGTGTTTGCTGGAAGGAACGAATATTTCCGAAGGACGCGGCACCACCCGGCCGTTTGAAATTTTCGGCGCGCCCTTCATCGATCCGGGAAGACTTTGTCGCGAGCTGAATGACCTGAACCTGCCGGGCGTTTATTTTCGCGAGAATTATTTTCAGCCCACGTTTCAGAAATTCGCAGGACAACTTTGCGGCGGCGCGCAGATTCATCTGCTCGATCGCAACATTTACCGTTCGTTTCAAACGGGCGTTGAAATCATTCGCACAATCCGAAAACTATACCCGGAGTCATTCACATGGAAGCAGCCGCCTTACGAATACGAGACCGAGAAGCTGCCGATCCAAGTTCTGCTCGGCGGACCGGCGGAAGATTTCTTCCACGATTAGTCGTCAGCGGCGTCGCAGCCGGTTCGATGTCGATCTTGTCAGCGGCATGCGCCGACATTCCCTGGCCGGAAGTTGTCCAACGGCTGAAGATCGAGAACGAGAGACTCGAACGTCGCCCCGGTGGTCACTCCGGCGAATATTTCATTGTCTGCACACTCTATTACACGCCCAAAGAGAGTGGCTTCACAGCTGAACGCGGCTTCGACGCAACGCGCGTCACGAAATCGGGATTGCACGGGCGAACGTATCCGCGCGATTTTTTGCGCTCGGTGAAAAAAGAAGGCTACGGCCGCATCGCAACGCCGGTGAATGGCCGCAACTACATTCGCTACAATGACGGCGGCTCCTACAGCTTCGCTGGCCCCCCCAGCGGTGGCGGTGGAATTCTCGTTCCGCGATTTTCGGCGGCCGCGAGATTATCAGGGTCGCTTCGGCGGGGCATGATACTCGAAACGCTCTCGACTGACGTGCAACGCGTTTTCGGGACTACAAGATGGAAAATTATCGATACCGGCGGCGGACTCCGACGCTGGCAGATGGATTGTTATTACGGCGAAGACGAGCCGCTCGGGCCGGGGAGAATGATGGCCCGCCCGCGCGGAACGACCTTCGAATACGCTTACTCGACCGCGCGGGTAAAATGACGTCGTTTGAAGTCCGGCTGACGTTTTACGGCGATCTCTCCTTCTTTTTGAAATCAAAACAACCGGAGCTCAGGCGCCTGCTGTCCGAACGAACGTCTGTCAAGGATGTGATCGAAGCCTGCGGCGTCCCACATACAGAGGTCGACGTGATTCTGATCGACGGTCAGACCGCTGGATTCGAGACAGTTTTAATACAAGATGCAGTGGTCGATGTGCATGGAGTCGACTCGGATCGAGTTACGCGTTTGGCAGAAAATCGTCTGCAAGCTCGCAATATCCGAACCTTTGTTGCCGACGGGCACCTGGGAAAGCTCGTCCGCGATCTTCGCCTTCTCGGAATCGACGCTGCTTACGACCGCGACGCCGAAGATCGGCAACTGGTTGCCCAATCCGCCGCCGAAAACCGCGGCCTTCTTACCCGTGACCGGCGCCTGTTAATGCATGCCGCCGTCCAGCACGGCTATTATCTGCGCTCGCAAAAGCCATTCGAGCAGACCCTCGAGGTGCTCCGCCGCTTTGATCTGGCCCCCACGGTGGCACCCTTCAGCCGTTGCTTGCGGTGCAACGCCAGACTGCAGTCTGTTGCCAAAAAAGAGGTGATCGATCGACTCGAGCCGCTAACGAAGATCTACTATGAACAGTTCCGAAACTGCCGCGGCTGTGGTCAGATTTACTGGTCAGGATCGCATTTTGACAAACTGCGGGACCGCGTCGAAAAGCTCCGCGCCGCGATCGATTCCGGCGACCCACTAGACACCGCGTGAACAAAATTTACTTCGGCCTTCTTCTCGTTGTGCCATGGTCGGCACTCGCCTACGGGCCGACTGGTCACGAAATCGTCGGCGGCGTTGCGGACAAGCTGATCGCAAATACTCCGGCCGCGCAAAAAATTTACGCGCTCACCGACGGCATCACTCTCGAACGCGCCTCAACCGTGGCCGACGAGATCAGAGCCTGGGACAAAAACGGCGTCGATGATCCGAACGCGTTTCCGCATTACTCCGATCACGCGAAGATAGACCGGCAACTGCGCGAATTCTGGCGCGCGAATCCGCCAACCCAGGACCAGAAATCGCCGACGCCATCGCATCACTGGTTCCATTACACCGACGTGCCGGTTTTGAATCCGGAAACATATGGCGATGGAAAAACCGGTCGCACGCCGTGGGACATCGTTCACATGATTGGCTTCTGCGTGGATGTTCTGCGGAGCGATGTACCCGAAGACAACCCTCGCAAAATCACGAAGCCGGTCGCAGTAATATTGCTCGCGCATTACGTCGGCGACATTCACCAACCGCTTCACGTCGGCACGGAGTATTTCAATCGCGCCGGTCAGCCGGTTGACCCCGACAGGGGTCAACCGGGCGTTGAAGATGAAGGCGGCAACACGATCTTTCTGCGACTTTCCCACGGCCGCGTTGAGGATGTGGGCAAGCGTGGTTTAAGATTGCATAGCTTTTGGGACAACGAGTCGGTCCTGGCCAATCTGCCGCCGATCCCGGCCGATCTGACCCGCGACGAGCGATTCAAGATGATCGAGCGGCCCAAGCGCAAATTGATTGATCAATTTGCAAAACAAGAACCGAGGGAATGGCGCACGGTGGGAACGGTTTCCTTGCGAGATTATGGGGAATCTTGGGCGAACACCATTTTGCCGGCCGCCCGCGAAGGGCATGAACGCCTCCAATTCGTCAATGTTCACGAGACCCTCGATCAGGGAAAAACCGTGATGGAGGGCGATGCGCGCGAAAAAAATATGTCGGACCGGATCGGTTACGAAGACTGGGCCGCTGGAGTTGTGCGGAATGAACTGCATAAAGCGGGCTGGCGACTGGCCGATTTGCTGACGCAGGCAGTTGCACCCACAGCAGCTAGTTCCCCTGCTCCGATCGCCTCGCCCGAACCGATCATCGCTCCGCCTGGGAAAAGCGAACCGGTCGTAACACCAGAAGCTATCTGGTGATTTTCAGCAGGCCGATCGCGAGCAACAGCGGATTCTAAAAATAAAAACGCGCCCGGAGTGCGGGCGCGCTTTCGTCAAACAAACTGCGAGACGATTATGTCTCGGTCTTGGCCTTATCCTTGTGCTCTTTGCACTCGGACTGGAACTTGGCGAACTGGTCCTTGTTCAGGATCCCTTTCGCTTCTTCCATGAACTTTGCCTCACTGGCCTCCGAGCAACCGGCCTTGTGATGTTCCGCCACGACGGCGTCCATCTTTGTCTTTTGATCAGGCGTCAGGTTGAG
>Ga0066903_100000620_pt1 | contig 23147 bp, 17 predicted proteins | sample PanSoiMetaGPlot1_FD_67491 | JGI IMG/M metagenome (GOLD analysis project Ga0066903, IMG submission 67491) | Tropical forest soil microbial communities from Panama analyzed to predict greenhouse gas emissions - Panama Soil - Plot 1 (version 2) | ecosystem: Environmental > Terrestrial > Soil >... | reverse complement strand
CGACGCGAAAACGCCGGCCGATGCGCTGGTCCGAGCCGAGCGGTTCATCAAGGAATTCAAGGACAACGGCCTCATCGTACCCGCGGTGGCGCCGCACGCGCTCTATACGAACGACCGGACGACGCTGACCGCCTCAGCCGAGCTCGGGCGCAAGTATGACGTCCCGGTGCTGATTCACTTCGCCGAGACGGAGGAGGAAGTGCGCACGGCGCGCGAGCAATACAACATGACGCCGGCCGCCGCGCTCGAGTCCATCGGGTTCTGGGGGCCGAAGACGCTGGCGGCGCACGGCATATGGGTGACCGACGAGGACATCGCCATCTTGAAGCGCCACAATGTTGGTGTCGCCCACAACCCCGAGAGCAACATGAAGCTCGCCAGCGGCGCGGCGCCGGTGATGAAATACCTCGTCGCGGACGTCGCGGTTGGTCTCGGCACCGACGGCGCAGCCAGCAACAACGATCTCGACATGTTCGAGGCGATGCGGCAAGCAGCGTTCCTCGCCAAGCTCGCCACCAGGGATCCGACCGCCGTGCCGGCTAGGACCGCGCTCGATCTCGCGACGATCGGCGGCGCGCGCGCCCTCGACATGGACCGACTGATCGGATCGCTGGAAGCGGGGAAGCGGGCCGACCTCATCACCGTGTCGATGGCCAGCGCGCGGCAGACGCCGCTCTACGATCCGATCTCGCACCTCGTCTACACCACGCGCGGCGACGACGTGCGGACGACGATCGTGAACGGCAAGGTGCTGATGAAGGACCGTCGGGTCCTGACGCTGGATCGCGCGTCGGTGATCGCCGACGCGAACCGATTGGCGCAGAAGGTCCGCGACGCGGTGAAGTAAGCACCATGGCTGGCGTCGAAGGTCCTCGGCACACCGTGGCGCCGCAAGGACGAGCGGCGGCCACGAAAGTCGTCTTTGTGACGTCGTGCCTTCGTGGCCGCTTTAGGACGCAAGTACTATCCGGCGTTACCGATGACGGCGATATGCGGCAGGTTCCGATACTGCTCGGCGTAGTCGAGCCCGTACCCGACGACGAAGCGATCTTCGATCGTGAAGCCGATGTACTCCACCTTCACGTCGATCTTCCGCCTCGACGGCTTGCTGAGCAAACAGGCGGTCCGCAGCGATCTCGGGTTGCGGCTGCGGAGGATGTCCTGCAGGTAGTGCAGCGTGAGCCCGGTGTCGACGATGTCCTCGACGATGACAACGTTGCGCCCCTCGAGCGCGTAATCCAGATCCTTCAGCAGCCGTACCTCGCCGGAGCTCGTCGTGCCCTTGGCGTAGCTCGAGAGCGCCATGAAGTCCATGGAGACGTAGCCCGGCATGTTGCGCACGAGATCGGAGAGAAAGATGAACGCGCCCTTCAGCACGGCGACCAGGTGGAGCTCGTCGGGGGCGTCGCGCCGCAGTTCGAGCGCGAGCTCGGCGACGCGTTTCTGGATTTGCTCGGCCGAGAGTAGGATTTCAGACGGGCGCAAGTCGGACATGAGAGGCGAAATCATACCGCAATGAAACGCTTCGACATCATCACCGAGGGCGACGCGCGCGTGCTGCCGCGCGGCGAGCCGGTGCTGCTGGCGCGCGGCGGGCACGTCACGCCGCTTGCGCAGGACACGCTCCGCGAGCGCCGCATCTCTGTCATCTTCGAGGACCGCGCGACGATCGACGAGGCGCTGCTGGCGCCGCGCGCGGAGATTCGCACGGTCGCCGTCGCCAGCGACCACACGGGCGTCACGCTGCGGCAGGCGCTCGTGGCGTTTCTTCGCGGCCGGGGGCTGGCGGTGGCCGATCTCGGCACCGACGGCGCGGAGGCCGTCGACTATCCCGACGTCGCCGCGTCGGTCGCCGATCTGGTCGCGCGCGGCGACGCCGACGGCGGCATCGTCATCGACGGGGCGGGAATCGGCTCGGCAATCGCCGCGAACAAGGTGAAGGGCGTGCGTGCGGTGATGGCGACGACCGAAATCATCGCGCGTTATTCGCGCGAGCACAACGGCGCGAACGTGCTCACGCTCGGCGCCACCCTGGTCGGCGTGGACGAGGCGAAGGCCATCGTCACGACATGGCTGACGACGCCGATGAGGGAACCGCGGTACATCCGGAGGCTCGCGAAAATCCGGGCCATCGAGGAGCGCGGCTAGCGCGGTCGCGGCGCAACCGCGGCGCCTTGCGAAGCCTGGGCTACAATCCCTGGATCCGATGACACGTGACGAGCTGCAGCGACTGATCGATCTGATCGTCAGCGAAATGGCGCTGGCGACCGCGCGGCCGCGGGCCAGGTGCAGCTGCCACTCGGTGGTGGACGACTGCTGCCCCGATCGCCTGCGCGGCGTCCTCGATGCCGGCGCCACCCGCGTCGGCCTGCATGCGGTCGGCGGCGCCCCCGCTGGCGTCGCGTCGATGATCGACCATACGCTGCTCAAGCCGGAGGCGGGGCGGGCCGACATCGAGGCGCTGTGCCGCGAGGCCGCGCAGTTCAAGTTCGCGACCGTGTGCGTCAACCCGACGTGGGTTGCGATGGCGGCCCGTCTGCTGGCGGGTTCCGGCGTCGGCGTCTGCTCGGTCGTCGGGTTTCCGCTCGGCGCGACGACCGCCGACGTGAAGGGCTACGAGGCGCAGCGGGCGATCTTCGACGGTGCGCGCGAGATCGACATGGTCATCAACGTCGGCGCCCTCAAGTCGGGCGATCTCCGCGTTGTCGAACGGGATATCGAAGCGGTGACCACGCCGTGTCGAACGTGCGGCGTGCTGAGCAAGGTGATCATCGAGGCGGCGCTCCTGACCGACGACGAAAAAGTCACCGCGTGCACGCTGGCCAAGGCCGCCGGCGCCGACTATGTGAAGACCTCCACCGGGTTCGCCTCCGGCGGCGCGACCGCGGCCGACGTCGCCCTGATGCGGCGGGTCGTTGGCGCCGAGATGGGGGTGAAGGCAGCCGGCGGGGTGCGCGACCTCGAAGGCATGAAGGCCATGATTGCCGCCGGCGCCAGCCGCGTAGGCGCCAGCGCGGGTGTCAAAATCGTACAGCAGGCGCGGCGCGAGCAGCCTGCGGCGTCCGCCGCCGGCGGATATTGAGTTAGGATCCGAAGCCAACAGGTTGGCCGGTGGGGTCAGCCTAAGGTCCGATGGAGGTTCAGTGGCGAAGTCGCTGTCGAACGACCAACTCAGGAAGCTAGCCGCCCACGGGGCGCGTGCGCGAATCGAAGAACTGCGGGCGGAGATTGCCGCGATTTCGCGTGCGTTTCCAGATGCGGACGGAGCCGGCGGGGGCCGTTCGGGAAGAGGTCGCCGGCGGACCGGGGCTGCCGCCGCCGGGGCGGCTGGGGGCGGCCGGCGGAAGCGGCGTCGCCGCGGGAAGTTGTCGGCTGCCGGACGCGCGGCGATCTCCGCGGCGCAGAAGAAGCGCTGGGCGGCGATCAAGAAAAAGAAGGCCGCCGGCGGAGCCTAGCGTTCGCCGCCGATGAAGGCCCGTCCGATCTGACGCGTGGTCACGCCGACGAAATAATCTGCTGCACGAATCCGTGGAGAGTTTCTCGAGACGCCGGGTCTGCGGCTGACGCTGCAGCAGGCCCGGCGTCCCTGCCGCGAACTGAAGGGCGATCACCCGCGCAATTCGAGGAGACTCCGGCTGATTCTGCGCCGCTCGCCGCGCATGTCGTCGCCACGCAGCTCGCGCAGCGCATACGTCACGAAGTCCCGCGTGACGCGTTTGCGCCACACGAGCGTGAAGTCGGTGTTGTCCATCGGGCGTGCCGGTACGGCGGCGCGCTCGGCCGCCTCCGAAATCGAAGCGTCGGTGAGCGGTCGGCCAGCGAGCGATGCTGAGGCGTCACGCACCTCCACGGGACGCGATAAGACGGCGCCCAGCACGATGCGCGCATCGGCGACGGCGCCGTCGCTCGCCAGCCGGACGGCCGCCGCGACGGACAACACGGGGAAATCGAACGAGCCGCGGCGGCGAAGCTTCCAATACGTGCTGCGCCAGGCGTCGGCGCGCGGAAGGTGCACGGACGTCAGAATCTCGTCGTGGCGACGGGTGAGGTAGCGAATCCCGTCGTTGTTGAACAGGTCGGAGACGGCGATGCGGCGCGTGCCGCTCGCGCTGACGAGCGTCACTTCGGCGCCGAGCGCGACGAGCGCAGGCGCCGTGTCGCTCGACGATACCGCCAGACACCGCGGGCTCGATGTGGCCACCCAGCAGATCGCACCGTCCTTCTTCATGCAGAAGTCGATCGCTTTCCGCCACTCGTAGTTCTGGTCGTAGTAGTTGCACCGCGTGTCGAGGCACAGGTTGCCGCCGAGGGTGCCCATGTTGCGGAGATGTGGCGTCGCCACCTGGGCGGCCGCCTCGAACAGCGCGTCGTACTCGGTGCGCGCGGGTCCGTCGGATCGCTGGCGCAGGCGCCCGAGCTCGGTCAGCGTCGTCCCCGCGCCGATCGACAACCCGTCCCCGTTCGACACCGCTCGCAGCTCAGCGACGCGGCGCAGGCCAATCAACGCAGCCGGCACCTGCTGACGGCGCTTCATGTTCGGCACGAGATCGGTTCCGCCAGCGACGAGCATCGCGCCTCCGGGCGGGGCAGCAGCGAGCAGCTCTGCAGCCTCCTGCACGGAGCGTGGCGCGTGAAACGCGAAACGCGGCAGCCGCATCACGACCGCACCCCCGCGCCTTCTGACTTCGTACTTCGAACTTCCGACGTACGCGTCTCAGCAGCCCTCCCGTCGCCGCCCTTCCATGGCGGCGGGACTTCGATCGGCTCTGACGGCCACGGCACGTCCGGAAAGGACGTCGGTCCGAACCGCGCCGGCTTGCCGGCGGCCTTTGCCTCGAGCGCCTTCAGAATCTTCTCCGGCGTGATCGGGACCTCGTCGATGCGCACGCCCACCGCGTCGTATACGGCGTTGGCCACCGCGGGCATCACCGGCAGCAGCGGCCCCTGACCGACCTCCTTGGCGCCGAACGGCCCGCGCGGATCGGGATTTTCGACGAGCTCGGTGAACACCTCCGGCATGTCGAGCGTGGTCGGGCTCTTGTACTCGAGCATCGAGGGGAACTTGTGCACGAGTGCGTGCGACAGCTTAGGCGGCAACCGGCGGAAGGTCTGTTCCTCCATCAGCGCCTCGCCGAGCGCCATGTAGACGCTCCCTTCGACCTGGCCGCGGACCAGCGTCGGGTTCAGGGCGCGGCCGATGTCGTGCGCGATCCAGACGCGCGGAACCTGAATCCATCCGGTGGCCGGATCGACGTCCACCTCGACGATTGCGGCGGAGTACGAATAGGTGGGCGACGGTCCGACGCCGCCGCCCTTGAACTTCGCCGCCGATCGAGGCGGTGTGTACGAGCCGGTCGTGCCGATCGTGCCGAACATCGTTTCGGCGAGTTGCACGGCCTCGGCGAAGCTGACGCCCGCATCGGGTTCTTCGGCGTCGAAGACACGTCGTCCGGCGAACACGAGGCGATTTGCCGGAACGCCGAGCTTCTTCGCGACGGCATCCGCCAGCCGCGCGCGCGCTCGCTCGGCCGCTTCGATCGCCGCGTTGCCCATCATCAGCGTGACGCGGCTCGAATAGGATCCGAGATCGACCGGCGTCAGGTCGGTATCGCCGGTCACCGCCCGTACGTCGAGCGGCTCGATGCCGAGCACCTCCGCCACGCATCCCACGAGCACATCGTCCGAGCCCTGGCCGATCTCGGTGGCGCCGCAGAACGCTGCAACGCCGCCGCTTCGATCCAGCTTGAGCTGCACACCCGAGTGCGGCATGTCGTTCCAGTAGATCGGCAGGCCGGCGCCCGAGAGATACGACGAGCATGCGATGCCGACGCCGCGGCCGGACGGGAGCCTGCGGAACGTGTGCTTCCAGTCGGCCGCCACGGTCACGCGGCGAATGCACTCGGCGAGGCCGATCGTCCCGATGCGCAAGTAGTTTGCTGTGAGCGTCTCGGGCTGCTCGACAATCCGCAGCCTCAAGTCAGCCGGATCGATGGCCAGCCGTTCGGCGATCTTGTCGAGCTGAATCTCCTGGCCGAAGCGGCTCTGGGGCGTGCCGTGTCCGCGCTTCGGTCCGCACGGCGGCTTGTTCGTGAAGACGCGGCAGCCTTCGAAACGATAGGCCGGAACGTGATACGTCACGGTCTGCAGCGCGCCGGTGTAGAAGGTGCTCGCGACGCCATACGACCCGTACGCGCCGCCGTCGAGCACTGTTTGCACGCGCATTCCGGTGATGGCGCCGTCCCGGGTGACGCCGGTCCTGAACCGCATCAGCACGGGATGCCGGCCGCGATGGCAGTAGAAGACCTCTTCGCGCGTCAGGCAGATCTTCACGGGCCGATCGAGCAGCAGCGCCGCCTTCGAAACGACGACTTCGTGATTGAACGGATCGCTCTTGCCGCCGAAGCCGCCGCCGTTGGGCGTGGCAATCACGCGAATGTGGGCCGCGGGCAGCTCGAGCGCCTTCGCGAGCGCGCGGTGCACGTAGTGCGGCGTTTGCGTGCTCGACCACAGCACCAGCTTCCCGTCGGGATCCTTCGCCGCCAGGGCCGCGTGCTGCTCGATTGGAAGGTGGGTGTTGCCTTGATAGAAGAACGTGTCGTCGAAGACGTAGTCGGCGGTGGCGAGCGCTTCCTCGACGTCGCCGAACTCGAGCGACACCAGCTTGTGGATGTTGCCGGCGTCGCCGTAGTCGTGGATTCGCGGCTCGGGAAAGCGGAGACTGTCGTCGGGCCCGCTGAACGTACGGAGCGGCTCGTACTCCACGTCGATGAGGTCGAGCGCCTCGAACGCGGTGAGCTCGTCGCGGGCGACGATGGCGGCGACCGGATCACCGACGAAGCGCACGCGGTCGGTGGCGAGCGCGTGCTCGTCCTGGCTGACCGGCAGGATGCCGTAGGGCGTGGGAAAGTCCCGGCCGGTGAGCACCAGGTGGACGCCCGGATGCGCCAGCGCGCGCGCCGGGTCGACGCGGATGATGCGGGCGTGCGGCAGCGTCGAGCGCAGCAGCTTGCAGTGCAGCATGCGCGGCAACACGAGGTCGTCGGCGAACTTCGTCTGACCTGTTACCTTGGCGCGGCCGTCGACGCGCCTACGCGAGGTGCCGATGATGTTCATCGCGGGCCTCGTGAGTCGGGAGTCTGGAGTCCGGAGTCTGGAGTCAGTCGGGAGTCAGGAGTCGACGAGTCGAGCGTCGAGAGTCGAGTCGCGACCGCAGCCTCGACCGCCTCGAAGATCTGCTGATACCCGGTGCATCGGCAGAGGCAACCGGAGAGCGCCTCTCGAATCTGATCGCGCGTCGGATGCGTCTGCTCGTCGAGCAGCGCCTTCGCCGTGACGAGAAACCCAGGCGTACAGTAGCCGCACTGCGCCGCGCCGAGGTCGGCGAAAGTGTCCTGCAGCGGATGCAACCGTCCGTCGGTGACGAGACCTTCGATCGTCGTTACGGTGCGGCCATCGCAGTCGACGCCCAGCACCAGGCACGACAGGACCGGCTGGCCGTCGAGGAGCACCGCGCAGGCGCCGCACTCGCCGAGCTCGCAGCCGTGCTTCGTGCCGCACAGGTTCAGGTCCTCACGCAGGACCTCGAGCAGCGTCTTGTACGGCGCGAATGCGACCTCGGTCGCTTCGCCGTTGACCGTCAGCACGATCTGCACGTTGTGGGTCATACATCAATCCTCCGACGGCGTAGTCGGCGACGAGCTCCGCGACCTGCCGCGGTGACTGCGCGCCTTCCGGCCGGTACCAGTGCGCGGTCCAGTTGAGCGCGCCGAGAAACGCGCGGGTGGCGATCGTCGGATCCGTATTGCGCAGCGCGCCGGTGCGAATGCCGGCCCCGACCAGCATCCGAACGCCGCGCTCGTAGCGATCGCGCTTGGCGACGATGCGGGCCCGCAGCCTCGGCGGGAGCGCGTCGACCTCGAGATGCGCCGCCGATCCCTCGACTTCGTCGAGGAGCACCAGGACGTGCGCCAGCGCGACGTCGTGAAGCGGCGCCGGCATCGGCCGCGGGTCGCGGCGCGCCGCCGCGAGAGCGACCAGCAGCCGGTCGAGCGAGCGATCCTGGCAGAAGAACAACAGCTCGTCCTTGCCGCGGAAGTAGTGATACAGGTTCCCGGGCGAGAGGTCGGCCGCGACGGCGATCTCGCGCATGCCGGCGGCGGCGAAGCCGCGTTCGCGGAAGACGCGGGCGGCGGCGCGCATGATCCCGACCCGCCGGGCGTCGGCGCGTTTCGAACGGCGGTTCGAAAAGTGAACCACGGTTCAATTCTATCGCGGAATTGTCACACTCGAGAGATAAGGAAACTCTTACAGCACCGCACGCCGCACGCAAGGGCGCGCGGTCCTATAATCGGATGGTGCGGGCGCTGAAATACCTCGCCGCCGCTCTGACGGTGGCGCCGATCGTCGCCGCGCTGGAGCTCGCCTCGGTCAGCTATGCCGGCGTCGCCGCCCCGCTGCTGCTGCTGGATGTCGTCGTCGTCGCCCGTATGTGGGGCACTGGTCCGGCCCTGTCGGCGGCTGCGTCGGGCGCGGCCGCGTACTCCTACTATTTCCTTCCGCCGGCCGGTTTCCGCATCGAGGACCCTGAAGACTGGATCGCCTTTCTCGTCTTCATCGTGACGGCGGTCATCGCCGGGGAGCTGGCGTCGCGGGCCGAGCGGCGCGCCGCCGAGGCGCAGGCCGGCCGCCGCGAGATCGAACGGCTCTACCGCGAGCTCCAGGCGGCGTTCGAGCGCGCAAGCGAGGCGGAAGCAGCGCGACGCAACGAGGAGCTGAAGTCGGCGCTCCTCGACGCGTTGACCCACAACCTGCGGACGCCGCTCACCTCGATCAAGGCTGCCGTGACCGCGTTGATCCGTGCCGGTGCCTGGACACCGTTGTCGGAGCTGCAGGCCGACAGCCGCCGGGAGCTGCTGCAGGTGATCGACGAGGAGTCCGACCGTCTCAACCGGTTCATCGAAGGACTTTCCACGCCCGACACCTCCGATGCGGCGCCGCCGATTCATCTGCGCGCCGTAAACGTGCAGGAGATCGTTAGTTCGGGGCTGAACCGGGCGGAGACGGTGACCCGCGATCACCGCGTCGTCGTCAACCTGGACGAGGCGCTGCCGGCGGTCTCGGTCGATGCGGCGTCGATGACCGAGGTGATCTACATCCTGCTCGATAACGCGAGCAAGTACGCGCCGGTCGGCACGACTATTACCGTGCTGTCGGCGCGGGAGGGCGATCGCGACGTCGGTATCCGCGTCACCGACGAGGGGCCGGGCGTGCCGGAGCACCTGCGCGAGCGCGTATTCGAGAAGTTCTTCCGCGTGCCGGCGCGCGAGTCGCACGATCCGCGCCGCGGCGGCGTCGGACTCGGGCTGCCGATCGCACGGCGGCTCGTCGAGGCCCAGGGCGGCAGAATCTGGATCGAAACCCCAGCCTCCGGCCGCGGCACGTCGGTCGTGATGACGCTGCCGCTCGCCGTAGAAGTGGTTGACGTCGATCGCCGGGAGCAGAAATCGGCGTAGCGTGGTCGAAAGCCTGTGCATCAGGCGCGTGTCCGGCCAGCGCCGGACCTGAAGGGATTGTGAGTATGATGGCGACACCAGTAGAGAAATCACGCGTTCTGGTTGTGGACGACGAGCCGCAGATCACGCGCGTGCTGCGCACCGTGCTGAGCAGCCAGGGATATCAGGTTCGCACGGCGGCCGAAGGCGAGTCGGCGCTCGCGAATTTCACCGAGTTCCGTCCCGAGCTGGTCATCACCGACCTCTACATGCCGCACATGGACGGCATCGAGCTGTGCCGCCGCATTCGGGCGATGTCGGGCGTCCCGATCATCGTGCTCTCGGTGAAGGGCGAGGAGCGCACCAAGGTCGAGGCGCTCGACTGCGGCGCCGACGACTATGTGACGAAGCCGTTCGGCATCGACGAGTTGCTGGCGCGCGTTCGCGCCGCGCTGCGGCGGAGCGGCGCCGACACCGAGATCGCGTCGTTCGACGCCGGCGACTTCCGCGTCGACCTCGAGGGACGGCGCGTGCACGCCCGCGGGCAGGAAGTGCGCCTGACGCCGAAGGAGTTCGACCTGTTCGTCTACATGGCGCGGCATCCGAACCGCGTCATCACGCACCGCACGCTGCTCGAGGCGGTGTGGGGCGAGGCGTCGCAGGAGCAGCCGGAATACCTGCGCGTCTTCATGGGGCAGCTTCGCAAAAAGCTCGAGCCGGATCCGTCGAACCCGCGCTACCTCGTCACCGAACCGTGGGTCGGGTACCGCTTCAACCCGAACGGATAGCGCGGCGCGAACGCGGCGATCGCGAACACCGCCACGCCGCCGGCGAACACGGCGCCCAGGTGCTGCATGACGGCAGGGTGCGACGCGCGGAAGACGCCGAAGTGATCGTCGCCGATGCGGACGCACTCCCAGATCGCGCCCCATACCACGCCCAACTGAATGCCCAGGAAGCTCGCGGCGGCCGATGCCGCCGCGACGATGCCCACCTGCACGGCGCGGCTCCCGTCGGCGAACCGCCGCCGGATGCGGCCGCCAAGTGCGTACGCGATCAGCGCGTAAAATCCCGCGAACGACAGTTCCACCGGCAGATCGAAGCGCAGATCGCGGACGCGGCGGGCCGCGTCAACCTGCGTCGCCGACACGCGATGATCGCGGACGATGCGGTCGACCAGCGGACCGTAGCACTGCCGCAGCACCCCGCCGTACTCGAGCAGGCCGCCATGGCCGCCGTAGCCGGACCGCCGGCGGTGCTCGGTATCCGCAAACTTGACCGCGAGACCCTCCGCAAGCTGCGCGTCGGCGACGAGATGGCGCTGGTCGGCCAGTCGGCTCAGGTCCAGGGCGAACGCCTCATCGCGAGTCCACTCGCAGTGCGGATTGAGGCGACTGCGGTCGATGCATCCCCCCGCACACAGCCCGACCATCAGCCAGAGCCAGAGGTGTCTGGTCATGCGCGTCAGCCCCAGGCGAAGTACAGATTCAGAGCGCGACGCACTCTTAGAACCCGCCAGCCCGATCCTTGTTCCGAAGAGCCCCCTCAAAGACACGGGACCCGGTGTCTAACGCACAATGGCTTCCACGCGTGATCTGCAGTTTGTCGTCGAGGACTCGCCGACCGGCGTCTGTGTCGTCCTCGCCTGGGGCGCGCGCCTGAACAAGACGGCACCGTCATCGCCGGCGGACGCGAGCACCGAAATCTTCCCGTTCCGTGCGCGCTGGTAGCTCTTCTCGTTCGCCTCGAGGGTCTGCGAGATCATGTCGATCTCAGACTCGCCGAAGCTCTCCGACATGATGTGCCGCAGCTGATTGGCGACGCGAAATTCTGCGCCGCGAGACATCGCGCGGTTCGCGAAGCGGGGCGAGATCTGAAGCGCGGTTTCGCGTCGATAGAAAAGCAAAAACTGACCGACCGCCGCCACGAGGAGCACGACCGCGACGACGCGCGGCGTTGCAGCGCGAGCCGCCCACAGCACACGCACGCCGCGCGCGGCGAAGAGGGCGCCGAGCGGCACGATCGGCAGCGCGCGGTCGACGGCGCGTGGCTCCTTGAATGCCGCCACGACGATCGGACAGAGGAGGGCTGTCACCAGGACGACCGAAAAACGCGCAGCGTCCGGCGTCGCCTCGGATACGTGTCGGCACAGGTCGATGACGCCAATCACGATCAGGACGCCGACGGGAAGCAGGAACACGCCGACGAGAATCGGCGCGGTGTCGTTGGCGAACAGATGTGTCGGATCGAAGAAATCCCAGTACAACTCGACCCACACGGTGAGGTTGAACCAGCTGCTCACCGAACGCGCCCAGGCAAGCGGGTTGCGAATGTGGGCCGGATGAAGCAGCCACGCACCGAACGTGCCGGCGTAGCTCTGTGGATGAAGAACGAACCATACGACGAGAGGAGCCACGACAGCGCCGCCAGTGAGGCAAACGGTTCCGAGGTCGCCACGCACGTTCGCAGAAGCACGAGAGATCACGATAGCCGTCACCATCGTCAACACGCATACCAGGAGCGGCGCCGACGGCTGCGCGTAGACAGCGCCGGCCAGCACCGCCGTCGCGACTGATAGCATCCTCGGCGATCGTGTGCGCATGTATTTCGTCAACGCGATCAGCCACAGCAGCACGAACGGGATCGTCCATATGCCATCGCTGGTGGCGTGACGGCTGGAGAGGAACTGCGCCGGATCGAGCGCGAACACAAGCGCAGCGATGGTGGAAAGGGCCAGGTTGTCGAACAGCTCGAGCGCGAGGCCATAGAGCAGCGCGACACTCGCCGTTCCCGCAAGAGCCGCCAATCGTCGCGAGGGCAGGGCGTTCGAGCCCACCGTCTTCTCGATCGCGGCCGTGCCGTAGGTCGGCACCGGCGCGAGCCATTCGTCGTCGACGGCGATGAAGACCGGAAACCGCGTTCCGCGAGCGTCCCGCCAACCGCCCGTCTCGAAAAGGCGCGCCGCGGCTTCAACCCGACGTTCCTCAGGGTGGACTGGATCGCGATCCAGTCCTGCTGCGTACACGTACCCGGCGACAACGGCGATCGCCGCGCCCACGGCCAGGCCTCGAATTGGCTGCATCATCGAACGCTCGTCATTCACGCAGGTAGATCGCGTATCTGGATTCCAGCGGAAGGGGCTCGGCGACCTGTTCGAGCCGCCGCAGCGTCGATCGATCGGCCGCCTTGTTCACTGCCATGTCGTCGACCGCTGCGGCAACCAGACTCCCGGATGGAATGCGATCGAGATCGATGGCGCTCGCATCGACGGTGACGGCTCGCGCGTCGAGTTCATCGTGGCCGGCCTTCGCCAGCGCGAACCGCCAGTATTGCTGCGCGTAGGGGATGGAGCGGCTGAAGAAGAAACGCCGCTGCGGCGTCGCGTGGGCGATGAACGATTCGGCCACGCCTCTGACATTGGAATTGAAGGCAGCCGCTGCCGACGCACGATACGTCGTCATGTACTCGCGGTAGAAGTACGAGAATTGCAGCGCCATCGCGGCCAGGACAATCGGGATGGCGGCGTGTGCGCGCCGGTCGTGGGAGTCCCTGAGGTGTGCAAGGCCGAAGACGCCGAGGAGCGCACCGAACGGGACGGTGCCCAGCGATCGATCGATCGCGTAGCGTTCGACGACGAGAATCGCGGCTAGCGGCGCGACGAGAAAGCCGATCAACGCGAGGCTGCTCCGCGGGTCGGTCCGCGTCGCCCACGCACGTCTGATGCCGGCGGCAAGCAGGACCGCGAACGGCAGCAGGAAGACGCCAGCCATCCGCGTCGAGTTCGTCAGATTCGATCCGCCGCTGAAGAACAGGTAGGCCGGATTGAAGTAGCTCCAGTAGGTCGAAAGCGACTGCAGGATCACGCGGTAGTCGACGAACTGCCGAACCGATCCGAACGTGTTGAGAAACAACCCTGAGGTTACCTTGTAGCGGTAGAACGTATTGGCGATGACCTGCGGATGCTGGCGCAGCCACAACAACGCGACGGTCAGCGGCAGCGCAAACGCGATCATCATCCTCGCCGCGCGGCCGACCGTGAACTGCCTCGCGAGCACGAGGCAGATGCACGTCGTGGCGAGAAAGATCGGCATCATCACTATCGCAGCGATGTAGCTGTAGACGCCAACGCCAAGGATGAACGCGCCCGCAGACAGACGGCCGTCGTGTCCGGTGCGCAGGAAGTCGACGAGGCACCACAGCCAGGCGAGGATGAACGGCACGGGGTGCAGGTAGTCCATTGCGACCCGGCTGTGGATGAAATGCGCAGGCGTCAGCGCGATGAACGCCGCGCCCCACATGGCGAGCCGGTGTTCGTCGAACATCCGGAGCACAACGGCGTACATCAGCGCAATGTCGATTGCGCCGATCGCAACGCTGGGCAGCCGGACGGTGTATTCGGAGAACGGAAGGATGCGCAGCCACGGCGCGGTCCAGTAGACGAGGAGCGGCTGAAACCAGACGTTGTCGCCGATCGCCGGCATCTGGAAATAGACCGGCAGGAAGCGGCCATTGGTGTCGTGTGCGGTGAACGCGATCGATCGCGCATGCAAGCCGAACTGGATCTCGGAATCGTGCAAGTAAATCGGCGAGTAGTCGAGCCACAGCGCGGAGGCGACCGCTGCGGTTCCGACGAGGAGCGCCAGCTGCATGACGTTGCCGAGCAGTGTTCGAACAGGATTCGCGGCAGGCACCCGCAAAGCGGCGACAACATATCACGTCAGGCGAGCTCAGCACGACGAGCGCACGTGTGCTCTCAGGCCATGGGTCCGGTCACGCCGCCGGTCGACATCACGCTGCCGATCCTGATCGCCGCGGTCGCGATGGTTGCGGCGGCGCTGGTCGGGTCGTATGTGCCGGTCCGGCGCGCGACGAACGTCGATCCGATAGTCGCGCTCCGCTGCGAGCAGTCGGGCGTGCGCGCCGCGCAGCTCGAGAACGGTACGTGTCCCGCTCGATTGATTGCCCCTCTTGATCGCGAGCTGATGTCAGCGCGTTGGCACGCGCTCCTGAAGCTCGGTAAACCAGTTCAGCACGAACTCGATTTGATTACCTAACCGAGTCAGCGTGTTGGTCACAATCACAAATTGCTCCCCGTCAGGCGACACATCGTACTGATCAGGAAGGTTGAGTCCACCTGCGACCGGAAGGGGCCGGGGCACCGATACGACCTGCTTGCTGACATCGAAGCCTGGCGCGGTCGTCACCGTCACGGCCGAGAACTGAGGAACCCCCGGAGCGGTGACAAAATAGAGCGTTCGTCCGTCCGGGGCCCAGAAGGGGTCCATGCCCTGCCCGATGCGGTGCTTCGACGTTGGTGGAATCGACTGTGCCATCAATGTGATCGGTAACCGCGGCTTGGTCTCCTGGTAAGCCACCCATCGCCCGTCCGGTGATATCGACGCGTGTGGCAACGACGTGAATCTATCTGTGCCAAACGGTTCGATCAGGTGTGTCTGCAGTGACAAGGTGGAAAGCGAGTAGTCTCGATCCGTCTTCACGACAAACATGAGGCGATCGCCCTTTGGAAGCCACCCGACGGGCAGGTGCGATTCGCCCTTTGCCGCGGTCGTCAAGCGTTCGGGCCCCGTGCTGCCATCGGCGGGTTGCCAGAAGAGTCCCTGATCCCCTTCACGATCGACTTGAAACGTGATTCTCGTTCCGTCGCGCGTCCAGATCGGAAAACGACTCCTTCCGTCGAATGTCAGTTGTCGCAGCGTGCTCTTCCCGGAGAGGTCGTAGATCCAGATGTTGGAGCCGTTGCCATCCTCGACCCCGACTGCAAGATGGTGCCCCTGCGGTGAAAAGCGCGGCGCCGCATAAGACTGCTTCGGAAGGTTGAGCGATTCAAGCCTTCCAGCACGATCGAACGTCACCAGATCCGAACCACTCCTCTCACCGCTCACGGGTCCTGAGACATACACGAGCGATCCGGTACGCGACACGGCGAACTGCGCCGTACCCGTCATGTTCCCGAACGCGCGCGCGACGCCCTCGACGACTGGTCGCGGCGTCCCCGAGATCTCGAGCTTCTCGATATCGAACGGCACGGCAAAGAGAACGCCTCCGACCGAATAGACGAGGTGCCCGGTAGGCAGGTACCGACCGTCCGAGCCACCGGTGATGATGGTTTTGCGATCGGTCGAGGCGACGTTCTGAGCGACGATGCGTGCGCTGTCCCACGACTGGCCCGCTGCGCCAACCGTGTAGAGCACCGCGCGGTTGCCCGGCAGCATCTGCGGTCCATGAGCGATCTCGTTTTCGCTGCCCGCGATCAGAACAGTCGGTGCGCCGCCGCTCGCGGGCACGCGAAGGACGCCTCCTGCGCCCGCTCCGATCAGCAGGCCGTCGCCGTCCCAGCTCATACCGAACGGATTGGGAATGCCTGTGCTCAGCGTGACCGCTGCGCCACCGCCGATCGGAATCCGCTTCAGCTCGCCCCGTGAATAGAACGCGAGCGATTCGCCGTCCGGCGAGAACACCGGGCTGGTGATCATTCCGTTAGGAGTCGCGGGGTCCCCTGCGGCACCGCGAAGCGGCGTCGGCTCGATCTGTGACAGCGACTTCACGAACACCTGAGTGTTCGCGACGAACGCGACTCGGCTGCCGTCGGGCGAGATCGTGAGGACGGAGCGGCCGGCGTTGGTAAACCTCGCCGTGGCTGGAAGGTCGTAGGTGAAGCGCGTGACGACTCGCGAGGGCGGAGCCGGTTGTCGGAGCCGAACACCGATATCGACTACTGTGCCGGCAAGAATGGCCGCTGCGACTGCCGGCAGCGCCCGATTCCACGGCGTACGTCGCGACGTCTGATGTTCGAGCGATCCGGCCGAGAACGACTCCTCAATCAGAAATCTGGCGACACCCAGGTCCGCGACTCGCTTGCCTCGATCTTTCTCGCAGCAGCGCCGCAAGAGCTGCCGGATGTGGTCCGGCACAGTGGCAGGCAGCAGGTTCCAATCGGGTTCTGCGCGGAGCACGGCGGCTAGCGTCTCGCTGACGTCCTCCCCGTCGAACGCGCGGTGGCCCGTCAGCATCTCGTAGCACACGCAGCCGAACGCCCAGACATCGCTGCGCTTGTCTGCCCCCCGCCCCTTCGCCTGCTCAGGACTCATGTACGCGGCCGTACCCAGGATCATCCCGACGCCGGTCATCAGCGCTGGCGAGGTGATCGTCGGTGAGTTCGTGACGTCGACCGATCCGCTCGTCCTTTCAACCTCCTTGGCGAGACCGAAGTCAAGGATCTTGACCTGACCATCTTTCGACACGGCGACGTTCGCCGGCTTCAAGTCCCGATGGATGATTCCCTTTTCGTGCGCGGCCTCGAGCGCCTCCGCCACCTGCTTTGCGATGTCGAGCGCCTCATCGACCGGAATCGACCCGCGCGCGATCCGCTGATCGAGACTCTCGCCGTCGACGAGCTCGAGTTCGAGGAACGGTGTACCGTCGGCTTCTTCCAGGCCGTAGATCTGGGCGATGTGCGGGTGATTGAGGGCCGCGAGAACCTGGGCTTCACGCCGGAACCGCGCAACTCGTTCCGAATCATTGATGAAGGTCGCAGGGAGGATCTTCAGGGCGACATCACGACCGAGCTTCGTATCGCGCGCCCGATACACCTCGCCCATGCCGCCACGACCAATGAGCGAGAGGATCTCGTACGCGCCGAGTCGTGTCCCGTCCGCGATGGGCATCTGCGCGCGATTATACGGCGCCCGACGTCGTCGAGATCATACGCTTCGAGCCGGCCGACCAATCGCAGCATGGCGACACCGACGTGTAGTGGCCGACACGGCGTGACGCTCTGGAAAGGGTGCAAACGTCTCACCATCGTGGTCCGGCACCGTGGCTGAATCCAGCCGACGACGTTACTGGAGAATCCAGCGGATGGAGCGCAGGTTGATCCAGCCGCCGCCGAACCACACGGTCATCGTCTGCGTGCCGGCGGGCAGGGTTACGTTGGTCGTTGAGAACCAACTCGTGTAGGTGTGCCAGTCGCCCGTGTTCGGGACGATTTGATTCTGAGTCCACGTCGCGCTGCTACCGGTCCAGACGCCAACATTGATCGTCGGGGTGACCGTGCGCCATGACGGGCTCGCTGTACGGAACTCCACAGTGTACGTGCCTGGCTGAGGCACGTCGACGACGAAGGTGACCCACTCGCCGTCCTCGGTGCCGCCGATCACGACGCCGTTGTCGTCATCGAACAAATCGACGTCATCGGTTCGGGCCTGGTAATCGCCCCAGTTACCGGGGCTCCTGTCGTAGTACGCGCCGCCGCAATCCAGCGGCCCGCCAGGACAGCCCCGAGGGCCGGTCGCGTACTGGACTGCATCGCGCTCGATTTCGACGTGGGAGTTGAATGTCGAGTAGATATCGTTGTGATAGCCCGCGCCACACGACACGCTCGCGTCCCCCGAGCAAGGCAGATTGCATTCGCTCGCCGAGACTTGATCGTATCCGAGCGTGGTGCCGCACCAGCACTCGATCGACCACTGCACGCCGGCGTACGGGTATCCGGCGCATTGCGATTTGCAAACGTCCGGGGTCATACTCAACGTAGACGCCGCGAAGACCGGCAAGGCACGATTCGGTCCGTCGGTAAAGCACCCGAGGTGGTTCGTGTACGGTCCGGTATTGCCGCCCATCGACGTGACGAGCGTAAACGTTCGATCATTCCCCGAGCCGTAGGGAATCTCGAGTTCGACGCCCACGAGTTGGCCGGCTTGGACCGGCACCGACTGGGTGAGGGCGAACCCGCGCACAATGTCGCCATCCGCGGTCTCGACTTCGAGCTGGGCACCGGAGGTCGTCCCTGCGTTCGGCAACACCTGGACGGTCAGAGTCCCTGCCGTCGGGGAGATCACCTGGATCGCGCGACAGACCCACTCGTACTCGAGCGGCCACGGATGGGTGTCCTGAAGGTTGTTATTGCAGATCGAGTCGTTCGCGGCGACCGTGACCTCGATGGTCTGTCCCGTTGAAATCTGGATGGGCCCTGGCCGCATCGTGACATCGTATTCCGCGGTCTGAGTGTCGATCATGATGTAGTGATATTGGCCCTCGTACCCAGCCTTGCCGATGCCCGCAAAGGCGACCCCACCGTCGATCGCGTCTGGTACTGCATCGAACGTGGCCGTGTAATGCCCGCTGGAGTCGGTCGTCACCAACAGATACGAGTAGGACGCGGCCGACGGCGACGCCAGATACAGCAGGTCGATGGTCGCGTCGGGAATTCCGGCGCCCCCGGGATCCGCAACGACACCTGATAGCAAGATCGTGTTGGTCATCCCAGGAACGATCGCGATGGCTTGCGCGCCTGGAGCAGTCGGCCTCGAACTGAACCAGCTGTACGGACGAAGCGCGATGACGTGGTCTCCGACGTGGACGGTCGCACCGACCTGAATGCCGCGACCGGTCAGGCCAAGCAGGAGCATGAGTACCGGTACGCCAGTCAGTCCCTTCATGGCTTCTCTCTCCCTGGCGCGCTGCGCGATCAGTGACCGCGAGGCTGTAGCCAGTGTGCGATGACGTACTGGCCAACGCGCCAACCCTGGCGAGCGCCGGCGTGCTGATCGGTGCGGAAGTGAATGCCTCCGTACACCCGCGCGTCGTCGATGTCATCGGTAATCTGCTTCAGGGACGTGTAATGCCGCGTCATGTTCAACGACGGCGCGACCAGGTCGATTGAATGACCTGCGGCTCCCCAGATTTCCTGCACGACCCGCCGTCCGGCGTAACTCCCGCTCGCGTGAGCCGAACCATATGACGGAAAGCACGGCGTCCGAATGAACGGCACAAAGTTGGGGTCCGGTTCAGTATCGGGATTCCCGTCGGCAACGGCGTTATGAATCGCTGTTTCCGGGCGCCAGAACCGGTAGTAGTACTTCGTTTCCATCACGGAGACCAGCGCATCACTGATGGCCATGTCGATCAGCGCGAACGCTCTCGCGTTCTGAGAGAGCGACGTTCCATACGCGACCGCCAGTTGTTCCGACACCTGATCCCAGACGGCCACCGGGACGACTGCAGCGTAAAACAGCGCGACATCGGATCGATCCTGCGGGCGCAGGGTGCTGTCGGCTGCACCGAACGTCTTCACCTCGTTGTACGCCCTCGTGTAGTCCGGGCTCGTCAGAGAAGGCGGTGGATCCGAACGGAACTGGCTGCTGCTCTGAATGGCAAACGGCATGACGTTCTGCCAGTGGAGGAACGTGCCACCGGCTGGGGGGCACGAAGGCGTGAGCTGCCACTCTCCCGGGTTGGATGAGGTCGGCAAATAGAATTGCGGCGGGCTCGACCCGTCAGTATCGCGCAGTGCAATCATTGCCGAAGCAGCTGCTTCGCCCACGGCGATTCCGTCCGTCTTGGATTGGCCGTCCGCGATTGTTGCGAGCGACACGTCGCGGGCTTTATCGAGTGCGGGTGTCTGTCCTGAAAAGTAATGCACCAGCACTGCGTGGGCGGCTGCCACGGCGGCTGCCTCCGCAGAGGCGCCGGGTACTGCTGAGATCGTGCCCAGATACGGCTCGTACTCGCCCGTAATGGCGTTCACGGCTTCGAACACCGCAGCCTGCATGATCGCAGCGAAGCGCGCCTGCGCGAAAGGACTCTGACCGCTCATCGTGGTCAGCATGATGGCGTTCCAGTCCACGACGACGTCGCCGCGCGCGACGAGCGGGTTGAGGAGGAGAAAGCTGAGAACGTAAACGGCGGTGCTCGTTCGAAACATGGCCACACTCCTCTTCAAGCGGAACCGTCTGTTGCGGTGACGCCTGCCACCGGAGCCGAACACTTCAACCACGGCCGAATAGCGGCCAGCTCTGCCATTACGCCCGTCCGCGTCCGGTTCGCGTGTCGTCACGTAACGTGAGTCATCACCGGTCGGCTGCAAAGTAGAAAAAGGGTTGACGAGGGGTTTCAAAACCCTTGCAACGGGCGGAAAATGCGTATTCGGCGGTTGATGGACAACCCGGACACGCAGCAACCCATTCGAGACGAACTCGCGCGCGTGCTGTCGAGTGCGGCATTTGTGCGGAACGCGCGACAATCCGACTTTCTGCGTTTTCTGGTTGAACAGCATCTCGAAGGCAGAGACGCCGAATTGAAAGAAACCGTCATTGCCGTCGAAGTCTTCGGCCGGAATCCTGGCTACGACCCGAAAGCTGACGCGATCGTTCGCACCGAGGCCGTGCGGCTTCGGGCCCGCCTGAATAACTACTACTCGACGGCAGGCAGCCAGGATCCGGTCGTGATTGAACTGCCGAAGGGCGGCTACGTGCCCCGGTGTCGAGCCCGGCCGGTCAGCCGACAAGGGGTCAGAGCGAAGCCACTGTGGCTCGCCATGGGCTTGACGGCTTTGATGGGGCTCGCGACGGGGGCGGGAGTTCGCTGGGCGCACAGTAACGAAGCCCGCGTGGCGATTGCGGTGCTCCCGCTGGTCAACCTGAGTGCAGACGCAGGGAGCGAGTACTTCGTCGACGGCCTTACGGACGAGATTATCCGGCAGGCGTCGGGGATACCAGGCTTGACGGTGCGCTCCCGGACGTCGTCCTTCGCGTTCAAGGCGAACCCGGGCACAATCCATGAAGCGGGCGGCCAGCTCAACGTTGAGTACGTCGTGGAAGGATCGGTAGCACGCAATGGACCGGAGATGCGGATCACCGCTCAGTTGGTGCGCGTTCGCGACGATGTGCCCCTCTGGACCGGCACATTTAATCGTCAGGTGACGGATGTCCTTGCGATCCAGAAGGAGATTTCTCGAGGGATTGTCAACGCCTTGCAGTTGAAACTCGGGCGTGGGCTCCGACACTACGACGCTGAAGCCTACGACCTGTACCTACGTGCCCTTGCGGCTGAAAATGTGCGTTTCGTCGGCGACGATCAGGTGATCGGTTTGTTCGAGCAGGCGATCAATAAGGATCGCTCGATCGCGCCTGCGTATGCGGGGCTGGCCGTCGCATACGCGTTCCGATCGTCTCTGGGCCTACTGGATCCCCATCGGGCGGAGGAGTTGGACAGGATGCGCTCGGCGGCCGAACGCGCGATTCAGCTGGACTCCCAATTGCCGGAAGCACACGCCGCGCTGGGAGCGGTCTACGCACACAGCGCACAATGGAACCTGGCCGAACGAAGCTTTCGGCGTGCGATCGAGCTCGACCCCAGTCTGTCCACTGCCCACTATTTATTCGGGCGCTTCGTATTGTGTCCGCTTGGTCGTATGGACGAGGCCGTTCGAGAAGGCCTGGCCGGGACCGAGAACGATCCGCTGTCCCCTCGGGCCCGCTACGAATTGGCAGAAATGCTGTTGTCAGCGGGCGATTATGATAAAGCCGCATGGCACTGCGAACAACTGCCACCCGAGATCGTGTCCAGGAGCGAGTGCGTGGGACGGGCGCGGCTGGCCCAAGGACGGACGGCGGACGCGATTCAGGTCCTCGCCTCGTCTGCCACGAATAATTGGGGCTACTTAGCCTATGCGTACGCGAAAGCGGGGCAACGAGAAAAGGCCGAGACGCTCGCGGCTGCAGCGCCGATGCGCTACCCTAAGCGGCGCGGCCCATTCCAACAGGCGCTAGTCTTTGCCGGACTCGAAGACAAGGACCGCACCATCGAACAGTTGCAACGGATGGCGGGTTTCGGGCCGGTGCGGATGGGTTTTATATTGAACAGTCCCGAATTTGCGTTTCTCGGAGGCGACGTGCGCGTCAAAGCGTTGCGGAAGCAGGTCGGCCTGCCGGAATAGGTGAGCTGGTCCTAACGTGGCGACATAGGAACTGAACATCGCCCGGCGGCTGCCCAGCCACGGCGGGCCATCGTCACGCGCCCGATCAGTCGTCACCGGTATCTCGCCTAGCGTTCGTGTTCCAGGAAGTCAGCTTCACGATTTCTCAAATCCCGACAACCGATGGCCGGGAGTCCCTCGAACTGGCCGAGTCCCGAATCCGTGAAACTCCTGCGCGCGCGGCGGCCGCGCGCCGGGAACCTCGTTCTTCGTGGCGCTCGGCTACCTGCTGTTCTGATAGACATCAGGCGAGGCCCGGAACGGAAGTGATCCGTGCCGCACTTCGGGGATTCACGTTCGCCTCACAGGTCTCGATTTCACCATCAACGGCGCGGAGTGTCGGTGACACGGGCGCCCAATGAACTGACATCTGCGGCCTTTCGGTAAACGACTGACGCAGGGTGACCCAGCCAGACCCAGCACAGTTATCGCGCATCGTGATGCCACGCTGACCACCGTCTGGTCGTCCACGGTGGACGTGTCAGCACGCTAAGTCCCTCCCCGAGGTGCGGTGATCCGCACCCGCAACGTCCTGCCGGGCAAGCACTTCCCGCCCAGGCCCCCAGTATCAATCGATTGGCCTCGCGCGGTATCAGCCGCCCGCGCCCTCGGTAGTGCAATGAGGGTCATGAAACACGTGTTGCTCGCCCTCATTTTCGTCGCTCTTACTGCTCTCGTGTCGCCATCACCGGCCGCTGCCGCGTGCGTCGGGACCCTCGGCTCGACCTCGTATTATTCGGGCGCGCCCGCGGACCAGTGGACCGTCACCGTCAAGGCCTCGTGTGCCGTCACCGCGACCTCGAACGCCTCGTGGATCACCGTCGTGTCGGTCACCAAAACCAGCGTGACGCTGTCGACCGCGCGGAACGACACCGGCGCGT
>Ga0066903_100000619_pt1 | contig 23147 bp, 31 predicted proteins | sample PanSoiMetaGPlot1_FD_67491 | JGI IMG/M metagenome (GOLD analysis project Ga0066903, IMG submission 67491) | Tropical forest soil microbial communities from Panama analyzed to predict greenhouse gas emissions - Panama Soil - Plot 1 (version 2) | ecosystem: Environmental > Terrestrial > Soil >... | reverse complement strand
CGGAGGTGACATTGGGGATCTGGTCGCAGGACGAAGCCGTCGAAGTCACCGGCGACGACCAAGACTGGCCCGGCAGCGAACTGGTGGAGTTCACCGAGGAACCGTGACCGACGAGCTGTACCCAATCCCGGCAAAGCCGACGACCTACAAAGGCGTTCCGATGAAGTCCGGCAACGAAGTGACCATCGCTCGAGCACTCGACGACGTAGGACTCGCCTGGAAATACGAAGCCGTCCGATACGCCGACAACCGCGACTACTACACGCCCGACTTCCACATCACCATCGAAGTCGTAGGCCTCGCCGGATTCCCGTCCAAGCAAAGCTGTGTCCACGTCGAAGCCAAGCCGTACATGAACGACGAGAAGATGCTGCGCCACGCGATACGTCGCGCGCAGATCCTCGAACAATCCACCGACGACCCGTTGCTGTTCGTCGGTCTGCAGGAGCTCCGCGCATCGCTCGCTGGCTGGCTGATCTCAGGTGACGGCTCAGCCGTGCTAGGCGCAATCACACGTCGACGCAAGTATGAGACGGCGGGATTCAAGAGCGTTGAAGAACCGTGCCTCTATATCGGGCAATACGCCGAAGCCTGGCTCGACGGCTTCAACGCGGCCAGCTTCGACCAGCTCGTCCTCCCCAACTTTCGGGACTTCCGATGACGACCTGGATCGTCATCCCCAACTGGGATCGCTTCCAGCACTACGGCGACTACAGGCAGCCGCCATGGATCAAGCTCTATACGGCACTACTCCACGACGACGACTTCCAAAGCCTCTCACCGACCGACAGGCAAGCGCTCGTCAGCCTCTGGATGCTCTATGCGATGACCCGGCGAAGAGTGCGTGTAGACACCGCGAAGATCTCTCGAGCAATCGGCCAACGCGTCACGAAGGGAACACTGGAACGGCTCAACCATGCGGGTTTCATCGGCTTCTCTGCTAGCACACCGCTAGCACTAGAGGTAGAAGTAGATAAAGAACCCCCTAACCCCCTAACGGGGAACGGGCAAACCCCTGCCAGGTCAGGCCGCCGTCTTCGCGAAATCACCGTAGGCGGACAGAGGGCGATGACGCTGGAACGAGTGGCTGAACTAGACCAGCTTGCTGGTGTTCACCGGGATGACGTTGATCTCGATACGGCCCAGCATGACTTCGACGATCTACTTGTTTGCCCAGTAGCTCATTGCAGGATCGTGAAGAAGACCAGGGCGCTCCTCGACGAGCACCTCGAGAACGTCCACGGCCAGGTGACGACTTGAACACCCCGGATAACGATCGCCACGACTGTAATGCCGCTGATAGACGTAGCCTGATTGAAGCAGGCAACGCTCTAGCGGAGATCGTTAGCTGCTCGATTCCCGACGATCACCATGAGCGGTGCGACAGTCGCGCAGGCAAGGAGTGCGACTGCTATATGCGCCGCTACGAAGCCGAGCAGTTGGCGCTCGCAACGTGGATCAAGGTCGGTCATGGCTGCTGACGATCACGCTGCCGCTTCTGTTCGTGTCGCACCGTCGTTTCACGACGCCGAGTGCGAGCGCAAGGCTGCCTGGACGGACTTCCTATGGTGCGGCTGCCGTGACCGTGCCGCCGCGATACGAGTAGCCGCCCTCTACGTATACGGGGATGGCATTTACGACGATCTGCCCGGAATCGACCTATGGGACGAGAAGCGCGACGCACGACTCTACAACGGCCCGCATCCGGTTATTGCGCATCCTCCTTGTAAGCGCTGGTCACTAATGGGCCAGTGTCGCGGCCTCCGAGACGGCATAGACGGAGGCTGCTTCAAGGCCGCGCTGAACGCTGTACGCACCTACGGCGGCGTCCTCGAGCATCCCGCGCATTCGCTCGCTTGGGAACGCTTCGATCTTCCGAGGCCGGCGGGCGCTGGATGGGTCGGCGGGTTCTGGGACGGTGGGTACTCCTGCGAGGTTGACCAACGCTGGTATGGACATGAGGCGAACAAGCCGACCTGGCTTTATGCGTACGGCTGCGAGCTACCAAGTCTTCAGTGGGGACGCGCTCCAAAGGGCGAGAAAACGGTAGGACGCTCCTGGGGTCAGGGGCGTGACCACCAACGATCGGGAACACCGGCTGCGTTCAGGGATGTGCTGCTCGACATGGCCCGCAGCGTCCGGTTGGAGTGTGCGGCGTGACCGGTGAGCCAACACAAACTGCCGCTGAGAGAAGCGAGCGCTTCCACGCGCTCCGCTGGCGCTGGCGGTACTTCGTCGTCTGGCGTCTCTGGCATCGGAGAGGGCCACTGTGAGTAATGCCGCTGAGAGAAGTCGCTGCGACTGCCCCTGCGCGTCGGGTGGCGGTGACCCGAACCACGAGTGCGACTGGCCCGAGTGCGGCTGCCCCTGCCCCACTGGCGAACACGCTGCCGCTTCTGATCGTCTGTGGGTGAACGAGGAGCGCACGGTATTCGTTCGTATGTGGGCCAGCGGAGCCGTGGAGGTTGCTACTCGCGAAACGCCAGACGACATCTGGGGGCCACCCGTCTCTCTCTGGGAGGAGAACCAATGACGCTCCTTCGCTATCGGGGCGTCATCCGCACATCCAGCGGCCCCGGAGCCGTCCTCGATCCGTTCTGCGGTTCCGGTTCGACTCTCGTAGCAGCTAGGCGGGAAGGGTGGCGGTCTGTCGGAATCGAGATCGAGGAACGCTGGTGTGAGATTGCCGCCCAGAGGTGCGCCCAAGGTGTGTTGGAGCCTGCCGCGTGACCGGGGAGCCGACACAAACTGCCGCTTCTGTTAGGGATGACGACCAGGGGGTGAACCATGCGCAAGGGCGGAAAGAAGGGCGGCATGAAAGGCAAGTAGCCGCAGCCCTGGAGGTGATCGACCAGGCGTACAACGAACACCAGATCGACGCCGTGTTCGCGCTGTTCAGCGGGGGCCATGACAGCCTCGCCGCCGCAGCGATCACCTCCAAGCATCCCGCGTTCACCGGCTGCGCGTTCATCGACACCGGCACCGGCATCCCGCGCACCGTCGAGTTCGTCCACCAGACCTGTAACCGGAACGGCTGGCCGCTCACCGTCCTCCACCCCGACGGCAAGGACTACGAGGATCTGATCCGCGACAAAGGGTTCGGCATGGGGCCGAAGGCGCATAACACCGCCTACTACTGGCTGAAGCAGCGCCAGGTGCGCCGGCTCGTCTCTCAGCACAAGAACGGCCTGCGCGGCCGGGTCATGCTCACTACGGGCGTCAGACGGTCGGAGAGTTCGCGCCGGATGGCGGCGGCGATCTCCGTCCCGGTACGCCGGTCGGGGGCGCAAGTCTGGGTGAACCCGATCCTCGACTGGACGGCCAGCGACTGCTCTCGGTTCATCGACACGGAACGCCTAGACCGCAACCCAGTCGTGGACACGCTCCACAGATCCGGGGAATGCCTCTGCGGGACGCTGTTCAATAAAGGCGACCGGGAAGAGATCCTGCTGTGGGCACCAGAGATGGCCCCGATCGTCGCGGAATGGGAACGCATCGCCCGCGACGCCGGTCATCGGAACTGCGTCTGGGGTGTCCGCGGTCAGGAGGCACCGCCGGGGCAGATAGAAGCGTTCGACAGTTTCCCGTTGTGCGTGTCCTGCGAAGCCAGAAGAGCCGCATGATCTGGCTCTGCTTGGCGATTTGCGAGGTGCGTCTCTGGCCGTACCGGTGTGTCTGCGCTGTCGCCGGACACAAGCCGTGCGGAAATGACTGCTTCCGCTGTGGGAGTGCGCTGTGAGCGAGCCGCCACAGAATGCCGCTGAGATGAGCGAGCGGAAGTACCGGATGTATCAGGTGAGAACAGCCGCGAAAGTGCCGCCCGAGGCGCAACAGTCGGACTGCTGTGAACGGCCGCCGGTTCTGAGGGTTCGAGCCGAACACGGGCGAACGCCGATCCTGCCGCACGTCTACATCGTCTGTGACGACCCAGAGCATTGGCTGTGGGCGTTCAATTGCTGCCAGTCCGTCGTGGATGCGGAGCTAGGTCTGTGACCGCGCTTCCGCGGAGAGGAGGACGATATGCAAACCCATCCGACCATCTCAGACATAGCGCTCGTAGTCATCGCGGTGTTCGTCGTTATCGCCGTCTTCCACGGCTTTGGGATTGTGATAGCGCCGTGGTGATCACAGAACGTCAGCTGGGCAAGATCGCGGAGCCGGATCAGGGCGGCTGCATGATCTGGCAAGGCGCTAAAGACGAGAAGGGCTATGGCCGAATCGCAGGACGCATTCGTGCTCACCGACTCGTATACGAGACGTTCGTCGAACCACTCGAAGGCCGCGTCCTTCACCACGTCTGCGGCAATCGAGGATGCGTCAACCCTGACCATCTCGAGGTGTTGAAAGATCAGCGCGAACACATGACCGTTCACCGCTCAAAGACGTGTCCGAAGGGCCACAACGACTGGCGCTACGAGATCGACGGCCAGGGTTACCGGCACCGTTACTGCGCGACTTGCAAGCGGGCATGGGTTCGCCGACGATGGTTGGCGAAGCGATGAGCATCACCGTCGACACGACAACGCAACCAGTGAACCTCGTCTGGCTCGAGGGTGACACGCAGGCGCAGACGTTCCGGTTCCTGAACGGCCCCGACACCCCATGGGACCTCAGCAGCGTGTTCATCAGCGCCGAAGCCCGATCCACACTGGGCGTCACGACGGCGTTGACCGTCCAGGTCGACGACCCCGCCTCCGGCGAGCTCACCATCCACGCCCCACTGCAGGGTCTCGACCCGGACGTGTACGACTACGACATCCAGTTCAACGACGGCCACCGAACCGCCACCTACATCCGCGGCCGCCTCCAAGTCCGAAAGGACGTCACACCATGAGCGCCACCGTCACCGGCGGACCACCCCAGATCATCGAAGTCCAAATCCCGGGCGGCCCGCCAGGCCCGCCAGGACCGCAAGGGCCGCCGGGCGCGTCCACGCTCACCGGACTCACAGATGTGACGGGGGCCCAGGCCCCGGGCCTGTCACCCGTCGGCGACCAGACCGGCGCCACCCAAGAGTTCCCGCTCACACGGGTCGTCACCCAGACAGACCTCGACAGCCTGCTCACCCTGATCGCCGAAGTGAAGTGGTACGACCTCACGCTCGAGAACGGCTTCGCCAACCCCGCCGACGACGCAGCACCAGGCCGGGCCCGGCTCACCACCAACAACCTCGTCTTCCTCGAAGGCGTCCTCTACCGCGACCCGCCACTACGCCCGTCAGACGCAGGCATCACGATCGCCACGCTGCCGGCGGACTGTTCACCCGGCAAAGGACTCGTGTTCATGGCACCGTCGACCGGCCAGAACCCGGCCCGCGTCGACGTGTACGCCGACGGCCGCATCGTCTTCCAAGGCTTCTTCTTCGGCACCGCCGAAGCCAACGTCATCAGCCTGTGCGGCATCAACTACAGCGTCGACACCACACCCAACCCCGTCGCCGAAATGATCAGAGCCATGCTGTGACCGGCCCCGGTTTTTTGGTGGAACGGGTGCCGTGACCCCCGCTACGCCGTCAGAGTTTCCCCCCTCGACGCTGATGCCTGACGAGACAACGGCAGGTTAACGGGTGCCGTCGCAGGTCAGGTTGAAGACGGCGGATCGCGGCTACGGGGCGAGACATCAGCAGCAGCGGCGTCTGGTGGAGCCGTTCGTGCTGGCCGGGGGTGCCCGCTGTTGGCGGTGCGGCGGTGAGATTGTTCCGGGTGAGGCGTGGCATCTCGGCCACGACGACGTCGACCGGTCTGTGTACAGGGGGCCGGAGCATAGGCGGTGCAACACGGCGACGGCGGGCCGGCGGCCGTGGGTGCCGCCGCCGGCGGCGGAGCTGGCGGCGGAGCGCGACGGGATCCCCGGGTCGGATCCGGTGTGGCGGGTGCCGTGGCTGAAAGGTTTGCGGCGTGTCCCTCGGGATGCGACGTGGCCGCGGTTGATGACGGTGCCGCATCCGGACGCGACGGGTTCGTTGGGGCCGGTGTTCATCCGGTGGGCGGAGGAGCGTACGGGGAAGCCGCTCAGGTGGTGGCAGCGGCTGGTCGCGGCGAGGCTGCTCGAGACGGACGGGGACGGCCGGCTGGTGTGGGAGACGCTGATCCTGACCATGGCCCGGCAGCTCGGCAAGAGCTGGCTGCTCCGGGAGTTGCTGTTGTGGCGGATCCATCAGGGCGGCCGGTTCGGGGAGCCGCAGGACGTGCTCCACACCGGCAAAGACCTCGCTGTCTGCAAGGAGGTGCAGCGGCCGGGCCGGTTGTGGGCGAAGGCGCGGCCGGACGTGTTCAAGGTGCGCGAGGTGAACGGGCAGGAGGAGATCGAGTTGCTCGCCGACGGGTCCCGGTGGATGCTCCGTGCGAAGGAAGCGGTGTACGGGTACTCGGTGAGCCTCGGGGCGGCGGATGAGGCGTGGAAGGTGAAGGCGTCGTCGATCGAGGAGGGGTTGACGCCGACGATGGCGGAACGGGAGCAGGCGCAGCTGCTCCTGGTGTCGACCGCTCACAGGTTGGCGACCCCGTTGATGCTGCTCCGCCGGAAACTGGCGCTCGACCAGTTGGAGGACGGCACCGGTGATCTGCTGATCGAGTGGTCGGCGCCCGGGGACGCGCCCCTGGACGACCTCGCCGGCTGGCGGCAGGCGTCGCCGCATTGGACGCCGCGGCGGGAGCGGATGGTGCGGAAGCAGCTGGAGGGCGCCCGCGCCGGCGAGGTTGCCGACCCTGACGAGCCCGACCCGATCGAAGCGTTTGCGGCGCAGTGGCTCAACAGGTGGCCGCGCCGGGTGACCGAGGTCGCAGACGACGGGTCGGAGCCGCTGCTCCCAGACTGGCTCTGGCAGGCGCTCGTAGACCCGGAGTTGGAGTCGGACGGCCCGCTGTTCGTCGCGGTCGAGGACAACTGGGGGAAAGGCGCCGCCGTCGCCGCCACGTCGATGCTCCCGGACGGGAGGATCGAGGTGGGCGGCTGGACGTGCGACGACTGGGACGAAGCGCTCGAGCAGGTGCAACAGGTCGCGCTTCAGCGGCGGGTGCGGCAGCTGCTGGTCGGCGCGTCGATGCTGGGCCGTGTCCCGCCTGGGACTGTGCCGACACCGCAGGCCGCCGGACAGGCGGAGACGCGGCCCGGCCTCGCCGAGTTCCGCGATTTGGCGGCCGGCTACCAACTCGTCCACAACTCGACGGGCGAGCTCGACAGGGCCGTCCGGGCCGCGAGGGTGAAGGAGGCGCAGGCCGGCCTGATCCTGGTCCCGTCCGAGAACCGGCACCTCGTCCGTGCGTTGATGTGGGCTGTGCATGCGGCCCACAAGCCGGCGCCACAGCCGTCCGTCTACTAGGCGGTCTGGTGCGGCTGGGGCCGCATGCAGGCGAGGATCAGGACGCCCAGCCAAGAGAGGAACAGTCCCCACATCCATCCTCGCCGGTCTCGGCTGTGGCCGAGGCGGATCGCGACCAGGATCGGGGTGACGTACACGGCTGCGAACAGGACAGCCACGACGAGGTAGGACAGGGCGATCATGCTTCAACGGTAGACCGGCTTCGGCTGCCGGGCCATCCCCCGCTACGGTCAAATTTGCGATTGGGTGGTGTATCGTTTTCGGGTGATGGCTCGCTTCTTTACGCGAGCGATCCGGCCGCCCGACGACGTCACCCCGAACCCGAACCCGCCCGGTGTGCCGCCGGCGAGTGTCGGCCCCCCTGACGCGACGCCTGGCGACCCGGACGGTGTCCGGCTGACAGGGGAGGATCCGCCGGCGTGGCTGCCGCCGAGGATCACTCCTAGCGCCTGGTCGGGGTGGCCGGCGGATTGGTGGCCGCCGCTGTGGTCGAGCCAGAGCCTGCAGGCGTTGACGGATATCGCGTGGTTGTGTATCGACCGGAACGCCAGCCTGCTTAGCACGTTTCCGCCGTACTTGAAGGACGCCGCCCCGTCGCTGTCGGCGGACTGGCTGGGTAACCCGGATCCGGAGCTGTACACGTCGTGGGAGGAGGCGGCGAAGCAGCTGTTCTGGGATTTCCAGGGGTGCGGGGAGGCGTTCGTGCTGGCGACGGCCCGGTATGCGACGGGGTGGCCTGCGCGGTGGCATGTGGTGCCGCCCTGGTCTGTGAACGTGGAGATGGACGGCGGCCGCCGCTACTACTCGATCGGCAACGTGGATGTGACCGGCGACATGCTGCACGTCCGCTACCAGTCGACCGTCAGTGACGCGCACGGGCACGGGCCATTGGAGGCCGGGCAGGCCCGGATCGTGGCGGCCCGGGTGCTGCTCCAGTACGCGACGACCCTGGTAACGGGGGGCGGGATCCCGACGGGGATCTTGAAGACGGACACGGAGCTGCTACCGGAGCAGGCGGCGCTGATCAAGCAGCAGTGGCTCGCCTCACGGTTGAACGCGATCGGCGAGCCCGCCGTCCTCGACGCCGGGCTCAACTGGCAGCAGATTCAGGCCAACCCCAAGGATCTGGCGCTCGTCGAGCTCGCCCAGATCAACGACTCCATGATCGCGAGGCTGTTAGGGATTCCGCCCGCGCTGGTCGGGCTCCCATCCGGCGGCGACCCGATGACCTACAGCAATGTGACGATGTACTTCGACCAGCACTGGCGGTGGGGGCTGTCACCGATGGCGCAGACCGTGATGGCGGCGCTGTCGGGGTTCCTGCTCCCACGGGGGACGACGGTGGAGTTAAACCGGGACGAGTACGTCCGCTCGGAGCCTTTGCAGCGGGCGCAGACCTACCAGATCCTCGCGTCGATCGTCGACCCGGTCACCGGCCGTCCGGCGATGACGGTGGACGAGATCCGGGCGACGGAACGGTTCGACAACTCCACACCACAAGACATCTCGTCGGGGGTGCTGCAATGAGCGAGATCGAGTTCAGGGCCGCCCAGGTCGCCGACGTGTCGTACCCGTCCAGGACGGTGACGGTGATCGCCGCCCCCTACGAGACACCGACCGTCATCCACACGGCCAGGGGCCAGTTCACCGAGGTCGTCACCCGCGGCGCCTACGACGGGGTACAACGACGAGCCGGGTCTGTCCGCGCGAACCGTGACCACGACTGGCAGCGGATGGCCGGCCGGGTCACCGCCCTGCACCCGGAACGCGACGAAGGATTGGTTGCCGAAGTGCGGATGTTCAAGACGCCGCTGGGCGAGGAGACGCTGGAGCTGTGCGCCGACGACGGCCTCTCCGCGTCGGCCGGGTTCGCGCTGATGCGAACCAACGGCTCCACCGGGTCGGTGAAGGCTCGCGCCGAAGTCTGGGAAGGCAGAACCCGCCGGTTGAACGAGCTGTGGCTCGACCATGTCGCGTTCGTCCCGAACCCCGCCTACGAGACCGCGTCCGTCCTCGACGTCCGCGACGCGAGAGAAGCCGTGTCTCTGGCTCCGCGGCCGAACCTGGACCGGCTCCAGCTCGAGCTGGCACGAGCGAGGCTGGCCGAGATCGACGCCCGCTACGGCATCCGCTAGCACCTGTACCATCTCTGGCGAACGTCCTCCTCGGCGCCAGAGACCAAACGGCTAGGAGCCGGGCGACCGTAGACGGGATGGGCGCTCGAACAACGGGACCCGTACGTCCTTGTTCGCGCTACCCGTAAGGAGGACCCCTGATGGGGGCAACAGACCAGATGCTTGCCCGCTACGCCGCGGAGATCGAGGAACGGCAGGCGTTCATCGACGGGCTGGTGCAGGCCGCCGGCGACGGCGACCTGTCACCGGAGACGGCCGAGCTCGTCACCGAGGCCCGGAAACGGATGGACACCGTCCAGACGATGATGGCCCCGCTGATCGAGTCGCGCCGCATCTCGGACGACTCCGCCAGCCGGGTCGCCGAGATCGCGAAGTTCATGGCCGGCAGGGCGAAACCGGCCGACGTCGAGTACCGGTCGGCAGGCGAGTACGCGATCGACATGTGGAAGGGCGCGTTGGGCGACGAGGAAGCGAACGACCGGATGCGCCGCTGGAACGTGGAGCACCGGGTCGCCGCCCACGAGACGACCGCCCAGATCACCGGCCTGCTGCCGGCGCCGATCATCGGCCCGGTCGTCAACTTCATCGACGCCGCCCGCCCACTGGTCGGCGCGTTGGGTGCCCGGCAGCTGCCCGGCACAGGCTTCTCGAGGCCGAAAGTGACCCAGCACACCGCCGTCGCCACCCAGTCGGCCGAGAAAGCGGAACTCACGTCGCAGTACATGACGATCACGAAGCTGACCGTGACCCCGCAGACGATCGGCGGCTACGTCAACGTCTCGAGACAGGCGGCGGACTGGTCGCAGCCGTCGGTGATGCAGATCGTGATCGACGACCTGGCAGCCCAGTACGCGATCGCCACGGAGGGCACAGCGGTGCTCGCGTTCTACGGGACCGCGGTCGCCGGCGGCACGATCGACTCGACACCGACCGGTGACGAGGTCGCCGCCACCTTCTGGGCGGCCGCCGCCAGCTGCTACACGGCGACGAAGGGTCAGGGCAGCGTGATCGCCGTCGCGTCCCCGGACGTGCTCGGCATCCTTGGCCCGCTGTTCCAGCCGGTCAACCCGACCAACCAGCAGGGGGAAGGGTTCCGCGCCTCAGGGTTCGGGCAGGGCGTCGCCGGCTCGATCAGCGGCGTCCCCGTCATCGTGACCAGCGGCTTCGGGACGACGAAGCGGCTGATGCTGATGTCGACCGCCGCCGGGGAGGTGTACGAAGACCGGATCGGCAGCCTGTCCGTGGTCGAGCCGTCGGTGCTCGGCGTCCAGGTCGCCTACGCCGGCTACTTCGCCCCGCTCACGGTCGAGAACACCGGCATCGTCAAGGTCACCGTCACATGACGGTCTACGACGACCCGAACCGGGAAGCGGTCGGGCTCGCCCCGATCTGGTCCGGTGTCAGCCCCGAACCCAAGGACGGCGGCGACGGGTTGGACGCGATGACGAAAGCGGACCTGGCCGCGCTCGCTGAGGAGCGGGGCGTCGAGGTCACCGCGGACATGACGAAGGCGCAGATCGTCGACGCGATCCGGGCGGCTGGAGGCTAGATGGCGTACGTCGACGTCACCGAGCTGCAACGGGTGCTGGCGAAACCGGCCCCGACAGCGGCCGAGTTGGCGGCGATGCAACGAGTCCTCGACGAGGCGGCGCTGAAGATCGACCTGTACCTCGGCTACACGGTCGACAACCCGGCGCCGTCTCCCGGGGACCCCGCCTACCCGACCCTCTCCGAGGTCAACCTCGGCATGGGGCAGGAGCTCTGGTCGCTCGAGGGCCGGGTCGCCGGGATCATCCCGGTCGGGCCCGACAGTGTGCCGGTGATCGCCGGCCACAACATCTGGAACCGGTGGCGGCTCCGCCTCGTGCCGCTGAAGATGAACGGCTGGGGGCTCGCGTGACATGCAGGACGTCGTCGAGGCCATCGCCGACGCCCTGCAACCGCTCACCCTCACAGTCGTCGGGTTGCAGGTCGACGCGTACATCAACGGCATCCCCTCCCCGCCCAGCCTGGACGTGTACCCCGACAACGGCGTGTTCCTCGAACGGTCCGCCTACGGTCCCGGCTCCTGGGAGGCCGTCTTTGTCGTCCGCGCCCGCGTGTCTACCGTCGACCAGTACGCCGGCCAGCAGCTGCTCCTCGGCCTGATGGACCCCCGCTCCGACACGTCGGTCGTCGCTGCCCTCGAGGCCGACCCGACGCTCGGCGGTGTTGTGCAGGACTCGGCGGTGGAGCAGCCGTCCGGGTACGGCGCCCTCGCCGACCCCGCCTCCGAACAGCCGCTGCTCGGCTGCACCTGGCGTGTCCGGGTGATCCTGTGAGGATCCTTTGGCTCGGGAACCCGCCCTGGGCGCCGTCCGGGTACGGCGAACAAGCCGCCCTCTTCCTGCCCCGTTTCCAGGAGCAGGGGCACGAGGTCGCGGTGCTCTGCAACTGGGGCATGCACGGCCAAGCCAGTGAGTGGAACGGGATCCCCTGCTACCCGTGCGACGGCCTGTGGGGGCAGCGGAACCTGCCCGTCTACGCGGACCGGCTGCGGGCCGACCTGATCGTCGGCCTCTTCGACGCCTGGGTGGTCAACCCCGACGTGTGGCCCGAAGGTCTGAAACTCGGGCTCTGGACGCCGGTCGACCACGACATGGTGCCGCCCGCCGTCGGGAAGGTGCTCGCGAACGAACGCGTAACCCCGGTCGCCATGTCCCGGTTCGGGGAACAGCTCATGCGGGACGCCGGCCTGGAGCCGCTCTATGTCCCGCACGGTGTGGACACGGGCGTGTTCCGGCCGATGCCGGAGATCCGGGACGAGGCCCGCGACGGCCTCGGCCTCCCGAGGGACGCGTTCGTGGTGGGGATGGTCGCCGCCAACGTCTCCACGATGCCGTGCCGGAAGGCGTTTCCGGAAGCGTTACAGGCGTTCGCCCGGTTCGCCGAGACGCACGAGGACGCGTGGCTGTACATGCACACCGACTTCCAGCCGCAAGGGTGCGGTGTCAACCTGAACCCGGTCGCCGACTGGGCGAGGTGTCCGCAACGGATCCGCTACCCCGACCCCGCGTCGCTGCAGCTGGGGATCCCCAGGGAGGTGGTCGCCTGCACCTACCAGGCGTTCGACTGCCTGCTCCATTGCTCGATGGGTGAGGGCTTCGGGCTCGCAGGGTTGGAGGCGAACGCGTGCGGTGTCCCGGTGATCACGTCCGACCATTCGGCCATGTCGGAGCTGTGCGGCCCGGGTTGGCTCGTCGGCGGGCAGCCGTTCTGGGACGAACACCAGAAAGCCGGCTACATCATCCCCAGCATCGACGGGATCGTCGACGCGCTCGAGGACGCGTACCGCGGCGACCGCCGGCGCAGCGTCGACGCGGTCGCGTTCGCTGCGCAATACGACGCCGACACGGTCGCCGACGAGTACTGGAAACCAGTCCTGGCAGTCCTCAGCGGCCGGGAACGGGAGACGGTGGCCGCGTGAACCGGGCGCTCGTCAGCTTCGGCGTCGACGCGTTCGCCGAGCTGCTGGAGATCAGCCGGCCGGGGTTCACCGAGTACGCCGACCGGCACGGCTACGAGCTCCACACCCGGCCCCCGTCGATGCTGCTCCGGCCGCCGTCGTGGCACAAGATCACCAGCCTGCTCGACATCCTCGACGACTACGACGAAGCACTCTGGATCGACTGCGACTGCGTCATCGTCAACCCCGACCAGGACATCGCCGACGAAATCCCGGCTGAGGCGTGGCACGCCATCACCCGGCACCACACCCCGGAAGGCGAAGTCCCCTCCGTCGGCGTCTGGTATCTCCGGCAGCCGATGCAGCCCGTCCTCGAGGCCGTCTGGCGGCTCACCCGATACACCAACCACCGCTGGTGGGAGCAGGCCGCAGTCCAGCAGCTGCTCGGCTACACCCCCGAACACCTCCCCGTCCGGCAGGAGAAAACAACCGACCTCAGCGAGCGCACCCACTGGCTGGGCACCGAATGGAACGCCCTCGCATTGCCCGGCTTCGAGGTCGAGCGTGACGCGAGGATCGTGCATTGCGCCCCAGGCCACCCCGTCCACCGCCGCGCCGACCTGATGGAACAGCTCGCCGCCGCACCGAAAGGAGCATGACCGCCATGCCGAAGATGCTGCTCAAGTACGCGAAGATCATGGTGAACGGGCAGGACCTCTCCCGGTTCGGGTTCAGCCTCGACACCCCCGAGTCGACCGAGGAAGTCGACGTCTCAGGATTCGGCGGGACGAAGGAGTATCTGCCGGGCCAGCTCGACCAGACGATCACGATCGGGTTCCTGCAAGGGTTCGGCTCCGGCGAGCCGCACCGGGTGCTGCAGCCGCTGTTTTCGTCGGGGACGACGTTCGCGTTGTCGGTGCAGCCCGACTCGACGCAGCCGGCGTCCGCGTCGAACCCGACGTTCGGCGGCACCGCGTCGCTGTACTCGTACGACGGATTGGCGGGCCAGTTGAACGCGCGAGCGGAGATGACCGCGACGTTCCGGCCGGCCACCAACACCGGCTTCGCCTGGGGCACCAGCTGAGTGCCTGTCTACGTCGAAGGGCTCGCCGAAGCGTCGAGAGCGTTCGCGAAGACCGACCGTGAGATCCGGCTCGGCTGGCGGCACATGTGGCGCGACGTCGCCGAACCCGTCAGACGGGACGCCGAAACGTTGGCGCTCGAGGCGATCCCGAACATGGCCCGGTCGCCGAAGTGGGCGCGGATGCTGACCGGGGTCACCCGCCACCTTGTCTACGTCGTCCCACGCCAGAAAGGCTGGCACGGCCGCAACCCGCACCGCCGCCAAGCCGAGGCGATCGCCGGCCTGTTGAGGGACAGGGCGCTGCAGCCGGCGCTCGACCGGCATGAACACCAGATCGAGCACGCCGTCGAGCACCTGTTGGACAGGGCGGCCGACGACTTCAACCGGGGAGCACCGTGAACGAGGACGGGTTCGAATACAAGGGCCGGTTCTACCGCTGGCACTGCACCGACATGGGCAAAGACCTGATGCTCATCGATCGCTTTGCGGGCGTCCCGATCGTCGAGTTCTTCGAGCTCGTCGACGACGACGCCGAACGTGGACGCGCCCCCATCCTCCTCTCGCTGATCGCGACGAGCGTCCGGGCGGGCAACCCGGACTGGTCGGTGGAACGCGTCGTCCGCACCGTCCAGGACATGAACCTGTCCGACGTCACGTTCGTGAACGCCGACGAGGAGGAGCCGACGCCCCCTTTGCCGGACACGCCACCCGTGACGGCGCCGCCGACCGGCGAGCCCTCGAGATCACCGAGCAACGGTTCCTCGTCCTCGTCGACCCCGCCGGCCGGCTCGACCTTAGAGACGTCGTCCGTGACCCCACAGTGATGTACCAGCCCTGGCTCGCCCACACCTTCCCCGGCGTCACCCTCCAGCAGCTCCAGGCGGGCTGGTGGACGCTCGCCGGCTATGTGGCGATGGCCGACTACGCCCGCGGAGACTAGATGGCCAGAGATCTCGTCCTCCACATCGTCGCCGACCCGAGCCAACTCACCAAGGGCCTGAAAACCGCTGACCGGCAGGTGAAGAGCTTCGGCCGCGAAATGTCGAAGCTCACCCGCGGCACGCTCGCCGGCACCGGCGCGTTCCACAGCTTCGGCCGCACCCTTGCGTACGCGTCCGGCGGTTTCATCGCCGCCCACACCGCCTCCTCGTTCCTACGCGAGTCGGCCGACGCCGCCCGCGACGCCGCCGTCAGCCAGCGTGCGCTGGCGGCGCAGATGAAAGCCAGCGGGGAATCGTTCACCAGGAACCAGGACGAGATTGAGAAGGCGTCCCGCAGCTACGCGAAGTTCGGGTTCGAGAACGACGAAGTCGTCAAATCGATGACTGTCCTCGAGCGGGCGACCGGCAGCATCACCGACGCGATCAGCATGCAGCAGGGCGTCGCCGACATCGCCCGTGGCAAGAACCTCGACCTCGCCTCCGCAGCCCTCGTCGTCGGCAAAGCGCTGTCCGGTCAGGAGACCGCCCTGCGGAGAGCCGTGCCGGGCCTGTCGAAGACCGCGCACGGCGCCGACCTCGTCCAGGCGGCGTTCAAGAAGATGGCCGGCCAGGCCGCCGCCAACACCACCACCGCCGAACGGTTCCACGCAACCCTCCACGACACCGAAGAGATCATCGGCACCGCCCTCCTCCCGACCCTGAACAAGTACCTGGACTCGGTCGGGAAATGGCTGACGAAGATGAACGAGTCCGGCGACCTGCAACGCTCCGTCGCCTCCGCCGCCGAAGCCGTCAGCACCGCCTTTGACACCCTGAAAGGCATCTTCGACGCCCTCAACAAGGTCACCGGGTCGACCAAGGAGACGCTGAAAGACCTCCTCGACGTGTTCATCCTCCTGAAAGCGAGGGCGATGCTGATCGAATGGGGAGTGATCACGTCCGGGATCACCGGCATCGGCACCGCCGCCGAAGGTGCCGCCACTGAGGTCGGCCTCCTCGACACCATGCTTCTCCGGTTGAAGAACATGGGCCCGGTCGCGGTCGCGGTCGCGCTCAACTTCGTCCCGAAGTCGCCGGCCGGTCAAGGCGGCACCGAAGGCTTCCGGAACACCAAGATCGGCCAGATCCTGTCCGGGGTGCCCGTCCTCGGCGGCCTGAACAGCTGGATCCTGACCACCGGCGACCGGATCAACAAAGCGCTCGGCATCAAAGGACCGACACAGGGGCTCGCCGGCCCCGCCGGGGCGCCGCTGCCGGGCCTGTTCGGCCCCGGCCAGCTGCAACGGTTCCTCCCGCCCCTGCGGTTCCCGCGCTACCCGTACACCGGCCCGCCGATCCCGAATCCGGCCACCGCCGCTCAGCGGAACCAGTGGTTCGACACCAGGATCGCCCGCGAGCTCGACCGCGTCCAAGACCTCGGCCTCCGCAAACAACTGGCACGGCTGAAGTACATCGCGCAGGAAGTGAAAGACCGGATCGCGCAGACGAAAGACGTCACCCGCCGCAACACGCTCGAGGACAAATACGTCCAGATCCTCCGCGAAGAGAAGAGCGTCCAATCGCAGATCACCGACCAGATGAAACAGCAGAACCAGGCGCTGAAAGACCGCGCCGACGCGATCAAGTCGGCGGTGCTCGACCGGCTGCAGCGGCAGCAGACCGACACCGAGAACAAGCGTGCGTTGAAGGACGCAACCGACCAGCTGAAGCTGATGCAGGCGCTCGGCGGCCCGAAAGGGATCGAGCAGGCCCGCCGCAACGTCCACGACGTGAACTTCCAGATCCGGTATGCCCGGCTTCAGCAGGCGCCGGCGACGCTCACCAGCGGCGGCCAATTCGCCTACGGCGGCGTCGTCATCAACATTCACGGGGTCACCGACCCGGAAGCCGTCGCCAACAAGGTCGTCGCCGTCCTGAGACGCCGCGGCAGGCACACCTCGCAGCAGCAGCGCGGCGCCGCCTCGGCCGCCGGCGGCGGCCCCCACTAGCCGATGGCCGACCCGGCCGGTGTCAGCCTGGCCATCGGCGACGACTGGGCGACAGTCGACCCGGCCTGGGACCGGATCGATGACGCCTACAACGTGCAGTCATGGCAGATCGACCGGGGCCGCCAGAACGAGATGGGCCGCACCGACACCGGCACCGCCAGCATCCAGCTGGTCGACACGCTCGGCGACTTCGACCCGACCAATACCGGCGGCGCCTACTACGGGCTCGCACCGCTCACCCATGCTGCGATCTGCTTGCAGAACCCGGCCGACTCGACCTGGCACACCCTGTTCCGCGGCTACGTGTCCCAGATCCGCTGGGTGCCCTACCAGAACGAGAAATGGGCGAACGTCACCCTCGACCTCGTCGACGCGCTCGCGCTGTTCGCCGCCTGCGAGATGCCGTTCGACGGCACCTACGGCGACGACTTCATCGACGGCAACATCGTCTTCAACGAAGACACAGACACCGACGCTGTCCGCACCCGGATGATCAACGTCCTCACCTCGATGGGCTGGCCGTCCGGGCTCAGATTCCTTCACTCGGCCAACGTCGGCTTACAGCAGACCGTGTACGCGCCCCGCTCCACCGTCCTCCAAGTCTTGCAGGACGCCGCCGACGCCGAGTTCCCCGACATCGCAAATCTGTTCGTCAGCGGCCCCTCGACGACGCCGGCGGGGAAACTGGTGTTTCACGGCCGCTTCGCCCGCTTCCACCCGGACGTGTCCGAGTACAACATCGGCCACTGGAAAGTCGGCGACGACGCAGCCGCCGCCGCCGACCCTTCGCATGTCGTCCGAATCTCACCGCCGCTCGAGGCGAGCCTCGACGACACGTTCCTATACACGTCGGCGCTGGCGACACCGCAGAACATCGACGACGGCGACATCCCCGGCCAGTACGTCCAGGACGCCGGCGCCGTCGGCGCCTACGGGCTCCGCACATGGTCGGCGGAGAACCTCGCCACCCGCAACGGCGCCGCCACCAGCGGCGAACAGGAGACCGGCCTGTTCGCCGAGTACGTGCTCGAGAACTTCAAGACACCCCGCGTCAGGGTCGGCCAGCTGACCGTCAAAGGCCGCAACCCGGCCACCACCAACGGCGCGAAAACATGGCAGCTCCTCTGCGGCATCGACATCTCCGACCTCGTCCACCTGAAAACGACGCACCGCGGCGGCGGCGGATTCGACGACGACTTCTTCGTCGAAGGGATCCACTACACCGCGAGGCCCGGCGGCGCCATCCCGGTCGTCGAGCTCACCCTCGACGTATCACCCAAGGGCTACTACGACGAGAACCCGTTCGAATAAGCCATGGCGCAGAAGACGCACACCATGCACGGCCGCGACCACTGCCCCGGCGGCGCCGACCCGATCCCCTGCCTCGCCGGACTGTTCCCGGCCTCGTTTCCCGACAAGATCGCCGAGCTCGCCGCCGACCACCCGTCGCATCTGATCGGCTACTGGCGGCTCGGCGACGCCGCCTCACCGTTCGCCGACACGTCCGGGTACAACCCGACCCCTGCGCCGGCCGCCCACGCCGGCACCGGGACGGCCATGACCGACAGCATCACCGGCGCCCTCCCCACGGCGGACGACGACGGCGCCGTCCAGTTCAACGGCACGACCGGGGTGGCAGCCCAGTACCTGCACGCCGCCGAGCCGTTGGGGACGTACCGGTTCCAGCTCGTCAACGACATCACCGTGGCCGCCTGGGTGAAACCGGCCGCCAGCTCGAGCACGTTCGTTGGCGAGGTGTGCGGCAACTGGATCTACGTGTCCGGCCCGCTGAACTGCGGCTGGCTTCTCTACGTCGACTGGCCCGCACGCACCCCCAGCTGGCGCCGCGCCGAGAACACCGGCGGCCTCATCTCGAAGACGGTCACCGGGTCGGCGCTCGCTGTTGATACGTGGGCGTTCCTCGTCGCCACCTACGACGGCGTCGCCGGCATGAAGCTGTACGTGAACGGCTCACTCGTCGCGTCGGACGCGACCCTGTTCAACCAGTTGCCCGCGACCAGCTACGGCGTCGACATGGGCGGCCGCTCGACGGCCGGCTCCGGTGGCGGCACCGCCACCGCGAACAGCTTCTACGGCGGTCTCGACGAAGTCTCGGTCTGGGACATCGCCCTCACCGCGGCCGAGATCGCAAGCCTGTACGTCGCCGGCGGCGGCGACGAGCCCGCCGCGCCGCCGTCCGGCGCCGCCGGTGGCAGCCTGTCAGGCACGTATCCGAACCCGACGATCGCGGTCGGGGCGGTCGGCCCGTCCGAGCTCGCCTCGACAGCGGTCGCCGCCGGCTCCTACGGTGACAGTACGCATGTCGCGACGTTCACCGTTGACGCCGACGGGAGACTGACCGCCGCCGGCACGGTCGCTGTCAGCGGCGGCTCCGGCGCTTCGCCGTCGGATACCGCCGGCTGGATGCCGCTGACAACCTCGGTTGGCGGCGTCCCGGATCTGGTCTGGGACGCCGACGACGACCTGATCCCAACTTACGGCCCGTTCTAAAGGAGGCGCGGATGCCGACCAGGTTCATCGACCACGTTCTGACCGGCACCACCGCCGCCCGGCCGTCCGCGTCCGCCGTCCCGGCGGGCACCCTTTACGCGTCCACCAGCGACGGCACCGTCTACCAGTCGTCCGGTTCGGCGTGGGGCACATGGCTCGCCGCGCCCTCCGCCGGGATCCCGGCGACGATCGCCGACGCGAAAGGCGACCTGATCGCCGCCTCCGCCAACGACACCGTCGCCCGGCTCCCCGTCGGCACAAACGGCCAGGTGCTCACAGCGGACAGCGCCCAGACGCTCGGGGTGAAATGGGCTGCCGCCTCAGGCGGCGGCGTCACCGTCCTCGGCTACGCCGAGAAGACGTCGACGGTCGGCGTCAGCGCCACAGCCGAAGCCAGCGGGACGACGATCCACACCGTCTCCAGCGTCGTCGTCCCCGCCTCGACGCTGATCTGCGTCGAGTTCTACGCGCCGCAGGCGAACACCGCCGCCTCCACCTACATGATCATCAACCTCTGGCAGGACTCGACCGAGATCGGCCGGATCTGGTCGGCCACCAACTACAACGGCGGCCTCTTCGCCCGCCGGTTCCTCACCCCCGGCGCCGGAACCTACGCATACAGCGTCCGCGGCTGGCGCGGAACCGCCGACGGCACCGTCACCGGCGCCGCCGGCACCTCCGGCACCTACCATCCGATGTACCTCAGAGTCACCTCCGGCGGATGACGGACTGGTGGCAGCAGCCGTACAAGGGCGGCCCGATGGTCGACACCCCGCCCCTGCCACGGCAGCTGTACCCGCCAGACGCGAACCGGTACGGCAAGAAACCCTCGACTGACGGGCCGGACGTGGTCGCGTACAAACGCACCGTCTCGAGGGCGGGCCGGTGGCCGTGGCAACCGATGGACGACAGCTTCAGCTCGGCGTTCAGCCACGGCAAGTCAGGCAACGTCGGCGAGACCGGCGTCGCCGGCGTCCAACGGCAGCAGCATTTGGACGCCACCGGCTGGATCGGCAAGAACACCTACAACACGCTCCGGTCGATCCGCTGTCCGGACGGGCCGCACGAGGGTGAGATGGCGATGGACGCCTACAGCGTCGAGCTGCTCTACGAGGCCTGGGATCTCTTTGGAGGGCATGAGCCAGACAACCAGGCCGGCACCCTCCGAGACAAAGCATTGAAGACCGCCAGCGGCCAGGTCGGCTACAGCGAGTCCCCGGCCGGATCGAACATGACGAAGTACGGCGCCTGGTACGGCGCCAACGGGCAGCCGTGGTGCGCGATGTTCACCACCTGGTGCTACGAAACCAGCGGCGACTCGCCCTCGTTCATGAAAGGCAGCCGGTACGCGTACGTGCCGTACATCGTCGGTGACGCCTACGCCGGCCGGTACGGGTTGGCGGTCACCGACGACCCCATAGCAGGTGACCTCGTCTGCTACGACTGGGGCTTCGACGGCGAGTACGACCACGTCGGCCTGTTCGACTCGTGGCAGACGGGCGGCAAGTTCTGGGCCGTCGAAGGCAACACATCGACAGAGTCGGACAGCAACGGCGGCTCGGTGATGCGCAGAACCCGGGACCGGGCGGCGCAGGCGACCGTGTTCGTCCACGTGAAGGAGCCGTGAGCTCGGAATGGCTGACCGCGTTCGCGGCGTTCCTGTCCGGGGCCGGCTCGGTGCTCGGCGCCTGGTACGCCATCCGGGCCGTCCACAAACGCGACGAGCAGGAATGCGAGAAACGGTTCCAGGCGTTCCGGGAAGGACTCGAACGGGGAGAACACCATGACACGTAGACCGTTCCTGCTCACCCTGCTCGCGCTCGCCCTCGCCGCCGGCGCCGGCTTCCTCACCAGCCAGGCGCTCGGCACCTCCAGCCAGGCCGCCCGCACGGTGACGATCGACGTCGGCACCGGCCCGCCGGGCCCGCCAGGCCCGAAAGGCGACCCAGGCCCCCCGGGCCCGCCAGGCCCGGCCGGTGGCGTCACTTGCCCGACCGGGTTCTCACCCGCCGAAGTCGTCTTCGTCCAGCAGGGCAAGGGGCCGACGACGATCTACGTTTGCACGAAAGACTGAGCTAGCCGCGTTCGGCTGCCTGCTGGGCGAGCTCCTGCACCCTGGACTTCGACAGGCCAGCCCACTGGGCGATGTCCTGGTACGACTCGCCCGACCGGTGCGCCTGCAGGATCCGGTCGCCGAGCTCGTCGCGGGCCCGGTCGAGCCGCCGCCTCGCCGCCTGCACCGCCCTGAGATGCCGCTGCGCCACGCTGCAACCTTCCACCCTGACCGAGGCTAGCGCAGGGTCGTCCGGGAAACCGGCCGACCGCCGAACAATGTCGGCCCCCGCTTTACATCCGCGTGCTCCGGTTGACATCTGGTTTACAGGTGGGAACCAAAAAGATGGAATTTGCGGACGCCGGATTGGCGGCCGGGTTGCACAGCGGTCACTGTCGGGGAGGTAACCGGACGGCTGCGGCAGGAAGGAAGGCAATCGCAGTGCGGCAACGGGCAGGCACCGCGCGGCAAGCCGAGATCGGCGCCACGGTGAGACGGATCCGGCTCGAGCAGGGCCTCACCCAGGCTCAACTCGCCGCCCGGCTCGACGTCAGCAGGCAGACCGTCTGGGCGTGGGAGACCAACCGATCCAGGCCGCAGCCTCTGATGCGGGCCCGGCTGCTCGGCCTGCTCGACCTGCCCGGCGACCCGCCCCTCATCCTCGAGCAGGCCCGCACAGCCCGCAACCGCAGCGTCACCCTCGTCGCCTGGGCCGACAGCCTCGCCCGCGAGATCGCCGCCTTCCGCAGCATCGCCGCCGCCGGCCTCGACGACGCCGTCGAGCCCACAGGCTGCGCCCACCTCGACCGGGGCCCACTGTGAGCGACGGCCTCGACCTGAACTGGCTATTGGGCGACCCCGGTCTACAATCCGGGCAACCAGAAGCCGGTAAGCCCGGCGCCGACGTGGGGTCGGCCCGGGCGCGGCACAGGAGGAATCAGCTCCTATGCGCTGCGGATCCTATGAATCCTGAGCGGCGGGCGCGCTACCTCGCCGCCAAGTCGGGGCCTGACATCGCCGCGTTCATCGCCGCGTTCGAGCTGCGGGGGAACCGGCCGGTCAGCGTCGAGAACTACGAGAACGACCTGGCCCGGCTGCCGGAGATGTTCCCTGACCTGGCGTTGAACGAGGTCACCGACGCCGAGCTGGCGCTGGTGTTCCGGACGTTCCCGCCGAAGGGGCGCCGCCCCCGCGTCTCGAAGTACAACGCCCTCTTCAAGTGGGCACGTAGGACGCGGCGGATCGTCGAGAACCCGATGGACTACTTCGAGCCGCAACGCCGGCAGCCGCGCAAGCAATACGACATCTTCACCGACGCCGAAACCGACGCCCTCCTGGAGCTGCCCGTCCTCGACTCGGCACCGCTCGCCCTTTTGTTCGACGCCGGGTTGCGGCGCGACGATCTCCGCAACATGCGGTTCCGCCACTGCGACCCGGCCGGCGACCACGTCAAAGTGTTGAACGGGAAGGGCGGCAAAGACCGGGAGATCCCGATCGTCACCCGGCTCCGCACCAGGCTCGCCGACGCGCAGATCCTCGAGGGCCTCGACCCGGACGACTACCTCCTCTACGGGTCTGTCGGGTATGCGCAACGGCGCCGGCTGCGGCGTGACCGGGTCGTCGGCGAAGCCACGTTCGCCCGCTGGTGGCGCCGCTGCCTCGACACGGC
>Ga0066903_100000618_pt1 | contig 23186 bp, 13 predicted proteins | sample PanSoiMetaGPlot1_FD_67491 | JGI IMG/M metagenome (GOLD analysis project Ga0066903, IMG submission 67491) | Tropical forest soil microbial communities from Panama analyzed to predict greenhouse gas emissions - Panama Soil - Plot 1 (version 2) | ecosystem: Environmental > Terrestrial > Soil >... | reverse complement strand
CTCATCCTGCTGTTCATGTGCTGTCATCCCGCGCTGAGCCGGTCCTCCGCCATCGCACTCACGCTGCGCGCCGTCGGCGGTCTCACGACCGCCGAGATCGCCAATGCCTTTCTGGTGCCGGAAGCCACGATGGCCCAGCGGATCTCGCGGGCGAAGAAGGCCATCAAGACGTCGGGCGTGCCGTTCCGCATGCCGACGGAGGCGGAACGCGCCGAACGCGTTGCCGCGGTTCTGCACGTCCTCTACCTGATCTTCAACGAAGGCTACGCCAGCAGCGTCGGCCCGAACCTGCAGCGGACCGACCTCTCGAACGAAGCCATCCGGCTGACCCGGGCGGTGCGCAACCTCCTTCCGCGCGACGGCGAGGTCGCAGGGCTGCTCGCGCTGATGCTGCTGACCGACGCCCGGCGCGCCGCGCGCACCGGTGAGGACGGCGAACTGATTCCCCTCGCCGAACAGGATCGGACGCTGTGGGATTGCGACGCGATCTCGGAGGGCGTCGCCATCATCAGCGACACGTTGTCGAAAGGATCGGTTGGCGCGTACCAGCTGCAGGCCGCGATCGCCGCCGTTCACGACGAAGCCGCCCGCGCCGAGGACACCGACTGGCCGCAGATCCTGGCGCTGTACGGGCTGCTGAAGCGCATGTCCGACAACCCGATGGTCACGCTGAATCACGCCATTGCAGCCGCGATGGTCAACGGGCCGTCCGCCGGCCTCGAGCTGCTGCAGCCGCTCGACGACGACCCGCGGCTCGCGGACCACTACCGGCTCGATGCTGTCCGCGGCCACCTCCAGGAGATGGCGGGGAACGACACCGCCGCCATCGCGCACTTTCGCGCGGCGGCCGAACGGACGACGAGCATTCCGGAGCGGCACTACCTGAACACACAAGCGTCCCGGCTTTCTGCGAAGCGGGCCGGGCAGCACTGACGGCCGCCGCTACCTCTCCTGCCGGCCGGCGATCTTCTTCCGACCGTACTCGACGAGACGCTTCAGGGCCTTCACGCGCTCGGAGCGATCGATGTTCGCCTTGTTCACGGCCGCCCGCAGGACCTCGACGGTCTTGTCGTAGGTCTCCAGATCCACCGGATACGGGAACCCGTCCTTCCCGCCCACCGCGAACGAGAAGCGCGCAGGATCCCGCGTGCTCGCGGGCGTGCCGTAGATCACCTCGGACGCCAGCGCCAGCGCTCGCAGGGTCTTCGCACCGACGCCTTCCATGCCCAGCAGCGTCTCGAAGTCCGCGGGCGCGCGCTCGTACGTCTTCAGCAGGATCTTGTCGAGATACTGCGGGTTGACGTCCGCAAGGAGGACCGCATGGCGGCGCGGCATCGACAGCAGCGGAAGATCCTTCAGCGCCGACAGCACGACCTTCGGCTTCTCTCTCGCGAGGACGGCCGAATGGCCGCGTGCCGCCTCGCTCTCCGAGGCGACCAGATTGAGCGTTGGGACCTGCACGTCGTCGCAGACCGCCGCGTGCGGCTCGTTGACGAAGCTGCGGACGCCCGCGGCGAGCCAGTGATACCGGCGCGCCATGCCATTGTCGTCGTTCATACCCTGCTGGACGACACACCAGGAGTTCGGAGCAGTGAAGAAAAACGAATGATGGTAGAGCTGGTAGCCGTCCTGGACGGCGGCACTGTCGACCTTGGCCGACATGCGGCTCGCGTAGACGAGAGGCCGCGCGTCGATCGAGAGCTTCTCGCAGTAGCCGGCGATCTCCGCCGGCGTGCGTCGCGACACGGCGCCCTTGCCGCCGCCGACGTAGATCCCGAAGTCGCGCTCGGTGCCGCGCAGCCCTTCCTTCAACGCCCCGCACACCGTCGTCGTCACGCCGCTCGAATGCCAGTCGAAGCCGAGGACACAGCCGAAGGCCTGAAACCAGTACGGATCCGAAAGCCGCCTGAGCATCTCTTCGCTGCCGTACTCCTGGACGATGTGCGCGGTGATCTCGCGCGACAGACGGACCATGCGGGGGAAGAGCCACGCAGGCGCGCGTCCGCCATGCAGCGGAAGATTCGCGGAACCCGTTCTCACGTGTCCATCATCCCTTCGGCGTGATGCTATCCTGCAGGCCGTGCCGAGTTCGCCGCGCACGCCGTGGATCACCGCGGCTCTGCTGCTCATTCTCTCGTACGGTACGCTGCTCCGCCTCGACGCCTTCACCGGCAAGTACGGATCGCTCGACCATCCGGCGTGGGCCCGGCTGGCGACGCACCAGGTGGCGGCGCTGGCGCGCTCCGTCCGTCCGTCGGCCATTGCCTGGTATCGCGAGCCGAGGCCGTATGTCGGCGGCGATCCGATCAATTACCTCAACTACGCGCGTCAGATGAGGTCGTTCTATCAGGCGCACGTCCGCGAGCCGGTCTTCCTGGCGGCGACGCGCCTGGGGCTCTGGGCGCTCGGAGGGCAGGACCCGGCGGTCAGTCTGGCATCTGCGGCGGGCTCGATCCTTGCGATTCTCGCCACGTATCTTCTCGGCGCGTCGCTCGTGTCGCCGGCGGGCGGACTGATCGCCGCAGGGCTCATGGCGATCGAGTACGACAACGTCATCTGGGCCGTTGACGGCTGGCGGGATGACACGTTCGGCGCCGCGTTCCTCTTCAGTGCGTGGGCGCTCGTCCGTCTCTGCGAGCGCGCGTCGTTCGGCAACGCGCTCCTCGTCGGCCTGCTGGGCGGCGCCGCATGCCTGACGCGGCTGACGGCGCTCAGCTTCATCCTGCCGGCGCTCGGCTGGATCGTGCTCTCGACGCGCGACCGCGAACACCTGCGCGCCGCTGCTCTCGCGATGCTGATCCTGACGGCGGTCGTCAGCCCTTATCTGATCAGCTGCGCGCTCGCGCACGGCGATCCTTTCTACGCCGTCAACTACCACACGCTCTACTACCGGTTCGCAGAGGGCATGCCCAGCCAGCGTCCGATGAGCGCGCTCGGCTACGTCAGGGCAAAGCTCGCCACCCATCCCATGGCGACCCTCGACGGAGGCGCGGTGGGCCTGCTGATGTGGCCGTTCTCCCAGAAGTGGCACGGCTTCGACGTCTGGATCGCCGGCCTCGGGAGGGTCCTGGCGTGGTCGTCGCTCGCCGGGATGGCCATGTGGCTGTTCTCACCTCGCGGCCGGCTGATGATCCTCATGCTGGTCACGTCGATGGCGCCGTTTGCGTTCACATGGAACGTCGGCGGCGGCGGCGAGTGGCGCTTCTCGATGCACGTCTACGGCGTGTATCTCATTGCCGCGGTGCAGGCGTGGACAACGCTCCTGTCGCCGGGCTGGCGGTCCGCGATCGGCCGGGTGGGCCTACGAGCCGCGGCGGTCGGGGCGGCTGCCGCGATCGCCGCATCGCTGTACTTCGCGCTGCCCTGGTTCGTCGCGCGCGAAAGCGTCGCCAACGGCGAGGACACGACCATCAGCGCGGGCTCGCGGGACCGCGTCTTCTATCGACGCGGCTGGTCCACTCCCCACACCGACGGAGCGATCACCGTTCGCGTGTCGCAGGCCGCGCAGACCACCGTGCACTTTCCGCTCGCGGAGAAGCGCGCGTACGAGGCCGTGCTCCGCCTCGATCCGGTTGCGCCCGCGACGCAGCAGCGCGTGACCGTGCTGTTCAACCGCCAGCTGATCGGCACGCTTCACCTGTCATGGGATCCCCAGCGCGTCGGCTCCTACCGCGTGCCGCTGCCGATCGCGTGGGTCAGGACCGGCGACAACGAGATCACCCTCGTGCCGGATTCGATGGTGACGGCGGAGGCTGCCGGCGATCGCTTCGACTGGATCGATCCGGACACGCCAATCGGGCTGCGGGTCTGGTACTTGCGCGTACTCGATTGACCGGAACTTGTGACGCCTTCCTTCCTTGCGGCTGCCCACGGATCACAGGAGATCAAGAGAGCAGGAAAAATCATTTCGATCTCAAAACAAAATATCTCCTGATCTCTTGATCTCCTGTTTTTCGTGATCAGTGTGTGTCCTTGCTACAAAGCTGCGCGCAGGGCTTCGAGCGTCGGAGGCAGATCGACGTCGTGGCGCGGCAGGCACAGCAGCCGCTCGAGCTCCGGCGGCACGTCGATCGGATGCCCGACGAGCGGCTCGACGATGTCGTCGAACTTCGCCGGGTGGGCGGTCGCGACGATGACCCAGCGTTCGCCGCCGCGGACCGGCGCGAGACGATGGTAGACCTCGGCGGCCGTCGCGCTGTGCGGGCACCAGACGCGATCGAGCGTCGACGCGTCTTCGCGGATGCGCTCGCGGATCCGATCGTCCGACACGGCGAATGCGGTGACGCGCTCGCGCAGATGCTCCAGGTTTCCAGCCGATGCGCGGAGCCGCTCCATGTTCGACGGATCCCCGACGTCCATTGCCGTCGCCAGAGTCTGTACGCTGGGCCGCGGCCGCCACTCGCCGCGGTCCAGGTAGTCGACAATCGTCAGGTTCGCATTGGTGGCCAGGACGATTTCGCCGATCGGCAGTCCCATGTCGCGCGCCAGGAGGCACGCGGCGGCATTGCCGAGGTTGCCGGACGGCACGATGAAGTTGGGCCGCCGCCGCTCGTCGCGCCAGATCTCGAGGCTCGCCGACGCGTAGTAGACCGCCTGCGGCAGCAGCCGACCGATGTTGATGCTGTTGGCGGACGAGAACGTCCGCCGTGCCCTGAGATCCGGATCGCGGAACGCGCCTTTCACCATCCGCTGGCAGTCGTCGAACGTACCGGCGACCGCGAAGGTGCGGACGTTCTCGCCCCAGCACGACAACTGCTGCGCCTGCCGCGCCGAGACCAGGTTCTTCGGATAGAGCAAGACCACGTCGGCCCAGCTGCGTCTGTGGAACGCCGCCGCGACGGCTCCGCCGGTGTCTCCGGATGTGGCCACCAGCACCGTCAACGGGCGTGGAGACCCGCCGCACAGACGCGCCAGCGACGCCGCCAGGAATCGTGCGCCGAAATCCTTGAAGGCGCACGTGGGGCCGTGGAAGAGCTCCAGCACGCTGGCCGGCCCGGGCGCGCGCGCGAGCGGCACCACGGGTGCAGGAAACGTGAACGCCTCCTGGCAGATAGCCGGGAGCTCGAGCTCCAGTTCGTCACCCTCGGCGAACGGCGCGAGCATCGCCGCGCCGAGCGACGCGAGGTCCTGCTGGAGCGCCAGGCTCGTCAGGTCGGGCAGCCGCGACGGAACGTACAGGCCGCCGTCCGGCGCGAGCCCCGAGCGCATCGCGTCGCTCAGCGTCGAAGGCGGAGTCCCGCCGCGCGTGCTGACGAACGTCATCGCTCGATCTCGTGCGCGCCGATCGACTCGATTGGGGCGATCCACGCGTCGACCTCGAGGCCGTGGGCCTTGAAGGCCGCGACCATGCCGTCGCGGATCGCGGGAGCGCGATGCTCTTCCGCCCAGGCGAACACCGACGGACCGGCGCCGGAGATGGAACATCCCAGCGCTCCGTGCCCCAGCGCGGCTGCCTTCACGTCCTGAAAACCGGGAATCAGGTCGCGCCGCTGCGGCTCGATGACGACGTCTTCGAGCGACACACGGATCAGATCCAGATCGCGCGTGAAACAGCCGGCCAGGAATCCCGCCAGATTGGCCTGCTGCCAGACGACGTCCGACAGCGTCACCGTTCGCTGCAGCACCTCCCGTGATTTCCGCGTGGGCAGCTCGATGTGAGGATGCACGAGGACGGCCCGGACGCCATCGGGAACGGGGATCCGCTTCACGTTCGGATCGTCGATCCCCACCGTCAGCACGAGGCCGCCGTACAGCGACGGCGCGACGTTGTCGACGTGGAGGGCGCCGCTCGCGACCTTCTCTCCACGCATCGCGCACTTCAGGAGCGGCAGCTTCTGCAGCGGCTCGCGCAGCAGCGCGTTGGCCGCCACGACCGCCGCCACGGCGGAGGCCGCGGATCCGCCCAGCCCGGATCCCAGTGGAATGCCCTTGTGGATCGTCAGCTCGAAGCCGTGGTCCGCGCCGCTCGTCTCGAGCAGGGCCTGGACCGCCACTCCCGCGGTATTGCGGGACGCCTCGAGCGGAAGATCGAGCACGAGACCGCGCACGGCGGCAATTCTGACTTCTCGCGCCGCGATCCGCCGCGCGACCACACGATCGCCGACGGCGTCCATGCTGTGACCGAGCACGTCGAAGCCGACAGCGACGTTGCCGACGCTGGCCGGGGCGAACGCCGCCGCTTCTTCAGGCTCGCGGGCCATTAGACGCTTCGCGTGTCGGTGCCAACGGTGCTAAGGGTGCGGCACGGTGCCGGGATGCTCAGCACCTCCCGCACGATTGGCACCTGCACCTTAGCACCCGACTGCACCTCTAGCACCTCTAGCACCTTTCAGCACCCGCACCTTAGCACCCGGCCGCACCTTTAGCACCCTTAGCACCGACAGCGTCAACGTTAGAGTCTGGCTCCCAGGTACGCGCAGACGCGTAACAGATCGGCGAACACGCCCGCCGCCGTCACGTGCGGGCCGGCGCCGGGCCCCTGCACCACGAGCGGGTTGCGATCGTAGCGGCCGGTGACGAAGCGGACGATGTTGTCGGTGAGATTGATGTTGGCGAACGGATGCGAGCGCTCGAGCTCGACCAGCCCGACGGATGCCGTCCGCGTGTCGGCATCGAGACTGCCGACGTACCGGAGGACCCGACCGGCGTTGCGCGCGTCCTCGAGCCGCTTCAACATCGGCGCGTCGAGCTCCGGCAGCCGCTCCATGAAGGCGTCCGTTCCGCAATCCGACATCGAATCCGGCACGAGACCTTCGAGGCGGACGTCCTTGATCTCGAGCGGCATGCCCATCTCCCGGCCGAGGATGATGAGCTTCCGGGCGACGTCCATGCCCGACAGATCGTCGCGTGGATCGGGCTCCGTGTAGCCGTTGGCCTTTGCATCGGCGACGACCGCCGAGAAAGGCTGCCGTCCGTCCCACACGTTGAAGAGATACGCGAGCGTCCCCGACAGGATCCCCTCGATGCGCCGGATGTCGTCGCCCGTCTCGCGCAGATCGCGCAGGGTCTGGATGATCGGCAGCCCCGCGCCGACGGTCGCCTCGTAGAGATAGTGCGTGCTGCCGTGGCGGCGCGCATCGCGAATCTCGGCCGACAGCTGCAGCTCGCCGCTGTTCGCGCGCTTGTTGGGGGTGACGACGTGAATGCCGGCCGCGAGCCAGCGCGGATACGCGGAGGCGACTTCGGCGCTCGCCGAGCAGTCGATGATCACGGCGTGGGGCAGGCGATCGGTGTTGATGTGCGCCTCGAAGGCGGCGACGTCTGCGGCGCGCGCCCCGGACGCGACGGCGTCGCGCCAGCGATCGAGGGCAATCGCGCCGTCCGCGAGCGTCATCTTCCTCGACGACATGATCCCCCGCACGCGGAGATCGAGCCGGAAGTCGTGGGCGAGCCGCGCCGTCTGCAGCGCAATCTGATCGAGCAGCGCGGCGCCGACGTTGCCGGGCCCGATGATGCCGATCGAGACGGTGTGCGGCGAGAGGTAGAAGCCCGCGTGTACGGCGCCGAGCGCCTTCCCCGCCTGCCGCTGATCCACGACGAGCGAGATGTTGCGCTCGGAGGATCCCTGCGCGATGGCGCGCACGTTGACGCCGACGTTCGCCAGCGACGAGAACGCCTTCGCCGCGACGCCCGGCGTGCCCGCCATGCCGTCGCCGACGACCGACAGGATGCTGCACCCTTCGGTGACGTCGACGTTCTGGATCTGGCCGCGCTCGAGCTCTCCCTTGAACGTGTCGCGCACGATCTCCGCGGTGCGCGCCGCGTCCCGCTGCGGAATCGCGAAACAGATCGAGTGCTCCGAGCTGGCCTGCGAGATGAGAACCACGGAGATGCCGTGCTCCCGCAGGGCCCCGAACAACCGCTGCGCGGTCCCCGGCACCCCGATCATGCCGGCGCCCTCGACGTTGACGAGCGCGAGGCCGTCGATGCTGGTGATGCCCTTGACCTGGTGGTTCGACACGGAGCGCGCGCAAATCACCGTTCCCGGCTTCTCCGGCGCGAACGTGTTGCGGATCCAGATCGGGATCTCCCGTTCGACAGCCGGCGCCATCGTCTGCGGATGGATGACCTTGGCGCCGAAGTACGCGAGCTCCATCGCCTCCTGGTAGGACAGCGAGTCGATGATCGTGGCATCGGGGACGAGCCGCGGGTCCGCGCTCAGCACGCCGTCCACGTCCGTCCAGATGTGAATCTCGTCGGCGTCGAGCAGGTTGCCGACGATCGATCCGGTGAAGTCGCTTCCGTTGCGGCCGAGCGTCGTCTGGCGGCCCTGCGCGTCGCGCGCGATGAAGCCGGTGACGATGAGCGTCTCTTCGGGCGCGCCGTTCAGCAGGTCGCGCATGTTCGCTTTCGATTCCGTCCAGCGGACGGTCGGCCCCAGCGGACCCCAGTCGACGACGATGACGTCGCGCGCGTCGATCCAGCGAACCGCCCCGGGGCGCCGTTCACGACTCGCCAGGTATCTCGAGAAGAGGCGCGTGGACCAGATCTCGCCGAAGCCGACGATGAGATCGCGCAGCGCGTCCGGGGCCGTGCGAATCAGGCTGACGGTGTGAAGGAGCGCCAGGATCTCCCGGCAACCGGCGTCGATTTCGTCGAGCGAGACCCGCGCCGTCTGCGGATCGAGCAGCGTGTTGGCGATCTCCGCGTGACGTTCGCGGAGGGCCGCCACCTTGTCGCCGACCGACGGATCCTGGCGCTCGGCGGCGCCGATGAGCGCGAGCAGCGCGTCGGTGACGCCGCGACAGGCCGAGAGCACTGCGGCGACCCGGGGTCGAGGATCGTCCTCGAGGATGCCGGCCACGCGCGCCATGCAGGCGGCGTCCGCCACGCTCGATCCGCCGAATTTGTGAACGCGCCAGGGCGCTGTCTGCGCGGTCGGCATCATGTAATGCGCGTGGGGCCCCACCCCCACGCGCTGCGGCTCGACTCGCTCCGCCCGCTCGCCGCGGCCGCAGGCGCTTCAGACATCGAGTTCGACGGCGTCTTCGGCGCGCTCCATGATGAAACGGAAGCGGGCGGATGGATCTTTACCCATGAGTTCGTTGATGACTCGATCGGTGACGATCTGATCGGCGACGTCGACGCGCAGCAGCCGGCGCGTCTGCGGGTTCATCGTCGTCTCCCACAGCACCTTCGGCATCATCTCGCCGAGACCCTTGAACCGGGTGATCTCCGGCGTGCCGCGGCCGTTGCCGTGCGCCTTCAGCAGACGATCCCGGTGCACGTCGTCGATCGCCCAGTAGGTCTCCTTGCCGATATCGATGCGGTAGAGGGGCGGCTGCGCGAGATACACGCGGCCGGTCGTGATGAGCTGCGGCATGTGGCGGTAGATGAACGTCAGCAGCAGCGTCGCGATGTGATGACCGTCCGAATCGGCGTCGGCCAGGATGATGATGCGCCCGTAGCGCGTCTTCGCGATGTCGAAGTTCTGCCCGAGTCCGCAGCCGAGCGCGGTCACCAGGTCCGACAGCTCCTTGTTCTCGAGGACCTTCGCGAGCGACGCGCTCTCGGTATTGAGCACCTTGCCGCGCAGCGGCAGGATCGCCTGGCGCGTGCGGTCGCGGCCCTGCTTCGCGGAACCGCCCGCCGAGTCCCCTTCGACGATGAAGATCTCGCTATCGTCGCGACCGGGCGACGTGCAGTCGCTCAGCTTGCCGGGCAGTGTGAGACGGTTCGACGTCGCCGTCTTGCGCGCCACTTCCTGCTGCGCCGCGCGGCTGGCCTCGCGGGCCCGCGCCGCGAGGATGATGCGCGCCACGATCGACTCGGCCACCGAGATGTTCGTGTTGAGCCAGTGTTCGAGCGCAGGACGCACCTGCGAATCGACCGCCGCGGTCGCCTCGGGGTTGTTCAGGCGATCCTTGGTCTGCCCCTGGAACTGCGGCTCCTGGAGGAAGACGCTCAGCACCGCGACGAGACCTTCGCGGATGTCCTCGGCGGTGAGCGTCACGCCCTTCGGCGACAGGTTGTGCGTGTCGATGAAGTTGCGCACCGCCTTGCCGAGGCCGGCGCGGAAGCCGTTCTCGTGCGTACCGCCGGAGCCGGTCGGAATGCCGTTGACGTAGCTTCGCACGTGCTCGTCGGTCGACTGCGTCCACTGCAGCGCGAGATCGAGGCGGATGCCGCTCTCGTCGCTCTCGCGCGTCAGCGTGAAGGGGGCCTCGTGGACCGGCGTGGCCGAGCGCTCGGTGACGATCTTCTTCAGATAGTCGGCGATGCCTTCGGCGTGCTGGTAGACGACCTTCTCGTCCTTCGCCTGGTCCTCGAAGGCGATCCGGACGCCCTTGTGCAGGTAGCTCGAGATCTCGAGGCGCTCCTTGATGACGTCGCCGTCGAACTCGATCTTCGGAAAGATCGTCGCGTCGGGATGGAAGAAGACCGTCGTCCCCGTGCCGCGCGCCGGTCCCAGCTTCTTCACCCCGCCGACCGGCACGCCCTGCTTGAAACGCTGCTCCCACGTCGCGCCGTCGCGCTTGACGGTGGCGACGAGCTCCTTCGACAGCGCGTTGACCACGCTGGCGCCGACGCCGTGCAGTCCGCCGGCGGTCTTGTAACTGCCCGCCTCGAACTTGCCGCCGGCATGGAGCGTCGTGAAGATCACTTCGAGCGCGCTCTTCTTGGTCTTCGGGTGCTTGTCGACGGGAATGCCGCGACCGTCGTCCGTGATCGTGATGCGGGAGCCGTCGTCGTGAAGCGTGACGGTGATGTTCGACGCGTAGCCGTTCATCGCCTCGTCGATCGCGTTGTCGAGGATCTCCCAGACGAGATGATGCAGCCCCGCGCTGCCGACGCCCCCGATGTACATGCCCGGCCGCTTGCGGACGGGTTCGAGCCCCTCGAGAACGGTGATGTCTTTAGCTGTGTAAGTCGCCAAAGTGTGTGGTGTGATTCAGGGTCTAAGGTTCCACGGTTCTAAGGTTCAAGGTTCTTCGGTTCGGGTTCTTCGGTTCGGGTTCTTCGGTTCAGGTTCTCCGGTTCGGGACCAGTATCGCAGAAACAAGCCCAGGGCAAGAACCCTGAACCGCGAACCACGAACGAAAGAGAACCTTAGAACCCCAGAACCCTAGAACCTCTCTCTCACCGCGGGACGATCCAGGTGCCCGCGAGACGATCCTGGATCCCGCGCGACGGATGGAACAGTGCCCAGATTGTGCCGGCCATCATCACGGCGATCACGCCGGCCTGGGCCGCAAGGACCTTCAGGGTTGGGTGATCGACCTCCGGTCCTTTGTACAGGATGAGGCACATCACGACCGCCGGCGACCACGTGACCAGCGCGCGCCAGAACGCCCGCAGGCGGGAGGCCTGCCGGCCGTCGCTCGTGACCAGAGCAGCGCCGAACGTACGAAGCGTGAATCCGCCCCGCACGAACAGCGCGCCGAGCAGGCCGAGCGCCCCGACGAACGCCGTCGACCCCGCGATCATCATGAGCGCGATGCTCGACTGCAGCATCGGCGACGTGAGCTGGCCGAGCCCCTTCGCCGACTTCGCCAACACGTCTGCGACCACCTGGTCGGCGTGCTTGACCTGCTCGGGCGAGCGCTGAGGGTGATCGGCGATGGCGCGGTACGCGAGGGCGTACTTGCCCTTCGGGCGATTCGTGATCGGGAACGATCGCGCCACCGCCGTCGCTTCGTCCACGTCGCCGCGCAGGTGCTCGGCGATGTAGATCTCGATCGCGTCGCGATCCGCGCGCTGCTGCGGCGTGATCTTCGTTCCGAGCTTCTCGAAGGTCGCGAGCCGGTCCACGCACGCGTCCAGCGCGAAGGCCGCCGAATTGGTGGACTGCATCCGCTGCTGCACCTGGATCGCGAAGAGGACGGCAATCGGAATGATGACGGGAGTCGCCGCGCACACCGCGATCTGGGTCGCGCGGCGGTAGGCCTGGAACACCGAGGGTGTCCGCAGCAGCGTGTCGGCCTGCGCTCTCAGCGCGTCGACGTCCGCGAGCGTACCGTCGTGCAGCGCGAGCAGCAGCGTCCGCGCGGGAAGCGGCAGCGGCATGGCCAGCGGGTCCTCGCGCGCGAGATCCGGATTCGTGCCCGTCAACGCGCCTGCCGCCACGCCGTAGAGGAAGCGCTGAACGTCCGCGAAGGACACCGACGACGATCGCGGGTCGATCGACAGCGATCGAGCTTCGAGCGGCGGCGATCCCGGCGCGGGCCAGTCGAGGAGCCGGGCGCGATCGTCGCTGCCGATCCAGATGCGATCCAGCGCCAGCACTGGAAGCGATCCGTCGCGCAGGCCGGCGGCGACCTCGTCGGCCAGATCGGCCAGCCAGTGGCGGACGCGGGACCATGGCTGCTTCTCGGCGATCGCCCGCAGCAGCGGCTGTCCCTCGACTTTCTCGTAGGCGTCCCAGCACTGGTCACCATCGCGCCGGCCGCTGAGCCACCGCGTGCGCGTCGGACGGCCGAGATCGCGGCGTCCGGGCGGCACTGCGGGTGTTCTTTCGGGAAGCCGTTCGAGCCAGACGCCGCGGCGCAGTCGCGTGTCGAATCCCTCGATGATCACGGGATTGAAGATCGCTCCCGCCGCCACCTCGTCTGCCACGTCGTATGGTCCGATGCGGACGGTGTTCCCGGCCGGTCCGGGTTCGAGCGCGGCGGTGGCCCGCAGCGACGCCTTCCGCGCCTCGACGGCGCGCGGCCGCAGGACGACGCGCGTCCGCGTCAGGCGATCGTGAATCGCCAGGTAACCGTTCCTCCGGCGAATCGTCGAGAACAGGATCACCCAGATCAGGAAGGTCATCGCGACGCCGCTCAGGGCGATCGCCTGCAGGAACGGATCGTCGGGACTCCTGCCATTGCGCACCGGAAGCGCGAAATATCCGGTGATCATGTTCACGATGTTCGCCGGCAGCGTAAAGATCATCGCGCGAAAGAGCGCCGTGCGAAAACCTGGCGCGGTCTCGGTCTCGTCGATGACCCGCAGGTTGAAGACCGCCTTGCCGGCACCGCACCCGAAGCGTCCTTCCAGGATCCCGTAGTACAGCAGCGGCGCGATGACCGTCGGGAGCTGCGACGCCAGAATCTGCACGCGGCTCGTCACGTCGACGATCTGCGAGCCGAGGAACATGTTGAGCGGCATGGCCAGCAGCGCCGCCGCGTTCGAATCAATCCAGCCGGCAATGAACCGCCGTCCGAGCGGCGCGGGTGTGAGCGCCGCCGATCGGAACGGCTCGAGTGCCGCGGCGAGCGCCGCGTAGCCCGCATACCGATCGTTGGGCTTCTTCGCCAGGCACTTCGCGATGACCGACGCGAGGCGCGGCGACACGTCAGGCCTCGCCACGGTGACCGCCGGCGCCGGCTCGGTCGCCACGCGCGTGATCATCGTGACGAGGTTCGGGTCGTCGAAAGGCGGACGGCCGGTCAGCATGTAGTAGAGCGTTGCGCCGACCGAATAGATGTCGGACCGCACGTCCAGCGTCGCGCCGCGCAGCTGCTCGGGTGACGCGAAACCGGGCGTGCCCATGATGGTGCCGGCAACGGCGACCGTCGCCTCGTCGCGCGCCAGCGTCGTCATGGAGAGCCCGAAGTCTCCGACCATCACGCGGCCCGACGTGTCGACGAAACAGTTCGAGGGCTTGATGTCGCGGTGAAGGATGCCGATCGCCGCGGCGGCCTCGAGACCCGCGATCACCTGCAGGATCGCGTCGACGGCCTTCGTCATCGGCATCGGCCTACCCGGCACGACGAGGTCCTTCAGCGTACCGGCCGGCGCGAGTTCCATCGCGATGACCGGGAAGCCCTGGATCTCGCACGTCCCGAACACGTAGACGCAGTTCGGATGACTGAGCGACGCGGCGAGCCGCCCTTCACGCAGGAAGCGCTCGCGCTCTTCGTCGTCGCCGAGGCCGCGGCTCAGAAGCTTGATCGCGACGCGCCGTCCGCTGTCGCTCTCCTCCGCCTCGTAGACCTGCCCCATGCCGCCTTTGCCGATCGGGCGGATGATCAGATAGGCACCAAAGTGCTGGTTGGGACCGAAGAGGAATGGCAGGTCCGCGGGAATCCCGGTGGCCGTCGGCGCAAACGATCGCGTCATCCCGTCGGACGACCACATCGCCGCGAAATCCGAGTCGGTGCGCGTGTCGTCCGGCCGTTGGGCGTCCATCGGGCCTCCCCAGGATGACGACAGATTCTACCCGCAGTCGGCGATCAGCGCGGCACGATCCATGTACCGGCCAGCCGGTCCTGCAGCGAGCGGGAGGGATGGGCCACGGCCCACGCGGCCGCCCCCGCCACGAACGCCATCAGCGCCGTTTCCAGCACGAGCAGATCGACGCGATAGTTCGGAGGGTTGGGCGCGAGCTTGACGACAATCAGCGTGACGACGAGCGGCGTCCACGTGACGACGGCGCGCCACAGCGCACGCAGCCGCGACGCCCGCTGGCCGCGGGCGTTGACCAGCGCAGCCCCGAACGGCCGGAAGGTGAAGCCGCTGCCGGTGACGAGCGCGCCGAGCGCGCTGAAGAACATCGTCACGACGAACGATCCGGCGGCCGCTGCCAGCGCAACGAGCCAGAGCCCTGTCCACGACACCAGCTCGAGCGCTTCGACCGCGTCCGGCATCGTCGCGCGGTTCTTCCCGACCCAGACGATGCCGCCGACTGCGGCCACCGCCATCACGAGCGGAAACGCCGCGCTCACCGCGATCTGACCGCCGCGGCGCGCGCGCGAGAGCGCAGCCGGCGCGCCAAGCGCTGCCGACACCGCCTCGAGGAGCGTCTCGGCGGACGCGAACTTCCCGTCGCGCAGCGACAGCAGCAGCGCCCTCGCCTTGAGCGGCAACGGCGTCGCGGGCGGGCGGTTCGCCGCCTCCCGGACGGGTACGCCCAGCAGCGCCGCGATGGCGACGCCGTAGAGCAGCCGCTGCGCGGACGGCCAGTCCGCCGCTTCACCGGCGATCCGCGAAAGCGCACCGTCGGTCCGGCGCCATTCCACGACGCGCGCGCGATCGTCCCGGCCGATCCACACCGACTCCGGCTGCAGCGCAGGCAGCGATCCGTCCTGCAGACCGGCGGCGATCTCGCGCGCCAGATCGTCGATCCAGTGCCGCACTCTCGACCACGGCTGCCGTCTGGTCACCACGTCGTCGATCGGCGCGCCGTCGACGGCTTCGTAGGCGTCCCAGCACTCGCTGGCCTCACGCTTCCCGCCGAGCCAGCGCACGCGTGCGGGACGATCCAAATCGCGCCGCGCGGCGTTCAGCGGTGCGCCGCCGGCGGGCAGGAGGTCGATCCACACTCGCCGGTGAAGACGATCGTCGAACCCCTCGACCGAATGCGCCTGGACGGCGTGCGGGGTCGATGCCGGGACGAGGTACGGACCGACGCGGACGCCATCCTCGAACGGCAGCTGTTCGTCCCGTAGCGATCGCTCGGCCCGCAGCCTCGCTTCGACGCGTGCCCGCCGCCGTACCACGCGCGTCCGGCTGACGCGATCGTGGATCGCCTGAAAGCCGTTCGACGGCCGGGCCGTGCTGAAGAGGATGATGAGGTACACGGAAACCGCGATCGCATCGAGCACGCGCACCGGGAACTCGGGCGCCGCGCGCAGGATCGACATGCGCGCGAGGAACAGGACGGCCTGCGCCGTCAGCGCGAATGCCAGGGCCCGTCGAACGCCGCGGCGGATACCCGGCGCGACGCCGTCTGCATCCACGACCCGGAGGCCGAAGGCGGCCTTGCCTGCGCTCGCTCCCCACTGACCTTCGAGCAGACCGTAGTACAGCGTCATGATCGCGACCGCGACTGCCGCGGCGACGATCGCCTGGCCCGGATGCGACGGGCTGTAGATCTCCAGGTGAAGCAGACTGACGAGCGTGACGAACGCAATCGCGACAAGGTTGCTGTCGATCCAGCCGGCCAGCAGTCGCCGGACGATCGGACCCCGTTTCAGCCGCGCCGAACTGAACGGCGTCAGCGACGCGGCGAGCGAGGCATGGTCGGCAAAGCGATCCTGCGGCAGCTTCGCCAGACAGCGGCTCACGACGTGCGCGAGACGGTACGGGAGATCGGGCCGCAGCGCGGTCAGCGACGGCGCGGGCTGCGACGCCACCTTCGTCAGCAGGTCCGTGGTGTTGCGATCGTCGAACGGCGGACGCCCCGCCAGCAGGTAGAACAGCGTCGCTCCTACCGAGTAGATGTCCGATCGCGCGTCGAGCGGATCGCCGCGCAGCTGCTCGGGTGACGCGAATCCCGGCGTGCCGAGGATCGTGCCCGCGCCCGAACCGTGCCCGGCCGCCGCGACCGACAGGCCGAAGTCGCCGACGAGCACGCGCCCGTCCCGGTGCACGAAGCAGTTCGACGGCTTGATGTCGCGATGCAGGATGCCGATCGACGCGGCGGCGTCGAGCCCGGCGATTACCTGCAGGATCGCGTCGGCCGCGGCGGCGGCCGACATCGGCGCGTCGGGGACGACGAGGTCCTTGAGCGTGCCCTGCGGCACGAGCTCCATCGCAATCACCGGGAAGCCCTGGATCTCGCTCGTGCCGAACACGTAGACGCAGTTGGGATGGCTGAGCGATGCCGCGAGCCGCCCTTCACGCAGGAAGCGCTCGCGTTCCTCGTCGTCTCCGAGACCGCGGCTGAGCAGCTTCAGCGCGACCCGGCGTCCGCTGTCGATCTCCTCGGCCTCGTACACCTGTCCCATGCCGCCCTTGCCGATCGGACGGACGATCCGATACGGACCGAAGTGCTCGCCGGGTCCGAAGAGGAACGGCAGGTCCGCGGGAATCCCGGTGGCCGTCGGCGAGAACGACCGCGTCATGCCGTCGGACGACCACATCGCCGCGAAATCGGTCTCTTGCGTTCGGGTGTCGTCCGGCTCGCCAGGGCTCATGGGGAGTGCAGAGGTGAGGCGCGATTCTAGCTCAGAAGCCCAGGACCTTCCGGAGAATCGCGATCTGTCCCGAGTGGTAGGCATCGTGCTGGACGATGCCGTGCAGGAGCTCGTAGTAGCTGACTCCGGTCCCGAGCGGCCGGTTGCGCGGATCGTTGGTGGGCGTCCACATCTGCTCGTCCGTCATGCCCCGCACCGCCTTCTCGAGATTGCGGTGTGAGGCATCGAGCGCGTCGAGCGCGGCCTTCCATCGTGCGGGCGTCGGATCGCCGACGTCTGGATAGTCGCCTTCGGCTGGCTCTCCCGCCGGCTCTCCCTTCGCGCGCTGCGCGACCTCGTTGCGCCAGGCAGTGGCATGGAGCACCAGCTCCCAGATCGAATGCGCCCCGTTCGGCGGCCGCCGGACGGCTTGCTCGGCCGTGATGCCTTCGAGGTTCTTCCTGAGCGGCGAGCCGTGCCAGGCGTCGCCGTCATGGGAGCGCTGGAACTGATCGATCAAGCGTTCGAATTCCGACATCACGGGACCTTGACGATGTGTACGCCGATGGATGGATCTACTCGATGAGCAGCGCTCCAGGATCCTCGATGAGCTGCTTGATGCGGACGAGGAACTGCACGGCCTCGGCGCCGTCGACGATGCGGTGATCGTAGGTCAGCGCGACGTACATCATCTGGCGGACGACGACCTGCCCGTTCACGGCCATCGGACGATCCTTGATCGCGTGCAGGCCGAGGATGCCGACCTGCGGCGGATTCAGGATCGGCGTGCTGAGGAGCGATCCGAAGACGCCGCCGTTGGTGATCGTGAAGGTGCCGCCCTTGATATCGGCGAGCGACAGCGTGCCCTCGTCGGCCGCCTTCGCGAACTGGCGGACCTTCTGCTCGATGGTGGCGAACGACATCCGATCCGCGTCGCGGAGCACCGGCACGACGAGCCCCTCGCTCGCGCCGACGGCAACGCCGATGTCGTAATAGTGCTTCAGGACCATCTCGTCGCCCTGGATCTCCGCGTTGATGCGCGGAAACGCCCGGAGCGCGCCGACGCTGGCCTTGACGAAGAACGACGTGAGGCCGAGGCCGACGCCGTGACGGTCCTTGAACGACTGCTTGTGGCGTTCGCGGACGGCCATCACGGCCGTCATGTCCACCTCGTTGAAGGTGGTGAGCATCGCGGCGGTGCTCTGCGCCTCGACGAGCCGCTTCGCGATCGTCGCACGGCGTTTCGACATGCGCACGCGCTCCTCCGTCCGATTCCCTTCGACGCGGCGGTCTTCGCGAACGGGTGTGGACGGCTTCGGTTCGACCTGCGGCACCGCGCGGAGCGCGGCCTTCGGCGCCGCAGCTTCAGCGGAGGCGGCGGCTTCGACGTCGCGGCGCATCACGCGCCCCGCGTCCCCGCTGCCCGACACCTGCTTCAGATCGACGGCATTCTGCTGGGCGGCATTGCGCGCCGCCGGCGTCGCGCGCTTCTTGTCGGCTCCTGCCACGACGTCCCGGGGTGGCGCAGACGCAGCGCTCTGCTCCTTCGTATCCTTCGTGCCCTTCCCGTCTTCGATCACCCCGAGAACCTCACCGACCTTCACATCGGCGCCGTCGCCGTACGCGATCCTGCCCAGGACGCCGGCCTGCGGGGCAGCGACCTCGACGTCGATCTTGTCGGTCTCGAGTTCCACGAGCGGATCGCCGACGTTGACGGCGTCGCCTTCCTTCTTCAGCCACTTCGCCACGCGGGCGTCGACGATCGATTCTCCGACCTCGGGGACAACGACATTCGCTGGCATCTAGGCTCCTGCGTTGGCGGGTCTGAAGACCCGCCCTACATGTGAAAGTGCTAGCCCGCGACCTGCTCGGCTGCGGGCTTTGTGCCGGGCACTGCCCGACCGGTACCCGCAAAAGCCGCTTCAATCAGCAGCTGTTGCTGGCGCGCGTGGCGCGCGGCCGAGCCTTCTGCCGGACTCGCGCTCCGCGGGCGCGCGATGGCCCGGACGGCGCGGCCCCCGGCCGCCTCGACGAGGTAGGGGCGGATGAAGTCCCAGGCGCCCATGTTTTCCGGCTCCTCCTGCACCCACACGATCTCTTCCGCCTTCGAGTACGCCTCCAGCGTCGCGCGCAGATTCTGCGCGGGCACCGGATAGAGCTGCTCGAGACGGCAGACCGCGATGTCCCGCGCGGCCGCGCGCTTGTCGCTGCCGACGAGATCCACGTAGACCTTGCCCGAACAGAGGATCACGCGCCGCACGTCGGCCGCGCGGCTGCGCGCCTCGTCATCGTCGATGAGCGTCCGGAAGCGGCCCTCGGCGAGCTCGCGCGGCGTCGATGCCACGAGCGGATGCCGGAGCAGGCTCTTCGGCGTCAGGACGACGAGCGGCAGCGGATCGGTCAGGAGCAGCGACGCCTGCCGGCGCAGCAGGTGGAAGTATTGCGCGGCGGTCGTGCAGTTGGCGATCCGCACGTTGATGTCGGCCGCGATCTGCAGGAACCGCTCGGGCCGCGCGCTGGCGTGGTCGGGCCCCTGCCCCTCGTGCGCGTGCGGCAGCAGCATCACCAGCGACGGCTCCTGGCCCCACTTCACGCGCGCCGACATGATGAACTCGTCGATGATCACCTGCGCGCCGTTGACGAAGTCGCCGTACTGCGCTTCCCAGACCACGAGGCGCGACGGCGCCTGCACGCTGTAGCCGTATTCGAAGCCCAGCGCGCCGTTCTCCGACAACGGACTGTTGTGGATCTCGAATCCGGCCGTCGCCTGCGGGAGCGACTGCAGCGGCACGTGCACGCCGCCGGTGTTGACGTCGTGGAGGACGGCGTGGCGATGGCTGAACGTGCCGCGCTCGACGTCCTCGCCGGTGAGACGGATGCTCGTGCCGTCGGCGAGGATGGACGCGAACGCCAGTTCCTCGGCGATCGACCAGTCCACGGTCCGCTCGTCCGGCTGCGACAGGAGCTGCGCGCGCTTCTCACGCGCGCGCTCCAGCTTCCGGTGCACGGCGAATCCGGGCGGCGTCGCCAGCAGCGAGGCGTTCAGCTCGCTCAGCCGATCGAGCGGAACGGCCGTCTGCGCCTTTGCCGCCGCGCCCGGCGGCGGCGCGTCGGGCATCGGTTCGATGAAATCCTTCTCGGGCTGCAGCCTGTCGAGCACCCCCTGCAGGCCGTCCATGTACTTCTTCGTCAGGGCCTCGGGCGCGGACGCGTCGACGATGCCGCGGTCGACCAGCGTGCGTGCGAAGATCTCGCGAACGGTCGGATGGTTCGCGATCTTCTGGTACAGGAGCGGCTGCGTGAACGCCGGCTCGTCCCCTTCGTTGTGGCCCCAGCGCCGGTAGCCAATCAAGTCGATCAGGAAGTCGCGCTGGAACTTGGCGCGATACGCGAACGCCAGCCGGGCCGCTTCGACGCACGCGGCGGGATCGTCCGCGTTGACGTGGACGATCGGAATCTTGAACCCGCGCGCGAGGCCGCTGGCGTACGACGTGCTGAACGAGTCGCGCGAGTCCGCCGTGAACCCCAGCTGGTTGTTGACGATGATGTGGATCGTGCCGCCCGTGTCGTAGCCGCGGAGCCGGCTCAGGTTCAGCGTCTCGGCCACGATGCCCGGCCCGGGAACGCAGCGTCGCCATGGATCAGGATCGGCACGCTGCGCGTCGGATCGAACTTCGGCGCACCCGGCCTGTCGGTGAGCGTGCCCGCCGCGCGCGCCATCCCCTCGACGATCGGATCGATCGCCTCGAGGTGGCTGGGGTTCGGCGGCATCGAGATCTCCAGCCGCAGCTCGGCGCCGTTCTCGATCGCGCGGTGCGCCCCCGCGTGGTACTTCACGTCGCCCGACCACGCCATGTCCTCGCGGAAGTTGCGCGACGACAGCGGATCCTTGAACTCCGCCAGAATCTGTTCGTAGGGCTTCCCGAGCACGTGCGCCATCACGTTCAGTCGCCCGCGGTGCGCCATGCCGATCAGGATCGACCGGATGCCCGCCTCGCCCGCTTCGCCGATCACTTCGTCGAGGATCGGCACGAGCGTGTCGAGCCCTTCGATCGAGAAGCGCGTCTTGCCCGGGAACGAGCGGTGCAGGAACCGCTCGAAGACCTCGACCTGCGTCAGCCGCTCGAGCAGCGCCGCGGGATTGATCGGATCCGCCGGTTCGCGAAACCGCCCGTCCTCCGCCGCGGTGCGCAGCCACTGCCGCTCTTCGGGCACGAAGACATGCGCGTAGTCGTACCCCGTCGTCGAACAGTAGACGCGGCGGAAGGCGGCCACGAGCTCCTGCATGTTGGCCGATTGCGCCGTGAGCGGGGACGTCACGAGCGTCGCGGGAATGCGGCGGAGGTCGTCTTCGGTCAGGCCGTAGTGTTCCGGGTGGAGCGTCGGATCGCCGATCGGCTTCGAGCCGAGCGGATCGAGCTGCGCCGCGAGATGACCGTACCGGCGGATCGACTGCGCGAGGTTGACGGCGGCGACGGCGGCGCGGGCGGAGACCTCCGACACGGCGGGCTCGGCGACGTCCTCGCTCGACGGCGGCGTCCACCGCTCGAACAGATCGCGGGTGGCGGCATCGACTGAAGCCGGATCGTTCCGGAACCGCTCGTACAGCTCGAGCACGTATCCACGATTGATGCCGGAGAAGCCTTCCCACCCAGCCATATCCCTCTAATCCTACCTTAGGGGCGGAGGCGCCGCGCGCTCATGGCGGCGCCTCGCGTCAACGCCGCAACTACGCAACTCCCAACGCCCAATAAACGTGTTGGGAATTGACCCCGGCGGACGCGCGATCAGGTCCGCCGTCTGCGAGGGATGCTGAGCGTACGCCAGTCCGTATCGCGAAGCTGCTTGGCGAAGGCGACGATCTGTCCGACGTGATACGCGACGTGGGTGATCGAACGGTTGAGCGCCTGGACGACCGAGTGACGCTCGCCGCGGATGTACACGTCGCGCATCAGATCGTCGGGCGTCAGCTGTGCGAGCGTCGATTCCAGGCGGCTGAAGCCGAGATTCCAGGCCGCCATCACCGTTTCACGCGACGTGTCCGGCGGCGTCTCGAACTCGAGATCCCGATTCCGATCCGGCTTTTCTCCATCGGTCGTCAGAAAGTCGGTGAACCGGGAGCGCAGGTTGCCGGCGAGGTGGCGCATGATGTTCGCGATGCTGTTGGATTCCTCGCCCGAGGATGCGAGCAGCTGTTCATCCGAGATTTGCGCGACGGCGCCCTCTGCGAGTTCCTTGAGCTTCCCGAACTGGATCCGGATGTCCTGCAGGTAGTGCTCGGCAGCGTCCATGACGCCGATTATGTCACTCGAGCCGCAGCGCCTGCACTGGATCGATTGCCGTCGCGCGCCGCACCGGAATGTAGCTCGCGAGGAGCGCGATCGCGCCGAGCGTCAGGGCCACGCCCGCATACGTCGCCGGGTCGGACGGCGAGACCTTGTAGAGCAGGGTCGTCGCAAGCGAGGCAAGCGCGCGGCCGCCGACGAGGCCGAGCACGAGGCCGATGGCGACGAGACGTCCCGTCTGCCGCAGCATCATCCGCGTGATGTCGCCGGGAACCGCGCCCAGGGCGACGCGCACCCCGAATTCCTTGACGCGCTGCGACGCCGAGTACGAGACGACGGCGTAGAGACCGGAGGCGGCGAGCACGAGCGCGAGGACGGCGAACGCGATGAACATCCCGCTCAGCACCACGCTGCTCGACATGTCGTCGTCCAGCCCTTCCCGGTACGAGCGCATCTGATAGACCGGCACGTCCGCGTCGAGCCCGCGGATCTGATCGCGGACGACCGGCGCCACCGCGCGCGGATCGTCGGCGCGGACCACGAGCGTCATGGTCCGTGACGGGCGCTGGCGTGCGGAGACGTAGATCTGCGGGTTGACCGCTTCGCGATCGGAGCGCAGGACGTCGGTCGCCACTCCCACGATCTGCAACGACCGTCCGCCCGCCGTGACCCGCGCGCCGATCGCGTGTGCGGGATCGCCCCAGAACCGGCGGACCATCTCGCGATTCACGACCGCGACGTCGGGCCTGCCCGGCTGATCGTCCTGCGCGAAGCCGCGGCCTGCCACGATGCCGATGCCCGCGGTCGAGAAGTACGACTCGCTGACGGTGGTGACGACACCCCACGGACGATCCTCGGGACGCGGCGTCGCGCGAGTGTCGATCGTCACCTCGGTGATCGGCTCCCCGTCGAGGATGGGCAGGCGATCCGTCCAGGCGGCGTCCCTGACGCCCTGGTTGGCCTTCAGGCGCGCGAGCAGCTGATCGTCGTACTGGACGAGGGCGGCGTCGTTCACGTAGCGCCACGACGGCAGATCGAGCCTGGCCGTCAGCAGGCGATTCTGATCGACGCCGATCGG
>Ga0066903_100000617_pt1 | contig 23196 bp, 18 predicted proteins | sample PanSoiMetaGPlot1_FD_67491 | JGI IMG/M metagenome (GOLD analysis project Ga0066903, IMG submission 67491) | Tropical forest soil microbial communities from Panama analyzed to predict greenhouse gas emissions - Panama Soil - Plot 1 (version 2) | ecosystem: Environmental > Terrestrial > Soil >... | reverse complement strand
GCGGACGGCGCGGAGCCGCTGCAGCGGGTGCGCGGTGCCGGGCTCGAGCGCGTGCCAGGCGTCCTCGTCTACTGTCGGCACGCTCATGCAGACGGTGCAGCCGGCCACGCGCGACAACTCTGCGAGCAGATCCTTGTCGCGGACGATCATCGGCCCCTTCGTAATGAGCCCAATCGGCGTCCGCGCGGCGATCAGCGCTTCGAGCGAACGCCGCGTCAGCTTGTAGTGCCCTTCGATCGGCTGGTACGGATCCGTCGCCGTGCCGAACGCGACTTCCTCCCGCGTCCACGACGGCTTGTCGAGTTCACGCCGCAGCACGTCGACGACGTTCGTCTTCACGAAAATCAGCGACGAGAACTCGTCGTCCGGCCCCAGTTCGAACTGCGTCTGGTAGCGGCGCGCGAAGCAGTAGTGGCAGCCGTGCGTGCAGCCGCGGTACGGATTCAACGTCCACTTGAACGGCATCCCCTTGACGGGGTTCAGCGCCGAGCGGCACGTCACTTCCTGATAGCGCGCCTCGTCGGCCCGCAGGTGCGCCTGGTCGAGCGATCCCGCGCCGTGCTCGCGCACCTGCAGCGCGATCATCTTTGTGGTCGGGGGTGTGCGGCCGAGATCGAAGAGGGAATCCATGGCGAAAGTTTAGCGAAACTTCCGCCATGATACTGCAAACGGGGGCTACTTGCCCTGCTTGTCGTGCTTCTGGGCGTAGATGCGATGGCTCTCGGTGTTCAGCAGGCGGTTGAGCTCGGCGCGCTCTTCGGGACTGAGGCCGCCGCCGCTCTTGCGGTCCTTGGCTTCGAGCTCGTTGATACGCGCTTCCTGGCGCTCGAGCCGCGCGGTTTCCTTCGGCGTGAGCGTGCCGTTCTCGATGCCTTGCGCGATGCGGTGCTGCTGCTTGGCCTCGCGCTTGTTGATGTTCTGCGCGAGCGCCGGCGCGCTCGACAGCGTGAGGCCGAGCGAAACGATTGCGGCGAGCCGGGCGAGCTTCATGATGTCCTCCGTTCGAGGTCAGGCGCTTTCTCTACAATCCTTAGACCGCCACGGAGTCGGAAGGTCAAAAACACAAATCTGTCGGGCTACAACAAGTACGCGATCGCGAAGCCGACCTGCGCGACGAACATCATCCGGTACATGTGCGCCCACGACACGTGGTTCTCTTCGACGGCGAGATCCTCGGGACGCCGCAGCATCAGGTAGCAGACGTACAACCCGTACGCCGTCATCACGAGCGCGAGCGCCTGCAGCAGGATGAAGTGCCCGGTCAGCACGCCCGTCCACGCGCCCGCGGCGATCATCAGGAACGGCGCCACGAACGACGGCGAGATCATCCACGCGGCGCGGCGCACGCCGTAGATGATCGGCAGCGTCCGGCACCCGCCGCGCGCGTCTCCCTCCATGTCGGCGAAGTCCTTCGTCGTCGAGGCGCCGAGGAGGAACAACCCGAAGATCGCGCCGATGTACCACGGCTCGACGCCGGCGATCGTCTTCACCGAGGACCAGCCGGCCACCTTCAGCAGCACGCCGCGCGGGATCGCGATGGTGAGGTTCGCCCAGATGCCGAGACGCTTCGTGCGGAACGGCGGTACGGAATAGACGATCGTGCCGATCGTGGCGACGACGACGATCCAGAAACACTCGTGGCGGCCCGCGGGCCGGACGAACCACGCGAGCGCGAGCGCGACGGCGTAGGCCGCGATGGTGAACGTCCAGGCGTCGCGCATCGACAGCCGGCCGGACGGGAGCGGCCGCTTCGGCTTGTTCACGCGATCGATGTCGAGGTCGTAGATCTGGTTCAGCGCGTTCGACGCGGCGTTCAGCACCGCCGCCATCGTCAGGCCGATGACGGGGTAGAGGACGATCGCCGAACTCCAGGCTTCGCGCGGCGCGGCCCCGTACGCGGTTGCGGCGCCGGATGCAAAGCCGAGCGCCGGCGCGACGAGCGTGAACGGCCTCGAGAACTCGAGCAGCAGCGCAGCCGTCGAGCGCGGAGCCGCGGACGGCGTCAGCGCGTCCACCGCCACACCCCGAGCGTCACCGCCACGCCGGCGGCCGAGTTGATGAAGTTGAGCACGTCGTTGTTCAGGATACCCGGACCTTCGAGCGTCGCGCCGAGCCAGCTTTCGAGGAGGGATCCGGCTGTTGCGCCGACGACGATCGGTGCGAGCGCGACCCAGGGAACGATCCCGAGGGCGGCCGCCACTGCGCCGAGCCCGAGCGCGCCGGCGATGCCGGCGAACGTGCCCTCGATCGACATCGCCCCCGACGTGCCGGGAGGTACGGGACGCAGCGTCGTGACCGAGACCGTGTGCCGTCCGATCGCCTTGCCGATCTCGCTCGCGATCGTGTCGCTGCCGGCCGTGACGAGCGCTGCGGCGAACGCGAGGCGCGCGAGATCGGGATGCACGTCGAGTCCGCCGAGCACGGCCGCGATCGCCGCGACGCCGGTGTTGGCGATCGCATTGCCAGGTCCGCGGCGTCCGCCGCGTGCTTCGGCGATGCCCAGGCGCTGCTTGCGCGCGAGCCCCGCGCGTGACGCGAGCGACGCGGCGATGAACGTCACGAGGAGCAGCAGCCAGCCCTGCCAGCCGAGCGACACGTAGATCGCGATGCCGATGATCGCGCCGCAGACGGCGCCCGCGATCGACACGGTGCGCGCGGCGTAGCCGGCAACGGCAACCGCGAGGTTCACCGCCAGCGCCGCATTCATCGTTGCGGTCGCGAACGACACGACGACGTACGTCTGGTACGAGTCGCCCTGGATGCCATCGCCGAACACGCCGGAATACCGCGTGACGATCAGGGCGACGATCCACAAGGCGCCGCCGGCCGACAGCGCGACCGACAGGTTGTCGTCCAGTTTGATCGGCATCGTCTCGACGAACGCCGCCGTCAGCGCCGCGAGCGGCACCGCCACCAGCGCGAACGTCTGCGGCACGGCCGCAGGACGGCACCACAGCGCGAGCGCCGTGCCCGCAGCCGCGCCGGCGACGACGAAGGCGATCGTGCCGGCGACGGTCTTGTCGGGATTCCACGGCCAGCGCGCGCTGCCGATCGCGCGGCCCGCAAGTGTGGCGATGCCGTCGCCCGCCGCGAGAATGCCCCACGCCGCGGCCACGATGTCGAGACGGGTGGGAAAGAGCAGCAGCAGAATCAGGACCGACAGGGGGTAATAGAGAATGCCGTGCAGGCGCACATCGCGATCGCCCGGCCGATAGAGTCGTCCGGCGACGCGCGGCAGTACGAGCAGGTTGAAGAGCAGCGCGCCGCCGGCGAGCGCGAGGCTCTGCGGCCACGTGATCCATCGCAGCAGCAGCGCGAAGCCGCCCATCGAGACGTGCACGAGCTGCCGCGCGACCTCGGAGTGCTGCGGGCCGGCGGACGAGCCCGCGACGTTCATGACTCCGGCGCCTCGCGGGCTCGCCAGTAGTCGAGCAGATCGGAGAGCGTTTGCTCGATCGGGATCTCCGGCCGCCAGCCGGTGTCGGCGGTCAGCCGCGCGTGGCTGCCGAGGATGACCGGGTTGTCGCTCGGACGCAGCCGCGCGGGATCGATCTCGACGCGGACGCGCACGCGCGCGAGCGACAGCAGGATGTCGAGGATCTCGCGCATGCTGTAGGCGCGGCCGCTGCAGACGTTGTAGGGTTTCAGCGGGACGCCCGATTCCGCGAGCGCCTGATACGCGCGGACGGTGTCGCGCACGTCGGTGAGGTCGCGGCGCGAGTCGAGGTTGCCGACGCGCAGCACGGGCTCGGCGCGGCCCGCTTCGATGCCCGCAATCTGATGAGCGAACGCCGAACTCGCGTAGGTCGGCGTCTGCCGCGGGCCTGCGTGATTGAACGGCCGGGCCAGCAGGACTGACGATCCGGACGCCGCGGCCGTCAGTTCCTGCGCAAGTTTGCTGATGCCGTACGGGTTGTCGGGTGCGAGCCGGTCGTCCTCGGCGATCGCGGCGACGCTCGGTGCGTAGATCTGCGCCGATCCCGTGACGAAGACGCGGCAGGTGAGGCCGAGATCGCGACAGCCTTCGAGGAGATAATGCGTGCCGAGCACGTTGACGCGCAGCGGATTCGCCGGGGCCTTCCACGCGTCCTGCACGTGCGCGAATCCGGCGCAGTGATAGATGACCGACGGCCGCGCGGCCTCGAGCGCGCGCCGGACCGCGTCGCGATCGAGCAGGTCCACGACCGACCACCGCACGCCCGGCCGCGGCAACGGCGGCTGGCCGCCCGCGCGCGCGATCGCGTGCACCGCGGCGCCGCCGGCGGCGAGCCGCTCGAGCAGGTGGCCTCCCGCGAATCCCGTAGCTCCGGTGACGAGCGGCGCGCCGTGCATCTCTGCGCCGCGCTCAGCGGTGTCCGTACTGTTCCTGGTAGTACTTCCGGAAGGCGGGATCCTGATCCTTGATCGGCCGCCACCACGACTCGTTCTCGCGGTACCAGCGAACGGTCGCGGCGAGCCCGCTCTCGAAGTTCTCCTTCGGCGTCCAGCCGAGCGATTCCAGCTTCGCCGTGCTGAGCGAGTAGCGGCGATCGTGTCCCGGACGATCCGCCACCGGCTTGACGAGCGACGCCGGCTTGCCGACGAGATCGAGGATCCGATGGGTGAGATCGACGTTCTTGACCTGGTTGCCGCCGCCGATGTTGTAGACCTCGCCGGACACGCCCTTGTCGATCAGCAGATCGACGCCGCGGCAATGATCCTCGACGTGGAGCCAGTCGCGCTCGTTCTGCCCGTCGCCGTACAGCGGCACCGACACGTCGTCGAGCAGGTTCGTGATGAAGAGCGGGATGATCTTCTCGGGAAACTGGTTGGGCCCGTAGTTGTTCGAGGCGCGCGTGATGACGACCGGGACGTGATACGTCGCCCAGTAGCTGTAGGCGAGGCGATCCGCGCCCGCTTTGCTCGCCGAGTACGGATTGCGCGGCTTCAACTCGTCGGTCTCGGTGCTCGAGCCGACCGGCACCGACCCGTAGACCTCGTCGGTGGAGATCTGGATGAAGCGGCGGAGGTTCGTGTTCTCGCGCGCCGCCTCGAGCAGCACGAACGTGCCGTACACGTCGGTCGTGATGAAATCGCCGGCGTGCCTGATCGATCGATCGACGTGCGTTTCGGCGGCGAAATTGACGACGACGTCGGCGTCGCGGACGAGGGGCCCGGCCACCTCGGGATCGGCGATGTCGCCTTTCACGAAACGATGCCGCGGATGATCCGCGACGCTCGCGAGGTTCTCGAGCCGGCCCGCGTACGTCAGCTTGTCGAGCGTCGTCACCGTCCAGTCCTCGTGCGCGCGGATCGCGTAGCGGACGAAGTTGGAGCCGATGAAGCCGGCGCCCCCCGTGACGAGGACCTTAACCATCCTTGCGCGTCCAGTCGTAGGGCAGCGTCCCGTGCGGATCGAGGCGGAACTCGTCGGGGTCGGCGTAGTTGTACGGCTCGGTCGGCACGTTCACGACGAGCGAGGGTTCGTCGCTGATGCACTTCCAGCCGTGGTACACGAGGTTCGGCACCTGCACGAGCGTCGGGTTCTGGCTGCCGATGAAGAACTCGTTCACCGCGCCTTTCGTCGGCGAGCCGTCGCGCGTGTCGATCAGCACCAGCTTGACCATTCCGGAGACACACGCGAAGTGATCGACCTGCACCTTGTGGTAGTGCCACGCCTTCACGACTCCCGGGTACGTCGCCGAGACGTACACCTGGCCGAACTTCGAGAACAGCTCCAGGTCGTCGTTGCGCAGGATTTCCATCAGGAAGCCGCGCTCGTCCGGGATGAGGCGCAGCTTCTTGGTCTTCACGTCGTGGATCGGCACTTTCGAGCCGACGGCGAACTTTGCGGGCGCTGTCACAACACCTTCCTCGCTACCAGCGGATGCCGACCTCTGAATTGTCGCCGAGCATGAACCGGTAGGCCGACGGCTTCACCGGCATGCGGTAGATTCTGGCGTTCTTGCCGATGAGGCTGTCGCCGACGCGGTGATCGAGATCGGCAATCACGCTGCCTTCGAGCACGATGCTGTGCTCGATCTCGGAGTCGCGGACCTCGGCGCCCTGGCCGATCGACGTGAACGGCCCGACGTAGGCGTGGATGATGCGCGCGTGCGCGCCGATGACGACGGGACCGCGGATGACCGATCGCTCGACCACCGCGCCCGGCTCGATGACGACCTTGCCCTCGATGCGCGACTGCGCGTCGACGGTCCCGTCGATGCGGCGCTCGACCGTGTCGAGGATCAGCCGGTTCGCCTCGAGCATGTCCTCGAGCTTGCCCGTGTCCTTCCACCAGCCCTCGACGAGATGCGGGCGCACCTGGAGCCCGCGGTCGATCAGATCCTGAATCGCGTCGGTGATCTCGAGCTCGTTGCGGAAGCTCGGCTTGATGCGCTTCACCGACTCGAACACCGCGGGCGAGAACATGTAGACGCCCACGAGCGCGAGATCGCTCTTGGGCTCCTTCGGCTTCTCGACGAGCCGCACGACGCGGCCGTTGTCGAGCTCGGCGACGCCGAACATCTGCGGGTCGGGCACGCGCGTCAGCAGGATCTGCGCCGCGGGCGCCTCGCGCAGGAACTCGTCGACGAAGCCGTTGATCCCGCGGTTGAGCAGGTTGTCGCCGAGATACATCACGAACGGATCCTGCCCCATGAACGCTTCGCTGATCAGCACGGCGTGGGCGAGGCCGCGCGGCGCGTCCTGCTCGATGTAGGTCACCTTCACGCCCCACCGCGAGCCGTCGCCGACGGCGGTCCTGATCTCCTCGCGCGTGTCGCCGACGACGATTCCGATCTCGCGGATGCCGGCGTCGGCCAGCGCCTCGATGCCGTAGAAGAGGACCGGCTTGTTGGCGACGGGCACGAGCTGCTTGGCGCTCGTGTAGGTGAGCGGGCGGAGGCGTGTGCCCTTGCCGCCGCTCAGGATGAGTCCCTTCATTAGCGGCTCTGCTGTCCCCCGAACGCGCCGAAGATGTCGGAGAACGTCCCGATGCCCGCGAGCGTGAACGAAATGTTGAAGCGCCTGTCGCGCGGCACGCCGACGGCGTTGGCCGCCAGCCCGTAGTTGAACTTCTGGTATTCCACGGCGAGGCCGCAGCACTGCGTATTGTAGCTGGCGATCAGCCGCTGGTTCACGAACGAATCCTGCTTCAGGTCGTAGTTGAACACGTACGTGCCCGCGAGCGCGTTGCCGGGCCGGCGGACCGAGGCCGCCGCGTTCAGGAAGTGGGTGGCGCTGAGCGGGGTGTTGAAGCCGGGAATGTAGCGCGTCTGGCTCCAGCCGGCCTGCGCGCTGACCCAGCCCTCGCGGAGGCCGCCGTTGGCCGCCAGCGTGCGCAGCGCGTGGAACTGCGTGTCGTACTCGGTGCGGAACGTCGCATCCGTGGCCTGTGTCAGGTTGACGCGCGTGAGGAACGCGACCGGCGAAAAGTGGTACGGCTTCGGCGTCGTGTTGAACGAACTGCTCTGGTACTCGCGGTCGACCGCCGCGGCGCGCGCGTCGGTGTAGTAGCTCTGCGAGATCGCGACCGACAGGATCTCGCGCGCGTTCTCCTTCTTCGCGTAGAGCCGGTTGTTCAGGCCGTACGCAAAGCTCGTGACCTGACCGACGGTGTAGTCGGGGCCGTCCAGCTTCACGATGTGGTCGTAGTTGTCGATCGCCGTGACGCGCGAGATCCGGAACGTCGGCTCGACGACGTGCTTGAACTTCTGCGCGTAGGTCCGCTTCGGCGTGTTCCAGACCTTCTGGAAGACCGGCCCGGTGATCGTCGACGCGATGGTGAAGTAGTGACGCTCGATGCCTTGTTCGACCTGTTGGGGGGTGGGGGTCTGGTCGTCCAGGCTCTGGGTCCAGTAGGTCTCACGGAACCCGATCGACGTGTTGAACGTGAGGAACGGCCACTTCGTGAACGGGATCCGGATGCCGGGGAAGAGGTCCATGCGCGTGAGGCCGCGCTCGTTGATCTTGTCGTCGAACTTGTCGGTGCGGACGAGCGTCGCGAACTCGCTGGTCGCGCCGTAGTAGATCGGCAGGTCGCCGATCTTCTTTTCGGCGCGGCTGAACGAGATGCGCGGGAGCGAGCCCACGACGTTCGAGTTGTCGGAGTTCACGCCGGCGAACGTCTCGTTGCGATCGACGGTGGCGCTGATCGTCTCTGCGCCCCAGTTGCCGACCGCGTTGATGCCGAAGCTGCGCGTGCGGTTGGTGGCGGCGTAAATGTTCTGCTGGTAGCGCTGCTGCGACACGAGGCTCGAGAAATAGTTGGCGTTGCCGGTCAGCCGCACGTGCTTGGTGATCGCCTGCATCAGGCTGCCGGTGATCTGGTAGCTGTCGATCCCGGGCTGCGTCGCCACGCTGCCGTTCGACTGCTCGTAGGTCGCGTCGTGCTCGCGCAGGACGTAGGTCTGGATGTTGCCCGACGAGGCGGCCGACTGCACGTAGCGGTACTCGCCGCCGAATCCATACCCCGTCTTCGAGAAGTAGTCGGTGTAGAAGGTCGCGTCGTGGCTCCGGTCCATCGCCCAGAAGAACGCGTTCTTGATCGAGTGCCCCTTGATGGTGGAGGAGCTGTAGATGGGCATCAGGAAGCCCGTCGCGCGATCTTCCTTGTTGATCGGGTAGTACATCGCCGGCAGGTAGAAGAGCGGCACGTCCTTCACCTTCAACAGGCTGTTGGTCAGCACCGCGTGCTTGTCGAGCGTGAGCGTCACGGAGGTCGCGACGAACTCCCAGCGTGGCGTCGGCTGCGTGCACGTCGTGAACCCGCCGTGCGTGACCTTGTAGGTCCTCGGGCCGAGCTTCTCGAGCGTCTCGCCCCAGAAGTAGGCGTCGGGCTCCTGCGATCCGAAGAGGCTGCGCTCGATGCCGCGGCTCTCGAGATTCGCGATGCCGGTCGCATTGTAGAACGTGCCGGTCTTCGTGCGCGTGTTGAACTCGAGCCGCTCGGCGGAAATCCGGCTCGTGCCCGACACGAACACGACGTTGCCCGTCGCGATGAGACGGTCGACGTCGCTGAAGAGCTCCACCTGATCGGCGAACAGCTGGACGTCGTTGCAGTCGACGCGGACGTCCCTGATCAGAATCGTGTGGGTCTCGTTGACGTTGTTCGCATCCTGGCTGACAACCTGCCATTTGACGCCGCAGCCGCCCATGACGGGCGGGCTCTGCGCGCGCGCCGGCAGTACGGAGGCTCCAAGGAAGGCCAGGAAGAGAAAGCTCGTGCGCAGCATGAATCCGCGAGGATTTCCGAAGAATATCATGGCCTCAGCCGCTCCCGGACCGCGCCGACGAGGAAGATCGAGCCCGCGACGACGACGGGGTGCGGCAGCGCACACGCGCGATCGACGGCCGCCATCGGGTCGTCCACCGCCACGGTTTCACGGGTCAGCGGACGCGCGAGGCCGGCGAGCGCGGCCGCCGTCATCGCACGGGGCGAGGGCGCGGTCGTACACACGACGGCCCGCGCCGCCGGCGCCAGCTCGCGCAGCATCTCCGCGACCGCCTTGTCTTTCATCGCGCCGAATACGAGCGTCACGCCGTCCGGCGCGTGGCTCACGAGATAAGACGCGAGCGCGCGCGCCCCGGCCGGGTTGTGCGCGGCGTCCAGCAGCAGCGGCCGTCCGTTGTACATGACGGTCTCGAGCCGGCCCGGCCACCGTGCGGTCGCCAGGCCCGCGCGCCGGGCCGGCTCAGCCACGCGCAACCCGTGCCGAACATCACCGTCGAGGACCTCGAGCAGCCGCAGCGCGACCGCGGCGTTCAGCCGCTGATGAGCGCCCGCGAGCGCGAGCGGAATCGCGGCCGCCCGCTCCGCAAGGGCGGTGTCGCCGCCGGTCGCGATGAGCGGCGCGCCCCGTTCCGCCGCGACGCGGGCGATGACCGCCGCCGCGTCCGCCGGCATGGCGCCGATGACGACCGGAATCCCCAGCTTGATGATGCCGGCCTTCTCGGCGGCGATCGATTCCAGCGTGTCTCCGAGCTGCGCCTGATGATCGAAGTCGATCGACACGATCGCGGTGGCGACCGGCGTCACGACGTTCGTCGCGTCGAGCCGTCCGCCAAGCCCGACCTCGAGCACGGCGGCGTCGACGTGCGCGCCGCGAAACAGATCGAACGCGACCGCGGTCGTGCACTCGAAAAATGTCGGCAGCGCGCCGAGCCGTCCCGACGCCAGCAGGGTCTCGACCGCCGCGCGGATGCGCGCGGCCGACGCCTCCAGCCGTTCGGTGTCGACGTCGCAGCCGGCGATCGCGAAGCGTTCCTCGAGCCGCTGCAGATGCGGCGACGTGTACCGCCCGGTTGTGTAGCCCTGCGCGCGCAGCGCGGCGTCCACCATCGCGGCCACGGACCCCTTGCCGTTGGTGCCGGCGATGTGGATGGACGGGAACGCGCGCTCGGGACGATCGAGCGCGTCGCAGAGCGCGGCCATGTTGTCCAGGCCGAACTTCATGCCGAAGCGCTCGAGACTGAAAAGGAAGTCGGTCGCCGGACCCGGCGTCATCGTTCAGCGGGTTCGGGCTGCTCGGCCGGCAGCGCGATCGCGGCGGTGCCGTGCGCCGACCGCAGGCCGAATCTCAGCACGCGCGCGATCGTGGCCTTCATCTCCCGCCGGTCCACGACCATGTCGAGCATGCCGTGGTCCAGCAGGAACTCGCTGCGCTGGAAGCCGTCGGGCAGCTTCTGCCGGATCGTCTGCTCGATGACGCGCGGCCCCGCGAAGCCGATCAGCGCCTTCGGCTCGGCGATGTTGACGTCGCCGAGCATCGCGAAGCTCGCCGTCACGCCGCCCGTCGTCGGATCGGTCAGCACGGACACGTAGGGGAGCCTGGCGCGATCGAGCCGCGCGAGCGCGCCGCTGATCTTCGCCATCTGCATCAGCGACAGCGCGCCTTCCATCATCCGCGCGCCGCCAGACGAGGCGACGATCACGACCGGCAGCCGGCGCGCGATCGCGCGCTCGATCGCCCGCGTGATCTTCTCGCCGACGACGACCCCCATGCTGCCGCCGATGAACGTGTACTCCATCGCCGCCACCGACGTCTCGATCCCCTCGATCGATCCCGTCGCGCAGACGACGGCGTCCTTCATGCCCGTGGAGGCGATCGTCGACTCGAGCCGCTTGCGGTACGGCTTCGTGTCGACGAACGTCAGCGGATCGGTCGAGCGCAGGTCGATGTCGTACTCGACCCACTCGCTGTCGAACAGCGTCCGCAGCCGCTCGATCGCGCCGATCCGGAAATGGTGGCCGCACTTCGGGCAGACGCTGAGCGTCGCGGCCAGATCCTTGTTGTAGATCACTTCGCCGCACGACGGGCACTTGACCCACAGCCCCTCGGGCACGCGGCTCTCTTTCTTCGCCTGCGGCTCGATGGGCTTGCGGACCTTCTTGAACCACGCCATTCAGGTGAGCTTATCAGAGCTCCCGCGTGCGGGGGACGTAATAGCGCGTGCCCTTCCCCATGCCTTTCAACTGCTTGACGAGATCCTCGAGGGCTTCGTCCCCCCAGGTCAGATCGAATTGTGACGTCTCGACGACGAGCAGCGGCGTGGCGCTGTAGTGGAAGAAGAAGTGGTTGTACGCCTCGTTCAGTTCGCGCACGTAGTCGTCGTCGAGCTGCACGGCGTCGGGATTCGCGCGATGGCGATCGCGCAGGCGGCGGCGCAGCACGTCGGTCGGCGTCTGGAGGTAGATCACGAGATCGGCCGCCGGCACGTCCTGCGCGAGCAGCTCGTAGAGGCGCTGGTAGATGAACAGCTCGTTGTCGTCGAGATTGAGGTACGCGTGAATCTTGTCGCGCTCGAAGAGGTAGTCGGCGATCGTGAGCTGGCTGAAGAGATCGCTCTGCCGCAGCGACGTCTGCTGCCGGTGCCGCGCGAGCGTGAAAAAGAGCTGCGCCTGGAACGCCGCGCCCGCCCGTCCCGCGTGAAAGTCGGCGAGGAACGGGTTGTCGGTCTCGTCGAGCACCATCGTGGCGTCGAGCCGGGCGCCGAGGCGATCCGCCAGCGCGGACTTCCCGACGCCGGGCGGTCCCTCGATCGCGATGTAGCGGAAATCGCCCACGCTGCTGAAGTATATCTGTGTTCGTCCGTGTGCATCCGTGGCTATGCTGGTGATCCGTGGCTATGAGAATTGACGCGCTCCATCTGAGGCTCGTGCGGCTGCCGCTCGTGGCGTTCTTCGAAACGAGCTTCGGACGCATCTACCACCGGTCGTTCATCATCGTGTCGCTGGACGGCGACGGCGTCGAAGGGCTCGGCGAGTGCGTGGCGGAAGTCGATCCGTACTACAGTGCCGAGACGACGGTCACGGCGTGGCACGTGATCAAGGACTTCCTCTCGCCGCTGCTGCTCGGACGCGCGTTCGCGCATCCGCGCGACGTCTTCGGCGCGCTCGCGCGCGTGCGCGGCCATCACATGGCGAAGGCCGCCGTCGAAATGGCGGCGTGGGATCTCGCCGCGCGGCAGCGCAACGTGCCGCTGTCGCGGCTGCTCGGCGGCACGCGCGTCGAGATCCCGTCCGGCGTGTCGATCGGCATCCAGGACTCCGTCGAGCAGCTGCTCGACAAGATCGCGACGGAGCTGGCCGCCGGGTACCGGCGCATCAAGATCAAGGTGAAGCCCGGCTGGGACCTCGCCGTCGTCGACGCCGTCCGCCGGCGGTTCGGCGACATTCCGCTGATGGTGGACGCCAACGCGGCCTACACGCTGGGCGACGCGGCGCATCTCGCCGGCTTCGACCGGTCCGGGCTGATGATGATCGAGCAGCCGCTCGACTACGACGACATCCGCGATCACGCGTCGCTGCAGCGTACGCTGAAGACGCCGGTGTGCCTCGACGAGTCGATCCATTCCGTGCGCGCCGCGGAAGACGCGCTCGATCTCGGCGCGTGCCGCATCATCAACGTCAAGCCGGGCCGCGTCGGCGGCCACGCGCAGTCGATCCGCCTGCACGACGTCTGCGCCGCGCACGGCGTGCCCGTCTGGCACGGCGGCATGCTCGAGAGCGGCATCGGCCGCGCGCACAACATCCATCTCGCGTCGCTGCCGAACTTCTCGCTGCCCGGCGATATCGCGGCGAGCCGCCGGTACTTCGCGCCGGATCTCATCGAGCCGGGGATCGACGTCAGCGCCGCGGGCATGGTCGCCGTGCCCACCGCGCCGGGCATCGGGGTCCACGTCGACTGGGATCGCGTGAACGCGGCGACCGTCGAGACGTGCGAGCTGCGCGCGTGACGCGGACGGAGGGCGGAGGGCGGAGGGCGGAGGACGGAGGACGGAGGACAGAGGACGGAGGACGGAGGACGGAGGACGGAGGTGGGAGGCTGGAGGTTGGAGGCTGGTTTCGGGAAGGCGTGTCGCCCTCCTGATCGAGCACAGAAGGGATTGGCGCCAATCTCCTATTGCTGGATCCGAAATGCTTCAAGCCTTCCGGAGACCAGCCTCCAGCCTCCAACCTCCAGCCTCCGCTGCTAGACTGAATCAGCTATGCGATATGTCGCGTGGACGGGTCTGATCACAATTGTTGCGTTGAGCGCGGCGTGCGGCAGCGCGCCGCCGCCAAAGCCGGTGACGGCGCCGGCGGTTGCCACCACTCAGAAGTTGAGCTGGATTCTGCGTCTCGAGGATCGCCGCATCCTGCGCGATCCGGCGCCCGCGCCGGCACCCACGCCGCCGCCCGAGCCCTCGCCGAAATCGAAGTCGAAGGCCGCGCCCGCGCCTCCGCCGCCTCCGCCCGTCGTCGCCGATCTGACGACGCTGGCGGCCGACAGCGATCCGCGCATCCGCCGGCGCGCGGCGCTGGCGATCGGACGCGTGGGGCTCGCGGAAGGCGCGGCGGCGGTGAAGCCGCTCCTCGCCGACGCCGACGCCGACGTCCGTCAGATGGCCGCGTTCGCGCTCGGTCTGCTGGGCGACAAGTCGTCGGTCACCGAGCTGACGGCGGCGCTGCAGGACGCCGACCCGCGCGTGCGCGGACGAGCGGCCGAGGCGCTCGGTCTCATCGGCGACACCGGTTCCGCCGCGGCGGTCGGCCAGATGGTCGGCGGCTACGTCAAGGCCGGCGCCGTCGCGTCGCTCGGGCCCGACGATGAGAAGTGGGGCGCGTCGCCGGAAGCCGACGCCGTGCGGCTGGGTCTGTTCGCGCTCGTGCGGCAGAAGGGCTACGAGCCGCTTGCCGCCGCCGTCCAGGACGGTTCGGGCAACGTGTCGGGCTGGTGGCCGGTCGCGTACGCGCTCCGGCGCATCAACGACCCGCGCGCGGCTCCGCTCCTGCGTCAGCTTGCCGGCACGCAGGGCCGCTACACGCGCGCCTTCGCGGCACGCGGCCTCGGCGCGGCGAAAGACACCGCATCGGTCCCGCTGCTCAAGACGATGGTCGAGCAGGCGAACGGCGACGTGGCGATCACGGTATCGGCAATGGGCGCGCTCGGGCAGATCGGATCGCCGGACGGCGTGGCGCCGATCCTCGCCGTCCTGAACGCCGAGCGGACCGATCCCAACGTCGCGCTCGAAGCGATCGCGGCGCTCGCGGCGCTGAAGAGTCCGGCCGCGCTGCCCTCGATCCAGGTGCTGATCACCGACGACTGGCCGACGATGCGAGCGGCGGCGATTCGCGCGTCGGCCGCGATCGATCCGGCCGGGTTCTCGACGCTGCTGTCGGGGATGGAGCCCGATCCGCACTGGATCGTGCGATCGGCGATCGCCGACACGCTCGGATCGATGCCGCCGTCGTTCGCCGTCGCGCGGCTGCAGTCCATGATCGACGATCCCGACAAGCGCGTCGTCCCCGCCGTGCTCGACTCGTTGACGACGTTGAAGGCGCCCGGGATCGAGGACGTGCTGCTGGCGCAGATCAAGGCGCCCGACATCATGATCCGGGCGTCGGCGGCGCGGAACCTCGGGATCCTGAAGGCGCCGGGCGGGCCCGCCGCGCTGCGCGACGCGTATCGCGCGTGGCAGGCGGACCAGGGCACCGACGCGCGGGAAGCCGCGCTGACCGCGCTGGCGCGCTTCGGCGCGGCCGAGGCGGCTGACACGTTGAAGGCCGCGCTCGCCGACAGCGACTGGTCGGTGCGTCTGCGCGCCGCGTCATTGCTCCACTCGCTCGATCCGTCGGCGGAGACCGCGATGGCGATTCGTCCCGTGCCGGGGGAGCCCATCGCGCCCTATGACTCGAAGGATCTGACGTCGCCGAGTTATTCGCCGCACGCGTTCATCGAAACCGCCAAGGGGACGATCGAGATCGAGCTGACGGTCCTCGACGCGCCGCAGACGGTGCAGAACTTCATCACGCTCGCGCGGAAGGGCTACTTCAACGGCCTGCAGATCCACCGCGTCGTGCCGAACTTCGTCGTGCAGGACGGCGACCCGCGCGGCGACGGTTCGGGCGGACCCGGCTACAGCATCCGCGACGAGCTGAACGATCGGCCGTACCTGCGCGGCACGGTCGGCATGGCGCTCTCGGGTCCCGACACGGGCGGCAGCCAGTTCTTCATCACGCACTCGCCGCAACCGCACCTCGACGCGAAGTACACCGTGTTCGGCCAGGTGGTGAACGGGATGGACGTCGTCGACAAACTGCGGCAGCTCGACGTGATTCAGCGGGTGCGGATCTGGGATGGGAAAGAGATGAAGTAGATCGGGGATCGTGGGTCGCTGATCCGGGATCATCGATGACGGATGAGCGATCGCGGATTGTCGATCAGGGATCGTCGATGAGGGATCGAGGATCGAGGGATTCGGGATTCGAGTCTGCGGTGGCGCTGCGAGCTGAGCGCGATCAGCAACCGTACAGCAAAAACGGGGGCGACCGGCGCCCCCGTTTTTGGCAGGACAGGGCGTGTTACCGCTTCTTGCCGCCCTTCTTCTTCCCGCCCTTAGCAGCCTTCTTCGCCATTGCGCTTATCCCCCCCTTCGTGTGGGATTCGTTCGCGAGGAGCACACTCCGTATCGCAGCGCCTCTGCCTGTCTGGCACTCGGCGGTGCGTCAATACGCCGCTCGTCGCCTCGTGTTAGGCCGAGGGGCGTTGCCCCTCGGACTCCCCTCCACGCGCTCTCGCACGCCGCTTCGCCGGCGCGCTCCGTTCGCGTGGCTCACTCGCTGTCGCTCGTTCGCTCGACGGGGAGCGTTGACCTAAAAAAATCGGGGGTGGAAAGTCACCTTTCCACACCCCCCGTACCGGTCGGCGGCGGTTTAGCGCTTCTTTCCGCCCTTTTTCTTGCCGCCCTTTGCTGACTTCTTCGCCATTAGTTCCTCCTTGGAACGTGGCTGCCCAGCTGTTTCCGGTGACCAGGGGTTACAACAGGTGGGCTGAGCGGTCCACCCTCATACAAGATGTAGATTATGGATGAGAACTTCGCAGTGTCAAGCACAAAGTGCTGCGAAAGTCAAAAAATCGACAGCGCGTTCGGCCGTCCGGCCGCTCACTTCACGGCGTGCAGTCGACGCAGCGCGCGCGCCGCCGCCGCGCGCGTCTCGGCGCCGCCGCCGAACCACGTGCTCGCCGCGTCATAGTGCGCCTGCGCGCGATCGCGCAGCGCGAGCCGTTCCTCGAGACGCGCCGCGTCGAGAAACGCCGCCGCCGCGATCGGCGCCGGCGCGTTCTGTGCGCCGGCGAGCGCCGCCTCGTACTCCGCGAGCGCGGCCGTATCGCGGTGCGCCGTCTGCAGCACGCGCGCGTACCGGTACCGCGCGACGGGATCGCGCGGATCGAGCGCGACCGCGCGCGCGAGGCGCGGCTCCGCCTCGGCCGTCCTGCCCGCCTCAAGCGCGCGCCAGCCTTCGAGCGAGAGCCGATACGCTTCGGCTCGCACGGGATCCGGCGCGCGTCGCATCCGTTCGAGCGCGCGCGACCGCACGTCGCCGGCGGCCGCCACGTCGCTCTCGGCGACGGCCCGGCGATACGCGTCGACGGCCGCGTCCCGATGGCCGAGCCGATCCTCGATCTCGCCGAGCGCCAGGTAGGCCGTCGCGAGCGCGCCGAACGGCCGGGCCGGACGGGCGTCGACGACGGCCCGCACGGATTCGCGTGCGGCGTCGCTCTCGCACAGCGCCTCGAGCATGCGCGCGCTGCCGAGCCTGGCCTGCGTCTCGGCGAGATCCGGGGCGTTCACGCGGCCCGCGCGGGCGTCGGCGAGCAGGGCGCGCCACGTCGCGAGGCTCGCGGTGAGATCGTGGAGGTAGCGGTCCTGCACGTCGGCGAGCTGCGCCGCGAAGATCGGGTTGCCGGGATGGCGATCACGCAGCGACTCGAGTCGATCGACCGCGAGATCGGCGCGGCGCTCGTACCAGAGATCGATGAGCTGGAGCTGATAGTCGGCTTCGCCCTGCAGGAGACGGCCGTGCTCGCGCGCGCGCCGCATCCGCGCGAGCCCCTCGGTCTTGTTGCCGCCCGGCAGCATCAGCAGGAACCGGAAGACTTTCGCCGCGGCGGGCGCGACGTCCGCGTAGTACTGATAGAGCCCGACCCCGAAGTACGCGTCGTCGAGCCCCGGATCGAGCGCGATCGCGCGGTCGAGCGCCTGCTTGATCCGCTTGCCGTCCTTCGCCGCCGCGAGCGTCTCGTGGCGCAGCACGCGCCACTGGACGCGCACGGCATACGCACCGCCCGTGTAGAAGTGCGCCTCGGCATTCTGGGGCTCGCGCGCCGCCCACGCCTCAGTCGAGGCGATGGCGCGTTCGACCTCCGCCGTGAACGCCGCGTCGAGCGCGCGGCTCTCGGGATCGAGCTGGATGCGCCACCACGTCCGCGTCGCCGCCAGGACGTCGCAGGCCTCGCGCGGCGCCGGCGGGCAGGCGCGCGTCAGTTCGGCGTCCGCCTGCTCGAACCGCGCGTCGAGGATCGCGTCGTAGACCTTGACGAGCCCGTCGACGCCGGTGAGTTCAGCGCCCGCGGAGGCCGCCGCGGCGGCGAGGAGGCACACGGCGCCGAGCATCAGGCGCCGGACGCTCCGCCCCAGCCATCGGGCACGCACGCTTACGTGACGCTGGTGCGAAGGTTCTGTTTGTCGCCGTGGCGCCGGAGCGCCAGCGCGATCAGGCGGTCGATCAGCGCGGGATACTCCACGCCCGACGCACCCCAGAGCTTCGCGAACATGCTGATGGTGGTGAAGCCGGGGATGGTGTTGACCTCGTTCACGTACAGCGTGTTGGTGTTCCGTTCGAGCAGGAAGTCGACGCGCGACATGCCCGCGCCGTCGATCGCCTTGAACGCCTCGATCGAGAGTGTGCGAACCTGATCCGCGACCTTCGTCGGGAGGTCGGCGGGGACGATCGCCTTCGATCCCTCGTCGAGATACTTCGCTTCGTAGTCGTAGAACTCGCGCGCCGGCACGATCTCGCCGGGCACCGACGCCTCGGGCTCCTCGTTGCCGAGCACGGCGCATTCGATCTCGCGCGCGTTCGGCACCGCCGCCTCGACGACGATCTTCAAGTCGAACGAGCCGGCCAACGCCATCGCCTCGCGCAGTCCCTCGCGCGTCTTCGCCTTCGAGATCCCCACGCTCGAGCCCAGGTTCGCCGGCTTCACGAACATCGGAAACTTCAGCGTCTTCTCGAGGTCGGCCGCGATCGCGTCGGGATTGCGTTCCCACTCGTGGCGCATGACGACGCGGTACGGACAGACCGGGAGGCCGCGCGCCGCGAAGAGCACTTTCATCACGGCCTTGTCCATGCCGACGGCCGACGCGAGCACGCCGCACCCGACGTAGGGAATGTTCGCGAGCTCGAGCAGCCCCTGCATGGTGCCGTCCTCGCCGTACGGGCCGTGCAGCATCGGGAAGATCACGTCGAGCTTGAGGCCGGTCACCGTGGCGGCCGGCAGATCGCCGTCGCGCGGGTGCGATCGGTCGATCGACAGAACCGTCTCGTCGCTGGGACGCGCGACGAAGTGCACCTCGCGTCCCTCGCGCACGGGCCGCGCGGCTTCGAGCCGCGCCAGCTCGATCACGTCACCCGCGACCATCACCGACGGCGGCTTGTCGGCGAGCGTCCAGCGGCCGTCCTTCTCGATTCGGATGGGGACCGGCTCGTAGCGCGCCCGGTCCAGATTGGCGAACACCGACGCGGCCGACGCCAGGGACACCTCGTGCTCCCCCGAACGCCCGCCGTACAACACGCCCACACGCAGCCGCTTCACTCTGCCAGAATACAGTACCGATATCCGAGGTCCGATAGCCGATAGCCGATAGCCGATAGCCGGAAGCTGGCAGCTGGCAGCCGGCCCCTGCAGCGACACGAATGCAGTTCACCGTCACTCACACCGAAGGGCAGGCGCGCCGCGGCGTGCTCCACACCCCGCACGGCGTCGTCGAGACGCCCGTCTTCATGCCCGTCGGCACGCGCGGCGCGGTCAAGGCGATCACGCATCGCGATCTCGAGGACGCGGGCGCGCAGATCATCCTCGGCAATACGTACCATCTGCACCTGCGGCCCGGCGACGACGCGATCGCGCGCGCCGGCGGGCTGCATCGCTTCATCGGCTGGCCGCATTCGATTCTGACCGACAGCGGCGGCTACCAGGTGTTCAGCCTCGCACAGATGCGCAAGGTCACCGAGGACGGGGTCACGTTCCGCTCGCATCTCGACGGCGCGCTGTGTGCGCTGACGCCGGAGAAGGCGACCGATATCCAGGCGCAGCTCGGATCAGACATCGCCATGGTGCTCGACGAGTGCGTCGCCGCCGAGGAGGATGGAGGAGGGAGGGCGGAGGGCGGAGGGCGGAGGACGGAGGGCGGAGGGCGGAGGACGGAGGGCGGAGGGCGGAGGACGGAGGGTGGGAAAGACAAAGACCACGTACGCGAGGCGATGGAACGGTCGGCGCGGTGGGCGCAGCGGTGCCGGACGCGCCTGCTCCAGCTGCGCGAAGGGCCCGTGGACGGCGTCCTCGTCACCAACGCCGGCCAGGCGCAGTTCGGCATCATCCAGGGGGGAACGGATCCGGCGCTGCGCGCCGAGAGCGTGCAGCGGACGGTCGAGGTGGGATTCGACGCCTACGCGATCGGCGGCCTGAGCGTCGGCGAGCCCGTGGAGGTCATGTACGACGTCGTGGCGCACACCGCCCCACGGCTGCCCGCGGATCGGCCGCGGTATCTCATGGGGACGGGCCTTCCAGACGATCTCGTGGAATGCGTCGCGCGCGGGATCGACATGTTCGACTGCGTGCTGCCGACGCGGAACGCGCGGAATGGCCAGCTCCTGACCGCCCAGGGCGTCATCGTCATCAAGAACGCGCGCTACACCGAGGACCCGCTGCCGCCCGACCCTGACTGCGGCTGCTACACCTGCCGTCATTTCAGCCGGGCCTATCTGCGGCATCTGTTCACGGCCGGGGAGATGACGGGGGCGACGCTCCTCACCGTCCATAACCTCTACTTCTACCTTGACTTAATGCGGCGTATCAGGGAAGCTTTGAGTTTCGGCTCGTTTGAAAAGCTCCGCCAGGAGTTTCATCAAGCCTTCTCCCGACGATGATTTATTTCATAGCAATGGCGGCTCCGGGACAGAACCCGGGCGTTTTGGGCGGGCTTCTGCCTTTTGCCCTGATCCTTGGCATTTTCTATTTCCTGATCCTGCTGCCGATGAAGAAGCGGCAGAAGAAGGTGCAGGAGTTTCAGAGTTCCCTGAGCGTCAACGACCGCATCGTCACGACGGGCGGGATTTACGGTGTGGTCACGAAACTGAACGAAAAGACGGTCCAGATCCAGGTCGCCGACAAGGTGCGCATCGAGATCGCGCGCGCCGCGATCGGCGGCCGCCAGGGCGAGGAACCGGTCGTCGATAACCAGAACTAGCCATGTACAAGAACCTTCGCTGGAAAGTCCTCACGATCACCGTCGTCTTCGTCGTGTTCTTCGCGGTGGGCGTCTACCCGCTGCTCGGCGCGCGCTTCCACTGGCCGGTGCCGGCGGTGCTGCAGGCCCACGCGCTCAAACTCGGCCTCGACCTCAAGGGCGGCGTGGAGCTGCGGATGCGCGTCAACACCGACGACGCGCTCAAGAGCACCACGACGTCCACCGCCGAGCAGCTGCGCCAGTCGCTGACGACGTCGAACGTCACCCACACGATCAACGTGACGTCACCGACCACGTTCCGTGTCGAGGGCGTGCCGCCGGATCGCGACCAGGCGTTCCGCGCCGCGGCGGATGAGATCACCGCGACCGATTTCGATCGCAACACGCTGCCCGGCGGCACCTACGAGTTCAGGATGAAACCGAACATCGAGCGCGACCAGCGCGACCAGGCCGTGACCCAGACGATGCAGACGATCGACCGCCGGGTCAACGAGCTGGGCGTCGTCGAGCCGAGCATCGCGAGGCAGTCGAACAACGAGGAGCTGCTGATCCAGATGCCGGGCGTCAGCGACGTCGCGCACGCCAAGGAGATCATCGGCAAGACGGCGCAGCTCGAGTTCAAGCTCGTCGAGGCGGGCCCGGGCGCGAAAGAGGATCTGCTGAAGCAGTTCAACGGCAACCTGCCGGGCGACATGGAGATCGTGTCCGGATCGGCGAGCGCGAGCGACACGACCGGCGGGGCGTATTTCGTGGTGAAGAAGATCGCGCCGGTGACCGGTTCGGATCTCCGCATGGCGAGGCCGGGCCTCGACGAGAACAACCAGCCGGCGGTGCACTTCGAGCTGAAGCCGACAGGCGCGCAGAAGTTCGGCAAGCTCTCGGGCGACAACCTCGGGCGCTACCTGGCGATCGTCCTCGACAACCGCGTGATTTCGGCGCCGCGCCTCGACGGCCGGATCACCGATCAGGGCCGGATCAGCGGCGGCTTCACCGCGGAGACGGCCAACGACCTGGCGCTGACGCTCAGGTCCGGCGCGCTGCCCGCGAGCCTCACGTCGCTCGAGGAAAACGTGGTCGGCCCGTCGCTCGGCGCCGACTCCATCCGCGCGGGCGTGGTCGCGTCGCTCGTCGGCCTGCTGCTGATCGTGTCGTTCATGCTGATCTACTACAAGCTCTCGGGCATCAACGCCATCGTCGCGCTCCTCTTCAACCTGATCATCCTGCTCGGCCTGATGGGCTACATCGGCGCCACGATGACGCTGCCCGGCATCGCGGGCTTCGTGCTGACGATGGGCGTGGGCGTCGACTCGAACGTGCTGATCTTCGAGCGCATCAAGGAGGAGATCGCGGCGCAGCGGGGCGTCCGCGCGGCCATCAACGCGGGCTTCGGCCGCGTGTTCCTGACGCTGCTCGACACGCACATCGCGTCGCTCATCTCGGCGGCGTTCCTCTTCCAGTTCGGCACCGGTCCGATCCGCGGCTTCGCGACGACGCTGTCGATCGGCCTGTTCGTCAACCTGTTCACGTCGATCTTCGTGTCGAAGACGCTCTATGAAGTCGAGCTGTCCAAGCGCCAGGTGCCGGCGCTGAGCATCTAGCCATGCATATTTTCAAGAACCCGAACTACGACTTCGTCCGCTGGAAGTGGCAGGCGATCGGCCTGTCGTGGGTGATCATCCTCATCGGCCTCTACGTCATCTGGACACAGGGGATGCCGAAAGGCGTCGAGTTCTCCGGCGGCACGATCGTGCTCGTGCGGTTCGAGCAGGCTCCCGACCTGGATCGCGTCCGCCGCGCGCTGCCGGGCGGCGGCGCCAACGCCGTCGTGCAGTCGTACGGCGATCCGTCGCGGCACGAGGTGTCGATTCGCGTGCACTCGACGGAAGTCGAGCAGGGCGCGGCGCTCGCCAACACCGCCGAGTCGGTCGTCGAGGCGCTGAACAAGAACGGCCTCGGACCGATCAAGCCCGCCAGCCAGCTGTGCGCCAGCGCAACCGAGTTCAACTGCGTATCGGGCCGGCGCATCGTCGGGCCGACCGTGGGCCGGGAACTGCAGCAGCGCGGGATCCTGGCGACGGTCTTCGCGCTCGCCGGCATCCTGGTCTACATCGCGTTCCGCTTCCGCTTCAGCTTCGCGGTGGGCGCGGTCGTCGCGACGATCCACGACCTGCTCATCACGCTGGCGTTCCTCGCGATCTTCCGGTACGAGCTCAGCCTGAACGTGATCGCCGCCCTGCTGACGATCACCGGCTACTCGATGAACGACACGATCGTCATCTTCGACCGGATCCGCGAGAACGTGCGGTCGATGCGCCGCGACAACCTCGCGACCATCGTGAACTCCGCGGTCAACCAGATGCTCGACCGGACCATGATCACCGGCGGCCTGACGCTGCTGTCGGTCATCGCGCTGTTCTTCTT
>Ga0066903_100000616_pt1 | contig 23201 bp, 10 predicted proteins | sample PanSoiMetaGPlot1_FD_67491 | JGI IMG/M metagenome (GOLD analysis project Ga0066903, IMG submission 67491) | Tropical forest soil microbial communities from Panama analyzed to predict greenhouse gas emissions - Panama Soil - Plot 1 (version 2) | ecosystem: Environmental > Terrestrial > Soil >... | reverse complement strand
CCGAAGACGCTCGCGCTCGACAAGGAGAAAGGCATCCGCGTGCGGCCGGAACACATCCACCAGGCCCTGCGCGAGTACGCGGGGATCGCGGATCACGCGCTCGCCAAGAAGTTCCCGCTGGGCGTGACGGAGAAGGATTCGCTGAAGGGGTTCTGGGGGTGAAAGTGGGCCAACGTTTGGAGTTAACTGACGCTTCTAGAGATTAACTCATCAGAAAAAGGGCGCCTGCGATGTGCCGCATGCTGGCGACCGGTCTAATTGCAATTGCAGGAATCGCATTTGCTGCTCCGGGCCCCAAAGACGCGCCCAAGAGAGAGTCTTCAATTGTTGGCGAATGGGAATTGCTGACAGTAAATGGGCAAAAAGCTGCACCGGGAACCTACAAGTTCAATTCCGACGGGAGCGGCGTCGCGAGGGGTTCAATTGCTAACGTGGTAAGTCCGGAATTCCGTTGGAAGTACACTACTGACGAGAAGGCGAATCCATTCGAGATCGACATGACAGGTGATGACCTGCACGAGAAGGGTATTTTCAAGATCGAGGGAGATCGCTTGACCATTTGTTTCCGGGTTGGCAGTGATCGGCGCCCTCGGAAATTCGGAGAAGACGGTGCGATGGAAGAGGTGTTCGAGCGGATCAAGAAGAAGGACTGAAGGTGGCCTGTCGCGCGCGTCCGGAAACCAAAAGGGGTCGAGAGTCGTCATTGACTCTCGACCCCTTTTTGGTTTGATGGAGGCGGCGGGAATCGAACCCGCGTCCCGTGGCACATCCGTGACCGCATCTACGTGCGTAGCCGACTTATGCCCGAGTTCTGCACTCGTGTTCGCCTCCCCTTGCCCCGGTCGGCAGGGTCTTGGGTCGGCTATCGGACAGGTTGTTTAGCGATCGCCGCCTCCGAACCGGCCCGCCTTGCGACGAGCCTCAAGCGACCGCGAGCCTGACTTGGCTACCGCACCGAGACCTTTCAGGCGAAGGACCCGGATTGGGGCTACGGGTTAATTACGCAGCCAGAGAGAACTGCGGTTCAGCAGTTATCGTTTTGGTCAGCTTTTTACGTGGCCAACTGACCAACCACGGCACGCCACGGACACTTCAGGTAACCCGGTCGAAACCAGATCGCCCCCGTCTCGTGGAACCCCGGTATTATAGCCGAGGCCACGTTATTGGAGTGCGCGACCGCCACTACAGGTTCGGCACATCCGCGGAGAATACTCATGTTTACACTGTTCCTCGCCGCCATGATCGCGGCCGAACCGACCGAAGTCCCGCTTTGGGGCGAGAAGATCCCTGGCCCGACGAGCAAGGACCCGAAGAACGTGCCGACGCTCACGATCCGGCTCGCGGACAAGCCGAGCGGGACCGCGGTCGTCGTCTGCCCCGGCGGCGGCTACAGCGGTCGCGCGACCGATCACGAAGGCAAGCAGATCGCCGACTGGCTGAACGCCCGCGGCGTCCACGCGTTCATCCTCAAGTACCGGACCGCCAACGAATCGCAAATCGTCGGTCCGCTGCATCCCGGCCCCATGCTCGACGTCCAGCGGGCGATCCAGACGGTGCGGGCGAAGGCGAAGGACCACGGGGTCGATCCGAAGAAGGTTGGCGTCTGGGGCTTCTCCGCGGGCGGGCACCTGGCATCCACCGCGGCCACGCACTGGTACCCGGGTAATCCGGAGGCGACCGACGCGCTCGAAAAGGAGAGTTGCCGCCCCGACTTCGCGATCCTTGCGTACCCGGTCATCAGCATGAAGGACGGCGTGGTCCACAAGGGCTCACGAAAGAATCTGATCGGCGACGACGCGGACCCGAAGCTCATCGAGTACTACTCGAACGAGCTGCAGGTGACGAAAGACACGCCGCCGACTTTCCTCTTCCACACCGACGCGGACACCGGCGTACTGCCTGAGAATAGCGTCCTTTTCTACATGGCTCTCAAGAAACACAAGGTCCCGGCGGAGCTGCACATTTTCGAGAAGGGGCCGCACGGCGTCGGATTGGGTACGGACCCGAAGTGGGCGAAGGGCGCGCCGGCCGTCAGCGCGTGGCCGGAGCGGCTGGAGGCGTGGATGAAGGGACGCGGTCTCATTGGAACCGTCATTGGCCGGACCATTGAGCCGTCGCGGCGTGTCGGCGTCGGTCATAGCCTGCTGGCCAACACGGAAAAGGCCAAGCCCGCGGACGGGTTCGTCGCCACGCAAGCCGACCTTGCAAAGCTCTACAAGGCTTGGGGCTTCAATCTGCCGGACCCGGAGGTGGACTTCGGCAAGAACGTCGTCGTCGTGGTGACCTCGACCAACAAATCGATCTATGATGTCGCTCTGCAACTCGACCCGGAAACCGGGGCCGCGACCGTGAAGCCGAACCTTGTTGGTGACCACAAGGGCGGGGGATTTGTGTTTTGGATCGGCACCTTTCCGCGAGCCGGGCTCAAGTCGATTAACGGAAAGGCGATTGACGGCAGGTGAGCCAAATTGCAAGTGAGTTCATGAAACGGTACGCGATCGTCGTCGAAGACGCCGGCTCCAATTTCGCGGCTTATGTTCCGGACCTGCCGGGTGTGTCGCGACGGGCGACACCGTGGAGGAAGTGGAAGCCTCGATTCGCGCGGCAATTCAGTTGCACCTGGAAGGACTGGTCGAAGACAGGATTCCCGTCCCCGAGCCGTCGAGCCGAGTCGAATAGCGGAGTTCGTCTTTTCGACAGGAGCGGCTCCGGCTGTTACCACCAAGGCTCATTCCTCGCCGGGCGTGAACGACTTCAATTCCATCACCTGCTTGGTAGCTCCCAGGTGGTGGTACACTTTTTTGACCAGCCCCACTTTCGGGGCGTACCACTCTTCAAACTTGGCATTCTTCCCGTTCACCTCGGTCTCGTGCTCTACCAGGATCGCCTTGAACTTCCCCGCGGGTACCTCGACCTCCTCGTCTCCGATGACCTTGAACTTGTACTTCCGCGACTGAAATCCTTCCACCGGCGCGGCCTCCCAGTCCCAGGTGTCCCCGGCCTTCGCGGCGAGCCGGAGCAACGGCCTCGGGGGGTCGACCGACTGGTTCCCATACTGGACCAGGGTCAGGCTATTGGCAGAAACGTCCATCAGGTCCAGCACTGCCGGCTTCCCGATCGACCCCCTCTCGATGTTCACGCGAACGCCGTCCCGGGTCCTCTCCACCTTTGTCACCCGAAAGGTACCATTCTCCATCTTCAGGTCCCCGATTGTCGTCCGGTACACCGCGGTAGCCCCGACCGCCGTCGGGAAATACAGGGGTGAGCTGTCCGCCCCCTTGGGCAGCGGGGCGGCGAGCGCGGCCGAAGCTGATAGGAAGAGCCCGCAGCCTGCGGAAATGGAACGTGTCATGTTTGTTCACTCGCCACCGATCACGCGATCACTTCCTTCACCACCTTGCCGTGCACATCCGTCAGCCGGAAGTCGCGGCCGGCGTAGCGGTAGGTCAACCGCTCGTGGTCGAGCCCGAGCAGATGCAGCATGGTCGCGTGCAGGTCGTGGATGTGGACCTTGTCCTTGGCCGCGAACCAGCCGTAGTCATCCGTGTCGCCGTAGCGGAAGCCGGGCTTCACGCCGCCGCCCGCCAGCCAAACCGTGAACCCCTCCGGGTTGTGGTCGCGGCCGTCGGCGCTCCCTTCCACCGTCGGCGTTCGGCCGAACTCGCCGCCCCAGAGCACCAGCGTGTCCTGAAGTAGTCCGCGGGCCTTGAGGTCAGTGAGCAGGCCGGCGATCGGCCGGTCCACTTCGCGGGCGTTCTTCGTGTGTCCCTTGGTCAGGTCGGAGTGCTGGTCCCACTGGACGAACGGGTCGGAGTGCGTCACCTGCACGAAGCGCACTCCGCGCTCCGCGAAGCGGCGGGCGAGCAGGCACTGCCGGCCGAAATTTGCGGTCACCGTGTCGTCCATGCCGTACAGGGCCTTCGTCTTCTCCGACTCCTTCGACAGGTCCTCGACTTCCGGGACGCTCGCCTGCATGCGAAAAGCTAGCTCGAAGGAGTCGATCCGCCCCTCCAGGCCCGCGTCCGGGCCGGTGCGGGCGAGGTGGTCGCGGTTCATCTCGGCGATGAGATCAAGCTGCCGGCGCTGGATGTCGGCCGGTTCTTTCGGGTTGATGTAGCGCACCTTCGCCTGATCGACCGGGATGCTAGCGTTGCCGATCGGCACCCCCTGGCACGCGGCCGGCAGGAACGCCGACCCCCAGTTGTTGACGCCGCCGTGGGCCAGCGTCGGGCAGATGGTGACGAACGCGGGGAGGTTCTGGTTTTCGGTGCCAAGGCCATACGCGACCCAGGCCCCCATGCTCGGGCGGACGAAGTTGTCGCTGCCGGTGTGCAGCTTGAGCACGGCGCCGCCGTGGGCCGGATTGGTCCCGTGCAGCGAGTGGATAAAGCAGATGTCATCGACGTGCTTCGAGACGTGTGGGAACAGATCGCTCACCGGCTGGCCGCAGTCGCCGTACTTTTTGAACTTCCACGGCGACTTGAGCAGCGTGCCGGTCTTGGCGAAGGTGACCCGCGGCCGCGTGCCGGGAAACGGCTTGCCGTGATCGCGGTCGAGGAGCGGCTTCGGGTCAAAAGTGTCGATCGCGCTCGGCCCGCCCTTCATGAACAGGAAGATGACGCGCTTGGCCGTGGGCTCGAAGTGCGGCTTAGGCGAGCCGGCCGCGACTTCGCTTAGAAGCGAGTTGAGCGCGAGCGCCCCGAACCCGAGGGCCGAGTGCTTGAGCAGGTGTCGGCGCGTAAAGCGGACATCAAACACGATCAACTCTCCAGCCCGGCGAGCGTCGCGGCGTAAGCCGCACGATGATGTCAGCATCGTGCGGCTTACGCCGCGACGCTCGCCCAATCACTCCACGTACACAAACTCGTTTGCCGCCAGGACGGCTTGGCAGACGAGTGTCCAAGCTCGTGCGCGCCGTTTCGCTGTGTCCGGCTCGCGATCACTCAGGTCCTGATCGAATGCCGACACCGCGGAAAGTGCCCGTTCCACCTCGCGCTCCGTCGCCTCACGGCCGTACGCGGCGCGATACAGCCGGTCCACGCGGCCGGCGTTGTCGTCGTCTTTCATCAGTTGGGCCGCGAGGCGTTTCGCACAGTCCGCGACTAGGTCGCTGTTCATGGAGAAGAGCGCCTGCGTCGCGACCGTCGTCGTCGAGCGATCCCCCTTGGTCACGGTCGCATCCGTCGAGTCGAAAAGCTGGAAGACGTCGTACAGGTGGTTGCGGACAATCGGCAGGTAGAGCGACCGCCGGTGGCTGTCATACTTGGTGCCGTCCTTGGACGTGTGGTCGAAAAGGAACTCGCGGTTCTTCACGTGCGTGATTGCAGGCCCACCCGCGGTGCGATCGATCAACCCACTCACAGCCAGCAGCGAGTCGCGGATCTCTTCGGCTTCCAGCCGACGGCGGGGGAAGCGACTGAGTAATCGGTTCTCAGGGTCAATCGAGTGACGAGTAACGAGTGAAGAGTGAAGAGGAGGGCCTTCACTCTTCACTCGTAACTCTTCACTCGTCAACGATGCCTGTTGGTACGTCGCCGACATCACGATCAGCCGGTGCATCTCCTTGATCGACCAGCCGTCTGTGGCGAACCGGTGGGCCAGCCAATCGAGCAGCGCCGGGTGGGTGGGCTTCTCGCCGAGGCGGCCGAAGTTGTCTACCGATTTGACGATCCCCTGACCGAAATGCCAGCGCCAAATGCGGTTGACCATGACGCGGGCCGTGAGTGGATGATCCGGTCTCGTCAGCCACGCGGCCAGCTCTCGCCGGCCGCTCTCGCCGGCCGGGAGGGGGATTTGAGCTTCGCCGGCCAGTACCACCGGGAACCGCCGCGGGGCAAGTTTGCCGGGCGACAATGGATTGCCCCGACGCAAGAGTGCCATGTCCGTAGTTTTCGCTTCGCTGACGCCCATCGCGCTCGAGACGTCGGGCGCGTTCTTTTGCAGAGCCGCCAGTTCGTCGCGCAGCTTCTTGAGCTCGGCCTTGGTCGCGTCCGGGTAACGCGGCTCGAGCTTGTCCGGCAGTTTCTCGTCCTTCTTGGCAGTTGCCCGCACTTGCTGATCCGCGTTGGCGGTGAATGCCTTGATCGCCTCGTTGATTTTTGCCACGGCCTTGTCGTGCTCCGCCTTCTTCGCCAGGTCCGCAGGCCGCGCGATCGGGTTCTCGTACCACCGGGCGATCTTGGTGAAGTTCTCCATCGTCTTGGTCGAGACGAAGACCCCGGCCATCGCGTAGTAATCGGCCTGAGTGAACGGATCGAACTTGTGGTCGTGGCAGCGGGCGCAGCCGAGCGTGATCCCCATCACCGCCTGGCCGAGCGTGTCGAGCTGCTCGTCGACGATGTCGAATTCCATCTTCTTCTCGTCCACCTCGGCCAGCACCTTGGGGCCAAGGGCGAGGAAGCCGGTGGCAATCAGCGGGTCGAAGGAGTCGGAAAAGGATGAAGGGTGAAGGATGAAGGATGAAAACGGTAGGGCCCGGAGTTCGTCCTTCCAAAGGAGGTCGCCCGCGATCTGCTCGGTGAGGAATCGGTCGTACGGCTTGTCGGAGTTGAAGCTCCGAACCACGTAGTCGCGGTAGCGCCAGGCGTTGCCGTAGGCGATGTTTTCATCGAGGCCGTTGGAGTCCGCGTAGCGGGCGACGTCGAGCCAGTGCCGGCCCCACTTTTCGCCGTAAGCGGAGGATGCGAGCAGTCGATCGACGACTTTGGCAAATGCTTGCGGCGAGCTGTCAGTAACGAACGCTTCGATCTCCGCGGGCGTCGGCGGCAGACCGGTGAGGTCGAAGGTGACTCGACGGATGAGCGAGCGCTTGTCCGCGGGGGCCGACGGGCGAAGGCCCTTCGCCTCCAACTCGGCCAAGATGAAGCGGTCGATCGGCGTCTTGACCCAGCCCGCGTCCTTGATGTCCGGGAGCGGCGGACTCGCGGGCGGGACGAATGCCCAGTGCGGAGCGTCATCCGCGGCGGCCGGAGAGCCGAGCGCGAGGACGATCAGCGAAATCAGCGGGCGGGGCCGGCGCATGCAATGGCTCGGCGGGTGAGTGGGCGAGCATCCAGGCGGGATAGGAGATTATCGCGTATTTGTCTCGTAGCCACAAGCTGCCAGCTTGTGGCCGCAAGCTGGCAGCTTGCGGCTACGAAAGTTCCCACCCCTTCCGGTAGTCGCGGTGGATGAACTTGTCCGCCTCCGGCTTCGACGCTTTCAGCTTCACCGCGTCCCATTCGATCTTTTTGCCGACCCGATACGCGACGTTGCCGAGGTGATTCGCCTCCGTCAGCCAGCCGGAATACTCGAAGTTCGCGGACGCTTGCTTGCCCGTCTTGCACGCTTCGATCCATTCCTCGTGGTGACTGGTCGGTCGCGGAAGCGTCTTGTCCGGTAGCTTCACGTCGGCGAACCGCTCCTCGGGCAGCAGGACGTACTTGAAGTAGTCGGCGAGCAGCATCCCCTTTTCGCCAATGAATAGGACGCCGTCCCCCTGCTTCGGGATGCCGCCATCGGTCCAGATCTTCGGCTTCAACTCCCCCTGGTACCACGTGAGTTTGACTGCGGGCATGTCGCCGCGGGCCCCGTATTCGTACGTCGCGCTCATGCTCGCGGGGGCGATCTCCGGGTGCGGCTTGATCTCGCTGTGTGCCTCCACGGTCAGTGGGGCCTGGAGCTTGAGCGCCCAGAACGGAAGATCATTACGGTGGCTGCCAAGGTCGCTCATGGTACCGTTGCCGAAATCCCACCAGCGGTACCATTTCGGCCCGGGGAAGTAGACGTTGTGAAACGGCCGCTCCGGCGCCGGGCCAAGCCAGAGGTCCCAGTCGAGCGTCTTCGGCGGCTCCATCTCCTCTTTCGGCCGGTCGGTGACGTAGACGATGTCTTTGTTGCGGTCAGAGGCCTCCTTGCTTTGCAGCCCCCAGGCCCGCGACACCCAGACGTGCGCTTCCTTTACCGGCCCGATCACTCCGGCCTGGATGATCTCGACGACGCGGCGGTAGTTGTCGGTCGCGTGGATCTGGATGCCCATCTGGGTCGTGACCTTGACCTTAGCGGCCTCTTCGCGGACCTTGCGGGCCTCCCAGATGTTGTGCGTGAGCGGCTTCTCGCAGTAGACGTGCTTGCCGAGCTTGAGCGCTGCGAGCGTGGCGTGTGCATGAGTGTGCTCGCAGGTGCTGACGATGACCGCGTCAAACGATTTGGCATTGTCAAACAGCTTGCGGAAGTCGGTGAAGGTCTGGGCGCCCTTGTGTACTCGCGCGGCCGAAGCGAGGTTCTGGCCGTTGACGTCGCACAGCGCGGTGATGTACTCGGTCTTGGCGACTTCCTTCATGTTGCCGCCGCCGCGGCCGCCGCAGCCGACGACGGCGACGTCCATCTTGCTGTTGAGATCGCGTCCGCGAACGAAGGCGGGGGCCGTGGCGACAAACCCGGCGGCCGCGGCCGTCTGGAGAAAAATTCGGCGAGTGATGGGGGTGGTCATGGAGAGGCTCCGGTGGGATGGGGTCACGATAGCCGGGGCGGGGAGGGATGGAGCAAAGAATTCGGGTCCTTGCAAGGATCAACGCGACAGACGATACTCAGGAATGTACTTTGTGGACGAGGATGGGCGCGATCAAGAAGATGACAGCACGTATCTCTAAATCACTCCACACCAAGACTCGCACACCGAGGGGTCTTTGGTGTGCTTTGTGGTCTGTCATTGCGTTTTGGACCGGCGGGTCTCTCCCCATCTGGAGCAACTGGGCCGAGAATGGAAACTCTGGGTCGCTCTGGGCGTCGGTCGCAAACTTGCCAAGAATGGACCTCACGAGACTCTGGGATCTCTATTCCGGCGACGTCGGTCGTCTCGTCGTTCTACTTGTCATTGCTGGCGGCCCTTTTCTGTATTTGCGCCTGACCCACCAACCAAAGCCAGCGGACGCGGCCGACGACTACGCCGACGGGCCCAGCGGAGCCGTCGCGGATGGGCGCGCTGAATCCCGGCCTGCGCCGGATGTCAAATGGTGAAGGCTCATTCCCCGCCGCGTCCGAGGCGGCCGTATGCCAGATATCCTTGCTTGAACAAGCGAAGCCGCTCCAGCCACTCGTCCTGTGTCAGACCGCATTCGTCGCCTTGCTCGATCCGCTGGCCGGACGCCAACTCGCCCAGCAGACGATAATCATCGATCGACACTTCGGGCGCAGCCAAAAGGTTTGCCAGGTCAATTCGGGCCACGAAGCCTAAGCTCGATGCCACCACGCGGGATTCCGTACCGAAGATTGAAACGACGTTGATGGGGAGTGGAATCTTCGGGGCAACCAGTCGACCCGTTGACAGTTCCCAGACGTGGAGCTTGCTCGCGAGTTCTCGGCCGGCGGTGAGAGCAAATCGTTGATCGGGAGTCATGGCGAGGGCGAAAACCTCGCCATCGTGCTTCAAGGGCGGACACACGAGGGTGCCCGACTGCCAATCCCACAGCCGGGCCTGACCGTCCTTGCAGCCGGTCAGGAGGTGTCGGCAGTCCGCACTGAAACAAAGGCAAAAGAGGCCGAAGTGGTCGCCAGGATGCGGGAGTGGTCCGGTGAGAGCGCGCCCGGTAGTCAGGTCCCAGACCTGAGCAGCATTCTTGCCGTTGACGGCGGTGGCGAGCAGCCGACTGTCGGGCGAAAGCGCGAACGTGCGCAACGGGCCGCCCTGCAGCACCGGTCGAATGGCTGGGTAACGAACCCCGCCAGTCTCGGCGTCGAGAACGTGAATGGCGTGTCCATCCCCGGTGAGGCAGACCAGCGTTTTCCCGTCCGGAGAGTACTCGATGCGCGAGGTCCGCATCGTGGCAGGTTGCCGGTCGTGGCTCAGGTCGTGAACCCGTTGTCCGCTCCGACGGTCGAAGACCAGCAGTTCGCCGCCGGCGCACAGTATGGCCACATGAGTTGAGGACGGGCGGGCCGCGACGCTGCGAGGCGATGCCGGCAATTTGATTGGCTCTGAGACAGTTTTGCCGGTGGCAACGTCGTTCAGCGACAGCCAGCCGAATCGGTTCTCCTCGGACACGACCGCCACGGTGCGGTTATCGGCACAGACACAAGAGTCCACGAAGCGGCCACGCACTGCGATCGCGGGGCCGGCGGCAGTTCCCGCGGCAGTCTGCAGAACAAATTGTCCGTCGCCGATGGATGAAAACGCATTCGCTTGCTCGTGCCAGATGCCCGGAGCGAACAATTGCCCATCGAAACTTGGGCGGGTGGTTCCTCGCCAACTAACCGGCTGAATGTCGGCCATGACCCCATCGGAACGTCTCCAGATCCGAACGATGCCGTCGGCCAGTGTCGCCACGTGCACGTTGTCATTGGCCATGGCGCACCGCGTGACGATGCCCATGTGCGGGAGCGGCGAGCCGATCGGTTTGCCGTCGGCAACGGACCAAAGGCGGGCGGTCTGGTCCCAGCTCACCGACAGTATGGCCTTGCCATCGGGGCTCGCGACGAGGTCCTCGACGTATCCCGTGTGCTCGCTGAAATAGACCGACTTCGCGTTGCGATCCGTGGTCTTCCACACCTCAGGGCCCCAATGGCCCGCGGTGGCGAACCAGTCGCCGCGTGGGCTGGCGATGACTCGCGGCGTGTGGCTGGGCCGCGCCGGAATGACTCCCGGCCCGGCCAATTTCCCGGTCTCCGCGTCCCAACAGGTGAGTTCGGTCGGCTTGTTCGCGCCGAAAACACTCACCGTGATGAGCTGCGTATCGTTCGCGACCAGGACGGGGGGCCATTGATAGCGAGGCGCGTGCGCGAGTGGCTCAAACAGCGGCAACCGCGGCAGGGCCGTGCCCTTTGCGCTTGGTCCTGTCGCCCTGCCGGGATCGGCGACGGCAAACACCCGGGCTTTTTTGTCGATACTGGCCGTGATCAATCGGTTGCCGGCGCGATTAAACGTCAGGGAATGGACTGGCTGTGGGTGGTCGAAGCCGCCCGGGAGAACGTTGCCGGAAGACAAGTCCAGGAGCTGGACGACAGTTTCGCCAATTTGCGCCGGAATGCTCGGTTGGGCGATATCCCACGTCAGTACCGACTTCGAGTTTCGCCAGTCGCGGACCTCCGTGTCGGCGAACGCCAACCACGTCCCGTCGGCGCTGAACGCCAGAGCGGTAATAGCGCCCGGATGATTCACCTCGTGAAGAACCTTCCCGTCGGGAACGTCCCAGATTTGCACGACACCGGAGTTGAATCCGATCGCCAGCCGTGACCCATCGGGACTCCAGCACGTGGCGCCGACTTGTGCGACGTCGTTGCACCACGAGACGAATCTGTCTTGCCGCCAATCGCGCACGAAGAGACGATCGTTCACAAGCAACAGCAGCAGGTCGCCGCCGGGGCGGAATTCCAGGACACGAACGGAATGGCCAATCCCGTCGCCCATGGCGAATGCCCGCAGCGGGACCGTCAGGTTGCGCGCCCAATTTCTGGCCCGGAGAAGGTTGTCGGCCTGTCGCGTCGGATCGTTGGCAGCTTGTTCGGCCGCCCGCGCGAACCACAGCACAGCCCGCGCCGGGTCATCGCGCTCGGCCGCCAGCAAACCGCGGGAAGCCTCCATATCGACGAGGGTGGTCTCGGCCTGTTTCCGGGCGTCCTCCGCTTTCTTTTTTGCCGCCTCGTTTTCCTCGGCGAGCCGTTGGTTCCGCTCTACAAGGGCGACCTTCGTTTGCAGCAGGCTTCGCTGTGCTTTCTCCTGATCGCGGAAATATGCCGCCGCAATGACGGATCCCGCAGTGATTGCCACCAGCAGGAAAAACACGGTCGCCGCGAGTGATGCCACGGACCTGTGTTGTCGGGCCCAGCGCCAAATGGTTTCCGCGGTCGATTGCCGCCGCGCTCGAATCGGTTCGTCATCCAGGAACCGCTGGAGATCGGCGGTCAGATCGGCGGCGGTCGGGTAGCGCCGAGCAGGGTCACGGTCGGTGGCCTTCTCGATGATCGTTACCAGGTCCCGTGGGGCGTCCGTGCGCAGCTTCCGCAGCCGTGGTGGGTCACCGGTGGTTACCTGCTTGATCATCTTGTGCCGGTCTCGCTCCTCATACGCCGGGCGGAGCGCAACCAGCTCGAACAAGGTCAGGCCGAGGGAATAGATGTCGCTTCGGGCGTCCGATTTCCCTTCGAATGCCTCCGGCGGCATGTATCGCAGGGTGCCGAGCAGGTCGCCGGTGCGCGTCAGGTTGTCCGAGTCGTCGGCCTTGGCCAACCCGAAGTCGGTGACCCAGACGATCCCGTCCAGATCCAGAAGCAGGTTGCCCGGTTTGATGTCGCGGTGGAAGACGCCCTGTTTGTGGGCGTACGCGAGTGCTCCGGCAACCTGCACGCCGATGCGGGCCACGCTTTCCCAGTAGGTGGATTTCTTTCCCGACGAATCTCCCACCGCGGTCGCCGACTGCCCGGGCAGGTGAACTCCCGACGCGCTGAGCGTCATCGTTGAAGTCTGGTCGGTGCGCGAGAATGAGGCCGGGCCAGGCGTGGCCTCACCGGCCACCGTCAGCGTGGCGGAAACCTGGGCCGATTTGTTCTGGCTCAAAGTTGCCGCCCCGTCTTCGCCCATGAGGGAACGGGCAAGCACGACACTCATGGCTGCCGCGTCACCACCTGGCGGTCGGCTTGGCCTCGGGGCGCCAACGCCAACTTGAAGCAGAGCGAGTTCATCGATGACGGCATCCAGGCCAAGGCCCGGGATGAATTGCATCACGTAATACGGCGTGCCATCGTGCTCACCAAACCCATGGACCGGCACGATGTTCGTGTGATGCAGCTTGGCGGCCGACTTTGCCTCCCGCTCAAACCGCCGCCGCTTGGCGGGATCGCGAAACACGCTTGCGGGCAGGATCTTGATGGCGACCCGCCGGCCGAGGGAGACCTGCTCGGCCTCGTAGACGACCCCCATTCCGCCCCGCCCAACCTCGCGCAGCAAGCGAAAGTCGCCCAATTCGGTGATCGGCAGCGCGTTGTCAACTGTCGAGCCTAACTCGATGCCGGCGTCTACCTTGACCTGCTCCAGTTCCGCCATCGCCGGGAAGAGCGACCGGATGTCAGCGGCGAGGCTCGGGTGCCGTTCGCAATACTCGTCCAGGCATGGCCGCTCTCCGCTCCGCTGACGCGCAGCGAATTCGTCGGCGAGCTGATTCAACAGGACGTCGCGGTCGTCGCTCGATTGGGCCATTCGAGTCACCTTGGATACATGCTGGATTCAGCTCGGTGTCTCAGGACAGACGCAGAGCCGAGTACAGCAACCATCCCCAACGGCACCGCAGCAAATGGAACAATGCTGCGGGCCCGTTCTTTTCGCGCAGGCTCGCCTCGGCTTCCCGTTCATGCCACGCGAGCGCGTCGGCCGCAGAGCCGGAAAAGTCGGCGGGATAGCGAGTTCGGAGTTCCTTCAGGGCTCGGCGCTGGGCGGCCGGGTCGACCTCGACCAGGCCGTCCTTCACGTCAACGCGCTTGGCCGAAAGGAGTTGGGCGAGCAAGACCAGGTCTTCCAGCGGTCGAGGATCCGGGTCTGGCAAATTCCAGATCCAGGCCGTCCCGTCGTTACAGGCGGTGGCAAGCCGGCGCCCGTCGGGACTGAAGGCGAGATGATGTACCCAGCCGTGATGTCTCAGGGGCGGGCCAAGTTGCTCTCCTGTGGCCGCGTCCGCCAACCGAGCGGTGTAGTCCCCGCCGCCCCCCGTGGCTAACCGGCAGCCGTCCGGGCTGAAAGCGACACGGATTTGGCCCATCCCATGTTTCAAGAGCGGCGTCACCGGGACGCCGGTCGCCGCGTCCCAGACGCGCGCTGTGCCCTGTCGGCTGCCGGTGACGACCCAGCGGCCATCAGGGCTGAACGACGCGGCCGCGACCCCGGCGCCGTGCCTGAGGGGCTCGGTGAGTGGAGCGCCCGTTTCCGCATCCCACACTCGGGCCGAGTAGTCGGTGCTTGCCGTGACGACTCGACGGCCGTCTGGGCTAAACGACGCTGTTTCCACCTTGTCCTGGTGCTCCAAGGGCGGCGTCCGCGGCGTCCCCGTGGCCGCGTCCCACACCTGCGCGGTGCCGTCGGCGCTGGCTGTGACCACGCTGCGCCCATCGGAACTGAACTCGGCGGTGTAGATCTGCTCGCGGTGCTGCATCCGCGGCCCCACGGGCGCGCCGGTGTGCGCGTCCCAGACCTGGGCCGTACTGTCTGCCGCTGTGAGTATCCGGTCCCCCTCGGTGTTGAACGTAGCCTGGACGACGCGATGATGGTGCCTCAGCGGAGGGAGCAGGGCCCGGCCTGTGGCGGAATCCCACACGCGGGTTGTGTGATCGTCGCTCGCTGTCAGGACACGGAGGCCGTCCGCGCTGAAACAAGCGTCTCGAACTGGCCCGTCGTGTTGCAACGGTCCGGCGATAGGCTGCCCGCTGACCGCGGACCACACCTGCGCCGTGCCGTCTTCGCTGGCAGTCACCAGCGAGCTACCATTGGGACTGAAGTCAGCGCACGTCGCACTCTGGCCGTGTCGCACGGACAGGCGAGCCGGGTCTCGGCCACCGATTTCCCACATCCGCGCCGTCCAGTCCGCGCTGGCGGTGACGATGTGCCGGCCATCCGGGCTGAAGCAGGCAGTCGAAACGAGGGAGTTGTGCCACAGCGGCGGCGTGACCGGCTCGCCCGTCGCCGCCTCCCAGACACGGGCCGTGTGGTCGTAACTGGCGGTGACGATGTAGCGGCTATCGGGGGTGAAAAAGGCGCAGCGAACCGAGTTGCGGTGCTTCAGGGGAGGGGTGATGGCTCGGCCGGTCGCCGCATCCCAAACGCGCGCCGTCGTGTCGTAGCTGCCCGTCGACACATATCGCCCATCGGGGCTGAAGTCGGCGCGGAGGACTCTGTCACCATGTTCAAGAGCAGGACCGACCGATTGACTCGTTGCCGCGTCCCACAGTTGCGCCGTGTGGTCATCGCTGGCGGTAACCACCTGGCGCCCGTCCGGGCTGAACGCGGCACTCCTCACCGCTGCCCCGTGCCGCAGCGACGGGGCGACAGGCTGGCCCGTGGCTGTGTCCCAGACCTGGGCCGTGCCGTCGTCACTAGTGGTGACCACGCGACGCCCGTCCGGGCTGAACGCCGCCGAATAAAGCCAGCTCGCGTGCCGGAGCGGCGCCGTGTGTTGCTGGCCCGTTGCCGCGTCCCACAGCCGCGCCGTCTTGTCCGTGCACGCGGTGACCACCAGGCGGCCGTCCGGGTTGAACGAAGCGTCTTGCACCTGACCATCGTGCACCAGGGGTGGAATAAGGGGCTCTCCGGTGCGCGCGTCCCATATCCGCGCCGTCTTGTCGTGGCTGGCGGTCACGATCTGGCGACCGTCCGGGCTGAACGCGGCTTTCCAGACAATGTGGCCGTGTCGCAGTGGCGGGGTAATTGCTTCGCCCGTTCGTGCATCCCACACCCGCGCCGTGTGGTCCCGGCTCGAAGTCGCGACGAGGCTACCGTCCGGGCTAAAGCCGACATGCTCGACCTCATGCTCGTGCTGCCAGAGATGAAGCAGTCGCGGAGTCTGCGCCAGTACGGCGGCGATCCGGGTCCGGTGTCGCTCCTCGCGTGCGTCGTCGCCCTGGTCGAGAGCAAGGGCCTCGGTCAGCCAAGGAAGGGCGCCGAACAGGTCGCCGTCGTCGAGGAGCCGCGTGCCGTTGGCAACCTGCAGCTGGACCAGCCGATGCCGGCTCTCCAGGGCCTTGGCTTCAGCCAGCTTCCGTTGCGCGCCCTCGCCTTCTTTGGCAGCGAGCGCCGCGAGGGCGTTCGATGTCGCTTCGTCTCGGGCGCGGGCAATCCGAACGGCGGAAATCATCGAGACGGCCGCTACGGTAAGCAACAGGACCGCCAGCGATGCCAGCAGACCCGCCACGACCGGGTTGTGGCGGCGCCAGCGCACGAAGCGCTCCGTGGGCGACACCCGGCGGGCCTGAATTGGTTCGTCGTCGACGAAGTGCTGCAGGTCGGCTGCCAGTTCGTTGGCCGTAGGATAGCGGTGCGCCGGGTCGCGCTCGATCGCCTTGTGGACGATTGTCACCAGATCGCGCGGCACCTGGCGATTCAATCGATCCATTCGCGCCGGTTCGTCCGATTTCACTTGCCTCGTCAGTTGCATCCTTTGGTTCTTGTTGAACGCAGGTCGCAGGCAAAGCAATTCGTAAAGCGTCAGGCCGAGGCTGTAGACGTCGCTGCGCGCGTCGGTGTTGCCGTCGAATGCTTCCGGCGGCATGTAGCGCAGAGTGCCGAGGACATCGCTGGAATGCGTCAGGTTCTGCTGATCGTCCGCCTTGGCCAGCCCGAAGTCGGTGATCCAAACCGTGCCTTGCGTGTCGAGGAGCAGATTGGACGGCTTGATGTCGCGGTGCAGAATTCCCTGGCGATGCGCGTACTCCAGAGCGTCGGCTACCTGCATACCGATCCGAGCGACGCTCTGCCAGTAGGTGAGTTTCCGCGATTTGTTGCTCGATCTGCATTCGCTTTGGCCGGTCAGGCTCACAGAGGAATTGAAAGTCGACAATTTGGGCGAGCCTGCCGCCGATTCGGGAGGGCAATACGGTACGTGGACAATGGTCATCGCTTTACTGTCGTCGTCGGCGGACGATTGAAAGGCGCCCGTAGCGAGAGAATGCGCAATGGCCGAAGCATCGCGATGGGAAGTGGGATAGGAGCCGGCCCGCAGTTTGCCGCCAGGCTCCATTCGCGCCAGTTCTTTGATGATTACGTCGAGACCTGCCCCATGAATGAACTGCATCACGTAGTAGGGCAGCCCGTCGTGCTCGCCGACGCCGAATACCGGCACGATGTTCGTGTGATGCAGCTTGGCCGCGGCCTTCGCCTCGCGCTCGAAGCGATGCTTCGTCCGATCGTCCACCAACAGTTGTTTCGGTAGCACCTTGAGTGCAACGCGCCGGCCCAGCGAGACCTGTTCGGCTTCGTAGACGATGCCCATGCCGCCCTTGCCGATTTCGCGGACGATGCGAAAGTCGCCGAGCTGTTGCAAGGCAGGCGACGGCGGCGCGGCGGCTTCCTTCCGTTGTTCCTCTTGATGTTCCTTGACCCGCTCGATGGCGATCATCGCCGGGAATAACTCGAGGATGTCATTCGCCAGTTCGGGATACCGATTCAGGTACTCGCGCAAAGGTGGTCGTTGGCCGGCCCGGTAGCGGGTGGCGTATTCGTCGGCGAGTTCGCTCAAGAGCGCGTCGCGAGCGTCGTTGGGGTCGGATATGTCGGGCGTCATCTCGTCCCCTACAGACCGGCCAGGACGTCCTTCAGCTTCTTCAAGGCGCGGACATAACGCTTGGCCGCAGCCGATGGCTCGATGTCGAGAACGCGGGCGGCTTCCGCATGGGTCAACTCCTCGAAGTGCCGCAAGGAGAGGATCTCGCGGTCGAGCGGATCGAGAGCGTTGAGTGCCTCCTGAAGCCGCAGCAATCGTTCGGCGCGCACTGCTGCACGGGTTGGGGTCGTCTCCCGGCCGAGGAGGTGGGCCGCAAGTGCGGCGCTGGACGCGGCCGGCATCGGCCCGCGATAGAGCGTCACTTCGCGTGTGGCGTCGCGGATCTGCGCCCCGAGGTGATCCCGGTGGATCTTGGACAGCCGCTCGCCGACGACCAATCGCAGCCACAGGAATAAAGGAAGTTTCGGATCGGCCAGGTAGCCCGGTAGCTTGGTGATCGCATCCGCGAATCCGTCTTGCAGCACGTCGGACGGATCGACGCGCCCGCGAACCCGGCGATCGAGTCGCGCATCAACCATGCGCCGCAAGCGATCACGATGGCGAACCAGCGCATCACCGGCGGCAGCCATGTCGCCGGCACGGGCCCGCTCGACCAGCCGCTGATCTTCGTCCGTGTCGTTCATTATGTGGATTCCAGGACAATACGTATTAACCTCCGAACTGGACTGCTAGCTGGACACGAAAAGCTGAAAAAAACGTAGTTACTTTTGGTGAATGGAAATCGGGTTGAATCGACACCCGGGAGAGTCATAATCCATTCACACGTCCGGCCAGGTTGTCACAACTCGCAAGACTCTGGCCGGGTTTTCCCTGCACCCACCCCGCGCCCTGTGGGGAGTATTGAATCGGCGAACACCGCGGCTCCCGCTCATGGAGACCGAGCATGAAACCATCAACGGACACGCACTCCCGTACTCTCTCAGGCTCGAGCCGCGAGATCATTGAGCAATTTACGCAGAGCTGGGATCAGGCCCTGCATGGTGGTCCACGGCCGGCGCTCGAGACATTTCTGGACCACCTTACCGAAGTCGAACGCGCAGGCGTTCAACCCGTGCTGGAACTCATCGACAAGGACTATCTCCAACGGGAGCGATCCGCGGGTACAGGTACGGATCAGCAGACCATCGACATGCCCGACCCCCCGTCGAGCAAAAGCAGACTAGATACCGAACCGGATCTGGACCTCACCGTCGACATCAAGCCGAGCGCCTCGTCAAGCGACGCGGCTGCCACATCCGCGAATGGTCGAAACGCACCCGGCTACGTGATCCTCGGCGAACTCGGCCGGGGCGGGATGGGCGTGGTGTACAGGGCGCGGCAAGTGGGCCTGAACCGGATCGTCGCGCTGAAGATGGTCTTGAGCGGAGCCCATGCGAGTCCCCACCAGCTGGCGCGGTTCCGCACCGAAGCGGAGGCGGTTGCGCGTCTTCGGCACCCGCACATCGTTTCGATCCACGAGGTCGGAGAGCGCGACGGTCTTCCCTACTTCTCGTTGGAATATCTGGAGGGGGGTAGTCTCACCGACCTAATCAAGAAAGAACCCCAGCCACCGGAACGAGCGGCGACAATCGCGGCACAATTGGCGCGCGGCGTTCAGTATGCTCACGAGCACGGCATCATTCATCGGGACCTCAAACCGGCCAACATCCTTTTCGATTCGGAGCGGGTTCCCAAGATCACCGACTTCGGTCTGGCCAAGAAGTTGGAGGCCGGCGCCGACAGTCACACGCAAAGCGGAACGGTCGTCGGCACTCCAAGCTACATGGCGCCCGAGCAAGCCCGCGGCGAAATCCACGACGTCGGCCCGGCCGCCGACATCTATAGTTTGGGGGCCATCCTCTACGAACTTCTCACCGGCCGGCCTCCGTTCCTGGGATCAACGCTCCTGGAAACCCTGGAACAAGTCCGTGCACAGGAACCGGTGCCGCCACGCCAGCTTGTCCCCAAGGTTCCCCGCGACCTGGAGACGATCTCCCTCAAGTGCCTGCAGAAGGATCCGTCCAAACGCTATGCCACTGCCGGTGATCTGGCCGATGACCTCGAGCGATTCCGGGCCGGCCAACCGATCCTTGCTCGGCCCGTCGGTGGAATCGAAAGGCTCGTGCGCTGGTGCAAGCGTAATCCGCGAATCGCCGGGCTTTCCGCTGCGGTCGTCGTCTTATTGGTCGCTGGCACGGTCGTTTCGTCCGCCCTGGCGGTCGGCATGGCCCGCGAGCGAAACCAAAAGGAGACCGAACGACTCCGAGCCGAAGAAGCACGCGAACTCGCCGATATTCGCCGAGGCGAGGCCGAGGCAGCGAAACTCGAAGCTCAAAAGAATGCCGACGAGGTGCTCAAGCAGTCGAAACTCGCGCTCAAGTCTTTCGGAACTCTGATTGACGAGGTCCAAAAGCAAATTGCCGATAGCCCCGGCACCCAGGCTCTGAAGCTCAAACTTCTGGAGACCGCCCTCGATGGCCTGGACAAGGTCGCCAAGAGCGACGAAGACTCGCGGCTTCTCGGACAGACCATGGCCGCCGCGTACATGCGCATCGGCCAGATCTTCCAGCAGTTGGGCCAGAGCGAGAAGGCGTTTGCTCAATATGAGAAGTGCCACGCGATCATCAAGGCACTTGCCGAAAGGGACCCCGAGGGTCCGGTGGCACAGGCAAACCTCGCGGCCACGTTCACGGTGCTGGGAGAGATGAGTCTGGAACTCCGTCGGGACATGAAAGCTTCGCTGGATTATTACCAGCAGGCGCTCGCACTGCGGCAGAAAGGCGTTAATCAACCGCCTGATGAAAAGCTCGATCCGATCAAGCTCCGCCAGGATCTGGCTGAGTCGCATACTCGCGTTGGCGTGACGTATCTGCGGCTTGGCGAGCCCGGCCGAGCTGCCGGCTATTTCCAGGATGCATTGAAGATCCGCGAGGAGCTGGCCGCCAACGACGAGAAGAATCTGCCATTCCAACTCGACGTGGCCCGATCACATTCCGCCCTGGCCGAGGTCCATTTCCGAAGCCGCGAGTGGCCGGTGGCTACGGAGCATTTCGGCAAGGCGCTGGCCATTTGTGAACGGGTGCAACAGTCCGAGCCCGGCTCGCCGAAATTCCGATTCGAACTCGCCAATACGCTGGGGAACTTCGGCATGTTTGGACTGCGGACGGGCGACTTGACCGCGGCCGAGAAGCACCTGAAGCGTGCCCGGGCGCTCATGGCCGAACTTGTGGACCTGGACAAAGAGATCGCGCTTTATCGGCGGTATCTGGCATTGGCCGACTATCGCTGCGCAATTGTGGCACGCCGTCAAAGCGATACGGCATCAGAAACCCGTTGGAACCGTGAATGCCTCGAACTGCGCGAGCGCCTCGCGGCCGACGACCCGAAGAGCGAGCGGCGCGAAATCGAGCTGCTCCTCATCCGGTCTCGTGCCGGCAGCCACGAGAAAGCGGTCGAGGATGCAACTCGGATCGAGAAGCGGCCGAACCTGGATCGCGAAGTGCTGGTCGAGCTCGCTCAGTGCTATTCGCAGATGGCGTCTCGGGTCAAGGACGACGCGCGACTGAGGACTCAGTACCTGGATCGCGCTCTCGACCTGCTGCGGCGCGCGGTCGCGAAGGGATTCAAGGACGCCGTCCTGCTCGACACCGAGCCGGACCTCGAAACTGTCCGAGAACTCCCCGAGTTCCAGGGCCTTGTGTCAATCGCGCCGACACCTGGGGGATAGTAGTTCATTGCACCTGAACCGTGGCAGTAGGTCTGCGAACCTGCCGTCACTCGGCCGGCAGGTTCGGAGACCTGTCGCCACAGGTCAGTTGCAATTGACCACTAGAACGAGAACTCTGTCGGCGACTCCCGGTCGTTCACCTTGTCGCCGACAAACCCAAAGAACACATCGAGGCCAAGTCCACCAGTCAATGTGTCTCCAATCTTGTTGTCGTCCAGGACTGTCGTCCCCTTGATCAGGTACGTTGTCCCGTTCGACCCGCCGGCCTGGCCGGTCAGGTGGGCCACCCGCTGGGCATACGTTCCTGTTCCCGTCCACTCGGACATGATGCGGTCCAGGGCCGACAAGTCGGCGTCGAAGATGGTCCGTCCGCCGATCAGGATGTCATCCCCGTTTCCGCCACGCAGGACGTCGGAGCCAAGGCCCGCAACCAAGAAGTCCTGGCCGTCGTCACCGTCGAGCGTGTCGTTGCCGTCGCCTCCGAGCACGACGTCGTTACCCGCGCCGCCGCGAAGCGAGTCGTTGCCTGCACCGCCATCGAGCACGTTGTCGGCGGCATTGCCGGTGATCGAGTCGGCAAATACAGTCCCGTATGTAATTTCGACGGTGCCAGTGATGGCCAGGGAATCACCAGCGCTGGTGACGACCTGCAGCTGCCCGGCGTCGAGCCCGAGGTTCACGCTCACTGCTAGTGGCGCGGCGGAGAAGTCCAGGGTGTCGCGGCCTGCGTCCTCCACCAGTGTGTCAGCACCGGCCGCTGGATTGACGTACTTGTCGTCACCACTGCCACCCTTCAAGACATCGTTCCCGGCTCCGCCGTTCAATGCGTCGTTGCCGAGCCCGCCGACCAGGGAGTCGTTTCCGCCACCGCCGGTCAGCACGTCGCCCACGTCGTCCGCGTTGCCGGTGTCGAATTTGTAAACGAACAACTCGTATTGACCGACGTCCACGTCCGGGGTCAGCGCGCTGGTGAACGTGTCCACCTCGACGTAATACGCACCGTCCGCGGGGAGTCTGAGGTCAACGATCGAGGCGTCGGTCGGCTCCGGGCCGTCGTCGTTGAAGGCCCCAGCTGTGAAGTAAGTCACCAGGTTGTGGGCGCTGTCGTAAACGCGCACCATCGAGTCGATCGTGTCGGTTCCCAGGCGGGACAGCGACCGGGACAGGACCTCGATGTTGAACAAGTCCCCCTTGCGCCCGGTCAGCGAGTAGAAGTCGCTCTCGCTGAATCCAGTGTTCGGGTCGATGACAATCGACCCAAGCACGTCCAGGGCCGCGACAGAGTATGCCTTCTTGACGTCCAGTCCGCCCCCCAGCGTGTTGGGAACGGCCAGTGCCGCCAGGTTGATCGACTGGGCAGTGTCGAACGACCGATGCGGGGCGGCATTTTCCGCGACCACGGTCCCGGATTCAGCGAAAGTCAATTTGACCGCCTCGCGTTCCCCGAAGTACAAGTCTCGTAGGTCATTGAACCGGTTCGATCCGACCGAGGCCGGCGAACTCATCAGGTGGTCGAATGTCTCGAACCCGGCCGACGGCCCGGTGTAGTCCGGGTTGTACGACACACCGCCCGGCGGGGCATGCGGCCCGTAACCGATCGGGCCGAACGAGTCGGTATGCAGCAATCCAACCAGGTGGCCTAACTCGTGGGCGGCAATCTTCGCCGACAGCGCCACCCAGTTCTCGGAGGTGTCGGGCGGCTGATTCGGTGCGCCGAGGATGCCGTTGACCTGGATCGAAGCGAAGCTGGGATTGTCTGCTGTCCCCAGATTCAGGTTGCGGAAGTCCAGTTCGTGGGCAAATCCTCCCGTCTCCTGATCGGGATTGTCCGGGGTCTGGTTGAAGTTCAATCGAGAGAAGGGCCCAGAAGACGGTACCGATTGACCGAACTGGAAATGGAACCACGGGTGCGCGGGATCGGGGCCGATGTAGTCGGCTTCGAGACGGGCCTGAATCCCGGCTCGCTCGGCGGGGGTGTAAACGTGTTCGCCGGCGTCGGTGTAGGTGTCGAAGTCGAGGTACACAACCTGAGTGCGGCCGTTCCAGGCAGGGGCCGCGCCGGGCGCCGGGTCGAGCAGGTCGGCGCCGGCGAGCATATTGTCGCGCGCGTTCCCGGTCACCGTGTCGGACCCAGCCGTGCCAATGACATCTTCGATCGCTGAACCATCCGTCAGGTTGAGGACGAGATGGCCGGGGGTCAGCGTTTGTGGGCCGGTAACGCCGAGGTTGAAGTTGATCGGGCCGCCGGTGAAGCTCGAGAA
>Ga0066903_100000615_pt1 | contig 23204 bp, 11 predicted proteins | sample PanSoiMetaGPlot1_FD_67491 | JGI IMG/M metagenome (GOLD analysis project Ga0066903, IMG submission 67491) | Tropical forest soil microbial communities from Panama analyzed to predict greenhouse gas emissions - Panama Soil - Plot 1 (version 2) | ecosystem: Environmental > Terrestrial > Soil >... | reverse complement strand
TCTCGCACGGAAAATTCAGCAAGAAACTTCTCAAAGGCAGCGCCGACAATATCACCGTGGCCTACCAGGAACTTGGTTATCAGGAAGTTAAGGTCACACCTCAAATCGTAGACGCGAATTCTAAGATCCGTGTGGTCTTCCAAATTGCTGAAGGCCCGCAGACTGTGGTGGACACACTGACCTTACAAGGCAATGAACATTACCCCTTCAACGAACTGAGCCCCCAAACCGGATTTCGACTTCGTTCCGGCGCTCCATTCTCCGTTCGCAGGATGGCCGACGATCGCAGCCAGATCTCAGCAAGGTACCTCGACCGTGGCTACCTGAACGTTGAGGTAAAGACCGACGTTGCCAAGGTCCCGGACGACCCCCACCGCGTAAACGTAACTTACACCATCACTGAAAATCAGCAGGTACGTGTGAGCCAAGTTGTGGTTCTTGGCCATCGCCAAACCAAAGAACCTCTCATCATTAATACTGCCAGAATTCGACCCGAAGAGCCGCTCAGCCAAGGGCGCCTGCTGGAAGGCGAGAGTCGTCTTTATGATCTCGGAATCTTTGACTGGTCGAGCGTTGGGCCCCGCCGTACCATTACCAACCAGTTTGAAGAAGAAACCCTGGTGAAAGTACACGAGGCGAAGCGCAACTCGATTACTTATGGCTTCGGTATGGAAATTGCGCGCCGAGGCGGCAACATTCCCAGCGGCACCGTTGCAGTTCCCGGGCTACCTCCGGTAGCGATCGACACTTCAACCATTGTGTCGAGCGAACAGACTTTTATTGGTCCTCGTGGCTCTATCGAATTCTCGCGCTTGAATATTCGCGGGCTTGCGGAAACAGCTTCGATATCGCTACTTGGCGCCCGGCTGGATCAACGCGCGATCGCTACCTATATTGATCCGCAGTTTCGAGGTTCCAAACAGTGGCGATCTCTATTCAGTATTTCCGCCGAACACACCTCTGAGAACCCGCTTTTCACCGCGAGCGAAGGCGGTGCATCATTCCAGCTGGAACGAACGATCGATAAGAAGAAAACCACCACGGTGCAGCTACGCTACCGTTTCTACAAGACGGTCCTCTCCGATATTCTCCTCCCGGGCCTTGTGTTGCCCGAGGACGAGAATGTACGCTTATCGACCTTCTCAGGGACGTTGATTCGCGATACGCGAGACAAACCCCTTGATCCACAGCGGGGCGTATATCAGACGTTGGATTTGGGCATTACTCCAAGTGCTCTAGGCGCCAGCGCCGATTTCGCCAAGATGCTGGGGCAGTATGCCTTCTATCGGCCAGTCCATTCCATGGTCTGGGCAAACAGCATCAGGCTTGGTCTCGCCAAGCCATTTTTCGATAGCCGCGTACCCACGAGCGAGCGGTTCTTTGCTGGAGGCGGAACAACTCTGAGAGGATATCCACTAAACGAAGCGGGGCCGCAGCGCGATGTGCCAGTTTGCACAGATCCCGCTCATCCAGATTCGTGCGACCGTATCAAGGTTCCGGTAGGCGGAAATCAGTTGTTTATCCTGAATTCCGAGTTGCGGTTTCCTCTCGGAATCGTTAAGAATTTTGGCGGCGTGCTCTTTTATGACGGCGGCAACGTTTACGACAACATCAGTTTTGCAGAGTTCGTGAATCACTACACGAGTACGGTGGGAATCGGTTTTCGGTATGCTACTCCGGTTGGTCCGGTCCGCATCGATTTCGGACGCAACTTGAATCCTGTGCCCGGCATCAACCCCTTTCAGTTCTTCATTACCTTGGGGCAGGCATTCTGATTCAGGAATCTTGGCATTATGCGCTGGAAGAAAATCATCATCTGGACTTCGGCGGTACTCCTGGCGACAGCCGTGCTCGTCGTTGTCGGCGGCTACGCACTCCTTCATAGCGAGCGTTTCCACCAGTATGTGATCGCAGAGATCGTGAGCACCGCGAGCGAGGCCACGGGCGGTCGGGTCGAACTCCAGGGCTTCGATCTTTATCCCAGGACCCTTACCGTAAACCTCTACGGCTTCGTGATACACGGCACAGAGCCTTCTGGCGCTAAGCCCTTGCTGGCGGTCGAAAGACTCACGGCGAGCGTGAAGATTGTTTCGGTACTTCATCGCAAGGTGAATCTGAGTGAATTGTTGATAGAACAACCGATCGTGCACGTGTCCATCGACAAGGATGGGCGCACCAATATTCCATCACCGCAAGGACCCAAACAAAGTTCCCAGACGAACATATTTGATCTTGCTGTTGGCCATGCGCTACTACGAAATGGGGCCATCTTCTACAACGATCAGCAGAAGCAACTTGAGGCAAATGTCTACGATTTGCGGACTGAGGCGAGCTTTAGTCCCCTGCTGACGCAGTACAGTGGATCGGTTGTATACAGCCGCGGGCTACTGAAATACGGGGCCATCGCGCCGCTTTCTCACCGCCTGAATTTGCAATTCAGGGCGGTACCGTCCGAGTTCTCCGTTTCATTACTGGAGATGTCTGTAGGGTCGTCACGACTCTCGCTGCAGGGTAAGCTCGTCGACTACAACAATCCCCGCGTCGATGCTCGCTACGACTTGCTGATCCACACGCAGGACTTCAATGGCATATTGAAGCCCGCGAACTCTGCCGGAGATGTGGCGCTGCGCGGCGCCATTCAGTATCAAGATCAAAGGGGACAGCCCCTTTTACGAAATGTCGTGATCGACGGACAACTGAGTGGCGGCGAACTGAATTTGGCATCGCCGGATGGCAAGGTAGCTCTTCGCTCGATTCGAGGGCAGTATCGTCTCGCGAATGGCACCCTGAATGCCGACAACATCTCAGTCAATCTCTTGAATGGCGAATTAAAAGCCAAGCTGTCCATGCTGAACGTCGACGAGAATCCCTCCTCGAAGCTGCAAGCGACACTACAAGGGATCTCGATTGATGCAGCGAAAAATGTGTCCCGAAACCCTTCCATGCGCAATCTTCCCGTGAGCGGTACAGTCAGCGGGGGTGCCGAGGCGACATGGAGAGGAAGCATGGAGCGCCTGCTGGCGAAGTCTGACTTCGTGATCGACGGAACCATCGAGAATGGTTCGAGTCAGGCAAAGCCAGTTCCGCTTAATGGTGCGGTACATCTCGACTACGACGGCGCAAAGAAGATCATCAAGTTCCATGACAGCACTCTGCATACCCCGGCGAGCTCAGTTGTACTGGCAGGAACGCTCGCCGACCATTCAAATTTGACGATTCAAGCTCGAACAGGGGATCTTCGAGAGATATCCTCTCTAGCCTCAGCGTTGCAAACTCCTCCAGCCAATGGTCCGGCAAAACCTCCGTTAGCTATCGGCGGGTCCGCCACAGCAGACGCAACTGTGACGGGATCGATGAACCAACCTCATATCATGGCGCAACTGGCCGCACAAAACCTGGAGGTGGAAGGCACGCAGTGGAAGAGTCTCCGCCTTGCCGCAGAGGCGACGCCGTCTCAAGTCACAATCCGCGAGGGTTCGCTTGTTGCAGCTGACCAAGGCCAAATTACATTCAGCGGCAGCTCAGCATTAAACAACTGGTCGTATGCGTCCGGCAACCAGATCGCGCTGAAACTTGCCGTGCGGCAAATGCCAGTCTATGAGTTGCAACATGTGGCTCGTGTGAATTACCCAATGAGCGGCATTCTTTCAGCCGATGCGATTCTGAGCGGTACACAAATGGACCCCGTAGGTCACGGTTCGGCTGAAATCGCTCGGGCAAAAGCATACGACCAGCCCATCCAGGTGCTGTCAGCAAAGTTTCAAGCCGAAAATGGCGCTATAACATCGACGCTGGATGCCAAACTCGATGCTGGCACGGCATCGGCCAAGGTTGTCTACCGTCCTCAAACAACGGCCTACGAGCTTCAATTCGATGCGCCCAAAATCGTACTCGCGGATCTCCAAGCAGTGCGGGCGAAAAATCTCGACGTCCAAGGGATTGTGTCGGCCCACGCATCTGGACGCGGCACCACATCTGATCCACAGCTCACGGCGAATGTTCAGATCCCTGAATTGCGCTGGCAACAAACAACAGCGAACGATGTCAGCTTGCAAGCCAATGTCGCCAACCATCGCGCAGACCTCGCGCTCAACTCCGGCGTGTCTCAGGCAAAGATTACGGGAAAGGCTACCGTCGAACTGAGCGGGGATTACAATTCTGTGGCGTCGCTCGATACCACCTCGATCGCTATCACTCCATTGCTGGCGGCTTATACCACGAGTGTTCCCGCCGATCTCAATACTCATGTGGAAGTACACGCATCACTAAAAGGCCCGCTGAAAGATAAATCGAAACTTGAGGCTCAGATCGTTATTCCGGCGTTGGGGGCAACCTACCAGCAGTTACAGATCGCGAATTCCGGGCCGATTCGGCTTGACTATGCCAACTCGGTGCTAACGATCCAGCCGAGCCAACTTCAAGGCACGAATACATCCCTTCGATTTCAAGGAAATGTCAGGGTGCAAGACAATCCGGGTATCGATGTCACGGCCCAGGGCTCTGTGAACCTGCGCTTATTGCGGATGTTGAACTCGGATCTCCAAAGTTCAGGGAATATCGATCTCGACATTCGTGGCATTGGTACACCCAGTAATCCGGATGTGGCTGGTGAGATCAAGATTCAAAAAGCCTCGCTCGTCCCAGCGGATTCGCCCTTCGGCCTTGAGAATATGAATGGAGTACTCACTCTTTCCCGCGGGCGTGTATTGATAACGGAGCTGAAGGGCCAAGCTGGGGGTGGAGACCTCTCCATCGGTGGATCGATCGCGTACCAACCTCAGCCGCAATTCGATCTTACCGTCAATGCGAAATCGGTGAGAATCCTTTATCCGGAGGGCATCCGCTCGCTGCTGGATGGTGATCTCACGGTTACGGGGACATCGGCTGCCTCGGCTGTCGACGGACGCGTGTTGGTTGAAAGCGTTTCTTTTACCCCGGAGTTTGACCTGGCCAAATTCATTGCGGCGCCGGCATCGCCTGTCTCTCCCACAACGAACAGCTTTGCCGACAACATGAAATTGAACATCGCAGTGCAATCAACGGAGAACCTGGAAGCGGTCAGTTCCGAGGTAAGCCTTGAGGGATCAGCCAACCTGCGGATAGTTGGTACCGCTACCCAGCCCGTGGTCGTGGGGCGCGCGGACGTAAATTCTGGCGACATTTTCTTCATGAAGAATCGCTACCAATTGGAGCGAGGAATCATTAATTTTGTGAACCCGAATCGCACCGAGCCCTCTGTGAACATTCTGATTACGACGGTTATTAAGCAATACAACCTCAATATCGCCCTGGTCGGGCCTGTCGACAAGCTTCGCACCACCTACACGTCGGACCCACCGTTGCCCCCGGTTGACATCATCAATCTGGTTGCGCGAGGCCAAACGACTGAGGAGGCTACACCGGGCAATTTCGATGCGAATCAGGTCCTGGCAGGAGGGTTAGCAAGCCAAGTTAGCAGCCAAATCGGCAAGTTTGCGGGTATCTCCAGTTTGACGATCGATCCACTGATCCAAGGGGCCAATGGTGACCCATCTGCCAGGCTAGCCGTGCAACAGCGCATTACAAAAAACTTCATTTTTACCTTCTCCACCGACGTAACCCAACCCGAGGCACAGATCATCCAAGGTGAATACCAGATCAACAAGCGTTGGTCGGTAAGCGCAACTCGTGATCAATACGGAGGGTACGGAGTCGATGGGAGGTACCACACCACATTCTGATGAGCCTCTTGTAGACGATGCCGCTGCGAAGTCGTCCACAGGCGACAATGATTTTTGGGTATTCCGCGATGGGCGGAAGACGTTCTCAGGCACGAAGCTTCTGAAAGAACTCCGCGAATCTGTTTGCCGTCTGTGGGACAGTGACTCGAACTCTACCGATCTTCTTAACGCACTAATTCGGGCGGGAGAATTGGAGGCCGGGCTTGCCGATGCCAACAGTTCAGCAGCACGCAGAATAGCAGCACTTACGGACGAGCTGGCTGCGGCCTCATACGGAACGCCTCTAGATGGAGGGAGAGTTTTATCTCTGGTCGCGGCCTCTGTACCTCGTCAGGTCGACATCTCTCCTCCGGAAGGCTTCTCCTTTTACGCGTTGCACCCTCTCGATTTCGGGCGGTTAGCGCTTCGAGTTCATGTGAACAAGAAACCAGCGGCCATCATTGGGATACGCAGCATCGGCACAACCCTGAGCGCCGTTGTCCGTGCGGCCCTCGCCAGCACCGGCATCCCGGCTGAGAGAATTACTGTTCGGCCCACGGGCCATCCTTACCACCGCAAGCTCACTTTGAGTCGAGCTGAAACCGCATGGATCGAAAACCAAAGATCCTTGGGTGCCACGTTTCTTGTGGTGGACGAAGGGCCTGGGCGAAGCGGCTCGACATTCTTGTCTGCGGCTGAAGCCTTGCTTGAGACCGGCGTCGATCATCGACGGATAACGCTATTAGGGAGTCGTCAGCCAAATTTGAGCCAACTCTGCGCCGACGATGGCGCACGCCGTTGGAGCGCATTCCAGTTCGAATCAGTCGACCCTGATACACAATCCCGATTTCAGGAATACACATACCTAGGTGGCGGTGAGTGGCGGAATCTTTTTTTTCGAAATAAGGAACTGTGGCCTGCGTGCTGGCCACAGATGGAAAGGCTGAAATTTCTTTCCCTTGACCGTCGCCGCTTTTGGAAATTTGAAGGACTAGGACGAGTAGGTGATCAGGTACAAACCTGCAATCACATTCTGTCCCGCGCCAAATTCAGCATGATGCCTGACGATGGCGGTGGAGGATTCGGTTCTTACCCGATTATTAGCGGAGAACCGCTGCACCGAGGCCGCCTGTCGCCAGCCCTTCTTGAACGATTCACACATTACTTGGCCCTTCGCAGTGTGGAGTTTCGAGTGAAGGATGTCAGTGACGATCCCTTGTCACAGATGCTGACCTTCAATGTCCAACATGAATTCGGAGTCGAGATAGGTACGCTCGATGACTTGGAGTCATCTGCCTGCGTGTTGACGGACAGTCGAATGCAGCCACATGAGTGGATCGGCACACCAGAAGGAACAATCCTGAAGACCGACGCCTGTACACACGGGGACGATCACTTCTTTCCGGGACCGTGTGACATCGCGTGGGATCTGGCGGGATTGGCTATCGAGTGGGAGCTTGACGCCAGTGAGATCGATGCGACCCTGTCACTATTTCATCAGCTCACAGGAGACGTCGTAACACCACGCTTCCCGGTATATGCGCTGGCCTATAGTGTATTTCGCATAGGATGCTGCCGGATGGCTCTTTCCACGGTGGATGCCGACGAAGCATTCCGCCTGAGAATCGCCTCTGCGGGCTATCGTAAGCAGGCACAGCGCTGGCTTCAACGCGTGCAAGCGCGTCTGGGTCAGGTCAGGATAGCATCATGAAAAATACAGGTCCTACAAACCCCAAGTACAGGTTTTCATGGATTGGCGTTCGAGTTACTCCGAATTAGACTGCTGTTAGTTTGTACGCCGCTTTCAGCGATGGCTTTCATTTCTCGGCCGCACCGCCAAGATTCCTGCAGCAGCGTCTTGCAATGTACCAACTGAATCACTATGCCGCTGGCACGTTTGTGCCAGAGGTGTACACCGCTGGGCTATTGATTGTGTATGGGGATAACAGTAGAGTCTCTGCAATTAACACGCGCCACAAAGCAATTGTCTGAGGTTTGCCGCGAGATAACGCCGCTCCACTGGTCAGATTGGCGGATTCATCGTGGCGATGACAGTGAGCCACCAATTTTCTTTAAACGGACATTTTGACCATGAGGATTGATACGCTGAATCCCCCTACAGCGGATATGGCTACTACTACACGCATTCTCATTGCCGACGACCACGAAGTCATGAGGCTCGGCATTCGGAATCTCCTCGAATCGCGACCCGAATGGAATATCTGCGGAGAGGCCAGTAATGGCCAGGAAGCCGTCAACAAGGCCCTGCAATGCGAACCTGATGTCATCATTATGGACATCACTATGCCTACGATGAACGGCCTCGAAGCAGCCCGAATCATCACGGAATCGCGACCCGACATTCCTATCATTTTGTTCTCACTACACTTGTCGCCAGACGTGCGGGCACATTTCAACACTTCCGTGCGGGGAGCAGTCTGTAAAGGCGATGCTGCTCGAGACCTGGTCAAAGCGGTTGAAACAGTGTTGGCCGGTGAAACTTTCTTTTCGGGTAAAGAGTCCAGCGCCAGCTGAGAACCCCGACTGTTCTCTGTTGTTCCCGTTCCTCTATGCTCGACGCGTAAGGAGCGCAACCGGGAATGTTGAAAGCAATTCAGAGATTGTTAGTGAGCCCGACAGGCCTTCAATTACCTCAGAAATGAACACATTGCTGAATTTGGTGTTTTTGATGTCCTCTGGAAGAACCACTCGCGTATCTTCCCAACGGGTCGGATCGGCTAGAGCATCCGGGTCAAACGCCGCAAGGCGCGCGCTCAGACGTGGAGTGACCACGATGATGGTGTCCGGTCCCTGTTGTCTTGCGAAGGCACAGACGTAATCCGCGCGTGCGCCTTGTGTATTAAGTGGAATGTATTTGCCCTTCTCGAAGAGAGATTTGTTTTGCTGACGTAAGGCCAAGGTCCTCCAAGTCACATACATCTTGCATCGTGAAGTTCGAATGCTTCTAGCTAGGTTCTCTGCGTACGATCTGGTTTGTGTCGCACATTGCGGTTGCTGTTGATTCAGTTCATGAAGTATCTCTCGACGATGCTTGTAGTCAACCCTTCTTCGATTGTCAGGATCTACAAGGCTGAAATCGAACAGTTCATTCCCCTGGTAAATATCTGGAACGCCCGGCACCGTAAGCTTTAACAACGTTTGGCACAGACTGTTCAGGGCGCCGAATTGGGCAGCCTTCTCTAGGAATGGCAGGAAATCTGCAAGAAATTCATTCGAATCCGAATTCAGTAACACGGCCGAAACAAACTCTGAAACAGCTGCTTCGTAATCGGCATTCTGGTTTGCCCAACTCGTCAGCACTTTAGCCTCACGGACGGACTTAATCATGTAGTCGGCGATGCGCCGAGAGCAGTCATGCATCTCTGTGTCTGGGTTGGCTGGCCACGCCCCGATAAGAGTCTGATAGAAGAGGTATTCGTCGTTTCGACTTGGAGCAAGGACTCCGTCGATACAACGTTTCTTGGAGGCATTGAGGTCTCGCCATCGCCGAACCTTCCTGCGCCAGAGCAGAGGAATTTCAGAGAGCACATTGATCCGGGCGCGAACATCCTCCGAACGCTTACTGTCGTGTGTAGAGGTCGCCAGCATCGTCGAAGGCCACTTTTCGAGCCGCTCCAGGTTGGCGGCGTGGAATTCAGCGATTGAAACTCCAAAGCGCTGCGGCTCTCCTCCGACTTCATTCAAAGATACGAGCCGGTGATAACGATAAAAAGTGGTGTCTTCCAGTCCCTTGGCCATCAGGGCCCCGGTGAACTGCTGGAACTTCATCGCGAAATGGATGATTGAACGCCGGTAGGAATCGGAACGGCCTTCACCTTGCCTTGTCAGCAGCACTTCGCGGATGAAGTCGAAAACCGAGGTGTCGGCTGCCGTGCTTCTCCGCTTCGCGCAAATCACGGCCTCGTCGATGCAAGAACGATCTGAGGCTGATATCTGATGGGGGGTGATGTAAGTCCGGTAAACGGGGAAACAGGCTGCAACTTCGCTGAGAGCTTCGCGAAGGCTGTTAAGTGTGAAGTCGCACGTATGCCGGTTGGCAAGCGCGATTCGACTTAGGCTGTTGGCAAGCACATTGAGTTCACTCGTCAACGCGCCGTCCATGACGGTCTTCTTGCCCTGGTACACCAGTTTGTCAAAATCGAGGTCTTCGCCGACAAAGCTTCTGTAGATTCGGTCCATCCGGAGTCGTGAGGAAGAATCCACGAACAATCCATTCACCAAATTCGCGAACTCGTATCCGGTAGTTCCGGCGACTGGCCAATCAGCGGGGATCGTCTCTTTGCCTGTCAGGATTTTCTCAACCAGGACGTAGCCTGGTTTGGTCGCCCCATCCCATGATTCCTGTAGTTTGCGAAAATACCTGGCTGGGTCATAGAGGCCATCGGGATGGTCGATGCGCAAACCATCAATCTTTCCTTCGCTCACCAATTGCAAAACAAGGCGGTGCGTAGCCTGAAAAACTTCGTCATTCTCCTGGCGTAGTCCAGCCAGTTCGTTCACATCGAAGAATCTTCGGTAATTGATATCGTCCGCCGCCACGCGCCAATACGCCAACCGGTATGCCTGCGACTTGATCAGTTCATGAAGTGCTTCGAAACTTGCAGGATCTCCAGCTACCCCATTTATCTCGCTAGCGTTTTCCTGAAGGAATACCGCAATTTCAGGGGCTTGTTGGCAAAGCGCGGCCAGCCGGCGCTTGTGAATCTCCTTGTCTCTGAGCAGTTCGCTTCTCTGCTCCGGCGCTTTCTCAGCCCGGCCTGGGAGATGCCCGAAAGCTGAGATCAAGCTTTGCAGCTCGAGCATGTTGTCTCGCCCCAGTATTTGCTCGAGTCGTCGGATATTGCGACTCAGGATGCGCGGGTATTCTCTGGGATTAATGGGGAATCGGTGCTGAAAATAGAAGAGGCTAAACTCGCCGCGTTCCTTATCGAAAGATAACTTGAGTTCGCCCCGCTCGAGTACGTTCCCATATTGATCGCCTAGCACAGGCACGAGCACCTTGCCCCGCAGTTCGTCCTTAAGCGGTTCCCAGTCGATATCGAAGTAGTCCGAGTAGATCGATGCTTCACCATTCTCGAGAACGTCGAGCCACCAAGCGTTATCGCTCTCCATGACACCCATATGATTGGGGACGATATCCAGGATCTGTCCCATGCCGTGCTCGTGAAGGGCGGCAACAAAGCGCTCGTAGTCTTCGGGGCTGCCAATCTCCGGGTTCAAACTGTTGTGGTCAATGATGTCGTACCCATGCAAACTACCAGGACGAGCGCGAAGATAGGGAGAGGCATAGCAGTGAGATATGCCAAGCATTGCCAGGTACGGGACGATTTCCGTTGCCCGTGCAAAAGTGAAATCACGGTTCAACTGCAACCGGTACGTTGCCACTGGAATTGCTGACGCTTTCATGGATGAAGAAACCATGCCACGCTCCATGGTGGCAATTCCTGCTCGAAATCCAGGACCTTGTCCTCGTGGGTGGTATAAATCAGCTGACCGATAGGCTTGGCGAGGGGGGCCGCAACACAATCACTGAGATTTGCGAGCAAACGCAGAGTTGTCTTGTCCGCAAGTTCCCAATCGACGTGAAGATTCCTATCGCTCCATACAGCGGTCGAATGATTGCCGCCTATGCCCATTAATCGAGGAATGATCGCATTGTGGCGAATCGACAACAACTTTCGGTAGTGTGCCAACTGCGCCCCGTGGTCCAATTGCTCGACCTCAGCCCAATCAAGCTTCGATCTTTCAAACGTCTCAAGGCCATTGGGATCCGGAATGCATCCACGAACTTCGAGAGAGCTGAACCTGGCAAAACGCGCGAATTCGCTACGCCGGCCTTCCCTGACGGCATTTGCAAGGTCGGAATCAAAGTCGCAGAAGTATAGGAAGGGAGAGCCCGCTGCAAACTCCTCTCCCATGAAGAGCAACGGAGGAGATGGTGCCAACAGCAGAATTGCGCTTGCTGCTTTTACAGCGCAGCAGTTTGCAAGTTGGTGAATGCGTTCTCCAAAAGCGCGATTTCCTATCTGGTCATGATTTTGGATGAACGATACAAAAGCCGATGACGCGAGATGTCGGCTCGGTTCTCCGCGTAGCTTTCCACCTCGGTATCTCGAAGCTTCGCCCTGGTATGCAAACCCTTCCGAAAGGCACCGAGATAAAAAGCGCATTGGACGATCGGAATAGTCCGCGTAATAGCCATCCGTTTCATTCGTGAGGAGCACGTGAAGTGCATGGTGGATGTCATCGTTCCATTGCGCCTTGTAAAGGCTTCGTGACCTTCCCGGTTCTAAATAGTGCGAGGCATTGTCGTCGTTTTCGAGAACCAAATGGATGTGACGGCCCTCGGGAAACTCACTACGAACGCGTTGTGCTAACTCGGTCAGAATGTCGGGATGTGAATCGTCTGCAATGGCGTGGACAGCATCGAAGCGAAGGCCATCGAAATGGTATTCCTCCAGCCAATTGAGAGCATTGTGAATGAAGAAGTCGCGAACAGTGCGGCTACCTGGCCCATCGAAATTGATGCCGTCCCCCCATGGCGTCCTGTGGCGATCTGTAAAGAAGTCCGGCGCGTAGGTTCGCAGGTAATTGCCTACTGGTCCGAAGTGGTTGTAAACCACATCGAGAAACACCATCAACCGTCTCGAATGAGCGGCCTGAATGAGATGCTTCAAGTCGTCGGGGGTACCATATGATGCGTCCGGCGCATAGGGCAGAACACCATCGTATCCCCAATTTCGCGCACCATAGAAATCAGAGAGCGGCATGAGTTCAATTGCTGTAATGCCGAGGTCGACAAGATAATCGAGCCTTGCTTCCACACCGGCGAACGTGCCTTCCTTACTGAACGTTCCTACGTGGAGTTCGTAAATAACGGCCTCGCTCCATGGACGACCGCCCCAGGTAGCGTCCTCCCACTTGAATCGGCTCTGCTCGACGACCTCGCTCGGCCCATGAACGTCTTGAGGTTGGAATCGTGATGCGGGATCAGGCACCTTGATACCCCCGTCAATTACGAATTGATAACGCGAACCGCTGGAGGCGCGATCAGTAACCAATTCAAACCAGCCGTCTGAGAGCTTGACCATCGGCAAAAATGTTGTGGAGTTTTCTAAAGCAACATCGATTGTGACTGCTTTTGGCGCCCAGAGCCGAAAACGAACTCTGCCATCATCCAACAAGTCGGCACCGAACGGCATGCTGTGCTTACGCTTCATGACGGCGATCCTTCAAACGGACCGTGCTGCCATTCCGTTCCACAAGTACAACCATGGATCGAGCCTGCAAGGGATAAGGGTCTCCTGGGGAGTAGGCAATATCTCCGTTTTTCGCAAGTTGACATGAAGTATCGATCAAGGGAATCCATCGGTCTCCCGACGGTAGAGGAGGCAGAGTGAACGGAATGATTTCATGATGCGCGTTCATGAGCATCAGCATGTTCTCATCGCTGATGGGTTGCCCGCGTTCATCCTGCTCTCCGAGGCCTTCTCCCGAGAGAACAACACCAAGGCACCTTGCGGAGTCTTGCTTCCATTGATCGTCGGTCATTTCAGTGCCATCGGGCTGCAGCCAAAGGATATCTTTCACGCCGGCGCCCTTGATGGCGCGCCCCTGGAAGAAATTACGACGATGGAAAACCGGATGATTCTTACGCAGCGAGATTACTTTCTGCACAAAGGCCAGAAGATCTGTATCAACGTGATCGGGATCCCAATCAATCCAACTGATCTCGTTATCCTGACAATAAGCGTTGTTGTTTCCCTGCGGAGTATGGCCAATCGCATCGCCCGCCAGAATCATGGGCACACCTTGCGAGAGAAAGAGCGTGACCATGAAATTTCTTTTCTGCTGCGCTCGTAACGCTTTTACTACCGGGTCGTCCGTAGGGCCTTCTGCGCCACAGTTCCAGCTGCGGTTGTTGTCAGTTCCGTCGCGGTTGTCTTCCCCATTGGCCTCATTGTGCTTCTGGTTGTAGCTGACCAGATCTTGCAAGGTGAAGCCGTCGTGTGCAGTGACGAAGTTAATGCTGGCGTAAGGCCGCCTTCCACTTCGTGCGTAAAGGTCACTAGATCCCGTAATGCGATAGGCCAACTCGCCGATTAGGCCTCCGTCTCCTTTCCAATATGCCCGCACGGCGTCGCCATATCGATCGTTCCATTCCGCCCAACCCACGGGAAACTTGCCGACCTGATAGCCGCCTTCGCCAAGATCCCATGGTTCTGCAATCAGCTTGACCTGGGAAAGAATTGGATCTTGATGAATGATGTCAAGGAAGGCACCGAGCCGATCCACCTCGTGTAACTCACGCGCGAGCGTGGCAGCAAGATCAAAACGAAAGCCGTCCACGTGCATCTCCAGGACCCAATAACGCAGACTGTCCATGATCAACTGCAGAACCCGCGGGTGGCGCATGTTCAGAGTGTTCCCGGTGCCGGTGTAGTCCATGTAGTAGCGCGGATTATCGGCAAGAAGCCGGTAATAGACAGCGTTATCGATTCCTCGAAAAGATAGCGTCGGCCCCAACTCGTTTCCTTCCGCGGTGTGGTTATACACAACATCGAGGATCACTTCGATCCCTGCCGAATGCAGCGTCTTCACCATCGTCTTGAACTCTTTGACGCTGCCAGTGGATGAATAACGCGGCTCGGGTGCGAAATAGCCGATGGAGTTGTAGCCCCAGTAATTACGCAGGCCTTTCGAGATCAACAGCCGATCGTCGACGAAGCAATGTACGGGCATCAATTCGACTGCAGTTACGCCGAGTTTTTTCAGGTAGTCAATCACTGGAGCAGTGGCAAGACCGGCATAGGTTCCGCGAATCGCCGGAGGAACATCTGGATGACGGGTGGTGAAACCTTTCACATGAACTTCATAGATCACGCTCTCGTGCCAAGGAATATTTGGACGACGATCTGTTCCCCAAGTGAAGGATGGGTCGATAACTTCGCTTTTGAACATCCCCGGAGCGCTGTCTCGTCGATCGAAAGAGGTATCCAGATTCCGGTGACCTATACGGTAGCCGAAATGCGAATCACTCCACTTGAGCCCTCCCTGTACCTGCTTGGCATATGGGTCGAGCAAGAGCTTGTGGTGGTTAAACCGCATTCCGGACCCAGGGTCGTAAGGTCCTCTCACCCGATAACCGTACAAGAGCCCGGGACGTGCCTCAGGAAGATAGCAATGCCAGACCTGGTCCGTGTATTCGTGCAACTGTATGCGATGAAGTTCCCGCCTGCCCGAAGGATCGAACAGGCAAAGCTCCACTCTTTCGGCATGCTCGGAGAAAAGAGCGAAATTTACACCCTCGCCATCCCATGTTGCGCCAAGAGGATAGGGTTTACCCGGCCAGACGATCGGTTTCGTTTGACTTATCAACGAGACCTCGCAACTACTCTAAAAAAAAGGATTCGGTCCGGAACCGAGACGCCGAGCGAACCTTAGTAGATGCCTAGGATTGCAAGCTCGCTGCCTTCGCGTTGTGCAATTCCGCTGAACCACTTATAAGGCCTGCGAATTCGCACGGGTCACCGTCTGTGTTCGGAAATTACGCACGTAACGTTCGCGCCTATTATCCGCTTCTCTGCAGTTGCCATCCCGGACTAATAGTAGGAATACCTCACGGAACTACGGATTCGATGGGATTGTGGGGATTCTGAAAGAGAGTTAAAAGCACTTCATGCGACTGGATCTTGCAAAGTCGAGGCTGGCGATTCAGTGGCAGCTTCGAGGCAAGGTCTTTACCTTCTTCTTCATTCTCTGCTTGGCGTCGGGTGCCAAGGCACAGAGTGCAACGGACGAAGTTCATGTCGTGCCCGGCAAGCTTCCCGAAAGCGGTGCACTTGCAGCACTGACGCTTCCGAAAGGCCCCGATCAACTCATCAAAGTAGCGGTGGAGCTGGTATTGGTACCAGTGACGATTGTCGACGACCGTAATCGACAGATTAGAGGATTGCAAAGCAACAATTTCGATCTGTACGAGAACAAGCGCCAGCAGAGTATCCGCTACTTTTCATCGGAAGATACCCCTGTCTCCGTAGGAATCGTGCTTGACGTCAGCGGAAGCATGAAGACCAAGATCGAGCGCGCACGTGAAGCCGTGATCGAATTCATCAAGAGCGCCAATCCCGACGACGAATTCTTTCTCGTCACATTTTCGGATGCTCCGGACGATCGTTCGGATTTCACGCAGCGTGTCGAGGACATTCAAGGCCAGCTAGTCTTTGTCCGGCCGAACGGCCGAACGGCGTTGCTGGATGCCCTACAACTCGCGATGGCAAAAATGAGGAAGGCTCGTTACCAACGTCGTGCCCTCCTCGTGATTTCCGACGGAGGCGACAATCACAGCCGATACACGGAAGGCGAAGTAAAGAGTGCCTTCAAAGAGGCTGACGTCGCCATGTACGCAATAGGAATTTACGATCGCGTTTTTGCCACTACCGAAGAAATGATGGGGCCCGCGATGCTAAAGGACCTTGCCGATTTAACAGGCGGACGAGCATTCACGATCGACAATCCGAATGACTTAATGCCTGCAGCCAAGGCAATCGGCAATGAACTGCGGAATCAATATCTACTGGGTTATAAGCCTCAGACAAACCGGGACGGTAAATGGCACAAGATCAAGATCAAGCTTCGCCGTCCTGAGCATGTGAAGTTGCCGCCGGTGCGTGTCTACGCGAAACAGGGTTACTACGCGCCGACCGACTGAGGCCGATGCATGCTCATTAACTCACTCCAGCATTCCCCGCGGTCTGCCGGGCGGAAACGCCGCCCGCCATCACCCACCCGTAACGGGTTAAGAGCGAACCTGCCAAGCCTGAAATAGCCGCCGCGCGCCGAATGCTCTTCGACTTGGCTGGACTTGCAAATGCTGCCCACAAGCGTAATGCCAAGGGTAAAGGTCCTGACAATACGCCGCCGGCGCGGGTGATCCAGCCACTCGTTCCCTGCTTCAAGGGACTCAGCTTAGGATCGAAATTGGCTTCAAGTTGATAGCCTTCCCAACTCTCCCATAAAGCGCTTCCGATACCGAGTGCGTTTAACGATGCATTGCTGTCATGACCTAGAAGCTCAAGCGCAGAAACCGCAGCCTGGACGCCGGAAGCTCCGAAGTGAATGGGAAGAGTCTTAATATTTCGGTGCCACACAGGAATCGCAGTCGCGCCAATTAGGACTCCGGTGTAATTCGAGAATGGAAGCGCGAATAGCGTGGATACACTCTTGGTCGCAGCAGCGGCAAGGCTCACGGGAATAGATTCGCCGTAACGCTCGCGCACGAGATCGACGAACGAGGCAGCCGCCGTCGCGCTCGCGAAAGCTGTCAGTATCCATGAACCCATGGACATCGGACTCTGCGGTTTAAACACACGCAGCATGGCAAGGAACCGTTCGGGACGCCCCAAGTCTTTGATCAGGAGCACCGATGAGAGAGCAGAACCACCTACTGCAAGCCATCGCGCGTGCCGGGCCAGTTCCCGATCCCTGCCAAACCATTCCGCGGCAGTAGCGATCACAGCAGACGAGCCAGCGGCTCCTCCGACAAAGAAATAAAGTGGAATCTCCCACTTCCACTGTGGCTCTTTGAGAGTGGGATTGCCGTAGTAACCAGTCTGAGGGGTGGCTCTAGGGAAAGGCGCTCCCAACGGCTGAATTCCGGCCGGGGTGAGTTGTCCACGCTGCTCTGCTTCGCGACGAATGAGAATGAGCCGCTTTTCCTTGTCTGTGTCCGAAAACGGTGGAGTCAGATCACCTGCCATTCCTGCCTCCAAGGAACGCTAAGATAGCACCCGCCAAGAGCAACCCTGACGCTATTGCGGAAGACTTCCATCCATCCTTCAGATAAGTCGTTGGGACCTCCGGATCAGGCGGCAGATTGTAGGTCGCCGGGTCGCCACGCACGATGAACATAGCGTGCAACCCTCCGACGCTGGTATCGATCGGATCATAAAGCTCGGCATCGTGCATGCCGCGTTCGTGCAATGTGGCAAGGCGCGCCTGGGCTTTCGCCCGCAATTCATCCAATTCACCGAACATGATGGATTCCGTCGGACACGCTTTTGCACACGCCGGAGGCAGCCCAACTTTCTGCCGGTCATAACAAAAGGTACATTTGAATGCGCGCCCATCCTTGTCGTTTTTCGCGACAACTCCGAATGGACAGGCAACAATGCAATATGCGCAGCCATTGCAGACATCCGGCTGTAGATACACGCCACCGAATTCGGTTCTTACTAATGCACCAGTAGGACACGCCTCCAGACATCCAGCATTCTCGCAGTGCTTGCAGACATCGGAGGAAAACGCCCATGTATTCAGGTCGGAAGAGTTGCCACCGAACCCGGGGATTGGTTCGGCCTCGACGAACTTCACATGACGCCAAGTGGTAGCACTGAGACTCTGTGTATTGTCGTAGGAACGTCCTGTGAACTTGAGGCCGTCTTCCGGGATTTCGTTCCACTCCTTGCAGGCAACTTCACAGGCCTTGCAGCCAATGCATAACGTCGAGTCTGTAAGAAACGCCGTGATGCTCATGTCCGTTGCTCCAGGTGTTCTTGCAGTTGGGCCAGGGCTGCCCTTCCTTGCGATCGGCGTCCCGGAACAATATCGCAGACGAGAGCTTTGGCCTCCATGATCCTTACGTTGGGTTCTTCGCTGATGACGAGCAAGTCGTTCACGACATCACCGGTGACGCTGCCGCGATAGCCCCAGTGATAAGGCAGGCCCACCTGGTGTATCCGGATACCATTCACCCACAGCGGCCGCATACGTGCCGTCACCAAGACGCGGGCTTCGATAATCGCACGTGGGGTGGTAATGGTAACCCAACCGCCATTCTCCGCGTTGATCTCTGCTGCAAGTTCCGGCGAGATCTCGGTAAACAGCTCCGGCTGTAATTCCGCCAGGTGAGAAAGTGTACGGGTCATGCCCCCCGCGGTGTGATGCTCGGTCAGGCGATACGTCGTCAGCACATAAGGGAAACGCGGATCGGGTTGCGAGGACGCATAAGCGTTGTCGAGACGTTCTTTCTTATCCGCTACAGGATTCGTGTCCTGTTTATAAAGCGGATTGTTGATAACAGATTCCAACGGCTCATAGTGCGTTGGCAAAGGACCATCCTTTAATCCACTAGGCACATAGAGCCAACCAACGCCATCAGGATGCATGGTGAAAGGCTTGGCGCCACCAAGAGCTTCCACTCCCTTGCCACTGGCAAATTCGCTCTTGGTTTGTGGTGACGTCGTCTTAGGAAAGTCGGGGTTGTCATGTCCCGTCCACTCTTGCTTTGATTCGTCCCACCATACGAGCTTCTTGCGATCACTCCAGGGTTGGCCGTCCGGACGAGCAGAGGCGCGGTTGTACAAAATGCGGCAATCGTTTGGCCACGCAAATCCCCAGCCATGTCCGAGCGTGTCCGTTGGTTTGCGTTCGTTTGCCCGATTGCGATGTTCTTCGGGAAAGACGCCGCAGTAGATCCAGGCTCCGCAAACGGTCGAACCATCGTTTTTGAGTTCCTTCATGCTGGTGAGTTGCTTGCGGTCCGCCACGGTGAAGCCGTTGATTTCTCGGAGAATTTCCTCGACGACAGGCTCATCGTGTTCGCCTTCGGTGGAATAGTTCCATGTCAAAGCGATCAGACCCGCGTTGCGTGCACGCGGATCCTGCTTCGCCCGCTCTTTCAAACGGCGCCCAAGGTGATAGATAAACCATGCTTCGCTGCGACTGTCTCCGGGTGCTTCTACAGCCTTGTTCCGATACTGAAGCAGTCGCTGGGTGTTAGTAAATGTACCTTCCTTTTCAGCAGTGCCACAGGCCGGAAATAGAAAAACTTCAGTGCCGATCGTCTCCGGCGACAACTCACCTCGCTCAACCTCCGGCGAGTCGTACCAAAAAGAAGCAGTTTCGGTCTCAACCATGTCACGTACTACGAGCCACTTCAGCTTCGCCATCGCCCTCCGTTCCAAACGGCCATTCGAAGCACCTACCGCGGGGTTTTGGCCCATGACAAAAAGTCCTTCGAGCTTTCCGTCAGCCATATCGAGCCAATAACCAAAATGTGAGTGATCGCCTGTTACCCGCGGGAGCCACTCATATCCAAAATCGTTCTCCGTTGTCGCGCCCTCGCCGTAATAAGCCTTCAAAAGGCTGACGAGATACTTGTCGAAGCCCGACCAAACACCCGTCCTCGCTCGATGCCGCTTGATGTGCGATTTCAAATCGCGGCAATTCTGCTCGAAGAACGGCATCGGGATGTAGCCCGGAAGGATGTCGTACAGAGTTGGAACGTCGGTTGATCCCTGGATGGAAGCATGGCCGCGGAGCGCCAAAATCCCGCCCCCTGGGCGTCCGATATTTCCTAATAGCAGTTGCAGGATCGCCGCACTACGGATGATCTGGACTCCCTTCGAGTGCTGAGTCCATCCCACTGCGTAACAGATGGCGGCTGTCTTGTCTGGCCCCGATGCTGATACAAACACCTCGGCGGCCTTCAGGAATTCGGCTTGTGGAATCCCGCAGTACTGTTCCACGGCCTCTGGCGTGTACCTCGAAAAATGGCGTTTCAGAACTTGGAAGACACACCGAGGATGTTCCATCGTCGGGTCGGACTGAAACTTGGCTGTATCCTGGGCTTCCCCGCCGCGATCCTTACCATGACCTCCGCCGGCCTCGGAATGGCCTGGTGTTTCACCACCCCCCTTTGTTGGGGCATCGGCGTAAAACCAAGTCTCAGGATCGTATTTCTTCTTCTCAGGATCCCAGCCGGAGAACAGACCATCCAAATCCTCGGTATCTTTGAAGTCTTCGCGCAAGATCGTTGGCCCGTTTGTGTAGTTGCCAACGTATTCGCGAAATTCCCGGCCATTCTCGAGAACGAAGTGAATCAAAGCTCCCAGGAAAATAATGTCGCTGCCGGCCCTCAGCGGCAGCCAGATGTCCGCCATGGCGGAGGTCCGGTTAAATCTTGGGTCAACGTGGATGACTTTCGCGCCGCGCTCACGAGCCTCCATGACCCACTGGAAGCCGACTGGATGGTTTTCCGCCATCGACGAGCCCATAATCAGGATCGCGTCAGCATTTCTCAGATCCTGCTGGGCAGTCGTCGCACCGCCTCGCCCGTATGAGGTGCCCAGACCGGGCACCGTCGAGCTGTGTCATATCCGGGCCTGGTTGCTGACACACACCATGCCCAGGCCAGCCGTGAACAGCTTGCGGATCAGGTAGTTTTCCTCGTTGTCCAGCGTCGCGCCGCCAAGATGCGCCATCCCGGTGGTCTGCATAAGCGAGCGGCCATCCCGGGTCTCCTCGAATGTTCTATTTCGGGTATCCCACATCCGGTCAGCAACCATGTCCATGGCTGATTCGAGATCTATCTCTTCCCAGTCTCGCGAGTACGGGCGCCGATATTTCACCTTGTTTAGGCGATTCGGATGGGTATGGAGCTCAAACGTGGCGGAACCCTTGGGACAGAGGCGCCCACGCGAAATCGGGGAAGCTGGATCGCCTTCAATCGAAATCAGTTTCCCATGCTTGTGATAGACGATCTGGCCACAACCGACACCGCAGTACGGGCAAATCGAGGAAGTAGCCTGGGCATCTGCAGTCTTGGGCCTAAGAGTTCTCGATCGTTCCGACATGGCTTCGATTCCTGTGCCGTCGGACCCGTTACGAAGCTGGCGCAACAGCGGCCAGTCTTTAAGCAATTGGAGGAATTGCATTTCCCTGGACTCGATTCCGAAGCGCGACCCGCACCCCAATGCGCGCGGCACATCATATCAAACCCGGCAATCAGGCTTTGAGGACACTCCTTATCAGCAGGCTGCCTACAAATCGCGAAGCACACCTTCTGGCCCGGTCGGGGAAGGGCGTGGAAGCGAGGCACGCATCATGCCCAGGGGCTAGAACCGACCTTCAAGCGATCGAAATGGCCTGTTTTTTGTTGAATTCCTGTTGAAAATGTGCAAGGCGTATCCACCCCTAGATGGAAATACAGTATCTACCTGATTCAAGGCCCTTGCATTGGCATGCGATAAGGAAAGATCGTTTCCGTAGTATCTGCCGCCGAACCTAGTCGAGAAACCAATTCCCATGGTCACGCACTGTGCAAACCCGAGTTGTGGTGTTCCTCTTCGGTACCTTCGCTTCGGGCGGCTATTTCGCTTTGAAGTGAGGGCGCTTCAGAGTGATCGCGACAGCAAGGTAGCCCGTCAAGTAACGCACTTCTGGCTCTGCGGAGAGTGTGCTCCCAGGCTGACGCTAACGTTTGACCCGCTCCGTGGAGTACAGGCTGTTCCCCAGAACGTCGTCGTTTCTTTGGGCCAGACACCACCGTCCCGCTCTCTGTCTGTTCTGGCCGCTACAAGCGGCGACTAGCCCCCACGTTAACAAGATAGGCCTTCACAAATAAACGCGGCTCCTTTTCTGCCTGTGGCGCAGACGGGCGCACCCTGGCCTGGACGGTTCCGCGCACAACACTGTTCCGTCGTTTGGGTTTGTATTTTTGTGATTGAAAATTGTGCCGGAGTCTTAGGGGAGGGGCAGGCGCCAGATTTCAATGGGGAGGTAACCGACGCCCGCCTTCCGTCTCCTTCGCGTTGGGGTTGAAAAGGACTTTAGTCAAAATCATACAAATGGGGTATCGGGATAATTCTGTAATTTCGGTGGGGAGTTTCCTTAATACCGGCCGAGCCCACCCGTCGTAATGCACAACAATCAAACGAGTTAAGGCATATTAATTCCGATCTAAGGCATTCGCCTGAGCGAAATCTGCGCAAGCTGGAGAATGTCTCGTTCTCAGGCATCTTTCGCGCGCCGTTAAGCGTTTTTCCTGATGTACCGTATCTTCATTCAGGCCTATGATTGTCGAGTTCTTGAGGGATGACGGTACAGGTTTTCACCGTTTCCTCTGTTTTGGGGTTGACCGAAGCGGAACGGTGTCAGGTCACCCACGTCATCCCCGCTTTCATCAACCCGCTTCATTTCTTGACAGCCTCGTCTAAGCAATGTCGGTAGCTACGGATTACGTCACGCCGCAGTCCCAGAAAATGGGTCGCGAGTGTGAAGACGGTCTCCACACCACCTGAAAATCTATTAACAAAAGACGCCACGACAATCTCCCGGACCCGCAAAGAAGGTCTCTCCAAAGGGTCCCGGATCAGAGATGCGTATGTTGCTCTACTTCCTCAACCGCGGCGGACGCGGCTTGAGTGCTACATCCAGGGCAGAACTAGAAAAGGCCAAGAAGCTGCGGCATGAACGCGTGGTACGGGTACGGGCACGAGCCAATATAAGGCACTAAGCGGTCACGGACTGATACTCCTCGTAAGCACCCTTGAAGTCGGTAATCTTGTGCTCCGGTTCGAAGTGCCAGATGCGAGTGGCAACCTCATCGATCAGATCGTGATCATGACTCACCAGCAAGACCGTACCCTGATATCGCTGCAGGGCAATATTCAACGCATTGATGGACTCCAGATCCAGGTGGTT
>Ga0066903_100000614_pt1 | contig 23211 bp, 21 predicted proteins | sample PanSoiMetaGPlot1_FD_67491 | JGI IMG/M metagenome (GOLD analysis project Ga0066903, IMG submission 67491) | Tropical forest soil microbial communities from Panama analyzed to predict greenhouse gas emissions - Panama Soil - Plot 1 (version 2) | ecosystem: Environmental > Terrestrial > Soil >... | reverse complement strand
AGTCGGAGTTTCCTGGCCGCGCGCAGCAATCGGGATGAGGGTGATGATGACGGTGAGGAGAGCCGCGAGCTGCTGGGACATGTCGCGGATTATCGCATGGTGTCGAGCCGGGCCGAGCGCCGTTACGGAATTTGCACCCAGGGGAGAGCCGCCTTGATTGTGTTCACGTCGGCTCCGAGCCGCACGCCGTCCGTGCTGGCTTCGGTGCCCATGTAGCGTCGCAACTCGCCAAGCCGGCCTGCAAGTGCACCGAACGCGATCGGATAGTTTCCCGCCGGGTACTGGATGCGCCGCTCCGTGGTCCCTTCGATGACGTTGCGCGTGAACACATAGCCGGGCGAGTAGTGCTCGAGCGACGGCGTGCCGAGTTCCCACGCGTCCCCCGTGATGCCGTATGCGCCGCCCGCCATGACGTTGTCCGTCATCACAAGATTGCCCCGCGGCGATACGAAGCTGAGCGACAGAAACCGCCCGGCAATCCCCAGCATCGTGTTGTGCCGAATCGTGGTCGGGTAGAAGCCCCCGGCCAGCAGCATCACGCCGTTCGCCGCAAGCACCAGGTTATGGTCAACCACCAGGTTCGTTGCGTGCACGGACGGATTGGAATCGTCCAGCCCCAGCACGTTGAACGCGAAGCCCTCAACGCGCATGACCACGTTGTAGCGGAACGTCACGTCCGCGATGCTGCACCATGGACACCGGCCATCCTGGTTCCGCACGGTGAACAGGATCGCTGATCCGTCCTGTCCGTCGCCCCAGACGTTCTCGAAGACGTTGTACTCGGCCAGCACCTGCTTCGCGTGCTTCAGCTCGAAGAGGTTCTTCACGCTACCCCGCTTCTGCCGCCACGCCTGCGGTTTGACGCAGTAGTTGTAGCGGAACGTGATGTCGGTTGGCGTGAGGTTCGGAATGCTCGGGTCGGATCCGCCGAACAGCACGTTTTCCCCTGACCCCTCCAGGTAGTTGTGTTCGATCGTGTACGGGCCCGGACCCGTTCCGCCGGCGATAGCTTGCGAATCGCGGCCCTCTTCGATCATGCCGCTAACGTAGTTCCGCGTGATGGTCGAGTTCTTGCTGCCTAGCATGATCCCCAGGTGCCCGCCGGTCACAGGGTCGCCGTGAATGTAGTTCTGGTCCAGGTTGATGTTGAACGGCACCTGCGTGACGCTGGTGTACTCGTAGGCCGCTCCGAGCTCCACCAGGGTCCGGTCGGGATGACCCGCGTTGCCCCCGATTTCGAGGCCGACGAGCGTGTAGTCGTGCGCCTGTTGCTCGACACTGATGATCGGATCCGCCCACTCCTTCGGTACAAGATGCGCGAGCTTCCCGGCCACGGCCAATCCATCGATCCAGCCGCCGGCAGCCGGGCGCAGCGCCGCGTCGTCGACGTCGCTTCGAATCGTGATGTCGTGCTTGTTCGCCCGCAGTCTCAGGTTGACCGCGTAGAGCCCTGGTGCGAGGCGAATTTCAGCGCCGTTCGGAGCCTGGTCGAGCGCGGCTTGAATGTCATCTCCCGGGCTGAGTCGAATCGTCGTGGGGGCGAGCACGAGCGGAGCCCGGTCGATGCGCGCCTTCGCTTGATCCAGGCGCTCCGCGGGTTGCACCAGCAGTGTCGCCGCGAACAAGGCGATCCCGATTTTCGCCACAGCCCATCTTACGGTACGCCCGCCAACCATAGATCACGAGGTCGGACCTGCCGTCGTCAGAGGCTCGTTCATGGACGGATAGGCCGTCTAGAATTGATAGGCCAGCGAATAGATGAACCCGGCAGTGCGAACATCCGCCGACGTATTCACGGTTGCGCCGTTCAAAAGGTTGCGCAGCGTGATGTTGTCGGCCGTGCCGCTCTGGTGGTTGAACCCGGCGGAAAACTGAAACTTGTTCCACGTCCCGCTCACGCCGAGCGTCCAGGTGAAGAGGTTGACCTTGCTGAAGACCGTGTCCGAGTCCCCAACCGGCGAGCGACTCGAGCCAATCCCGCCGTGGATGCGAAAGTCGCGGTCTTGCAGGGGGCGGTAGTGCCCGCCCACGCCGACGTTCACCACGCCGTTCGACTCGGACGTCAAGCCAGGGAATGGCTGCGGGATGACGCTCGGTGGCACGTTGGGTCCGGCGCTTCCGTATAGGAGCGTGGAAGCGTTGGTGGAGATCAGCGAATAGGCGTTCACGGGCGTGTGCGCCAGGAGGTCTGCTTCGACCTCGTAGCGATCTCGAACGTACGCGGCTCCGCCCTGAAACTCCCACGGCAGGTGAAACTCGAATCGGGCATTGGTATCGAAGAGCGACGCACCGTACGATCCCGCGTGCGCGTCGAGGACACCGTCCAGCGTGATCGATCCCGACCGATGCACCGTCAGGGCTGGCGTGCGAATCGCCCCCCCAAAGCGCCAGTCCTGCATGTCGTACTGAGCACCAACCTGCGACCGCAGTTGCAGGGCCGAGCCAGAAATGCGTGACGAGACCAGCAACGACTGCAGGCCGGTCGCGTCGCCGATTCGATCGCTGGCGGACTGGACGAGCCGGAGATCTACCAACGAAAACGCGAGGCCGCCGCCAAACCTCCAGCCGCCCGTCCCTCGATACCCGGCGCTCATGGCCAAGACGCGTTGCGAAAACGACGAGTCTGCCGAGTAGGCAAACCGCTCCTGGCCGGTGGGCAGCGTCGTGAACAGCTGCGCGTCGGTTTCCTGGTTCCAGGAGTTGGTCGTGATGAGCGCCGCCCCGACGGTGATGTCGTCGCGGGGTTTGAAGGTGAACCCGACATAGTTCGGCAACTGCTGAATCGACCCCCCTTGATTCGGCAGCGACTGCGGCGAGACCGACGTGTGCTCGTACACGCCGGCGCTGCCGCTGATCTGGGCCGTGTCCAGCCTTACCAGACCGGCCGGATTGAACCAGGCAGCGGACGGATCGCCGACGCGTGCCGCGTAGGCCGTGCCTTCAAGGCCGCCGAATGGGCCGACCGGCACGGAGTCGTAGTTCGGTACGAGCAAATTAGGCGGTGGCGTGGTCACTTGAGCGACCTGCGCCGTGACCGGGTGCGCGGCGAAGCAGACCATGACCAGAGTCGCGACGAAAAGGGCGGCGCGTTGCATGCCGAGCATCATTGGCCCGACGGTCGGTTCGGGCTATGCAAATCCGGCAGACCACCCCCGATCGCTTCGCGGCTTCGAAGGACCTTCGCCTCGCGGGCAGGGGGCGTATTCGGCGGTCGGGTGCTCTGCCTAGAATGCTCAGCCTCGACCGATTAGAAGACCCACCCAACTTCCACCTGGTACGCGCGCGGCGTCACGAAATGCGTGCCGCTGAACGTCGACAAGAAGTTGTAGAGCGCCTCCCGGTTCGTGAGGTTGATCACGCTGAATCGCAACTTCAATTTTGGGTGCTCGGTGCGCAGCAGATTGTCGACGCCGAATCCGACGTCGAACAGGTGGCGGGGTGCGACCCGCGTCGGATTGTTCAGCGGATCACCCGCGCCCGCCGCGGGGACGACGAGGCGGCTCGCGGTAATCGCATCCGGCGCGCAGGTCGTGAACCCTGCCGCCGGCGTTGCCGGGATGCCGGCGCACGACACGCCGGCCGCGGCCTGCTGAGCGGGCGTGAGCGTCAGCAGGTCCAACACGTCGCCGATCGCGCTGCTGACGAGACCTGAATCGTACCGCCAGCTCACCGCCGTCCATGCGCCGACCGAGCGGTTCAGCACGTATTCCACGTTCGTCGTCGCATTGAATTTCTGGTCGTGATCAATGCGGAAGGAGCAGCCGGGCGGATCGCAGGGCGCCTGGAGCAGGACGCCGCCGACGCCCGGCGGGAAGTAGATCGCGTTGGTGTGCCCCAGGACGACGAATGCGCGGAATCCGTGATGCTCGACGACATCGACGCGCCCCGTGAAACCGTCGATGTGCGAGTGGTCCCAGGCGACCGGGAAGAAGATTGGCGTGTTGAAGAGGACGTTGAAGTCGTACGCATTCTCGGTGTGCTTGTTGAAATAGCCGACATCCACGACGACCCACCGTCCCACACTCTGCTGCGCGCCGACTTCGATCTGGTCCCGCCTGCCCGGTGGAGGGGGCATGGCCGTGCCGGTGAGCGCCTCGGCACCGACGCCACTGGACAGGAGGAGGTTCTCGTTGTACGGCGTCTCCATCGTCCGCCCGTAGGACGCGCGGAGCAGTGTGCCGCTGGCGGCGATGGCGTAGGAGAGGCCGAGTCGCGGCTGCAACAGCGTCGCCGTCGTCAGGCCGTCGTAGTGATCGAGCCGAAGACCGGCCTTCACCGTCGCCGCACCGAATTTGACTTCGTCCTGCACGTAGGCCGCCTGTTGCCGGATGGTCGCCGCCTGGTCATAGACGAATGGACTTCCGCCACGCGTGAGGTCGAACGGAAGCAGATTCGGGTTGAAATCAGGGCTTGCCGGGTCGTTGAACGTCGGGTCGGTGAACCCGAGCGTGAAGTGCTCGGTCAGCCGCGTGGCACTGATCGATCCGCCGACCTTGATGTTGTGATCGCCGGTCGTGTAGGCAACGTCAGCTTTGACGCCGAGGTTCCGGAGCGTTCGATCCTGGCTCACCGTTCCGGGCTGGTCCGCGAACGGGTTCGCGCTCGGCGTGTAGGTCAGGTGATCCTGGCGCACGTACGCGTTCGCGGTGAACAGCGTCTTTGATCCCAGCACCTGCGAGAACCCTGGCGCGACATTGAAGGTGTTGATGTCCTGATGTTGGGCCTGCCCGAGTGTCGCGGCGTCCAGTGAGTTCGGCACGTCGAAGGACGAACGCGCGGCCTGCACGTTCAAGTGCAGCGTCCCGGTGTCGTTCACATGGGCGTCGAGGCGGTCGAACAGAGAGAACTTGTCGCCCGCATCGTGGATAGCCTTGAACTCCGGCGGGTCGAGGAATCGATCCGTCCGCATGCCGCTCACGGACGCAAAGTTGCCGAACGTGTGCGAGCCGCCCCCCAGATTCATAGAGACGGCGGGGCTCTTGAAGGATCCGTACCCGAGCGAGAGGTCACCGGTCGGCTTGGGCTGATCGAGACCGGACTTCGTCACGATGTGGACGACGAGACTGCTCTTGTCGCCATATTCCGCAGGCGCGACGCCGGTGATGACCTCCATCGACGCGACTGCGTCTGGAGAAATCTGATTCGAGTAGAGGCGGCTCTGCTGATCGGTGACAGGCTGGTTGTCGATGGAAAACTGCGTCTGCGCGTGATCGCCGATCGGATGGAAGAAACCGTTCGAGTCGGCGACCACGCCCGGCGACGCCAGCGTGATTACCTGGTTCAGGCCTGCCTGAGCTTGAATCGGCATTTTCTCGATGCGGGTCGCATCGATGTCAATGTGCGCCGAGGGATCGCGCTCGATCAGATCTTCCACATGGCCGACGACCGACACCGCTTCGGCCACGCCGAGATCCAGTCTGATACTGATCTCAATTGGCACGGCCGATCGGATGTCCACGTCGCGCTGGTACGGTTTGAACCCTTGAACCTCGATCGCAAGGTGATACGGATTCTGCGGGATGTTGCCGAACGTGAATTTCCCGGCGGCATCCGTCGTGGCAGTTCGACTGAAACCGGACACCGCGTTGCCCAACTTCACGTCCACGGCTTGCATCGGGGCACCCGTCGGATCCGTGACCGTCCCCTGGATGGTGCCAGCGCCGCCGAGCCCCTGAGCACTCGCCGATGCCGCGAGCGTCACACACACGCACACACGACATAACATCGATGCGCCGACACGGCGCCAATGACGCGGGTTCATGTACTCTCCCACGCGCGCGCCCCCTTGCGGCCGCGCGCACTTCAGGTATCGCTGTGAAAACCGGAGCTACAGAACTTGGGAGGGCGGTGCGCGGGAAGAAACGCGGACACTGACGCGCTGGCAGGCAATCGCGTCGGGCGTGTGCACAAGCTGCGCGTGCCGCAAATCCACGCCGCCTCGCTCATGACGAGCAACGAGCGCGACGTGGAGCAGCCGGAGCGAGTGGCAGAGGTAGCAATGGTCCGGCGTGGGCGTGCTGCCGGCTCGATTGGCCGCGAACCGATGGGCAGCGTGGTCGTGCGGAACGACGACGGCGTTGCAGTCGGCATCGTCGCCGCCACTATGGCCCCAATCGACCGTGCCACCGTAGACGACAAACGCGAGAGCCGCCGCCACGACGCGGGTCAAGAAACGATGGCGCGGTTCACGTAACCACATGCGTCTCAGCAATGTAGCGGCCGGACGTGGACATTGTCAAACGCCGCTGGAGCTCGGGTTCGGCCGGCAAAGTCCCGTCGTGCGGACGGATCTCTCTCATCTGTTCGACACCCGCAAAAAGACATCAGCTTCGGCCTCGCATCTCCCTCCCGGGATCGCGGTTACGCACGGCGGGTATAATCGCCCGCGAACGCATGCGACAACAGATCAGCCAGGTACCGATCCAGCCTCTCAACCCCGAATCGGGGCCGACACTCGCCTGGATGGTCGTGCTCGCGGTCGCCCGCGCCGCCGAGCAGGCCGCGCGCGAGAACCGCCGGATCGCGTTCACACTTGCCGACGACGATGAACTGCGCGGCATTCGCGACGGCGATCCTGACGCGGTGGTTGCCTGGCAGCCGAGCCACGGATGGATCTGCCTGCTTCCAGCGGATGACGACCGCCGGGCGCTGATCGATCTCTATCTACCCGTCTGCAGTGCCACGGCCGTGCACCCGGTTACGGTTGGACACCTGGGCGAGAGCCTCGATGGTTTCATCGCGACACATACTGGCGACTCACAATGGGTGACGGGTCCGGAGAACGTCGTGCACATGCACCGCCTCCGCGCGCTGTGCGACGCAGTTGTCGTCGGCGCCGGAACGGTGGCGGCGGACGATCCCCAGCTGACGACCAGGCTCGTGCCGGGGCGAAATCCCCTACGCGTCGTCCTGGATCCCGGCCGGCGCCTCCGCGACGACCATCGTGTGTTTCAGGATGACGGGTCGGACACGCTCTACGTGTGCGCGCGCGAGTTGGTGGAGCCGGGCGAGCGCCGTTTCGGAAGCGCCGAGGTGTTTGGGGTCAGCGGGACTGCGGATGGTCTCGATCTGCACGAGCTGATTGGGGCACTCCGGGCCCGCGGATGCTCACGCATTTTCGTGGAAGGGGGAGGCGTCACGGTCTCGACGTTCCTCCAGGCGGACCTGCTGGACAGGCTGCACCTGGCCATCGCCCCGCTGCTCATTGGCGACGGCCGCGCCGCAATTCGTCTGCCGCCACCTGTCGCGCTGGGCGACTGCCACCGCCCCGCTTACCGTGTATTCCGCATGGGCGGCGACGTGCTGTTTGACTGCGATCTACGGTCACGCCTCGACGACTTTCCCTCGGGTGACGAGGATCGGACCATCGCGCGCATCATTTAGGCAGCCACACGGCCACGTCCTGATGCCCGACGTGGATCCGTGAACGACCGTCGTCGACGTGTTCCAATCGCCGGGCGGCCCAGCTTCCTATGAGATCAGCCTGGTCAGGCGCGATCTCGGCGGCCGCTTGTCCCCAACCGGCAATTAACACCCGCTGCAGATCGCCGAAGGCCGGCGCCAGCTCCCAATCGCTGCGCTCCCGCCGAACCGAGTAACCGGCGGCCGCGAAGCAGCGCGAGATGCAGTCGGCTGCGGCCGGGCCGGCGGCGACACCAAACCCCTTGTCGCTCGCTCTCTGGTGCCGATTGAACAGGTCGAGGACGACGTCATCCTCCGGCTCGCGCGGCCAGCATCGCGAGCGCCCGTCGTAGTTGAGCGCGAACAACCCGGCGGCGCCGGCGGCTCGGCAATGCTCGGCAAGTGCATCCATCCACGAGGTCGACACCAGGTCGAGCAGAGCGGACGCAGTCACGAGATGCCGGCCTGAGAAGAGGCCGGGATCGTCGAGCGAGCCGAGCTCCAGACACCGCGTCGTCGCGTAGGGCGGCACCTGGGCGAGCAACCCAGGATCGCGATCGACGGCCACCCAGTCTTGACCGATTGGAGGGCCTGGCGAAGCGCCAGGCGGTATGGAGGGCGACCCCGGGAATATTGGCGACCCGGGCAACCTGGCCGCGAGAAACCTGACGTTCGATCCGGTCCCCGTGGCCAGATCCAACAGACGCAGCGGACGATCGTCAGGGAGCGCCTCTACGACAGCCTGCGTCACAACAGCCGATCGGGCCGCCGCGTCTGCCGGCTCGCGCAGTGCGAGCCACGCCGCTAGAGACTCAGCCATCGGCGATCACCCGCTCCAATGTTTCCGCCATCCGTCCCACGGCAACGTCCCAAGGCTCGAGCCGGCCGCGGGCGCGCATCGCGCCGTCGCGCAAGCTCGCGCGCAACCCGCTGTCTCCGAGTACCCGCCGCAGCGCACCGGTCAGCGCATCCACATCTCCCGGGTCGACGATTAAGCCCGCCTCGCTGCCAATGAGCCCGGGAATACCTCCGGTACGCGTGCTGACGACTGGCAGACCGTGCGCGACAGCTTCGGCGACGGCCATTCCGTAGGTCTCCTGCAACGAGTTGAGGACGAATATGTCAGCCCGCACATAGTGCGATTCAAGCGAAGCCGGTTCCACCTCGCCAAGGAGGGCCACCCGATCGGCGATCCCCTCGGCAACCAACAGTCGTTGGACACGCTCCACAGTTGCCGGATACCGTGTCAGGCTGCCAGCGCACATGAGCTTCCAGTCATGATCACGATTGGCAGCCAACGCACGAAGCAGGCTCTCCTGTCCTTTGCCGGGACTGATGGTTGCGACACAGAGAAGACGCAGCGTTTCGTCGATGGATCCGGACGCAATGCAGGCCGGGTCGGTGCCAGGTTCTACAACAGTGATCTTCTCCGGCGCAATACCAGAGTTGGCGAAGGCGGCAGACGTCGCAGGACCTGTTACCACCACGGCCCTCGCGAGCCCCAGGGCGCGCCGCTCGCTCGCTTCCATCTCGCGCGCTTCAGCGGGATCGAGCCCGACCTCCGCCCCAAGCGGAAGGTGTACGAGCGCCACGGTCTTCAGACGCCGCGCATGTGGCCGCACGACATCCGGCATCGCGCCGAACGCGAGACCGTCGACGATCACCGTTGAGCCGTCCGCGATCGACGCAAAAGTCCGAGCGGCCTCGTCAAGAGCGTCCGCAGACGGTCGAGGAAAACTCTCGCTGACCTCATGGACGTCGACCGCCCATCCGCGCCGACGAAGGCCCTCGATTATCCTGCGGTCATAGATCGAGCCCCCGGTCAGCGTTGTGAGACGCCCGGGCACGATGAATGCGAGCGACGCCATCAGCGAACCTTAGCGTGACGTTGCGCGGAGCGAGCCATCGAAAGAGGCGGCTGCGATGTGCGATTCGTGCAGCGTCACGCGCACGGACTCGACGGCGCGCGCGCCGTCGCCCAAATCGCCGCGCGCAATCGCCGACGCGACCCTATCGAAGACCGCACGGGCGAGGACTTCAGTCGTGGTGTTGCGTCCGGCAAAAGCCGGCTCGTCATCAAGGTTGCGATAGCTGAGCTCGGCCAGCACGCTATGAACCGTGCCTGTCGCCCGTCCGATGTCGATGACGATGCCGTCGGCGTCGAGGTCCGGTCTGCGAAACTCGACGTCAACAATGTAGGTGGCACCGTGAAGACGCTGAGCGGGCCCGAAAACGTCGCCGATGAGGCTATGAGCGATCATCATGTGGCCACGAACCGTGACGCTGTACATCATCGTTCACCCGCTAGACGCGCCAAACCCACCCGACCCACCTGACCCACCCGACCGAGCTACGCGTAGCGGATACGGTGACACAAGGTGTCCCCTGGGGCCGCAGCCAACCGAGCGAGCACCGCGGGCAGATCATCGAAGGGACTCTCCCCCGTGACGAGCGCATCAAGCCTGGCGTCCGCGAGCAGCGAAAGCGACAGCGCCATTCGCCGGCGCGTGTCCCACCGCGCGCGCTGCGCGCTCGAGACGTGTCCGACCTGCGACGACGTGAGCGTCAGCCGCCGCGAGTGGAAGCTCTCGCCAAGCGGCACCGGCACCAGCTGATCGCCGTACCAGCTCATCTCGACAACGGTGGACTCCAGACCAGCCACCGCTAACGCGCATGCCAACCCGGCCGCCGATCCGCTCGTGTGAAACACGACGTCGGCATCGCGCGATGGGCTCTCGGCGCTGCGGAAGCGGATGCCGAGCGCCTCGGCGATCCCTTCCCGATTCGGATTAGTGTCGATCAGCTCGACCTCGCACCCTCGAATCTGCCCGGCCAGCCACGCGACGAGACAGCCCACGGTGCCTGCGCCGACAACCGCGACGCGGTCACCCACGCGCGGCTGCGCGTCCCAGAGCCCGTTGATCGCCGTCTCCAGATTGGCTGCCAGCACCGCGCGTGACGAGGGCACATTGTCCGGAAGCGGATGCACGGCCGCGAGCGGGACGGCGTAGCGCGTTTGATGGGGATAGAGGACGAAGACGCGGCGGCCGTGCAAATCGCTGGGACCGCTCTCGATCACGCCGACGCTCGAGTACCCGTACTTCACCGGCGCCGGGAAGTCGCCGTCCTGAAACGGCGCCCGCATCCGGAGATACTCGCTGCCCGGTACGCGGCCCATGAAGACAAGCGCTTCGGTTCCCCGACTGATTCCGCTGTACTCGGCGCGCACGACGACGGAATCGCCAGACAACGGCGGAAGTGTGGTCGCCCGAATCTCGCCGCGACCCGGAGCGACGATCCAGAACGCACGCGCGGCGTTCGTTGTCACTCCGGGACGTCCTTCCCGCTGGCCGCCATGTCCCTGGACCGATCATTCTGGTGCTTTGCACGCCACGATACAATCCCGCGTCGGTGGAATCGACGGTCACCGGGCTCTATCCTCTGAAAACCGCGGGCGTGTTTGGCGCGATCGTGCTCCTCGCGCTCACCCACCTCCGCCCGCATCACCCGTTTTCACGCATCGGGCCGGCCAACTACGTGACAGCCGTGCGCGCCGCGTTCGTGTCGCTCGTCGCGGGCCTCGTCGGGGAACCGTCCACGCCCACTCTGGCAGCCGCAGCCGTCGCCGCCAGCGCGCTGGCGGTCGCTCTGGACGGCTTGGACGGATGGCTGGCCCGCCGCACTCACCTCGCCAGCGCTTTCGGTGCGCGGTTCGATATGGAAATCGACGCGCTCCTAATCCTCATGTTGTCAGTGCTGGTGCGGCAGCATGGCAAGGCTGGCGCGTGGGTGCTCGCCTCGGGGCTGCTCCGGTACGGGTTTGTCGCAGCGGGGGGGATTTGGTCATGGCTCCGCCGTCCGCTCGCGCCGACCGTTCGTGCGCGAGCCGTGTGCGTCGCGCAGATCCTCGGCTTGATGCTCGCACTCCTGCCGGCCATCACCCTGCCGGCGAGCGCCCGCATCGCAGCGATGTCACTGGCGGCCCTTGCCTATTCATTCGCCGTCGATATCCTGTGGTTGTGGCGCCACCGTTCGGACCAATGAGCCCGCGTCCGCCCGCGTGGCGTAGAGCGCGCCTGTCGGATTGGTCGGGCGCGGCGACCGTCGCTGCCGCGCTTCTCGTCCTGAACGCGGCGCTGACATTCGAGAATGTCTGGCCCACCCCCGCGATTCGATGGGCCGGCGGCATTTCAGTTGAGCTCGCCGGGTGCGTCCTCCTTTTGGCGCTGATGGTTGCGCGAACGGGATCGCTCCCGAACACCTGGCCGAGGTGGCTGAGCGGTCTATGGATCATCCTCACGGCGGGACGCTACGCAGAAGTCACCGCGCCTGCTCTGTACGGCCGCGATGTCAATCTGTATTGGGACCTTCGACTCATTCCCGATGTGGCGTCCATGGTGACGCGCGTGTCGCCGTCCTGGCTCATCACCTTGGCGACATCCGTGGTCGCGCTCGCGCTCTTGCTCATCTATCTCGTCTTTCGATGGGCTTTCAACCGCGTTCGTCTCGCGCTCCTCGAACAGCGCCCGCGTCGCCTCCTTGCGCTCATGTCGTCGGCGGCCGTCGTGCTCTTCGCTGCCGAGCGTCTTGGCGCGGCCGTCTCCGGTCCGGCGGGCTCGATTCGTCCACCAATTGCGCGGGCGTTTCCGGCGCCCGTCCTGCAGACTTACGGGCATCAAGCCGCCCTGCTGCTGGCCGGTCTGCGCGGATCGGCATCCATCCCGGCCGGCCCGCCCATGGAGTCGACACTCTCGAACATCGATGGCGCGGACGTCCTGCTGGTATTCGTCGAATCCTACGGCGCGGTAAGCGTCGGGCCTGGGATGGCGTCGAAGCTTGCCGGCAGCCGGCGGCAATTGGAAGCGGACATCCGCGGCACGGAACGCGACGTCGCGTCAGCCTACATTGAGTCGCCGACCTTTGGCGGATCTTCATGGCTCGCTCACCTGAGCCTTCTGACCGGCATCGAGGTCCGCGACTCCAACACGAGCGCGCTGCTCATGACCCAGCATCGGCAGACGCTCGTCACGACGTTCGCTCGCCACGGATACAGAACGATTGCGCTGATGCCCGGGCTCCGCCAGCAGTGGCCGGAAGGCGCCTTCTATGGATTCGACGAGACTTACGGCGCTGACCGCCTCGCGTACGCCGGACCTGAGTTCGGCTGGTTCGCGATACCCGATCAATTCTCGCTCGCGCGCTTGGACGCGCTGGAAGGTCTGCTCGACGCCCTGCCCGAGGCCGATGATTCCCGACCCCGAGCGCGCTTCGTGTTCTTCCCGACCATCAGCACGCACTTCCCGTTCAGTCCGACGCCGCCCTACCAGCCCGACTGGGCGCGGATGCTGACCCCGAAACCGTACGACGGCCCCGCGCTGGTCCGCGCGTACTCGCGCCAGCCTGACTGGATGAACTTTGGACCTGGATACGGCGAAGCGCTGGCGTATGACTTCGCCGTGTTCGGCGGGTACCTCCGGCAGTGGCCCGGTCGCGATCTCGTCATGATTCTCATCGGAGATCACCAGCCGCCCGCCGCTGTGAGCGGCGAGGGCGCTCCGTGGGACGTGCCGGTTCATGTGATCGCGAGCCGCCGTTCGTTGCTCGATCGACTCGAACGCCGCGGTTTCCGACCCGGCCTGGTACCCGAGCGTCCGGCAATCGCTCGCATGCACGCGCTCCTGCCTCTTCTGCTGGATGCCTTCGGCCCCCATGACTGACACCAGCCAGGACCGTCGACCAACGCCGCCGGGGTTGTGCGCAACCTGCACTCACGCTCAGGTGGTGACCTCCTCGAAGGGCAGCACGTTCTACCGGTGCCAGCTTTCTGAAACCGACGCGCGGTTTCCACGATACCCCGCCCTTCCCGTGATCGTCTGCGCCGGCTACCAGCCCGCGGCATAATTCCGTCATGGGCGTCGCCTCACATCTGGGGATCAACCTCGCAGACTACGACGCTCGAATCCGGACGTTCATCCCCGACTACGATGAAATGCTCGACGTCGCCGGGAACGCCGTGCCCTCACGCGCCAGGACAATTCTCGATCTCGGCACAGGCACCGGCGCGATGGCCTCCCGCTGCCTCAAGCGAGCGCCGCGCGCCCAAATCGTCGGCATCGACGCCGACGCGGGCATCCTGACGCTCGCAGCACGACGTCTCGGTCCGCGTGCCACTCTTAGATCCGAGTCATTCCTGCGCGCGAACCTTCCACCGTGCGACGTCGTCGTGACATCCTTTGCGCTTCATCACGTACGTACTCGGCAGGCCAAGGCCAGGCTCTATCGGCGGCTTCGACGCGCGCTCGGCAGCGGCCATGGTCGGCTGATCTCGGTCGACTGTCAGCCATCGCACCGGCCGAGCGTGGCCGCGTGGCAGCGGCATGCCTGGCTGGCTCACCTGCAACGCGCCTATTCGGGTCGCGAAGCCGATCGGCTCCTGAGGTCGTGGGCCCGCGAGGATGTTTACGTCCCGCTCGAAGTGGAGATGGGGTTGCTGAAAAACGCTGGATTCGACGTGGACGTGCTCTGGCGGAAGGGAGCGTTCGCCGTGCTCCAGGCCGGGTGCTGACCTATGGGTCCTGAAGGAGCCGCCGCAACTTCCGCTCGGCGGCATCGTCGGCCTCTACGCGTGTCTCGCCGGTCGCCTCGATACCAAGCGGCTCGCTCGATCCATCATCTTGGGCTTCGCTGATCTGGGCCTTCCAACCCTCCTCGAAGGGCTCAGATAGTATCCAAAACTGTCGGCCTCGGAGCTCGAGCTGTCGCGACATGTATTACGAACCTCGGAGTGCCTCTTACAATTTCGTTGTTGATTAGACCTCGATAGACGCTTCCGGAACAACCAATCACCAAAAACACCGCGGTGCGCTCGCTCGCTGGCGAGGCGTCTCGGCTCGGCATTGGTCTTGCCGTAGGGTAGCCACCCTAGCGCGCGGTGGTTTTTCGACGAGGGGCTCGCTATGTGGACCTGGTTCAATTGTTATCTTTCCGGCCGCCACGACTACGGGGTGTGGTGTGAGCCCGGCGCGATCTTTCTCCGATGCATTCACTGCGGCAAGCGCTCTGGGGGCTGGGCCATCGCGAAACTCCACGCGCACACGCCAGCCATGGCCAAATCGGAGCCGCGTACAGCATTGGAGGCGACTCCCGAATTCACGTCGCCGGCGACGGCGCCCCGGACGGCCGCGCGCGTTCCACCGGCGAGCACCGGCCCGCGTGTTCTGCCGTTCGATCGCATCGCTGTCAGATAGGCGCCCGCCGTTGACAGGCTCGAGCGAGCACGATGACAATACGTGTTCGTGCCTGTCCCCCGCATCTCCAAGGAAGATCTCAAGCAGCGTCTCGATGGGGCCGAGCCGCCCGTCGTGGTTGATGCGCGTCTGAAATACCCCTACGAGCACAGCACGGTCCGACTGCCGGGCGCCATACGCTACGCGCCGGACGGCCAGGTCCCCTCGCTGCCGCGCAACCGTGACATCGTGGTTTACGATTCCGATCCGAACGAGCTCGCCAGCTCGCACGCCGCCGCGGTGCTTATCCGGCAGGGCTACAAAGCGGCTGCCCTCAGAGGCGGCATCGTCGAATGGCTCGCGGCGAATCTGCCGACCGAGACGAAGGAAGCCCCGAAACAGGCGCCCCCTGCCGCTGGCGCCCTCAAAGGCTAGGCGGCCCGCTGCTGACACCGAACGCGCTGCGGGTGGCACGGCCACCTCACCGCCCAGGACTCACGCTCGCAGCCGCAGTGTTCGTCTCCGTCGCCGTCTTCTGCCTCTATCGCACAACGCTTCTGCCAGGCGTTGATTTTGGCGACAGCGGCTCCATCCAAACCACAGTCGGGTCCCCGCTGCTGACCCCGCGCGACGGTTATCCGCTGTATTTCGCAATCGGCAACGCCCTCCTCGCGCTCACCCATGCCGACCCTGCGTACGCCATGAACATGGCGTCCTCGTTGGAAGGCGCGCTCGCGTGCGGGCTCTTCGTGGTTGTCGCCACCAGCCTCTCAGGATCGGTGTGGGCAGCCGTCGGCGGAGCGACGCTTTTTGCCGTGTCGTACACCTTCTGGAGCCAGGGCGTGACGGCGGAGGTTTATGGACTGCACATGTTGTGCGTCCTGGCTTCGCTGGCCCTTCTTCTTCGGTGGGAACGGCAGCCGACGACGGCGCGCCTCGCGGCTTTCTTCGCCTGTTATGCGATCGGGTTCGGCAATCACCTGTCGATGATTTTGCTGGCGCCGGGGTTCACGGCTTTCCTGCTTTTAGCCGAGCCGCGCGGGTGGCGATCGCTCCTCTCTCCTCGCGTCATCGCCCTGGCGGTCGGGCTCGCGTTGATGGGCGCGTCGCAGTATCTATGGAACCTGCGGACGATGTGGCTGTTGCCGCAGCCGCCCGACGGGGTCTGGGCCGCGGCGCGGACCTTCTGGTTCGATGTGACGAAATCGGACTGGCGCGAGACGATGGTCCTGAGCGTGCCTCGATCGATGCTGCGGGACCACGCAGCGATGTACTGGTTCGATCTGCGCCAGCAGTTCGGCATCGGCGGCGTGATGGCCGCGGTCGTTGGCGCGCTTGCCCTGGGCTACACATGCGTGAAGCGCGCGACTCTGCTGGCGCTCTTGTACCTGGTCAACGTCGCGTTCGCCTTCAGCTATGACGTCGGGGATGCGCACGTTTTCTACCTGCCATCGCATCTTGTCGTTGCCCTGCTGGCGAGTGTCGGAGCCTCCGCAGCAGGCACGCTGGCGCTCGATGGCCGCGGTCGTGGCTTGGCGGGCCTTCTCCTCCTGGCCTATGCAGGCGTCCGAGGTTATCTCGACTTTCCCGCACTCGATCGCAGCCGCGATTGGCGAGCGGCGGGGGTCCTGAATGCCTTGACCGCCAATCTCGACGATCAGCGCGCGGTTCTGCTCGTGGACCTCAACTGGCAAATTGCGAACGGTCTCTCGTACTTCGCGAGCAACGTCGCCCGGGAGGTGGCCGTTGCCCGCATACGCGACGTGCTGCTCTACGCGCCCGCCCTGATTCAATCGAACCTGTCGGGTGGACGGCAAGTTGTCGCCAACGAGCATGCCGCGAAACTTCTCAGCGGCGAGTACGGACCGCTGTTCGAGATTCGGGACGAGCGAGACGCGCCACGGATCACCCTCGCAGATACCGCGAGAAGTGTTTCCCCGGGCGCCCGGTACGTGCTCTGCGTGCTCAAGCCGACCAAGGACTTCACGGTAGACCGGAACGATGTGCGGGCGGCGCTCGACACCCTGACCGGGGGTGCGGTCGTGGAGATGCCGGCGGGTGATTATGCGGTCGTAGCCGGCCTCGCGGGATCGCAGCCCGCGCTGGCCTTCGGAAACGATGCGCCTTTTCGACGCCGGGTATACCTCGCGGATGTGTCCGTGCAGATTCGGATGGACGCCTGGTTGTCGGCAGACACAATCCGCCGCATGGGGTTCGGCCACGCGGTTGCACGCCAACACCACACGCTCATCATCGAGCGCGGAGTCAGCTTTGCCACGTTCGGCGACGACGGAAACCCTCAAGAGCAGGCGTATTTCGCCAACCTGTTCGAGCGGCCGCGACGGTACGATGTTCGGATGGGGGGCCACAAAGAATAGTCGGGGTCCATGGTCCCTCGTCCTTCCGTGGTATGGTCCATCCATGGTCTTGTCCCGAAGGCTCGTGATGGCGGTTGTCTTGGTGGCCGCTCCAATGGGCGCGATTGAACCGACAGCAGTCGAGCTGGCCCAAGCGCTGCAAAAGAAGATCGAAGGCGTCCGCGATTTCTCGGCTGATTTCGTTCACACCTACGAGGGCGGCGTCCTGAAGAAACGCGTCACGGAACGTGGGCGTCTGCTAATCAAGAAGCCCGGCAAGATGCGATGGGAGTACACGGCACCCGAACCGAAGACGTTCGTGTCCGACGGCGTGCAACTCTATTCGTATGTGCCGGCCGACAAACAGGTTGTGGTCTCGCCGGTTCCGGCCGGGGATGACGACCAGGCCACGACGCCGGCGCTGTTTCTGGCCGGCAAAGGCAGCCTGACTCGCGACTTTACGGCGTCGTTGGTCGAGCGCCCCGCTGGGATGCCGGCTGAGACCCGCGCTCTGAAACTCGTTCCGAAGACCCGGCAGCCGGACTACGATTGGCTCATCCTCGTAATAGATCCGGACGGGCTTGGCATCCGGGGGCTGGTGACGGTCGACTCGCAGGGTGGAAAATCCACGCTTCTCTTTGAGCATTTGAAGGAAAATGTGGGTCTAACCGATAAAGAGTTCGCGTTCAAGATTCCCCGGGGTGTGGATGTTGTTCGGACCGTCGCTCATTTCTGATCGCCGCCCCGCCGCGCGCGCCACACGTGTGGTTCTGCTCTGTCTCGTAACAGGCGGGTGCGCCGCTTCGAGCGCCCTTCATCGCGCGCACGACGCCGAGCGCCGCCAGGACTACGACATAGCGGTCGTCGAGTACACCAAGGCCCTCCGGCTCAATCCGGACGACACCGAAGCGCGCGTCTCACTCGAGCGCGCGAAGCTCAGGGCCGCGCAAGATCACTTTGTGAAAGCGCGGCGCCTCGCCGCAACCGGCAAGCTCGATCTCGCCCTCGCCGAGTACGAAGTCGCGGCGGAGCTCAACCCGAGCGATTCAACCATCGACGAAGAATTGCGAGCGACGCGCAACAAGCTTCGCGCGAAGGTGGCTGTCTCACGTGAAGGCAAGACCGAGCTGCAAACGCTCATCGAGCGCAGTCGCGACCTGCCGCCGCCCGGCCTCGACCTCCCCCCGGGGGTAAAAATGCCGGCGTCGCTGACGTTTCGTGACGCGAGCAGCCGCGACATCTTCACCGCGATCGCCCGCCTGGCGAACATCAGCGTGATCTTCGATACGGCGTACCGGGACAGCCCGGTCACCGTCGATCTCCGCAACGCCACGCTCGACGATGCGCTCAGTACGGTCGCCGGCGCGACGCGTACGTTCTTCCGCGTCAGCGCGCCCAAGACGGTCGTGGTCATTCCGGATACGCCCGCCAAGCGGCGCGAGTACGAGGAAGAGATCGTGCGGACGTTCTACCTGAGCAATGCCGACCTCAAAGAAACGATGGACCTGCTTCGCCTGGTCCTCGACGCCCGCCGGATTTCGCCAACAACCGCGACCAACGCGTTGACCATCAAAGACACGCCCGAGCGAATCGCAGCGGCCGCCCGCGTGCTGTCGGCTATCGACAAAGCCAGGCCGGAAGTCATCATCGACGTCGAGCTGCTCGAGGTGGATCGCACGCGACTGACTGAATACGGCCTGCAGATCGCCTCCCCCGGTTCCCCTGGTATCAACGGCGCGGTGAGCATCGCGACCGACACCGCGGGCAACGTCACGCTGCAGGCACTCAGGAACCTGACCGCCGCCGACATCCTGCTCACCAATCTGCCGGCGCTGTATTACCGGCTGCTCAAGAGCGATTCGAATACGCGCACGCTCGCGAACCCGCAGCTCCGGACCTCGGATGGCACCGCCGCGACAGCCCGATTCGGCGAGCGGGTCCCCATCCCGGTTACGACGTTCGCGCCGATCGCGACGGGCGGCACGCCGCAGCAGCCCATCGTGTCGTTCAACTACGAGAACATCGGCGTCAACATCGACATCACGCCGCGCATGCACCACGACGACGATGTGTCGCTCGCCCTGAGCATTTCGGTGTCGAACATCTCCGGGACCGGATACGCCAATTTGCCGACGTTCGGCAACCGTGAAATCAAGACGGTCATCCGGCTGCGAGACGGGGAGACGAACATGCTGGCCGGGCTCATCCGTGATGACGAACGGACCGCGCTCGACGGCATTCCCGGTCTGAGCGACGTGCCGGTTGTGGGCCGGCTGTTCGCGCACAACACCAAGTCGACGACGCAGACCGACGTCATCCTGACGCTGACACCGCACATCATCCGCGTGTTGGATCTTTCGGAGGCCGACTTGCGGCCGTTCCGGGTGGGACGCGACTCGCTCGCTCCGATCGCGGAGTTGCCCCCCCTTGAGCCGCCGAGACCGCAGGAGCCGCCAAAGGACGAGGCCGTTCCACCCAAGAAGCCGGGCGGACCTCAATAGTCCTTGGGCCCCCGCCCGCGGCCCGGGGGCCTACAGCTTGGCGACGCGCGCGCCCAGTTCCTGCAAGCGTTCGGCAAGCCTCGCGTACCCCCGCTCCACGATCTCGAGCGGGGCGAGCTGACTCTGGCCATCCGCGGCGAGCGCTGCAGCAATCAGCGCCATTCCGGACCGAAGGTCACGACTGTCGAGAGGGCGTCCGCGCAGCCTGCATGGGCCGGTGACGATAATCCGGTGCGGATCGCACAAGAAGAGGTCGGCGCTCATCCCACTCATCTGCTCGAGCGCGAACAGCCGCAACTCGTACATCCAGTCGTGGACGAGCGTCTGTCCCTCTGCCTGAGTGGCCAGCACGGTCACGAGGCTCACGAGGTCGCTCGGGAAGCCGGGCCAGAGCCCGGTGGTGATCCGGCCGGCCGCGCGCGGCTTCGACTGTTCCACGCGAAAGAGGTCGCCGTCCATCACGCAGCGAACATTCAGCCGCGTGAGGACGGAGCCGACGACTTCCATGTCCTGGGCGCGTGCGCCGTGCACCTCGATCTCTCCGCCGGTGACCGCCGCCACCACGGCCCAACTGCCGGCCTCGATGTAATCCCCCCACAAGTGATGTCGGGCTCCGTGGAGGTGCCTGCCCCCCTCCACCTGAATGGTCGTCGTCCCCTCTCCGCTGATGCCGACACCGAGAGCTCGCAGGAACGCGCACAGCTCGACGACGTGCGGCTCGCACGCCGCGTGGCGAATCTCGCTCCTGCCTTCGGTCGCGGCCGCAGCGAGGAGCGCGGTCTCGGTGCCCGTTACGGACGCTTCGTACAAGTAGATTGACGTGGGCCGCAGGCCCTCACGAGGCGCCTCGAGAACGTGGCCGGGCCCGGGCAAGACGCGGGCGCCCATCGATTGAAGCGCGTCGAGGTGCGTCGCGATTGACCGACGAGCCGGGAAGTCTCCACCCGGCGACGCCAGGCGGGCACGGCCGCACCTCGCCAGCAGGGGCCCGAGGAGGAGCACCGAGCCCCGAAGCCGGCCGACGAGCGCGGCATCCGGCTCGTCCTTCACGATCTCCGGGCAGCTGATGCGCAACGTGGTGCTGCCGATGCCCTCGACCTCGGCGCCCAGGTCGAGCAGCAAGCGCGCCATGACCTCGATGTCGCTGATGCGGGGGACGTTTGTCAGGACGCATTCGTCTCTCGTCAGAAGACATGCCGCCAACAGCGGCAGCGCGGAATTTTTGTTGCCTTCGACCTCGACCGATCCGGACAAGCGCTGTCCGCCCTCAATCAACAACGTCGACATGAATGGTCACCATTCGCCGAGGTAGACGATTTCCTCTCGCAGCAAAACGCCAAAGCGGGCGCGCACCTCGCGCTTGCACCGCTCGATGAGCTGACGAATCTCGGTCGCGCTCGCCGAGCCCTCGTTTACGATGAAGTTGCCGTGGGTGAGCGAGACGCGCGCATCACCAACCGCAGCGCCCTTCAGGCCGGCACGATCCACGAGCGCGCCGGCCGACCACGGGATGCCATCCGGCACTTCGTCGACGCCGGGCTGCGGGTTTTGGAACACGCAGCCTGCGCTCGGCGAGTCGAGCGGCTGGGTGCGCTTGCGAAACGCAAGCGACGCTCGAGCGGTCTTTCGGAGAGCCGAGGGGTCGCCGCTCGTCGCTCGAAAGTCCGCCGATAACAGGATCTCGCCCGTCTCCTGCAGCCGGCTGCAGTCGTAGCCGAACCCCATCGCATCGGCGGGCACCTCAAAGACATCTCCCCGCCGGCTCGCCAAGCGCGCGGAGAAGATCAACTGACCGATGAGGCGTCCGCCGAAATGCGCGTTGCCGAAGATCGCCCCGCCAACGGTTCCTGGCGTTCCCGCCCAGGCCTCCAGGCCGCCGCGGCCATGATTGATCGCCCATCGCACAAGGGCATTCATGTTGACCGCGGCGTCAGCTCGAATGATCGTCTCGCCGGCTGCGAGAACCTCACCGCCGCGGGGTCGCATGACGAGACCTCGGATGCCAGCGTCCGAGACGAGGACATTGGACCCTCCGCCAAGCACCGTGACCGCCACGTCATCCCGCGCAGCCACGCGAAGCGCTGCGATGATTTCTTCGCTCGTTCGGGTCTCGATGAGCCAGTCGGCAGGTCCGCCCACGCGAAACGTCGTGAACCGCGCCAGCGCCACTTGACGCTGAACGCGCTCGCCAAACACCGCGCCGAGCGAGGCCTCGAACCGGCTCACGGCCGCTCGATCCGAAGCATCGCCCGCTCCTGGGCGATGAGCGCGGCCATGGCCTCACGCCGCGAGCACACGACAAAGTCGATTTCGTCGCCGGGCGCGAGCTGCGCCGCAATGGGCAGATCCGCTGTGATTGACGTCGCGATCTTCGGGTAGCCGCCCGTCGTCTGGCGATCGGCCATGAGCAGGATCGGCTGTCCCGACGCCGGCACCTGCAGGACGCCCAGCGGCGTCGCGTCGGAAATGATGTCGGCAGACCTCGCGTGCCTGAGCGCCGGACCCTGAAGTCGAAACCCCATTCGATCCGAATTCTGGGCGATGACGTATGGGGCGGATTGCAACGCCTCGAGCGCATCGTTCACGAAGTGATCGCTCTGCGGGCCGGGCAGCACGCGGATCCGGGCCCGGCGTCCAGGGAGCGGGACAACCGGCTCGACAACTTCCCTGGTTGCCTTCGAGACGGGACGAGACGTCGACTGCGGGCCAAGAGGGATGCGATCGCCGGCTCGAAGGGGACGTCCCCCCATGGCGCTTATCACGTGCGTCGAACGGCTGCCGAGCACCGGCGGGACGTCGACTCCACCGGAGATCGCCACATAGGCACGCGCGCCGCGGGCTCGCTGGCCGAATCGCAGCCGGGCGCCGGCCCCAACGACAAACGCGCCCGCCGGCGTCGTCCGGCCGTCAAGCGTCAGCCAGAACTCGGCGCCGGCAACGGCAACCATCCGCTCGTCTTCGAACTCCAGCTCCGGCCCGAGGAGCGTCACTTCGATCGCTGCGGCATCAGGATGGTTGCCAACGAGAGCGTTGGCCAACCGATGGGAGACGGGATCCATCGGACCCGCCACCGGCACACCACGAGATTGGAGGCCCCAACGCCCACGATCTTGGATCGTCGTGAGCATCCCCGGCCTGATCACGAGGAGGGCCACGCGTCGTACTCCGCACGACTGATTGGGTGGAACTGCACCGAATCCCCGGCCTTCATGAGGAACGGTTCGGCACGGTCCGGGTCGAAGGCCAAAACAGGCGTCCGACCGATCAGCCGCCAACCACCGGGGGTGTCCGCCGGATACACGCCGGTCTGCCCGCCCGCGATGCCCACCGATCCCCGTGGCACGCGAACGCGCGGCGTCGCATGGCGCGGCATCGCGATTCGGGCGTCCACAGGTCCCAGATACGCGAATCCCGCGACGAAGCCGAGCATGAAGACCCGATAGGTGACGGAGGAATGCAGTCGCACGACCTCGTCTTCGCTGATTCGCGCAAACGCCGCGACCTCGGGCAGGTCGGGCCCATCCTCACCACCGTAGCAGACAGGGATCTGCACGCGCGCGGCGCTCCGCGCGCCCGCAAGCCCCGCCCGGCCGGACTCGCTCTCGAGGTGAGCGAGGAGCGTTTCGTAGTCGACGCGCAAAGGATCGAAGTACACCGTAACGGACCGATATGTCGGCACGACGTCCCGGACGCCCTCGAGTCGGCGAGCCGCGATGGAATCCGCCA
>Ga0066903_100000613_pt1 | contig 23251 bp, 15 predicted proteins | sample PanSoiMetaGPlot1_FD_67491 | JGI IMG/M metagenome (GOLD analysis project Ga0066903, IMG submission 67491) | Tropical forest soil microbial communities from Panama analyzed to predict greenhouse gas emissions - Panama Soil - Plot 1 (version 2) | ecosystem: Environmental > Terrestrial > Soil >... | reverse complement strand
GGCAGGGATGGGTATGCCTCCGAGGAAAGAAAACAGCAGTGATCCTGCTCATTTTGCGGGTACTTAGAGCGTCGTACGCTCGCGGACGATCGTATCGGGGACGAATCTTGACAACGAGAAACGATCCGCCTAGCATCGCTGGCCAGACGCAAAACTTGGCCGCGACGCACAGATTCCTGTCGGGCGGTGAAGCGCAACGCAAAATTCCCCCTTGTATCAGGTGAGAGCGGCATGAAGTTGCTGTCGAGAGTAGTGTGGGCGGAGGGAATGTACCTGGCGCCGCATCATTTCCAGGCGCAGAATCGGTATTTTGAGGAGGCCGTCCACTTTGCGACCAGCAGTTTATGGCGAGATGCCTACGGCTTGGCATCGTGCCAACTCGATGCGGACGCCCTGCGCAACGGGACCGTCAGTCTTCTTGAAGCGCGGGGGATGTTTCAGGATGGACTGCCGTTCGACATCCCGGAGTGCGATCCCCGTCCTGATCCGACCAACCTCACTGAGAAGTTCCTTCCGACCACCGACAGCTTGACTGTCGCCCTGGCGATTCCCCGCTGGGTTCAGGGACAGCAGAACTGCGACACCGATCCGTTCTCCGCGGGCAAGGCACGTTATCTGAGCACCACCGAGCTGGTGCACGATGAAAATACCGGGCTGGAACCGAAACCGGTGCAGATGGGGCGGAAGAACATCCAGCTGGTGGTAGTCCCCACCGCCGACCAGGACCTGTTGACCCTGCCGATTGCGCGCGTGATGCGGGATCAGTCGGGCCACTTCATCTACGATTCTACCTTCGTTCCGCCATGTCTTCGCGTGAGTGCCAGCGAGAGGCTGGCCTCAATGTTGCAGAGGCTGGTGGAAATCTTGGAAGAGAAGAGCGCGGTCGTAACCGAAGAGCAGCAATCGGGAGAGAAGTTTCAGACTGGAATGTCGGCACGGCAGGTAGCCCAGTTCTGGTTCCTGCATGCCATCAATTCCAGCCTGACACCCCTGCGGCATATCCTGTTGGCGAAGCATCGGCATCCTGAGGATTTGTTCCGCGAAATGTCCCGGCTGGCGGGAGCACTATGCACCTTCAGCCTGGATTCCAATCCGCGAACGTTGCCGGCATACGACCATGCGGATCCGGGGCCCGGGTTTACGGCGCTTGAGGAACATATTCTGCGTCACCTCGAAATTATTGTTCCGTCGCAGGCGATCGTGATCCCTCTGAAAGGGACGGCTCGTTACTTCTTCGAAGGCGAGGTGCGGGACCAGCGCTCGCTCGGCCCCTCCCGGTGGCTGCTGGGAATCCGCTCTTCTGTCGGAGAAGCAGATCTGATCGCCAAGACCCTGCAGCTGGTAAAAGTCTGTTCCTCGCAGTTTGTCCCCGAACTGGTGAAGCGAGCTCTTCCCGGGCTGAAGCTGGATCATCGGCAGGTTCCACCGGCGGCCATCTCGGCGAAAGTGGACAGCCAATATTTTGTGATCAACCGGACTGGCCCGTGCTGGGAGCACATCTTGCGGACGCGGAGTGTGGGCGTGTATGTGCCGGGAGAGTTGCCGTCGCCCCAGCTTGAGCTGATCGTCTTACTGGAGAGCTGACATGGGATCACAAGTCACACCTCTGGGAAGTTATCGGGGATCGAGCCCATTGCTCGAGCGGCGCGGGTGGAATCTGGCACTCGGCTTCCAGGAAATCTTCACCGCGGTGGTGCGGTTGCGATACAACCGGCAGGCCGTTCTTGATGCAGAGACATTTCGGGCGCAAATGCGCCAGGCCCTGCGCGTTGCCGAACAGGAGGCGCGCGGCCGCGGCTGTACCGCGGAAGACGTGAAGCAAGTAATCTTTGCAGTCGTGGCGTTCCTGGATGAATCGGTGTTGACTTCGCGGAACCCGGTCTTCGCGAACTGGCCTCGACTGCCCTTGCAAGCGGAACTATTCGGACACCAACTCGCGGGCGAAATCTTCTTCCAGGAACTGCAGAAGGCACTGAATCGCAGCGATTCGCAGGAGACCGCCGATCTGCTGGAAGTGTATTACCTCTGCCTGCTGCTGGGTTTCAAGGGACGCTACGCGGCGGGTGGCGACCTGCGATCCATCATGGCGGCAACGCAGGACAAGATTCGCCGGATCCGGGGGCCAATCGGTGCCTTGTCACCGCGTGGGGCGATTCCGGCGGACACCTTGCGCACCGTGCAATCCGATCGCGTGAGCCGCATTCTGGGGCGGGTGGCTTTGATCACGGTTGGCGTAGTCGCGCTATTGTTCATTGTCTTCAAGTTTGTCCTGATGTCTGGCGCGTCGTCACTCGATGGCTTAGCCGCCGGATTGCTGAAATAGGGGGCTTGCGTGTACTGGGTCACCGGCGTAATTCTGCTGATCTATCTGATCGTGGTGTTCCTGCTTGGCAGATGGTTGCCTCTGCATGGCTACGATGTATGGATACTGCGGGGTGTTCTTGCGCTGCTCGGCCTGATCGGCGCTGCTGTCGCGTTCTGGTACCAGCACAAGATCAAGAAAGCGAAAGAAGCGGCGGGCGAGGAGGAGTCCCCGGGAACCGGGACGGACGATCTTGACGCCCTGGTACGCGAGTCGATCCGGCGGCTGAAGCAGTCGACGTTAGGACGAGGCGCCGGCCTCAGCGGCCTTCCCATCGTGTTTGTGCTGGGTGACACCGGTTCGACGAAGACCACGATACTGGCGCAGTCCACTCTGGATCCGGAGTTGCTGGCGGGGCAGGTGTATCGGGATAACGAAGTTCTGCCCACAGGGGCGGCGAACCTCTGGTATACGCGGCAGGCGATTTTTGTGGATCCGGCGGGTTCCATGATGGGCCAGCGTGATCGCTGGAAGCGCCTGGTGAAGCTGTTGCAGCCGGCGCGTTTCCCGGCCGCGCTCGGCAAGAAGGCACAGGCTCCGCGAGCTGCAATTGTGTGTTTCGACAGCGAGACCTTCTTGCAGCCGGGCGCGAGCGAGGCGGCGGTGACCGCCGCGCGGCGGCTGTCGTCGCGGCTGCAGGAAGTATCGCAGCTTCTGGGAATCAGCTTCCCGGTTTACGTTCTCTTCACCCGGCTGGACCGGATATCGTTCTTTACGGAATTTGTCCGCGGGATGAGCAAGGATGAAGCCGCGGAGGTGCTGGGCGCTACGCTTCCCATGCGTTCGCTGAGCGCGGGAGTTTACGCGGATCAGGAGACCCAGCGGCTTGGCAAGGCGTTCGACGATATTTTCTACTCGTTGGCGGAGCGAAGAATCATCCTGCTTCCGCGGGAGAACGATGCTGACAAACTGCCGGGAATTTATGAATTCCCCCGCGAACTGAAGAAGCTGCGCACGCTGCTCGTGCAGTTTCTGGTGGATCTGTTGCGGCCCAGCCAACTGGGGACAAATCCGTTTTTGCGGGGATTCTATTTCACTGGCGTGCGGCCGATTGTCGTCGACGACGTGGTGGCTGCACCCGTGACCGTGTCCGAGCCCGCGGAAGCATCGTTGAACGCTGGCGCCACGCAGATTTTCCGTGGGGTCGGCCAACAGGCGGCACCGCCTCCTGCCTTTCGAAGTGGCGGGCCGCGCAGGATGCCGCAGTGGGTATTCCTTACTGGCTTGTTCAACGACATCCTGGTCAAAGACCGAGTCGCATTAGCCGCGAGCGGAGCCAGCTCCAAGGTGAACGTGCTTCGCCGCATTGCTTTGGCGAGCGCACTCTTTCTGGCGCTGATTTTTCTGACCGGATTCACCATTTCATTCTTCCGCAACCGGGCCCTGCAAGGCCGGCTTCAAGACGGGATTTCGGATTTGCGGACCTTGCAAACACCGGCAGACCAGCACCAGCCGGCTACCCTTGGCGACTTGCAGAAGCTGGATCGTTTGCGAGCGGACCTGGTCGACCTTGCGGATTGGGAGGAAAATGGCGCGCCGTGGAGTATGCGCTGGGGACTGTATTCGGGTCATGAGGCCTACCGGGATGCGAAACCCGTGTACTTCGAGCGCTTCCGTCGCTTGCTGTTCGGCGAAACGCAGAAGCGGATTGTCGATACGCTGGCTTCCCTGCCGGACTCCCCGCCAGCGGTCGCTCCCAACGACGCGTACGAGAAAACGTACAACGAATTGAAAGCCTACCTGATCACAACATCCTTCCACGACAAGAGCACCAGGGACTTCCTGACTCCCGTGTTGATGAGTCACTGGATCGCCGATCGCGATATCGATAAAGACCGTAAGGATCTGGCCACCTCGCAATTCGACTTCTACGGGGCGGAACTGGCGAAGGAGAATCCGTTTTCGAGCAGCAATTCGCCATCCGTGATTGTTCACGCACAGACTTATCTGAATGGATTTGCCGGGATCGACCGCTACTACGTCCAGCTGCTGGGGAAAGCTGCGCAACACGACGTCAGCTTCAACGAGGCCTATCCCGACTCGGCAGGGGTGATTGTCAGTTCTCACAAGGTGAAGGGCGCATTCACGCGAAGCGGGTACCAGTTTGTGCAGGACGCGCTAAAGAATCCGTCCCTCTACATGGGTGGAGAAGAATGGGTGCTGGGCAAGAGCGTGGCGCAGGGGTTGGATCCCGCCATGGTAAGACAAAAGTTGACGGAGCGTTACAACCAGGATTTCGTCAACGAGTGGAACACGGTGCTGAAGACCTCTTCGGTTCCGCCCTACAGCAGTTATCAAGATGCGGACAGGAAGTTGCAGAAGATCACCGACACCAAGTCGCCGCTGATGGAGCTGTTCTACTTCGTCTCTCACAACGTAGACCCCGCACCCGCCGACGTAAAAGCGCCATTTGCCCCCGTGCAGGCGGTGGAGCCGCCCGGGCCCGCAGACAAACCTCCTGACGTTTTGATCTCTTCCAAGACGCAGGACTATATGAAGGCTCTCGGCGGCTTGCTGGCATCCGTACATGCGATCGCGCAAAGTCCGGGTGCTCCCGATCCGGCATTGGGAGCGCAGGTGTCGACGGCCCAGTCCGCCGCTTCCGGTTCCGTGACCGCGGTGATTACATCCATCCCGGTCGACAATTCCCAGTCCTTCGGAAACGAGAAGCAGGTGCGAAGGTTACTGGAGGAACCAATCACCGGAATTGACGGGCCGAACAAGGCCATGCCGCTCAAGGCCGCCGGTGCCGCGGCGGCGGAATTCTGCTCCCAGATGCGGGGAATGTATCCCTTCGACCCGGCTTCGTTGAAGGAGATGCCGGTCGATCAGTTCAGTTCGTTGCTAGCCGGCGACAGCTGGAGGAAACTCAATGAAAGTGTGAAGTTGTTTGTGCTGAAAGTGGGTTCCGGTTACGCGGCGAATCCCAGCGCAACCGCGAAGCCTTCGCCCGAGTTCCTGCGGTTCCTGAGCAAGATGCAGGGATTGAGTGATGGAATGTTCCCCAACGGTTCCGCTCCGCCCCGCTTCTCCTACACGCTCAAGCAGATTCCCAGCAACCTGGAGGGCGTTGATGTGACGATTGGATCCGAAAAGCTTTCCGGTACTGGCGCGCAGAAGACCTTTGTCTGGACAGGTGCGGCGGAAAACATCGACGTATCGAAAAACGGCGATACCCTCGATTCTGCCAGCGGGCCTTGGGCTGTTTTTCACTTCGTCGCGCGTGCGCATCATCTGACCGGCAGCAACCTGGAGTGGGTGATTGAGAACAACGGGCAACCGGTGAAATTGCCGAACGGCAAAATCAAGTCTTACGACTACCAATTGCAGGTCAACGGTTCGGCCAATCCGTTCTTCGACCTGCCCGGGCTGAAGTGCGTCAGCCAGGTGGGGAAGTAGGGCTGCACGGAGCGGCTACGATTCAGGTGGAACTTTTCTGCCCGGGGTGTCCCAGGCGAGCGAAGAAGCGGTCCTTCCATGACGATGGCGTGGCGCGGATGAGCAGGCAGGTGATGTTGTCATCGCTGCCGCCGGCTTTTGCTGCCTCGATCAGTTCAGTGCACGCCGTCTCCAGAGATTCCTGATTCACGATCTCTGTAATCTTGTCTTCTTTCACATACCGTGAGAGGCCGTCACTGCAGAGAAGCAGCACATCTTCCGGCGCGAATTCGTGATCGGCGAGGTCCGGTTCGACGGTGTCATCTGTGCCCAGCGCGCGCACGATCACGTTCTGCATTCTTGAGTTTTCAGCTTCTTCCAGGGTCATCAGGCCGCGCCGGACCTGCTCCATTACCAGCGAGTGATCCTGCGTGAGTTGCGCGATTTCAGTTTTGCGGACCAGGTAAATACGGCTATCGCCGACATTCGCAATCGAAAACTGGTTTCCCGCCACGACCACCGCGACGATCGTGGAACCCATGCCGGCAATGGAGAGGTCTTTCGCTCCCGCCTCGTGTATTGTCTGGTTTGCGAGTTGGATGGCCGAGGCGAGATCCGCCGCTCTTTGCGAAACCCCCTCAAACCGGGTGACTCCGTCCGAGGTTGTATCGGGCGTGTCGCGGTAAAACCCCAGGACGGTATCGACTGCAATCTTGCTGGCCAGTTCTCCGGCTTGCTGTCCACCCATACCGTCGGAAACGACAAATATGCCGTGCCGCAAATCGTAGCCGAAATTGTCCTCGTTATTCTTGCGAACGAGACCAATGTCGGTCATTCCAGCGGCTTGAATTACGAAACTCATTCTGCGGTCAGGGGATAAATCGTATCGTATCGTTTCATCAAGGTAAATACTGCGAAGTTCCGCTTCGAACGTTGGGTTTCAGGCGAGGTTATTGCGTGTTGCGCCCTGGCGTGGGGATTACTTTCCCTTTCCCGCTTTCCGGTTGAGAGTCTGCCATTCTGTCTGCAGATCGCCGCTGGCATACTGAGCCAGGTTGGCTGCCTGGTCGAGAATCTTGCCTGCCCGTTTTTTGTCTCCGGACTCGATCGCCATGCGCGCGCGATCGATTGCCGATGACGTCTGACGGTCAGCCGATGACTTTCGGCGCGAAGTGAAAAATGGAATAACACGGCCGAGCAGGGACGAACCGGTGTTTTCTGGCAGCACCGGCGGGCGGTTCGCAGTTCCTTCGAGGCTCGCGTATGCTTCTCCAATCGCCCGGAGCGCAGCCAGTTCATCCGCACTCGCCTCCCGCATGGCTGCGAGCGCTTTCTGGATGGAACCGGCCTGCTGAACAGCAGGCGGCAAGTTCTCAAGCAAGCCAAGGCCTTCGCTGTACTGTTCGTGACTGCGAAGCGCTTCCACAGCCTGGAGCGCGGAATCGACATTGCGTTCGAAAGATTGCAATCGCGAACGGGCGTCTTCCAGGATGTAAATGAGGGAAGCCGTTGCGGGTTCCTGCCTGACTCCGCCCAGCAGATCGACGATTTCCGCGTATGCTCCCCGTGCCATGAGGCCTTCGGCCTGGCGCATGAGACCCTGAATTTGCGCATTCTTTTGCCCGCTGGCGGCTTCCTGCCGCGCAAAGTCGATCAACTCGGTGATCTCGGGAGACGCGATGCCTGCTTTCTGACACGACTCCAGCAAGCGCAGGGCCTCGACGTAGTTCCCCTTGCTCAGCGCCTCGTGAGCTCGTTGCAGATACTGGGAGCGGGCTTGCTCCTGGGTGCGTTCCGCAATGTGACCAACAATGGTGGATTGCAGAGCGAGCAGTCGCTCGTTCCCAGGGGCTTCGTGCAAAAGTTGATGGACAAGCTTGAGCGCCTCTTCTGGCGATGTATCGATCAGGCTGCGGCAGCGTAAAGCAACTTCGTCCACGCGGCGGCGAATCTCCTCCGCGCGAAGTTTGCGCGCGAGATTCCCCTGGAGTTTGATCAGGCTCGGCTCGCCGGGGAGTCGCTGCATTGCCTGTTCTGCCAGTTGAGCTGCACGAGTCAGCTCTTCGACGGTCGAGGCTACCGAAACCTCGTTTTGCAACTGTTCCAGGATGCGACGGCGCTGCTCCTGCTCGCGCCCCTGTTTGGCGGCGGTCTGCAAGGGAATCAACTCAGGGTTGGAGGGATCGACCTTTTCGATCTCGGCAAGAACCTCCATGGCGGCGCTAAAGTGCCGTGCCCCGATTTCCTTGCCGGCGTTTTCCAGCAGTTTTCTGGTTTTCGCCTGCCGTGCGGCTTCCTCGATGAGTCGCGCCAGCGCGACACTTGCCGCGCGGACCCGCGAATCGCCGCTATCGACCTCCAGCGCCTTGGCGATTACGGCTCCGGCAGCCTCGAGATCACCGCGCTCGCGTGCGGTATCAGCGTCACGCAGGTATCCGTCGATCAGCTCCCGGTGCCGTTTTTTCTGCCGCACCGATTCCAGCAGATCGGCCAACTCGGAACTGGAAGGATCCAGACCGCACGCCTCTTCGAGGCAGTGAATGGCGTCCTCATACCGCTTGTCGGCAGAGGCCTCTTCGGCGTGCGCCTTTAATTGCCGAATCTGGTTGGCGCGCGCCCTGAGATTCAGGTTCTGTTGCACCTGCGCGATCATTTGACGGGCGGTGGTGTGCTGGTGCTCGACTTTCAACACCTGCAGCAGAACATCTCTTGCCGAGGTGAATTCTTCTTCCTGCACCAGCCGCTCTGCTTGTTGAATCCACTCCTCAACCTGTTCTTTGCGGAGCTCCTGCTCGACGGATGCAAGTTCGGCCGCCAGTTCCTCGGCCGTGGAATAGCGATCGTCGGGACTTTTTGCCAAGGCGCGGTCGAGAATGCCATCGAGGGCAGGTGGATATTTACCGAGATATTGATCGAGCGGCGGATGCTTCTCTGTCAGGATTTTCTGAACGATGCTGTAGTCGCCAGTGAACGGGAGTTGTCCGGTCAGCAGTTGGTACATTACTACCCCGACCGAGAAGATGTCGGAGCGGCCGTCGAAGGCAGCGTTGCGCAGTCGCTCCGGTGCCATGTATTGCAGCGTGCCGATGACGCTGCCGGTGCGCGTGAGGCGGCTCTCTGTTTTCTCCTGGCGGGCGATGCCGAAGTCGAGCAACTTGACGACGCCATCGGATTGCACGATCACATTGGCGGGTTTGACGTCGCGATGGATGACATCGTTGCGGTGCGCGTAACCCAGTGCATTACAAACTTGCTCGATGATTCTCAATTTGAACCCCAGTGGGTGGGACTTACCCGACTGGATCAGGCGGTCCAAAGGATCGCCTGACAGGTATTCCATCACGATGTAAGGGAATCCGTCCTGCTCGCCGAGGTCATAGACGGTGACGATGTTCTGGTGCTTGAGGGCGCCGGTCTTGGCGGCTTCCTGGTAAAAGCGTTTCATCATCTCCTGGTCGCCGGTGAATCCTTCGGTCACCGTCTTGATGGCCACTTCGCGATTGAGTTGACGATCAAAAGCTCGATAGACCAGACCCATCCCGCCGCGGCCAAGAAGTCCGGTCACCTCGTATTTCCCGATTCGTTTGATGTTCGGAGCGTTCACAGAATTCAGGTTCGCGTTTACCGGGGTGCGGCGCCCCTGGGGGGAAGAATGGCCTGCACTACGTTACTTGCTTTTTGGTCCGGCGGCAACCTGGATCTGGCGATCGCGCGGCAGGAGTTGTCGCGCTAAGCCGCGCTGCCGGGCCAAACCATATTGAACTGTTCGCGGAGAAACTTCTTGGCTTCGTCCCGTTCCGCAGTTTGACCGTCCGGAGTTGAATTCAAGTACAGGATGTACGACTCGGCGGTCCCGTCTGTATCACCGTCCATGAGCCGCTTGCGGGCCTGAGCCAGGATCTTGCTGGGTAGAGTCTGAACCTTGTCCCGGACCTCCCTGATCAGATCAGCGCGGGCTTCGATTTCGACATCGCCCAGGAATTGGTTCTCGTCCGGCAACGCGCCAGTCTGTTTCACGCCCTTGGTATCTTCAGGCTTGACGTTTTCGAGCACCACGAATTGCTTTTCTGCCTGCTTCTTGATGGAAGCATTGGTTGCGATGGTGCTTCCACTTGCGTCGCTGATGCGGAAACCCAGTTCCACGACCGCGCTCAGATCGATGGTTCGCTTGGTGTAGCTGTAAGGCTTGACCACGTCGATCATCCTGGTTTTCGGGATCGAGTCGAGTTGACGGCCTAAGGCATCAGCCTTTTTCTGCGCATCCTCCACCGACTGCTGCGCAGCCGTTATTTCCTTCTTCTTGTTGTGCGCTTTGACGTCATCAAGAAGCTTTTGCTGCCTGGCGACTTCCTGTTTTGCGTTGTCGTATTCTCGACTGGCTCTATTCCAATCGTCATTCTGGATATCCCTTGTGCCGACCAGGTATTCAGAATCGAGCGATTCGATGTTCGGCTTCGTGATCGGACGATGTTCAATTACATCCCCGGTCAACTGAAAATTGGGATCGATCGGTGTGGCGTCCGCGGCGCGGATGACCCTTACGGGAAGAGACGTTGTTTCAAGGCCGGTGGCGATGGCGTCGGAGAGCTGGTCCGCGAATCCTGAACTGTCGCGGCGGGATGTCTGGTCGCGGAATACGACCTTGATGGAGAGAGTTGAACGGATGTTATGCACCGCGGAATACTTCGTACGTTCATCGCGAATGTCATCGCGGTTGGGCTGGTACTGTTGCGCCTCCTGCAAGTAGAGCCATGCGACACCGACTCCGGACCCGAGGGGCTTGTCGAGATAGGTCTTTGCGCGCGACACGTAATAATCGCTGAGTGTCTGCGAAACAAGGTCGAGCCTGAGCTTCAAGTTTTGATTCTCCGCCTCGAGCGTGCAAGCGCGCTGCAGATAGTCGTGCGCCTTTTGCACGCCGATTTCGTCGACGCGCCCTTGAATGGGATTGTGTGCATCCAGCAGGCGCTTGGCTTCATCCGAGGCGCTCTTGACATAATTCGGCGCCAGTGTCTGCATGCGCTCTTTCACTAACGCTCTCGGTGTTTCAGGCAGCTCAGCCAATACTTCGTAGGCCTCGATGTATTTCTTGTCCTGCTCATAGGCAGTGCTCTGCTGCAAGGCAGTGTCGGCCGCCGCCTGGTCGGTGGAAGACTGCAGGCTGGCCTGCGCCTGTTTCAGGGCTGCCGTCGCCTCGGGAGTGGGCTTGATGGCGGTCGCTTTCTGATACTCCTGAACTGCTTCCCGCCATTTCTGTCCGGCAACATCCGTTTTGGCTTGTTCGACGTGGTTTTTGTACGCGGCATCGAGGATCGCGCCGATACGCGGCTCTTCGTCCGCAAAATTGCGAAAATCGGATACCGCCGCAACGGCCTCATCGAAGCGCTGCGAAGAGACGCTGGATTCCCCGCTTCGCAGCGCCCCCTCGACTCGATTGGTCTCAGCCGCGACGGCATTCATCAGGGTGACTCCCTGGTCAAAATGCGGGTCCACGCCAAGAACTTGCTCGGTCAGTTGGCGGCAGTTGGCCAAGTGGGAATAGCCCGTTGAGTGATTGGCGAGTGCCTGCTGATAAGCCTGCAGTTCGGTGCGAATCTTGTCGCCGATGTGCACCAGTTCGGCATGTACGGCTTCGCGCAATTTGGCGGCGTCTTCGCTCGCAGGAAGCAGATCGTGCGCCTGCTCGGCGCGGAGGAATGCGGTGCGGAGTTGCGCGTATGCCGGGGAACTTGAGGAAGCGGAAGCTCGATACGCCTCGAGCGCGTCCGAACCATCCTTCAAAAGCAGGGCAGCCAGATTCTGCTTGGCGGCGTCGGTATGGGCCGCTTTGGCGTAACGAGCGAGATAATCCTGCCACTGTGGAATGGAGTGGGCGCGAGTAGCGCGCAGGTACTCCGCCAGTTCCGTGTCCGGAGCCGCTACAAACACAATCTTGACCGTTGGTTTGAACGCAGGAACGGCGATGACGCCCTGGACCGACGAACTCAACACCTGACCTTGCACGATCGCTTTGTCGGCAAGCTGCGCAGGCGTGAATGATTCGTCCTTCTCAAACTTATAGTTCGAGGGGACCACGCACTCTGATTCGGTCCCGCGAGTGATCGTCATGGTGCCCCGGGCATCGCGTTCCAATGACGTTATGGACGAAGTCAGCACTATTTTCGGAAGTTTGCCGTAATTCGATTTTGTGATCTGAGTTACGCCGTTGCAGCTGCGGAGTTCCGCTTTACCGTTGATGAGGAGTCCGGTGAGTTGAACGAAAGCGGCGCCGGCAGGTCCATCATAGAGTTCGATTGCGGTGATTGGAATTTCCTTGGAATGTACGACCGGAACCGCCAGTGCAATCAGAAGGAGTGCGAACAGAGTTCTTTGGACGGACGGCCCAAGACGCAAAACCGCATCATACTTCGAACGTCGTGGCATAAACTCCCCGGGATGACAGCGAACGTCATAAAATTCGCCTGCGCAGGTCCCCGTATGATACTCAGTATGCGAGTGAAGTCAAGCATGTGAACTGCCAGTTGATGCGCACAACCATGCGGTGAAATGGCGCTGAACAGCCCGTTTGCCACGCTAGATTTTTTGGCGTAACCTACATTTCCGGACGTACCGCGGTCTCCCCCCTTTCAGTCAAATGTCGCCCTTCGAACCCAAAATCGACAGCAAGGAATTTGAGGTTGCCTTGCCCGAGCAGGCGGGTACAGCTAGCCCGGGTGCACCTGCGCCAGGCGCGGACATCACGATTCGGCTGTGGCGTCAGGACCGGGCGGTCAACTCGACCCCGTTGACTTGGAACTCGGAGAACGTTCTCGTTTACATGATTGCTGATCTGATTGCGGCGAGCTGCGGCCGTCTTGCGACGGAGTTGCCTGACGAAATGAGCGCGCACTTCGAGAAAACCAATCAAGCCTTGGTTGCGGCGAAACGCATTCAGCTCGCCATGGTCGAGTTCGTCTCCTGCAGCACAGGCGGCTATCTCGGCGCTGCGCTACTGATCCATCCTCCAGTAACGACAGGGTTCAGCCCCGGCATGACCGAAGACTCCCTGCGACTCTCCGAACCTGGGCAGATCGTTCTGACGGAACCCGTGTCCAAGGTTGCGAGGGATATCCCCGGTACTGAACTTCGGCCCGTGGCCGCCCTCACCACCGGCGGCTCCGAGCATTCCGGGCTGTGGGAACTGGGTTGGGCTTCGGCGGAGCAGATCGCGAAACTTCGGGAATCAGCACGCGCCAGTTCGACCCGTGCCAGCGCGGCTCCCCAGGTGGGCGCCACCATGATTGTGAACGCTCCGGTCATGGGCGCTCCGGTTGCATCCGACAGAAGGGAATGGGAAGAAGCGAGGCTCGCTCCCACACCACTTCCCGACAGGCTTTTACCTTCACGGGAGGGCGCATTCGAGGATGGCCTTGCGGAGTTTCAGCAACGGCAGTCCTTCATCACCCGAACGCGGCTCATGGTGGGAGCCGTCGCGCTTGTTCTGGTCGGCGCGGCTGTAGCGCTGTTTTATCCGCAGCGCGGGTCAAAGCTGCCTGTCAGACCGACCGACACTCAAAGTATCGAAGTGCAACCTGCGCCGGCCGCATCTCTGCAGCCTGCTTCGCCTCCGCCGCCAGCAACGGTGCAGCCGATGCCCGGTCCGGCGCCGTCGATTTCAGCCCGAAAAGTGCCAAAGCCGACCGCGCCGAAGGATCAGGTCAAAGAAAAAGAAACTGCCAGGAAAACAGTCGATACGCCGATCCAGGGATTCGAAGGCATCAGCACCTACGACGGTATGACGCAAAGAGACATTCCGCGATTGCTGCAGTGGGCGCGCTCCGACGCGGGTAACGGCAGATACGAGAAAGCCGGGCAGGAATATCGTGTCATCCTCCAGTTGCAGCCCAACAATCCTGACGCGAAAGAGGGATTGCGCAAGCTTCAGCTGGCGCAGGGCCGCGACCAGTAAGCAGGACACGCGGCACGTTGTTTTCCAGCAAAAGTCCCCAAAAGGAGTCGGGATGTCAACCCGCTTCGATTTCGGCGGTGTCAACCTGCGGGCAGACGAGGAGGTTTCTACTGCATGCCCGGGTGCTGAAACTCCCTTCTGCATTGCAATCATCGGCGACTTCAGCGGGCGAGCGAGTCGTGGAATTTCTCATCCCCTAAGTCTCGGCGAACTTCGACCTCGCCCCGTGGATCGAGACAACTTCGATGAAGTTCTTTCCAAGCTTCATCCCGAGCTGCATCTTCCCTCAGCCGACGGTTCGCCTCTCGTATTCGGTTTTTCTGAACTGGAGGATTTTCATCCCGACCGCCTGCTGCAAAACCAAGCCTTTCAGCAACTCAGGGCGCTGAGGACGCGTCTCGAGGATCCGGAGCATTTTGTTGCAGCGGCGGCGGAGGCGGGCTTGCTGCGCCCGAAAACGTCTGCGAGCCCGGCGCCCGCACAAAGTGTCCCGCCTCCGGCAGCGCCCAATCCGGTCCGGCTGGCAGCGGGCAGCCTGCTGGACGAATTGATCGAGGAGACCGAATCCCGAGTCCCGACAGATTCCCGTCGCGCAGGCAGTGTCCTCGATTTTGCCCGTCAGCTCTCGGCGAAGTATGCCGTGAGTGCTCCGGATGCCCGGCAGTCGGAAGTTCTCGCTGCCGTTGATCGAGGCATCGGGGACGCGGTGCGCGCAATCCTCCATCATCCGCAATTCCAGTCACTCGAAGCGATATGGCGCAGCACGTTCTTACTGGTTCGCGGGTTGGATACGGATTCGAAACTTCGCATTTCGATGGTGGATATCTCCCAGGAAGAACTGGCTGCGGACCTGAACGTTCCGGTTGATATACGGCAAACAGCGCTCTACCGCCTGTTTGTGGAGAAGGGGATTCAGACACCGGGGGCGGATCCGTGGACGATTGTGGTCGGGGCATACCGTTTCGGAGCGGAGGACAGCGATCTCGAAATGCTCGCTCGACTTTCGAAAGTCATCGCGGCCGCCGGAGCGATATTCGTTGCCGAGGCGAGTCCGGAATTGCTCGGCTGCCAATCCGTGGCGGATCTGGCGCAGCCCCGCGGTTGGAAACAACCGCTTGCGGCAGACTCCTGGTCGCGCTTGCGCGCTGGTAGGGAATCCGCATCGGTTGGGCTGGCTTTGCCTCGAGTCCTGCTTCGCCTTCCCTACGGACGCAAGACGTCGCCATTGGAGACGATTGAGTTCGAGGAATTCACCGCGGGGCCCGCTCACGATGAGTACCTGTGGGGTAATCCCGCATTCGTCGTTGGATTACTACTTGGCCAATCTTTCGCTGAGTCGAACTGGAATATGCAGCCGGGAACGGTCGCGCAAGTGGATCATCTGCCCTTGCACGTCTACGACGGCCCGGAAGGTTCAGAGTCCACGCCATGCGCCGAGGTGCTGCTGACCGATGCTGGAGTCGAGAGCATCCTGGAACGGGGATTTATTCCGATGATCGGGTTTAAGGGCCGCGACGCGGTACGGGTCGGAAGGTTTCAGCCGATTGCCGACGCCGGACGCCCCTTGGCAGGACGTTGGGAGACGAAAGCGAACCGCTGATGTCGCCAGAGAACTCTTAGTTTCCGACTTCTTGATACGTTGGCAGCCCGGGCGTCACCATCCTTCAGACTTCGTGGAATCAAATAGCGAGATAAAGTCGCCAAAAACAGCGCGAATACTTGACTGGGGTATGTGCTTGTGATAAACCCTTGACCCACGGCCCCTGAGGGCCACAAACAACAGGCCCGTTTTCCTGTGAGGACTGGCCTCCTCAAACCGCTTCCCCGGCGATTTGTAAGTTTACGAATACTTCTTAAAGGCACTTCTCCGAAAATTCGAAGAGGTAGGGAGCAGATATGGCAAAACCGAGCACACAGCACAAGTTGGACCGCGTCCGTCCGCCTCGAGTTCAGATTACCTACGATGTGGAAACAGGTGGCGCGATTGAAATCAAGGAGCTTCCGTTCGCGGTGGGCGTTCTTGGCGACTTCACCGGACAACCAGAGCAACCGCTTCCCAAGCTGAAAGAGCGACGTTTTGTCGAAGTCACGCCTGACAATTTTGACTCCGTTCTGGAGAGCATGAAGCCGCACCTGTCCTTCGCCGTGGAGAACAAGCTCAGCGAAGACTCCGACGCCGGACAAATCAAGGTGGACTTGAAGTTCAAGAGCCTCGAGGACTTTGAGCCCGAGCAGGTGGCGCGCCAGGTGAAGCCGCTGAAGGAGTTGCTCGATTTGCGCACCCGGCTCAATGACCTGAAGGGCACGCTGCAAACCAACGAGAAGCTCGATGAAGCACTTCTCGAAGCCGTAAGCAAGACCGACAAACTCGACAAGCTGAAGGCCGAAGTCGGCCCGAAGGGGGAACCCAATGCCTGAGACCCAGAAACAAGCCGGTGGTTCTGCCGTAGTGGAGCAGGCGGCAGAATCGAGTCTTCTCGATCAGATTGTAGAGCAGGGCCGTTTTGCCGACCCTGCTGCTCGCGAAAGAGGAAAGAACCTGATCAAGGAATTTGTCGCTCAGGTTCTGGAAGGGTCGATGACCCTGGGGCGGGACGCCGATCAGATGATCTCGGCGCGCGTGGCGCAGATCGACCACCTTGTGTCCATCCAGTTGAACGAAATTCTCCACAATGCGCAGTTTCAGAAACTGGAGGGCACCTGGCGCGGACTCAAGTATTTGCTCGACCAGTCCGAGACCGGCTCGCAGCTGAAAATTCGAATCCTCAACGCATCGAAAAAAGATCTCCTCCGCGATTTGCAGCGGGCCCCTGAGTTTGATCAGAGTGCGATGTTCAAGAAGGTATACGAGGAAGAGTACGGAATCTTCGGCGGCGAGCCGTTTGGTGCGCTGGTTGGCGACTACGAGTTCAGCAAGCATCCGGAAGACCTGGAGCTGCTGGAGAAAGTGTCGCAAGTGGCCGCAGCCGCACACGCGCCCTTTCTGTCCGCAGCCTCGTCGGAGCTGCTCAACATGGAGAGCTACACCAACCTTGATCAGCCCCGCGATATCGGAAAGATATTCGACAGCACCGAGTACGCGAAATGGAAGGGTTTCCGCGAGAGTGAAGATTCAAAGTATGTCGCGCTGACCTGTCCGCGCGTGCTGATGCGTCTGCCCTACGGCCGCGATACGGCACCGGTTGAGGGCTTCAACTATGAAGAAGGCGTCGACGGCACCGATCATTCCAAGTACCTCTGGGGGAATGCAGCCTACGCGCTCGCTTCCAAGATGACGCAAGCGTTCGCGACCTACGGCTGGTGTGTAGCCATTCGCGGTGTCGAAGGTGGAGGGCTGGTGGATGGCCTGCCGTCGCACACATTCCGCACCGACCAGGGCGATGTGGCTCTAAAGTGCCCGACGGAAATCGCCATCACCGATCGCCGCGAGAAGGAACTCGCCGATCAGGGCCTGGTGCCGCTGGTGCACTGCAAGGGTACTGACAAGGCGGCGTTCTTCAGCATCCAGTCCTGCAACAAGCCCAAGCTGTACGACTCCGATGCGGCGACCGCGAACGCCCGAATTTCGGCGCAGCTGCCGTACATGATGGCGACCTGCCGGTTTGCCCACTATCTGAAGGCGATGATGCGCGACAAGATCGGCGGGTTCATGTCGCGCGACGATTGCTGGCGTTTTTTGAATCGCTGGATCGGGCAATATGTCACGCAAGATGACAAGGCCAACCAGGCGACCAAGGCGAAATTCCCCCTGCGAGAAGCGCGTGTGGATGTTGAGGAAGTGAAAGGGAAGCCTGGAGTGTACCGCGCGGTGGCATACTTGCGGCCGCACTTCCAGCTCGATGAACTGAATGTTTCGCTGCGTCTGGTGGCCGAGCTGCCCGCTGCTGCGAAAGCCTAACCCGTTGTACCGAGAAAATCGTCTCAACCAAGGTGCGTGGCGCCTTGAAATCGTCCGAGTTATGAGGAGGAGTTGCAATGGCAAGTGATGCGTATCTTTTGATCGACGGAGTCAACGGGGAATCCCAGGCGCAAGGGATGACCAACAACATTGAGCTTGATAGCTTCTCGTTCGGTGCGTCGAACCCGGCTGATGTCGGCGGCAAGGGTCTGTCGGCGGGCAAGTGCTCGCTCTCGGATTTCTCCTGCGTCTTTGGCGTGGATCAGGCGAGCTATCAGATTCTGAAGTGTCTCTACACCGGACAGCATATCCCGAAGTGCACCTTCTCGCTGCGTGAGTCCGGCGGCGGCGCGAATCCCTACACCTACCTGCAGGTGATCATGACCAACTGCTACATCAGCAGCGACAGCATTGGTGGTGGATCCTCAGGGAAGCCTTCGCAGAGCATGAGCATCGCCTACGAGAAGATCGAGTACCAGTACTACACTCAGGACACCTCGACCGGTGCGGTTACGCTGGCGGGTTCGGCGACCTACGACATCGCCCAGGTTGCCCAGTCCTAGTTCGCAACTTGCTGAGAGTCGAATGGGAGGCACTTTGGCAGCCGGAGAATGGCTGTCCGGAGTGCCTCCAGAGCTGTAGGCGGAACTCGTGTCGGTTCCTTTTTTCCCAGACTGGTTGATGTTGCTGGACTGATCCCTCATCCCGGGACCCTGAAATGAATCCACAAGAGCTATACCGGGCCGGCCATTTGACGGATGCCATCAAGGCTTTGGGCGCTGAACTGCGCGCAAATCCAACCGACGTCCGCCGTCGTACTTTCCTGTTTGAGCTTCTCTGTTTTGCCGGCGAGTACGAGCGCGCCGATAAGCAACTTGAAGTGCTCGCGCAGGCCGGTCCGCAGAGTGAAATGGGAGTCGTGCTCTACCGCAGCGCACTCTACGCCGAGCGGCAACGGCAGGATGTCTTCGAGCGCGGCGAATTTCCCGGTCAACAGCCCGACGACGATTCGCCCGATCGAGGGGGAACGGCAAACGGAAAATCATTCAGCTACTTCGCCGATGCGGATCCGCGGACCGGGGCGAAACTTGAGATCTTTGCGGCGGGAAATTATCTGCTGCTACCGCTCGAGCACGTGGCGTCGATCGAGATCCCGCCCCCGAAGAAGCTTCGCGACTTGATTTGGAGTCCAGCCGCGGTTCGTACTACGCCCGCCTTTAAGGGCACGGAGCTGGGAGAAGTGCTTCTTCCCGTTCTGGCGCCGTTCTCCTGGCGCCACCCCGACGAAGCGGTGCGGCTGGGTCGGATGACTGTGTGGGAGAAGCCGCAAGGCAGTGATTATCAAATTCCCTTTGGCCAGAAGATGTGGATGGTGGACGACGAGGAAATCTCGTTCCTTGAATTGCGGGCGCTCGCGTTCAATCCCGCATCGGTGGCCGCCTGATCGAACATGCCTTTTCCTGACAATCTGCTCAATCCCATTGAGGGCCCCAATCCGAGCGGGGCTAATCTGCGTTACGACCCGCTCTACGACAAAATAAAGGAAGCGCGCCGCGAGGAGGCGCAGCCCCCGCCCGGGATGACCGAGCAGGACCGTAAGGTCTCTGACAATGCGCAGGTCATCAAGCTCACCACCGACCTGCTCACCAGCCAGACCAAGGACTTGCAACTCGCCGCCTGGATGACCGAAGCGATGCTGAAGCAACGCGGCTTCGCCGGTCTGAAAGAAGGCCTGGCGCTGTGCTGCGGGCTGGTCGATAAATTCTGGGACACGCTGTATCCCGAAATCGAGGATGGCGATGCGGAATCCCGTGGCGCGCCCCTCGGGTTTGTTGGAGTCAAGCTCGATATCCCGCTCAAACTCGTGCCGGTTGTCGAGAAGGCCAAGTACGGTTTGCTCGACCATCAGCAGTCGCGCGAAGTTGGCTACGAAGATCAGATCAAGGGCGACGAGGCAAAGAAGAAACGTGCGGCGCTGATCAAAGAGGGGAAACTCGCGCCCGAACTCTTCGACAGGGCATTTGAGGAGACTCCGAAAAAGTTCTACGCCCAGGCCGAGAAGGATCTGGATGGATGCCTGGAAAATCTGGCTCGCCTGAAGAAGAGTTGTGACGAAAAGTTCGGCAACGACGGGCCGACGTACGGCCCCCTGCAGAGCGCTCTGGAAGCCAGCCGGCACTTGATTCACGGCTTCCTCCAGAAGAAGCGCGAGAAAGAGCCGGATCCGGTTGAGGAAGCGGCACCGGCCGCCGCCGCACCCGGCGCCGAAGGCGGGGCCGCCGCACCTGGGGCGGCTCCGGTTCGCACCGGTGTTTTGATCTCTGTGGAGGGTTCCTCGGAACCCCCGGATCGCGTTGAAACCATCAAGAAGATTGCCGAGGCCGCTGCCTTTCTCCGCCGCCGTGAACCTCAGAGTCCCGCTTCGTACCTGATGCTTCGCGGTCTCCGCTGGGGAGAATTGCGCGCGGCAATCGATCAGGCGGATCCGACAAAGCTTGAGGCGCCTCCCACTGAGCTGCGCCGCCACCTGAAGAAATTGCTTCTCGACAAGAAATACGAGGCGCTCATGGAGGCCGCAGAAAACGCGATGGCGCTTCCTTGTGGCCGGGCGTGGCTCGATATGCAGCGCTTCGTGGTCGAGGCCTGCGACGGGCTCGGCACCGGATACGAGGCCATCGCCCGCGCCATTCGATCTGAGCTGAAAGCTCTGGTTACTGATATTCCGCAACTGCTCGACGCTACCCTGATGGACGAGACGCCCGCCGCCAATGCGGAGACACGGGCCTGGCTTGTCTCCTTGAGTCAGTCACCGGCAGCAACTCCGTCCGCGGATGGTGCGGCTGCCAAGGCGTCGTCGAACGGGCTTGGTTCCCGATGGCCGGGACAGCCTACCGATGCCTACGTTTCCGCGATGCAGGCACTCCGCGAGGGGCAGGAGCGGAAAGCATTCGAGATTCTGCAGCAGGACATCGCTCGCAGGCGGTCCGGCCGCGAACGCTTCCGTCGACGGATGCAGCTGGTCGAGCTATGCGCTTCGACGAACAAGGCGAACGTCGCCCAGCCGATTCTCGACGATCTCGCCGCCGCCATCGAAAACCACAAGCTGGACGACTGGGAGGATCCCGGCCTGGTCGCAAGCGCTTTGGCAACGTTGATGAAGATGAGCGTGAAGATTCAGGCGGACAAAGCCGCGCAACAGAAACTCTTCGAGAGAATTTGCCGGCTCGATCCGGCGCAGGCCCTGGGGGACGCCAAATAGCTCATGCCCAGGCGAGATGCTACCGGACCGGTCACGCTCTCGGTGCTCGACCGCCTGATCGATCGCGATCCCAAGACCCGTTCCGAAGTGCCTCTCAGCCGCGCCCAGTCTCTTCGCGAATTGAAATGGGCACTGAAGCGTGACCTGGAGTGGTTGCTCAATACGCGGCGAACCATCGATCCCGCCCCCGAGTCGGCGCGCGAGACGAACCGTTCGGTTTATCACTATGGGTTCGCAGACGTATCGTCGAAATCGGTGCTCTCGACGCGCGACCATGCGGATCTGGTGCGAGACATGGAAGCTGCGATTGCGTCGTTTGAGCCACGACTCAAACGCGCGCGAGTGCGTATGGAGCCGGTCGAAGGCAGTTATCGCACGTTGCGGTTTGTGATCGAGGGGCTGCTTTGCATGGACCCTGCTCCGGAACCGGTACGCTTCGACACCGTGCTCGAATTGGGCAAGGGCGAATATGAAATAAAGGGAGCCGATCTTGCGCAATGAGCTGAGGGACTATTACGAGAGTGAGCTCACCTTTCTGCGCCAGGTCGGGGCAGAGTTCGCCGACAAGTATCCGAAGATTGCCTCCCGCCTGTTGCTGGAATCCGACCGCTGCGAGGATCCCCATGTCGAACGGATGCTTGAGGCGTTCGCCCTCCTGGCGGCGCGTGTCCACCTGCGGATCGACGACGATTTTCCGCAGATCACCGAGTCGCTGCTGAACATTCTTTATCCCCACTATCTGCGGCCGCTGCCGTCGATGACGGTGGCACAGTTTCACACCGACCCGGAAAGCGGCAAACTCACCAGTGCCCTTAGAATTCCCAAGGGATCAGTTCTCTATTCGAGGCCGGTGGAGGGAGTGCCGTGCAAATTTCGCACCTCCTACGACACGACTCTGTGGCCGTTCAAGGTTTCGCAAGCGCAGTGGATGACGCCGGACCGAATTCGCCCCGCGTTACGCGCCTCTGAGGCGGCAGTCCTGCGGGTCGAACTGGAATGTTTCCCGGATGTCTCATTTGAAAAGCTCGATCTCGAAACCCTCGGGTTCTATCTGAACGGCGAAAGCTCCGTGGTTCACGCGCTCTACGAACTGCTTTGCCGGAATTGCGTCCGGATTTTGCTGCGAGATCCGGCGAAACCGAAAGCCCCTGTGCGGGAAATCCCCGTTCGGAATCTGCAGCCCGTAGGCTTCGCAGAGAACGAAGATGTGTTGCCTTATCCCCGGCGCTCCTTCATGGGCTACCGCCTGCTCCAGGAATACTTCGCGTTCCCTGAAAAGTATTTCTTCATGAACTTGAAGGGGCTCTCGGAGTTGCAGCGTGCCGGAATGACATCGAAGACCGAACTCCTGTTCATGATTTCGCCCTTCGAGCAGGATGGGCGCCACCAGCGCCTCGAGGTTGCCGTCAACGAACGCACATTCCGTCTCGGCTGCGCTCCGATCGTAAATCTCTTCTCGCAAGTTGCCGAGCCCATCTTGGTGGACCAGACCCGCTATCAGTATCCCGTCGTTCCCGATGCGCGACGCCGGCAAACGATGGAGATTTACTCGGTCGACGAGGTGGTCAGCACTGACGCTGCGACCCATGAGACCGTGACCTATCATCCGCTTTACTCGGAACGTCACGCGGTGCAGGGAACCAGTCCGGCTTACTGGTACATCACACGCGCCGTTTCGAATCGCAAGGGTGATGAGGGAACCGACGTGTTCCTGTCGCTGGTGGACCTGTCTGCGCGGCCGATGGAGCTGGATTATGACACCGTCACCGTGCGATGCACTTGTACGAATCGCGATCTGATTTCCCGCCTGCCTTTTGGAAGTGAGGCCGGAGACTTCGAAATGACCGGGGGAGCCGCGATCAAGAAGATTGTGGCGCTGCACAAACCGACTCGTACTCTGCGTCCTCCTCTGGATGGCAAGACTTTGTGGTCGTTGGTCTCGCATTTGTCTCTGAACTATCTCTCGATTGTCGACGACGGCAAGGAGGCGCTGCAGAAGATTCTGGAGCTCTACGACTTTTCCGACTCCGCGGATATCAAGAAGCAGATCAGCGGGATCGCCTCAGTCAGTTCGCGTCGTCATTTCACGCGTGTGGCTTCTGAGCACGGCGTGGGGTTCGCGCGAGGAACTCGGGTGGAAATTGAATTTGATGAAGAACAGTTCAGTGGCGGTGGCGCGTACCTGTTTGCCAGCGTGTTGGAGAAGTTCCTGGGCCTGTATACCTCGATGAACAGCTTCACCCAGCTCGTGGCGCGAAGCCGGCAGAGAAAGGAGGTACTCGAAGAGTGGACCCCGAGAGCGGGACAATCGATCCTGGTGTGACGATGTCTCAAGTCGAACAGGAGCTTCGTCGTGAGCCCTGCTCCTTCGATTTCTTCCAGGCTCTGCGCTTGCTGGAACGGCTG
>Ga0066903_100000612_pt1 | contig 23259 bp, 15 predicted proteins | sample PanSoiMetaGPlot1_FD_67491 | JGI IMG/M metagenome (GOLD analysis project Ga0066903, IMG submission 67491) | Tropical forest soil microbial communities from Panama analyzed to predict greenhouse gas emissions - Panama Soil - Plot 1 (version 2) | ecosystem: Environmental > Terrestrial > Soil >... | reverse complement strand
CTGTTTCGTCAGGTCCGTGTCGGCGTCGCCGAGCGGCAGATAGCCGAATACGGGCGCCGCGAGATCGCGCATGTTCGGCGGGACTGTGATCAGGGGTCGCGCCGGCGCGCGCTTCTCGTTCGATCGATAGGCGGGATACACGAGCGGCGGCTGACTCTTCTCCTCGCCCGATCGGATATGGCTCACGCGCGTCCTCGCACGGGTACGGCGCCGGTGGACGCGCCATGCGCCCGCGCCGTCCGCGCCTGCAGATCTCTCAGAGTGTCCAGTTCCACGGACGTCGGCGGCGGCGTCTCCCCGACCTGCGACGCGAACCGCAGCGCCCAGCCGGTCTGCTCGCGAACGGTCTCGCGCGTGACGCCGGGATGAAGGCTGACGACCTCGAAGGCTTTCGTGTCCGGATCCGGCTTCATCATACACAGGTCCGTCACGAGGAGCGCCGGCCCCTCGGTGGCGATGCCCAGCGCGCGGCGCTCGCGGCCCGTCGGTCCGTGGCCGAGCGACGTCACGAAGTCGAGGCGCTCGACGAACGCGCGGCGCGTGTGCGGCATGATGATGTAGATCCGCCCGCAGCCCGTCGCGATCTCCGGCGCGCCGCCGCCGCCGGGGAGCCGCACCGAGGGCGACCCGTACGGTCCGATGACCGTGCTGTTCAGGTTGCCGAACCGATCGACCTGCGCGCCGCCCAGGAACCCGACGCCGATCCGCCCGCCCTGCAGCCAGTAGCCGAAGATCTCCGGCACCGATACCGTCGTCAGCGCGGTGTCGTGCAGCTCGCCGTCGCCGATCGACAGCGGCAGCACGTCGGGGCGCGTCTCGACCGTGCCCGACTCGTAGATCAGCCGCAGCCGCGGCGCGTGCGTGAGCCGGGCGAGATTGCACGCCGCCGACGGCAGCCCGATGCCGACGAAACACACGTCGTCGTCGGTGAGCGCGCGCGCGGCCGCCACCGTCATCATCTCGGCCGCGGTGCAGGCGAGCGCGCCGGTCACTGGACGTGCTCCTGCAGCCACGCGCGGAACGTGTCGCGATCCTTCGCGATCGCGTCCCATCCCGCATAGAACGCGTTGTCGCGGCCGTAGTATCCGTGCGCGTACGACGGGCGCGCGCCGCCTGGCGCGTGGACGACGGCGGCGATCGTCCACGACGGGAGGATCACGGCCGACCGGCCGTACGCCTGGAAGCGATCGACGATCTCTTCGACGGTGACGATGGCGTGCGACGCTGCGAGCGCGGCCTCTTTTTGGACGCCGACGATGCCGTCGATGAGGACGTTGCCGTCGCGATCGGCCTGCTGCGCGTGGATGATGGTGACGTCCGGGCGGATCGCCGGAACCGACGCCAGCGTCTCGCCGGTGAACGGGCACGTCACGGTCCGGATGTTCGGATTCACGCGCGGGAGATCGGATCCGAGGTAGCCGCGGAAGATCGCGCAGGGCAGTCCGGCGGCGCCCGCGGCGTACGCGTGCGCCATCGCCGCATGGCTGTGCTCTTCGATCTCGAGCGGATGCGGCCAGCCGTGTTCGACGGCGTCGCGGAAGCGGGGCAGCGCGCCGACACCGGGGTTGCCGCCCCAGGAAAAGACCAGCCGGTTCGCGCAGCCGGCGCCGATCATCTGGTCGTAGAGCAGGTCGGGCGTCATGCGGATGAGCGTGAGGCCGGCGATGCGCTGGCGGATGATTTCGTGTCCGGCGGCGAATGGAATCAGGTGAGTGAAGCCTTCGAGGGCCACGCGGTTGCCGGGGGTCACGAAGCGCGCGATCGCCTCGTCGAGACGGAGCACGGGCGCAAGCCTACCATGCGGGTGTGTCGGGCTACGCGATTACCGGTCATTCCGTGCGATAATCGCCGCCGCATGGCTCCCCGCCGCGCGCCCGACGCCGGCCCGCCGGCGCCGCCGAGCGATCCCGACTTCATGCTGTCGCTCGCGCGCGGGCTCGCGGTGATCCGCGCGTTCGGCGAGGGCAAGCCGCAGCTGTCGATCCGCGAGGTCGCGCTCGCGACCGGCGTCTCGCGCGCCGCTGCGCGCCGCTGCCTGCATACCCTCACGACGCTCGGCTATGCCTCCGGCGCCAACGGCCTCTACGAGCTGACGCCCGCGACGCTGTCGCTCGCGTCGAACTATCTCGGCGCGACCTCGATCGCGCGCGTCGCCCAGCCGATCCTCGAGCGCGTCTCGAGCCAGATCCACGAATCGTCGTCGGTCGCCGTCCTCGATGGCGACGACATCGTCTACGTCGCGCGCGCCGCCGCGCGCCGCATCCTGTCGATCGCGCTTGCGGTCGGCAGCCGGCTGCCGGCGCCGTGCACGTCGATGGGGCGCGTCCTCATCGCCAATCTCGACGAGGGGTCGCGCGTCCGCGTGCTCGCGCGCGTGAAGCTGACGCGGCACACGCCGCGGACGATCGTCGACAAGGCCGAGTTCCGCGCGGAGCTCGATCGCATCCGCTCTCAGGGTTACGCCGTCGTCGATCAGGAGCTCGAGCTCGGGCTGCGATCGATGGCCGTGCCGATCGTCGGCGCGGGACGCCGCGTGATGGCGGCGGTCAACGTCGGCGTCCACGCGGCGCGCGCCGATCGCCAGACGCTGCTCCGGGAGTTCCTGCCGGTGCTGCAGCAGGCGGCCGCCGACATCGCCGCGGCCACGCGCGGCGCATGAGCCGCGCCTCTGCGTCACCGTCCGTGATCGAAGACGGGCCCTGGACCGCCTATCAGAAGTGGCTCGTCGGCCTCACCGCCATCACCGTCGTGTTCGACGGGATGGACAACCAGCTCCTGGGCATCACGATTCCGGCGCTCACGGCCGACTGGCACGTCGCGCGGAGCGCGTTCTCGCCGGTCGTCTCGCTCGGCTTCGTCGGCATGATGATCGGCGGCGCCGTCGCGGGGTTCTGGGGCGATCGCGTGGGACGGCGGACGGCGCTGCTCACGTGCCTCGCCGCGTTCGGCGTCTGCACGCTGGCCATCGCCTTCATCGACGGCATCGCCGCCCTGGGGGCGCTGCGCTTCCTGACGGGCCTCGGCCTCGGGGGCGCGCTGCCCAACGCCACGTCGCTCGCGGCGGAATACGTGCCGCGGAATCGCCGTGCGCTCGCCGTCACCATCACGATCGTCTGCGTGCCGCTCGGCGGCACGCTGGCCGGGCTGTTCGCGATCCGGGCGCTGCCCGTGTTCGGGTGGCGCGGCATGTTCGTCACCGGCGGCGTCCTGCCGTTGCTGATCGCCGCGGCGCTGCTGCGGCTGCTGCCGGAGTCGCCGCGGTTTCTCGCCGTACGCGCGGGACGGATCGCCACGCCGGACGGCGCCGCCGTGCGCGTGCGCGATCTCTTCATGCCGGACTACCTGCGCGACACGCTCGCACTGTGGATGGCGTTCTTCTCGTGCCTGCTGTCGGTGTATCTCGGGTTCAGCTGGCTGCCGTCGATCATCGCCGGCGCGGGCCTCGGTCCGGCGGTCGCCAGCAGCGGCATCACCGTCTTCAACCTCGGCGGTGTCGTCGGCGCGCTCTGCGGCGGCGCGCTGATCACGCGCTTCGGATCGCGGACGACGATGCTGGCGATGGCGGCGGGTGCGGTCGCGGGCGCCTTCGTGCTGAGCCGGATGCCGCTGCACGCGGGCAGCGACGTGGCGCGATTGCTCGTCCTGCTCGCGTTCACGGGGGGCCTCATCAACGCCGTGCAGACGACGATGTACGCGCTGGCCGCGCACGTGTATCCGACCATGATGCGGTCCACCGGCGTCGGCACCGCCGGAGCCGTCGGCCGGCTTGGCGCCGTGCTGAGCGGATACGCCGGCCCGTGGGCGCTGGCGTACGCCGGCACCGCGTCGTTCTTCGCGCTGATGGGTGGCGCGGTCTTCGTGACGCTGATCGCGTTAGCGTGCGTGCGGCGCCATATTGAATGACGCCATCATCCCCACACGTCGCGAGCCGTACGCGCGACCAGCTCCAGCTTCCTGCGCTGCACGTCGGGTGAGATGCGGTTCCCTTCGTGCGTCGACGCGAAGCCGCACTGCGGGCTGATCGCGAGGCGATCGAGGGGGACGACGGCCGAGGCTTCCTTGATGCGCGCCTTCAGCGCGTCACCGGTTTCCATCCGTTCCAGCTTGGAGCTGACGAGGCCGAGCACGACCACGCGCCCGTCCGGCACGTAGCGCAGCGGCTCGAACGTGCCCGACCGCTCGTCGTCGTATTCGAGCAGGAAGCGATCGAACGTCGATCGCCCGAACACCTGTCCGGCGATCCGGTCGTAGCCGCCCGACGCGTAGAACATGCTCTTGTAGTTGCCGCGGCAGATGTGGATGCCGAACGTCACGCCGCGATGGCCGTCGATGATCGCGTTGTCGAGCTCGACCGACGCGGCGAGCATCCGGTCGGGATCGCTCCCGCGCTGGCGGTAGCCTTCGCGGATCTGCTCGTCGAGCAGCCCGGCGTACTGCGGGGCGTCGATCTGGACGTACTCGCAGCCGAGCCGCGCGAGCTCGGCGATTTCGCGGCGTGTGAAATCGACGAGATCCGCGAGATAGGCGTCGAGCGTCGCATACGCGCCCCTGGACTTCTGCGGATCGTAGTACGCGGCGGCCTGCTGCGCGCTGAGAAGCGTCACTTTCGCGGGGACCTTCGTGCGGCCGCGCAGGTACGTGAATTCCTCGACCGCCATCTGCCGGCGCCACTTCAGCTTCTCGACGACGACCGGGCGCTGGACGGCGCCCTCCTGGCCGGCGCCGTCACGGAACGTGATGGACCATCCCGCGTACTTGTCGAAGCCCTCGAGCGCGTCGGCGAGATGGCCGAAAAACGCGTAGCGCCGCATCTCGCCGTCGGTGACGACGTCGAGGCCGGCGTCCTGCTGCAGCGCGACCGCCTCGTCGACGGCCCGATCTTCAATCTGTTTGTAAGCCGCGGGCGTCAGTTCGCCGCGCTCGAACCGGGCGCGCGCCTCGCGGAGGTACTCGGGACGAAGCAGGGATCCGACGATGTCGCTGCGGGGATGCACGCGGCGAATCGTACTGCATCAGTGCACGCGCAGCGTGCGATTATCGCTCTCTCGGAACTCGCTGAGACGAGCCGACGGCCTTACGCTCCGGCACGAAGCTCACAAAGAACACGAAGACCACAAAGCTAGAGCATTTTCAGATCGCTGTAACGCAGACCTTCAGGTCTGCCCCGTGCCGCCAGTGAGGCAGGCCTGAATGCCTGCGCTACAGAGAAGCCGACAACGCTCTCGTTGTGATCTTTGTGATTCTTCGTGGTCTTTGTGTCGGAGCGTGACGCCGTGGCGCGTCTCAGCGAACGCCGCAGGCGAAGTTCGCCGCGTCGTCGGTCGAACCGGTGCCCTTGTAGATCGCGGTCTGCGGATACGGGCACAGCGGACGCGTGCGGACGACCTTGCCGTCGACGACGCGCGACGCCGGGATCGCCGGCGGGGCGATGCCCTTCTCGACCCACTGCACCAGCGGCGTGAGCGCGTCGAACGTGAACGTCCCGACGCCGCCCGAGCAGTGCTGCATGCCCGGCACCATGAAGAGCCGGTAGAAATCCTGCGTGGACGGCCCCATCGCCTTCATCACGGACTCGTAGTAGCCGACGCCCATCATCGGGTTGAGCGCCGGATCCGCCCAGCCGAAGTAGCTGACGATTTTTCCCCCGCGCGCCTTGAACCGCGACAGATCCGGATCCGTCGCGTCGATGAGCGCCTGCGCCGCCTGGATCTTGTCGAGATCGGTGCTCACGTTGAACGTGAGCCAGTCGTAGGCCGGATTGGGCCGGCCGAACGCGATGTTCTTCATGTAGGTCTCGCCGAAGCTCCACTGGATCCCGCGGCCGTTCGGCGCGACGAACCACGGCGTCCAGCCGGCTTCGGCGCCGATGGGCCAGCCGGGGAAGACCGGCGCGCCGTTGCGCAGGACCGGCGAATAGATCACCTCGACGGTGTGGATCTGTGCGGCCGTGAGGCAACCGCTCGCGGGCGTGTCACCCGCGCACTTCGGCAGGTCCGCCGACGGCGTGAACGCGCACTTCCGCGGATCGTCGATCACGCCGTCCTTCACGCCGTCGAGCGCGTCGCACTTCGCGGTGACGGCCTCGCTCACGGTCTTGATCGCGTCGGCGTTCAGCGGCGCGGCGGCGAGCGCCTTCTGATCCTCGGCGTAGCTCACCATCGTCCCCGAGAAGTTCAGCACCGGTGCGCCGTTGACGATCCCGTCGAAGTCGTCGGGGAAGCGCTGCGCCGAGATGAGTCCCTGGCGTCCGCCGGTCGAGCACCCGTCGAAGTACGCGCGCCTGGCCGGCGCGGTGTAGTACGCCTGCAGCAGGCTCCTCGCCGTCACCGCCGTCATGTGAACGGCACGGAACGCATAGTCCACGAGCTTCTGCGGCGTCGACGCGAACGTGCCGAGCGGTTCCACCGCGGCGTCGTGGCCGGTGTTGGTCTGCGCCGTCGCGAAGCCTCTCCCGAGCGCGCGCTTCGCGCCGTTCTGGCGTCCCGGGTTGTCGAGCGGTTCGCCGGCATAGCCGCCGTTGCCGAACATGTAGAGCCGGCCATTCCAGCTCGCCGGCAGGTTCACCTCGAACCGGATCTCGGGCGGGATCAGACCGACGACACGGCAGTACTCAGGCACCTCGCCCGACGCTGGCACGACCGTCGCCGAGATGATCGAGAAGTCGTACGTCGTCTGCGACACCATCGCGGCGCAGGCCTGCTTCGGTTTCAGCTGCGGACTGTCGGCGAGCGCCGTCTCTTTCCAGTCGCGAGGCTGGGAACCGTTCTGCGCGACGAGTGTGACGCCGATCGCCGTCACGGCCTGTAGGACGAGCTTCATTGATCCGGCTCCGTTCTGGACGATCGTCACGTCGCGTACTCACGCGGCGGGCGCGGAAGGCGCGGAGGTCGCGGAGAACTCTACTCTTTTTCCGGTTCCGCCTGAAGGCGGAAACCACGGAGATCCGGCAGTTCCGCCTAAAGGCGGACGCTACAGGCGAGGCCAAAAGAAAACGGCGGGTGGGTCAGACCCACCCGCCGTTCGATTGCGCGTCGATCCGATTCTAGAACTGGAACCGGATCTGGAACATCATCACGCGGTTGTAGTTGTCGCCCAGCCCTGCGGCTGCGCCGCGATTGACCGCCCCGTTGGCCGCGCCGAAGCCGGCCGTGCGCGGCGTCAGGCGCGCGGAGTTGATCGAGCCGTCCGGGTTGAACTGGTTGTTCACCACGGCCAGGTTGCTCGGGCTCGCGTACGTCACCGTGTTCTGGCGGCCGTTGATGATGTAGGTGTTGAACAGGTTGAACACGTCCATGCGGAACATGAGGTTCCGCTGGCCGCCCAGCCGGATGTTCTTCGCCAGCGCCATGTCGACCGTCTTGTCCATGCAGCCGCGCAGGATGTTGCGGCCCGACTCGAGGCCGGTGCTGTTGGGCTGCGGTCCCGTGACCGACGAAATGTTGAACTGCTTGTACTGGTCGTTGGAGCAGCCGGAGCCCGGATCGCCGGTGTAGACGATACGCGCGGCGTAGTCGGGCGAACCGGTGAGCACCTGGTTGACCGTGCCCTGTCCCGGCGTGCCGCCCAGCGACTGGTAGTTGTAGTTCAGATCGTAGGCCGTGCCGGAGCCGGCCGTGAAGACGCCCGAAATCTGCCAGTCGTTCAGCACGTAGCCGAGCGTCTTCATCGCGCCGGCGTCCGAGCCGTGCAGCTTCGGAATGTCATACAGGGCGTTGGCCTTCAGGATGTTCGGCCGCAGGTCGAGGTTCTGGTTCAGCGCCTCGTACTGGGCCTGATCGGAGCGTGTGGTCACGCTGCCGTCGGCGGCGTGCTGCAGGCGGACCTGCAGGCCGGTGTTGCCCTTGAACGAGAGGCCGCGCGTGAAGTTGACGCCGAACGCGTAGCCGTCGCGATAGCGGCGCTGCAGCGTGAACTGGAGGGAGTGATACGTATCCCAGAAGTCCGTCGTCTGCTGCTGGATCGTGCTGAGCCCCTTGTACGGACGCAGCAGGTTGGTCGTCAGCGCGTTCGCGCCCGGCACCGAGCTGGGCGACGCGAGCGTCGTGTTCTGGTTCTGCGGCAGGTACGCGGCGCCGAAGTCGACCGCGTTGAGGTTGACCGTCTGTCCGCCCTGGAACGCGCCGAGACGATCGTAGCCGTGGTTGCCGACGTAGGCGACCGTGAAGGCCGAGGCCCACGGCAGCGTCATCTGGATCTCGGAGTTCCACTGGATCGAGGCCGGAACCTTCGCGTTGTACTGGAACACGACGAGTGCCGGCACCGGCTGCGGGCTGAGCCCCGACCCGCTGCCGACGCCCTGCAGCTGTCCGTTGAGCAGGTTCGTCGACGTCGAGATCGGCGGGTTGCCCGGGATCGAGAAGACGGTGTTGCCGTCCGGACGATCGTAGAACCAGCCGCCGCCGCCGCGGACCACGAACCGCTGGCTGCCGGTCAGGTCATACGCGTAGCCGAAGCGCGGCCCGAAGACCACCGCCGGCCACGTGTACGAGTACTTCGAGATGCCGTTGCCGGCCTGCACGATGCCGTTCGTCGCGGCATTGCCCGAGCCGGGGATCGGCGTGCCGATGAGGGCCGCCGTGCTGGTGGCGCCCGGCACGACCACGATCTGGCCGTTGCGCGGATCCATCGCCTGCTGCGTCGTGCAGGTCGCCGCCCCGCCGGCGCATCCCGGCACGTACAGCGTCGGCGCGAGACCGGGCTTGTACTGGTCGGAGAAGAAGTTCGACATCTGCTGGAACTGGTCGTACTGCGGCTGCTGGTGCGTCATACGCACGCCGTAGTCGAGCGTCAGCCGGCTGTTCACCTTCCAGTTGTCCTGCACGTACCCTTCAGTGTTGTTGTAGAGCATCGAGCCTTCGGTGAAGTTCGACGCCTGCAGGTACTGCTGGTACACGCCGGTCAGCGCGTTGGCGTAGCCGAAGCCCGTGTCGAGCGGGTTGCTGCCGCCGTTGCCGAAGTTCACGAAGCCCTGGAACGACAGGTTCGCGATGCCGCCGGCGCCGACGTTCTGCGCCTTGTAGCTGTGGTTGTTGTAGAAGCCGCCCTTGAACGTGTGCCGGCCCTGGATCTTCGTCACGCTGACCGAGTAGTCCTGCGTGCGATTGATGTTGAGCCAGCCGGGATACCGCTGGTTGGGCGGCGCCGCGCCGATGAGCGACCCCCAGCCGAAGACGGGCGGCAGGTTGATGTTCGTGCCGTCCCAGAACACCGGCTTTTCCGCCTGCATGACGCCGTAGGCGTAGGAGTTCGTCGGAATCTTTCCCGCGTCACCGTAAATGAGCGGGAACCCCGGGAGGGCCGTCAGGCGGTTCGCCGAGTCGTTGACGAGGATGCCGCCCTCGTTGCCGCCGGCGAGCTCGTTCTTGATCATCCCGTAGTTGGCTTCCAGGAACGTGGTCGAGTTGACGACCCAGTTCGCCGTCACGCCGTAGTTGGTGATGATCGGATACGGCACGTAGGCGTCGGAGAAGCCCGGAATCAGGCCCGGTTGCACGAGGTTGCGCTGGATCTCGCCCGAGTACTTGCCGCTGAAGCGGAGTTTCGGCGACAACTGGAAATCGACCTTCGCCGCCGGCTGCTGGACCAGCTGGTTCGTCGACGGGGCGTCGATCTGGTAGTTGTAGTTCGTGCCGTCCACCTGCTGCACGTTCGGCTTCGGGTACCGGTTCAGGATCGTCTGTCCCAGCTTGTAGAAGTCGCTCGCCGGGATGACGTTGTTCGGATACGGCTGGCGCGTGGCCGGATTCAGCAGCTGCGGAATCGGCTTGCCGTTGTTGTCGAGACTGTTGGTGAAGATGCCGGCGCGCTCTTCCTCGGTCGGCACCCGCAGGCGGATCACGTTGCCGGCGTTGGTGAACCGCTGCGCGGGCACGTACTGATGGCTGTAGAAGAAGAACAGCTTGTTGTTGCCGCCCGGCTTGCCGATCGGACCGCCGATCGAGTAGCCCAGGGTCTTGGCGTCTGCCTTGACTTTCTTGTCGCCGTTCTTGTCGTTCACCCAGCTGTTGGTCGCCCAGTCGGAGCTGCCCTGGATGTCGAAGGCCGATCCGCGGAAGCGGTTCGTGCCGCTCTTGGTGACCGCGGTGATCTGCAGACCCGACGACCGGCCGTATTCCGCCTGGTAGCCCTGGGTCAGCACCTTCACTTCGGCGATCGACTCGATGTTCATGTTGAGCATCTGGCCGTTGTTGCCCGTGTCCATCGCCGAGATGCCGTCCATCATGATGTTGTTCTGGCCGGCGCCGCCCAGACGCGTGGCCGCCGCCGATGCGCCGCCGTTGACGACGCCGGGGGTCAGCGAGACGACGCTGGTGAAGTTCGTGTGGTTGATCGGGAGTCGCTCGATCTGTTCGGTCGCCACGGCGAACGACCGCTCGCCCGACTGCGACTGGATCATCGGGGACTCGGCCTGGACGTTGACGGTCTCGGCCGCGCCGCCGACTTCGATCGTGACGTTCGGCACAGCCACGCGGTCGCCGCCCGACACTTTGACGTTCTTGCGCTGCAGGGTCTTGAACCCTGCCATGCTCACTTCGACGGTGTAGGTATCGGCGGCCACGTTCGGAAACACGTAGTCGCCGCTGGTGTTGGTCACAGCCGGCTGTGACTTCGTTCCCTGCGTTTCACTGATGAGTACGATGGTCGCGCCCGGGACGACCCCGCCCTGCGCGTCTTTCACGGTGCCTGACACCGTTCCTGTCGTAATCTGCGCCGCGACGGGCAATGCCGCCGACAGCAACAGTGCGAGTGTGCACACCACTCGCGCGGTCCGCTTCCTGATCATGAACTCCTCCCCATTTGTCGTTCACGAACACCACAAACGAAACGCCCGATTTACCGAACGATTACGTCGATGAAATCGATTGCCGCGGATGGTAGTCCCGCCATGCCATCAGCGCAAGCGCTAAATGCAAGACGCACATGCGTGCGGCGGAAGGATGAGGAGTCCTTTATTTCGAAGGAGATATGGCCAACGCCTCAGCGGGACGTCCAGCCGCCATCGACGAAAAGTGACGTGCCTGTGACAAAACTGGAAGCGTCGGAGGCGAGGAAGACCACCGCGCCCGTCAGCTCGTCGAGCTCCCCCCAGCGGCCCATCGGGATGTTGCTGACAAACTGCTGATACGCCACGGGATCGTTCAACAGCTGGCGGTTCATGTCGGTCGCAAACGGACCTGGACAGATCGCATTGCACGTGACGCCTTTCCCCGCCCATTCGAGCCCCCACACACGTGTCAGTCCGAGCACGCCGGCTTTGGACGAGGCGTACGGCGTTCTCCCCGGAAGCGCCACGACTGACATGATCGACGCGAGGTTGATCACGCGTCCCCACCCCTTTTTGATCATCCCCGGCGCGAACGCTTTCGTGCAGAGGAAGGGGCCCTTCATGTTCGTGTCGATCACGGTGTCCCAGTCGGCTTCCGACAATTGATCGAGCGTGCCGCGGATGTTGGTGCCCGCGTTGTTGATCAGGATGTCGATGTCGCCGCACGCGGCCGTCACCTCGCTGCGCAGCCGATCGACGTCGGCGCCGACCGTGACGTCGGCGGCGAACGCCTTGATCGTGCGCCCCGTGGCGGCGGCGATCTCCTTTGCGGCCGCCTCGCAGCTCTCGCGTGATCGCCCCGCGAGCGCGATGTCGGCGCCCGCTTCCGCGAGCGCCGTCGCCATCGTCTTGCCGAGCCCGCGCGCGCCGCCCGTGACCAGTGCCGTCTTGCCGTTCAGTTTGAATCGATCCAGTACCGACATGTCAGCTCCAGGAAGAAGTAGCGACGCCGGGTTGGACGACCCGGCCTACAGGGAACGCGCGGGTTCCTCCTGCACGATCGGCGTGTGGGCGTCGATGAAGAGCCAGCAGAGGCCTCCGAGCAGGTAGATCGCGGACGACACGTAGAAGGTCAGGGCCCAGTTGTTCGACGTGAAGGTGAGGATGTAGCCGATGGCGAGCGGCGAGAGCGCGCCGCCGATGTTGCCGACCATGTTCATCGTGCCCGACACGGTGCCCGAGTAGCGGCCGCCGATGTCCATGCAGCCGGCCCAGGCGGCGGGCATGACGAAGTCGTTGAAGAAGCCGGCGACGCCGAGCAGGAACATCGCGCGGACGGGATCGCTGACCTGCACGAACGCGAAGATCGACGCCGACGCGCCGACGAACCCGACGACCGCGACGATCCGCCGCGCGACGATGATGCCCGTGCGCGTCGCCAGGCGCGGGATGATCTGCGAGCCGACGAAGCAGCCCATGCCGCCGAGCAGCAGCGGCAGCGACGCGAGCAGCGCGCCGAGCTTCACGCTCGTGCCGCGCGCTTCCTGCAGGTACGTCGGCAGCCAGGTGACGTAGAAGTACCAGCCGTAGGACAGGCAGGCGTACTGCAGGCTCAGCAGCCACACCGATCGATGCGCCATGATCTTGCTGAACGGCGGGTGGGCGCCGACCGCGCTTTCCTGGGCAGTGGGCATCAGCGCGAGCTCTGCCGCGTTGACCGACGGATGCTGGCGCGGATCGTCGCGGAACCACCAGTAGAAGGCGATCGCCCAGACGACCCCGACGACGCCGAACACTTCGAAGGTGCGGCGCCAGGTCAGGAGGTCGAGCAGATACGTGACGACGAGCGGCGTGAAGGCGCCGCTCCAGCGCGCCGCGAGCCAGAGCGTGCCCTGCGCGCGCTCGCGCTGCTGCTTCGGCAGCCAGATCGTGAAGATGCGCGTAATGTTGGGGAAGCAGCCCGCTTCGCCGGCGCCGAAGAGCGCGCGCGTGACGATGAGCGACGTCGCGTTCCAGACCCAGCCCGTCGCCGCGGTGAAGAACGACCACCACAGCACGATCCGCATCAGCACCTTCCGCGGGCCGATGCGATCGCCCAGCCATCCGCCCGGGATCTCGAAGAGCGCGTACGCCCAGATGAACGCCGAGAGCGCCCAGCTCATTTGCACGCGCGAGAGGCCCAGATCGCGGGTCATCAGCGGCGCCGCCTGCGAGATGCACACGCGGTCGAGGTACTGGATGATCGCCAGCAGCATCGCCAACGCGACGGCGACGTACCGCGCGTTCGTCGGGCGCAGCGGAGTCATGGCAGGTGATCCTGCCACAGGTGCTACACTGCGCAAAATTCATGAACGAGCGATTCGCCGGGAAGACGTTTCGATCGCGCGCGTGGTTCGCCAAGCGGGACAAGGACGGGTTCATCCACCGGAGCTGGATCGGCCGCACGCTGCCGCCCGACGTGTTCGACGGCCGCCCGATGATCGGCATCTGCAACACGTGGTCGGATCTCACGCCGTGCAACGCGCACTTGCGCGCGATCGCCGAGCACGTCAAGCGCGGCATCTGGGAAGCCGGCGCCGTGCCGTTCGAGTTTCCGGTGACGTCGCTCGGCGAGACCAGCGTCCGGCCCACCGCGATGCTGTGGCGCAATCTCGTGAGCATGGACGCCGAGGAGTCGATTCGCGCCAACCCCATCGACGGCGTCGTGCTGCTCTGCGGCTGCGACAAGACCACGCCGTCGCTCATCATGGGCGCCGCCAGCTGCGACCTGCCCGCCATCGTCGTGTCGGGCGGGTCGATGCTGAACGGCCACTACCGCGGCGAGACGATCGGCGTCAGCCACCTCTGGAAGTTCGCCGAAGAGGTGAAGGCCGGGCGTATGACGGCGCAGGAGTTCATGGACGCCGAGCCCTGCATGTCGCGCTCGACGGGCACGTGCGCGGTGATGGGCACCGCCAACACGATGGCGATCGTCGTCGACGCGCTCGGGCTGTCGCTGCCGCACAACGCCGAGATCCCCGCCGTCGACTCGCGCCGCTACGCGCTCGCTCACGAAGCCGGCCGCCGCATCGTCGACATGGTCGTCGACGACGTCCGGATCTCGAAGATCCTCACGCGCGCGGCGTTCGAGAACGCGATCCGCGTGAACGGCGCCGTCGGCGGATCGACCAACGCCGTCATCCACCTGCTCGCGATGGCGGGACGCATGGGTGTCCCGCTGACGCTCGACGACTGGGATCGCCTCGGCCGCGACGTGCCGACGCTGGCCAACATCATGCCGTCGGGCAAGTACATGATGGAGGACCTCTACTACGCCGGCGGCCTGCTGCCGATCATGCGCACGCTCGCCGAGCACGGGCTGCTGCACAAGCACGCGCTGACGGCCAACGGGCGCACGCAGTGGGAGAACTGCAGGGACGCGCCGACCTACGACGCCGACGTCGTGCGGCCCTTCGACACGCCGCTGGTGGCGCACGGCGGCATCGCGGTGCTGCGCGGCAACCTCGTGCCGACCGGCGCCGTGCTGAAGCCGTCGGCCGCGTCGGCGCACCTGATGAAGCACCGCGGCCGCGCGGTCGTGTTCGAGAGCATCGAGCACTACAAGCAGCGGATCGAGGACCCCGCGCTGGACGTCGATCCGACGTGCGTGCTCGTGCTGAAGAATTGCGGCCCGAAGGGGTATCCGGGAATGGCCGAGGTCGGCAACATGGGGCTGCCGCCGAAGATCCTCCAGCAGGGCGTCGAGGACATGGTGCGCATCTCGGACGCGCGGATGAGCGGCACGGCGTACGGCACCGTCGTCCTGCACGCATCGCCGGAGGCGGCCGTCGGCGGTCCGCTCGCGCTCGTGCGCGACGGCGACATGATCGCGCTCGACGTCGACGCCCGCACGCTTCAGCTCGAGGTGCCGGACGAGGAGCTGGCGCGCCGCAAAGCCGCGTGGACGCCGCCGGTGCTCCTCGTCCCGGGCGGTTATCAGCAGCTCTACGTCGATCACGTCGCGCAGGCCGACACGGGCGCGGATTTCGACTTCCTGATCGGCTGCCGCGGACACGCAATCAGCCGCGAATCGCACTGACGCACCAAAAAAGGTGACAGCCACCTTTTTTCGCAAAAAAAGGGGACAACCGGACGCCAGCAACGGCGGCCGGACCCCCGTCGTAATAGGAGCAACGCGTTTATGAAATCGATTGCCTTGATCGCCGGCGCCGCGGCACTGCTCGTCGCGTCGATGCCGGCACAACAGCCCCCCGCCGGTCCGCCGGCCGGCGCACCGCCGCCGGGACGCGAAGGCGGACGAGGCGGCGGACGCGGCAACCCGATGGCGGCCAAATACGCCGAGGTCTGCGCGACGTGCCACGGCACGAGCGTCGAGAAAGGCCCCGTCGGGCCGAGCCTGTTCGACGCCGAATGGATGCACGGGGGGGACGACGAGTCGATCGCGAAGAGCATCCGCGACGGTTTTCCCGAGAAGGGCATGCCGCCGTCGGGACTCTCCGATCCGGAAATCTGGCAGATGGTCGCCTACCTCCGGATTCAGGCGGCCAACCTGAAGGAGAAGCCGGTCTACGTGCCCGATCCCGACGGGCAGATCGTCACGTCCGAGAAGCAGACGTTCAAGATGCAGATCGTCGCGCGGAATCTCGAGACGCCGTGGGCGCTCGCGTTCCTGCCCGACGGGCGGCTGCTCATCACCGAGCGCCCCGGCCGCATCCGCATCGTCGACACGTCCGGCACGATGGTGCCGGAACCGGTGAAGGGCCTGCCGAAGGTGTGGGAGAAGCAGGACGGCGGACTGTTCGACGTCGAAGTGCATCCCGACTACGCGAAGAACGGTTGGATCTACATTTCGTACTCCGAGACGCTGCCTGGATGGACGCCGCCGCCGGTCGATCCCAACGCGCCCGCGCCTCCGCCGGGAGCCGGCGGCCGCGGCCGCGGCGGCCCGCCCGACCCGCCGTCGATGACAGTGATCATGCGCGGGCGCCTCAAGAACAACGAGTTCGTCGATCAGGAGGTGCTGTTCCGCGCACCGAAGGCGATCTACAACTCGCAGAACGCGCACTACGGCTCGCGCTTCATCTTCGACAAGCAGAACCATCTGTTCTTCACGCTCGGCGAGAAGCAGCAGATGATGGACGCGCAGGATCTCTCGAAGCCCACCGGCAAGATCCACCGCATCAACGACGACGGCTCCACTCCGAAGGACAATCCGTACGTCGGACAGCCGAACGTCGTCGAGTCGATCTGGAGCTACGGCCATCGCAACCCGCAGGGGCTCGCGTGGGATCCCGTCACGGGGCAGTTGTGGGAATCGGAGCACGGGCCGACCGGCGGTGACGAGATCAACATCATCGAGCCGAAGAAGAACTACGGCTGGGGCGTGATCACGATGGGCCTCCAGCCCGGCATCACCAAGCGCACCGAGCCGGGGATGGAGACGCCGATCACGTACTGGACGCCGAGCGTCGCGCCGAGCGGGATTGCGTTCTACACCGGCAAGGAGTATCCCGGCTGGAAGAACAATCTCTTCGTGAGCTGTCTCGCCGGGCAGCAGTTGAAGCGGCTCGAGATCGCCAACGGGAAAGTCACGCACGAAGAGCAGGTGTTCAACCAGTTCGGCCGCGTGCACGACGTCGTCCAGGGGCCCGACGGTTATCTCTACGTGACGCTGCAGCTGCCGGGTCAGGTGCTGTCGGCGTCGACGCCGGGCATGGTGGCGCGGCTGGTTCCCGTCAAATGACACGTCCGCGCGTGGTTCTCGTCGCGATCGCGGCGGGCGTGGTCGCGCTCGCGGCCGCGATCGCGGCGCAAGGTACTGCCGGCACCGCCAACGTGCCGGGGAACGTCTGGCGTCCGGCGAAACCGCAGATGCCGGCGTCCATCGCCTTGTCTCCGCAGGACGAGATGCAGACGTTCTCGTTGCCGCCCGGCTTTCACGTCGAGCTCGTGGCGTCGGAGCCGCTGATCGACTCGCCGATCCTGATGGACTTCGATGCCGACGGCCGCTTGTGGGTCGTCGAGATGCCGACGTTCCTGCCCGACACGTCGGGACGCGATTCGAAGGAGCCGCTCGACCGCGTCAGCGTGCTGGAAGACACCGACGGCGACGGCGTGATGGACAAGAAGACGGTGTTCGCCGACCAGCTCGCGGGGCCGCGGGCCCTGAAGGTCCTCGAGCACGGCGTGCTCGTCGGCGATCCGCCGAATCTGTGGCTGATGAAAGACACCGACCGCGACCTGAAGGCCGACACGAAGGAACTGGTCGTCAACACGTTCGGGAACCCGAACGGCGGCATCGAGCACAACGCCAACAGCCTGTTCTGGGCGATCGACAACGTGATGTATTCGTCGGAACACGTCTGGGACCTGAAGTGGCGCAACGGCAGGCTGGAATCGCTGCCGGCGCTGAGCCGCGGGCAGTGGATCGTGTCGCAGGACGACGCCGGACGCATCTATCGCAACGTCAACGACTCTCCGCTGTTCGTCGACTACACGCCGTCGCGCTATTTCCTGCGCAACCCCAACGAAGTCAGGACGCGGGGGCTCTACGAGCTCCTGATCGAGCAGACGGATGCGACCATTTATCCGGTGCGCAGCACTCGCGGCGTCAATCGCGGCTACCGCGATCCGTTTTTCCGCGAGGATGGATCGTCGATTGTCATTCAGGGCGCGGGCGGTCCGACGATCTATCGCGGCGACACGTATCCAAAAGAGCTGCAGGGGAACGCCTTCATTCCGGATTCGCCGACCAATCTCGTGCACCGGATGGTCGTGACCGACGACGGCACGGGGAGACTGAAGGCCACGAACGGATACGCGCGCGGAGAATTCCTCGCCTCGTCCGACGAGCGGTTCCGCCCGGCGGCGCTGTTCGACGGTCCCGACGGCAGCATGTACGTGGTCGACATGTACCGCGGCGTCGTCCAGGCCGGCGGCCTCTGGAGCGAATACCTCACCGACTACATCAAGACGCACGATCTGCAGTTGCCGGTCGGGAAGGGACGCATCTGGCGGGTCGTCTACGGGAACCGCACCGCGCGGCGTCCCGCGGCCCCCGCGCTGTCGAAGGCAACATCCGCGCAGCTCGTGCAGACGCTCTCGAATCCGAAGGGCTGGTGGCGCGACACGGCGCAGCGGATCCTCGTCGAGCGCGGAGACGCCAGCGTGACGCCCCAGCTGAAGACGCTCGCGGCGAGCGCGCCCGACTGGCGGACGAGACTGCACGCACTCTGGACGCTCGACGGTCTCGACGCGATCGACATCGCGTCCGTGCGCAAGGCGCTGACCGATGCCAACAACGACGTCCGCGCGTCGGCCATCCGGTTGTCGGAGCGTTGGCTCGACCGGGACGCCGAGCTCAGAACCGCCGTGATCGCGCTCGCCGCCGACAAGAACTGGAACGTCCGGCGGCAGGTCGCCGCCTCGCTTGGCGCCATGCCGGCCGCCGATCGCGTGGATCCTGCGGCGACGGTGCTGACGCGCGACGGCGCGGATCCGATCATCGTCGACGCCGCGGTCAGCAGTCTGAACGGCGTCGAGGCCGAGGTGCTCGCGAAGGTGATGCAGGCGAAGACGGCTTCAGCGCCGGCCCCACCCGCTCCGCCGAATGAAGCGGTCTCGATGCTGGCGGGCGCCGTGGCGAAGAGCGGCGACGTCACGGCCGTGCAGCACGTCATCGACGTCGTCGTCGATGGGTCGCGTCCGGAATGGGAACGCACCGCGCTCCTGCGGGGCCTGGACGCCGGACTGCCGGCGCGCGGCGCCACTGGCCGCGGCGGACGCGGAGGCGGCGGCGGAGGTGCTCTGCCCGGACTCAGCGCGCCGGGCGGCCGTGTCGTGGTGACGCCGGGTCGCGGCGTGTCGTTGCCTGCCGAGCCCGCCGCGTTGTCGGCGCTGGCGACGGGGAATGGAGCGCTCGCGGGGCTCGCGAAGAATGTGTCGGCGAAGCTGGATTGGCCGGGACGGCCCGCGCCGGTCGTGACGGCCGCGCCGTTGACGCCGGAGCAGCAGAAGCGCTTCGATGCGGGCGCCGAGATCTACAAGAACATCTGCATGGGCTGCCATCAGGACGACGGCCGCGGCAAGGAGAAGCTCGGCGCGAATCTCGTCGACTCGGCGTTCGTGAACGCGCCCGATCCGACCGCGTCGATTCGCATTCTGGTCGGTGGAAAAGAAGGGACCATCGGCCTGATGCCGCCGCTTGGGCCGGCGCTGAGCGACGAACAGATCGCGGCGGCGCTCACCTACGTCCGCCGCGCGTGGGGACATACGGCCGCGCCCGTCGATCCGCTCAACGTCATGGAAGTGCGGGGGCTCACGAAAGGGCGCACGAAGCCCTGGACCGATCAGGATCTGCAGACCGCGGGCCGCGGCCGCGGTGGTCAGTAGCTTCCGCCTTGAGGCGGAACAAACAAGGACCGATGATGCTACGAACGTTCGTTCTCTCAGCAATCACCGCTGCGGCGCTCGCCGCGTCACCGCTCGCTCAAACGCCGGCGGCGTCAAAAGGCCCCTCGACTGCGCTCGGGGCAGGCCTCCAAGTCTACGTCATCGACACCGAAGGCGGAAAGGCCGCGCTGTGGATCACGCCCGCGGGGCAGACGGTGCTCGTCGACTCGGGGAACCCGGGCGGACGCGACACCGATCGCCTGATGGACGCGATCAAGGACGCCGGCGTGACGAAGATCGACTATCTGATCAGCACGCACTATCACGTCGACCACATCGGCGGGATGCAGGAGCTCGCGAAGCGGATTCCGATCGGCACGTTCGTCGATCACGGGCCGACCGTCGAAGAACGCGAGCAGGTGCCGAACTTCCAGGCGTCCTACAAGGAGCTCTACGACAAGGCGAAGCACATCGTCGTCAAGCCCGGCGACAAGGTGCCGCTGACCGGGGTCGACTGGCTGATCGTGACGTCCGCGGGCGAGGTGCTCAAGAAGCCGCTGCCGGGCGCCGGCAAACCGAATCCGACGTGCGCGAGTTTCACGCCGAAAGACATCACGTCGGATCCAGAGAACGGGCAGTCGGTCGGCATGCTCGTCACGTTCGGCCAGTTCCGCGCGATTGACCTCGGCGATTTGCTCTGGAACAAGGAGCACGATCTGATGTGCCCGAACAATCCGATCGGGACGATCGATCTCTACATGGTGTCGCACCACGGCACGGATCCGTCCGGATCGCCGCAGCTCGTCCACGCGCTCGCGCCGCGGGTCGCGGTCATGCAGAACGGCACGCGCAAGGGCGCCGGCACGCAGGCGATGCCGACGATGCGCACGTCGCCGGGGCTCGAGGACATCTGGCAGCTGCACTGGGGCTACGGCGCGGGCATCGAGCAGAACAGCGCCGGCGTGTTCATCGCGAACGTGGACGACAATCAGACGATCGCGAACGCGCTGACGGCGCCGCCGCGCGGCGGGGGTGCTCCGGGTGCGCGGGGTGCGCAGGGTGCAGGGGGTGCAGGTGCGCCGCCGCCGCCGACGGTCGTGTCGCCGCCGTTCACTCAGCCGACCGCGCCGCCCGGCGCTGGCGCATCGCCGGGGCAGTTGCCGGCCGGTCCGCCGCCCGGAGCGCCGCCAGGCGCACAAGGCGGACGCGGCGCGGGGCAGGCGCACTCGCCGGCATATTGGATCAAAGTCGTCGCGCAGCAGGACGGATCGTTTACGGTGTCGAACAGCCGCAACGGATACAGCAAGACGTACATGAAGAAGAAGTAGGCCACGGAATACACGGAATACATATCGCCGCGGATCCGTGGCGTCCGTATCCCGTGTGATCCGTGTATTCCGTGGCGGAGACTGGAGGATTTGCTATGAGAGGCCGTGGATTGTTCGTGACGCTGGGCATTGCACTCGTGTGCGCATCTGTGGCCGCGCAGCAGAATCCAGCCGCCGGCCGTGGCGGCGGCGGACAGGCGGCGCCGACCGGGCCGCACATCTATATCCGCGCAGGGCTGAAGACTCACGGTCCCGGGCAGCACGACTACCCGCAGTTCCTCGCGGACTGGAGCAAGGTGCTCACCGAGCGCAACGCTGTCGTCGACGGATCGCTGCACTTCCCGAAGGCGTCCGAGCTCGAGGGCGTCGACGTGATCGTGATGTACAAGGGGGACGCCGGCGGCATGACGCCGGAAGAGAAGTCGACGCTCGAGGCGTTCCTGAAGCGCGGCGGCGGGCTGGTGAGCTTCCACGACACGCTCTGCGGGCCGGATCCGGCCTACTACTCGACGATCGTCGGCGGCGCCAAGAAACACGGGGAAACGAACTATACGCTCGAGGCCGACATCCCGTACACGATCGCCGACAAGTCGAACCCGATCATGGAAGGCCTCTCGGACTTCACCATCAAGGACGAGGCGTTCTTCCTGATGACGTGGGCGCAGTCGCCGAAGATCCACGTGCTCGCCAACGCGACGATCGCCGACACGCCGAGCGCGAAAGGACACGCGGGCGAGCTGGTGCCGCAGATCTGGACCTACGAGAACACGATCGCGGGAGGCACGCAGCCGTACCGCGCGTTCGTCTGGATGCAGGGGCACAACTACACCAACTTCGCCGACCCGAAGATCCAGCCGATGATCCTCAAGGGGATCGCGTGGGCCGCGAAGAAGCCCTACGACGCGCTAATGACCGTGCGTCCCGCGCGCGGCCGCAGCAACGGACACTGACCAGATCGTCAGGCCTGTCACGCACGACTTCTCGCGGAGTCGCGGAGGGTCGGAGAGAGAAGACCGCCACGGAAGAACACGGAAGAACACGGTAAAGACAGCCACCGACGAAGCCGGACGAACACGTCGTCTCGCGGCGTTGAAGCGACCAGTCTCTGGTCCTGTGCACCCTCGCGCGAGTCCGTGCGTGACAGGTGCCTCAATCGTCTGGAATGTCGCGATTCGTGTGGTCCGTCAGCATGGACGTCGAGAGGAGGCTGACGACGGCGCAGAAGAGGATGAAGACGGCGATCGCGCGGCCCGACTGATAGCGTGCCAGGAGCCACGTCGCGACGAGCGGCGCGGGACCGCCCGCGAAGATCGACGAGAGCTGGTAGCCGAGCGATGCGCCGCTGTACCGCACGCGGCCCGAGAACGATTCCGCGATGAGCGCCGCCTGCGGGCCGTACATCAGATCGTGCGTCAGCAGCGAGAGCGCGATCGCCACGAAGACGAGCACGGGCGCGCGCGTGTTGAGCAGGCCGAAATAGACGAAGCCGTAGATCCCCGTCAGCGCCGCGCCGATCATGTAGACGCGCGTCCGGCCGAAGCGATCCGACAGGTGGCCCGCCAGCGGAATCATCACGAACGAGAGCAGCGTGGCCGTCAGGAGCGCCGTCAGCAGGAAGTCGCGGTGCAGCTGGAGCGTCCCCGTCCCGTAGACGAACACGAACGCCGAGTAGATGTAGAACGGCGCCTGTTCCCCCATGCGGCAGAGCGCCGTGAGCAGGATCTCGCGCGGCTGGCGGCGGATCGCTTCGGCCACCGGCGCGCGCTCGATGCGCTTCTCGGCGACGAGCCGCGCGAACACCGGCGTTTCGAGGATCCCGACGCGGATGTAGAGCCCGATCCCGATCAGCACGAGGCTCAGCACGAACGGCATGCGCCAGCCCCACACGATGAACTGCGGGCCCGAGATCGCGCTGAACGTCAGCACGGCGAGATTGGCGAGGAAGAGGCCCGCCGGCACGCCGAACTGCGGCCACGACGCGATGAAGCCGCGGTGCTGATTCGTCCGCCCCCACTCCATCGCCAGCAGGACCGACCCGCCCCATTCGCCGCCGGCCGCGATCCCCTGGACGAACCGCAGCACCGTGAGGATGACGGCGCCCCACATGCCGACTTGCGCGTACGTCGGTACGATTGCCACGAAGAACGTCGCGGCCCCCATCAGCAGCAGCGTGGCGATGAGCGCCGATTTGCGCCCCATCCGATCGCCGTAGTGCCCGAAGATCGCCGCCCCGATGGGCCGCGCGAGGAATCCCACCGCGTAGATGCCGAACGCCTCGAGCGTGCCGACGAGCGGATCGCTGTGCGGAAAGAACAGCGGCGCGAACACGAGGCCCGTGACCGTGCTGTAGAGAAAGAAGTCGTACCACTCGATGGCGGTGCCGACGGTGCTCGCGAGAACGGCGCGGCGAAGGTGCCGGTGATGTTCGGCTTCGCTCAGCTGGTGCAGGCTGGACACGGCCCACGCATTGTATCGGCAGGCCGCGTCCGATACAGCCCGTTCGGGTGATCCGCCGCCGCCCGCGTCCTGCGATGCTGAGCGCATGACGCAGACTTCCGATTTCCTCACATCGTTCTCGAACGCACTCGCTGACGCCGTGGCCGCCGCGGCGCCGTCGGTCGTCCAGGTGCACGGCGTCCGGCGCCCGGCCACCGGCGTGATCTATCGCGCCGACACCGTCGTCACGACGACGCGCGGACTCGGCCGTGAAGACGGCCTGCACGTGCGGCGCGCCGACGGGACCGTGCTCGACGCCGAGCTCGCCGGCTGGGATCC
>Ga0066903_100000611_pt1 | contig 23267 bp, 17 predicted proteins | sample PanSoiMetaGPlot1_FD_67491 | JGI IMG/M metagenome (GOLD analysis project Ga0066903, IMG submission 67491) | Tropical forest soil microbial communities from Panama analyzed to predict greenhouse gas emissions - Panama Soil - Plot 1 (version 2) | ecosystem: Environmental > Terrestrial > Soil >... | reverse complement strand
CGAGAGAGGAGCGCCCGGGCCTCCGACTCCCCGTCCTGGTAACGACCACTGTCGATCAAGACACGAATGGCCGACAATGCGGCACTCGAACCATCAGACTGCCGGGCCACCACTGGGAAGACGCAACCCATCAGCGCCGCCAACAGCGCGGCACATCGCAGGGACGCTGCGAGCCAGGACGGCACCCTCCCATTCACATTACGGTCTCCCGGAAGCTGGATCGTCGGTTTTCGGGTTTCCTCCTTCAAGGTTTTTCTTGGTTTGATGGTAGTCGGCCTTCAAAGACGCGAGCGTCGCGATGATCGCCTTCAACGCGGCGTGGATCTGAGCGTCGGCCGCTTGGACTTGCGCCTCCGCCGCCTCGAGGCGCTTCTGGAAGGTGCTGAGTCCTTCGGATACCACTTTCTTCTGCGCGGCGACCGCCTTTTGGGCGGCGGCCGATAGCCCTTTTCCCTTTCCGTCGCTCGCCATCGCATCTCTCCTCAAGGCCCGCGGCCAACGTGTCAACGAGCACGTTCCAGCCGGTCAGCCGATTAAACGCCAGATCGTTGTAACTATCCTCCACGACTTTCAGGCTCTCCCAATCGTTCCCGTCGGTCACATGCCGCGCGTAAACGCTGACGCCGTGCATGCCACGTTGCGGTTGGCTCGAAACATGCGCTCGAATCAACCGATTGCGTCCGTGTCGAAGCGTTGCCTTCAGCCTCGCGGCGGCATGGTGCACCCGGCGATCCCGCGATCGCCGCGCCAGAACAGTACAAAGATCGACGATGTCAATCAGCGGCCGGACGCGCGCCGAACGCGCGGCGCCTCGGAACGCCGCGTTGATGCTGGTCAGCATTGGGCGATCGCCATTGTCGCTGACAACCTTTGCACGCAAAACGTGCGTGAATTCCTGAAGTCGTGTCGCGAGCGTCTCCGCTCGACGAAGGTCGACCAGCGTCATCGCGACACCTGCGCGTGCGCGAACGATCTGATGCGCGATCTCGGTGGCACACTGCGCCGATGCGATCGACGGCTTCCGCTTGAGCGCCGACACGATGGACGCGAGCGGCCAGCCCTCGAGCGGCATAGAGCCTTGCGGTGCAATCATGAGTTCCGCCGCCTGACGCAGCTCGTACAGCGCTTCGGCGTAACTCATCGTGCAACTGCTGAATCCAAGGAGTTCGAGACGGCGGTCTCGCCGACGCTCGGCGAACGCGTTCAAGGCGTCTGCGATCTCGACGATCGTGATCGCATCGGTGTCGCCATGGCCAAATCGGATGCCGTATGAGTGACCCCACAGCACCAGCAGGTACTGTTCGGCCGGGTACTCGTCGAGAGCCCACGTCAAGAACGCGTCCAGCAGCTCGCCTCCGCGACGCCCCGGATTCATCGAATGCAATGGCCTCGGCTGCTCAGCGGCTCCATTCATCACGAACCACTGGGAGTATCTGAGCGAGTCGCGGTAGTGAACGACGATATTCAGCTGCCGATGCGATCCGACACGCGCCAGCTCACGGAGGTGTTGCTCGGCGTACGACTGCTGACCGAGTTCGGCCTGCATGAACACCATCACCGTCCATCGCTTACGGTTCCGACTATCACGCTGCGGACCAACGGCAGACACCGATGCACCTGCCTTACAACGGGCGAAGCTCGCGATTCACCTCGGACGCCAGAACCAGCCAATGGGGTTGAACGAAGGGGTGCCCGGCGCACAGCGTATCCCAACCGTCCAACGCCGGCAAACATCCACTGGCACCGCCCTGTAAAACGTCCGTGCGGCCCATTCATAACGCTGAGCGTGCATGGTGGAAGACCAGTGACGCGTCGCTGATTGAATGGCCTAGAGTTCCCGCCCAAGGTCGCTTCGCCAGCGCGCGGGACGCATCTGCCAGTATCTTGTGTAGGCGTCTACGCACTCATGACGTCGGTCATCCGCTAACGCCGTCAGCAACTGCCAACCATGCCCTGGCTCTTCTCGTATGGCACACTCCAGCAGGACGCCGTTCAGCTCTCGACGTTCGGGCGCCGGCTCGAGGGCCAGCCCGACGAGCTCGTCGGCTTCGAACAGTCGCTGATGAGAGTCGACGACCCGACGTTCGTGGGGGCAAGCGGCCAGGCCCATCACGCGATCGTGACGTTCAACGGCCGGCCTGACAGCCGCGTCTCCGGTATGGCGTTCGAGGTCTCGGATCAGGAGCTTGCGGCGGCGGATCGCTACGAGCCGGCGGGCTACTCACGCATCCGCACTACGCTGGCGTCGGGGAAGGAAGCGTGGGTGTACGCGAACTCGTAGAGCAAGGGGAACCGATGACGCGCGCATATCCCAGCCTGCTTGCGGCGACACTTTTGTGCGGGAACCTCTCCGCGCATGCGGCTCGACCGGCGCTGGCGGCTGTCCCGGACGCGCCGCGCATCACGATCGATCTGGCGCACGGCACTCCGCGAGAAGAGACGACGAAGGCCACCCTCGAGCAGGTGCTGGCCAGCTACGATCTGAAGAAATACACGTTCACGCGGCGCGTGATGATCGAGGAACGCGCGATCAACCACGCGTTCCCCGTCCTGACCCTCAACGTGCGCTTCGCGTCGTCTCCCGACGAACTGCTCTCGTCTTACCTCCACGAACAACTGCACTGGCACCTGCGCGACCACCTGCCGCAGCAGCAGGAAGCCGTTGCCGAACTCAGACGGATGTATCCGAACGCGCCGGACAAAATGCCCGAAGGCGCCGACGGGGCGTACAACACGTACGGGCACCTGGTCGATTGCTACCTCGAGATCCTGGCCGACCGCGAATTGATCGGAGCGGAGCGCACGCTGGCCGTTGTGAACGACAAGGGCCACTACACCTGGATCTACAGCACCATCCTGAAGGACGAAGACCGCATCGCTGCCGTCGTCAACCGGCACCGCCTGCGCGTGAACTGAGCGGCGCGACCCCGCTAGAACGCGAGCATGCCGTTGATCGTCATGTCCTTCAGCTTGAACTTCTTGCTCACGTTGTAGGTCGCAATCGCGGTCGAGAGCTCGACCTCGCCCTCGTCGACGGCAATCGGATCGTCTTTCGCGAACCCGACGAAGAGCGTGGCCGTGATGCCCGACTTGTCCTCACCGAATCCACCGCCCGCGGCACCGGCGGCCGGCGCGCCGAAGCCCCCGCGCCCGCCCGCACCGCCGCCGCCACGGGCGGACGGTGCGGCGGCAGGATTGTCGGCCTGAGCCGGCGGCGGCGAGGGAGCGGCGCTCCGCGAAGGCGGTGGCGGCGCCTCGACCTGATTGCCCGCCTTGTCGAACAGCAGGATGCGCGCCTCGCGCGCCTTCAACGCCTCCTTGTGCGGCCGCCTCAGGGTCGTGGCTTTGGCAATCGTCGCCGCCTGCATGGCGAACATCCGCGGAATGCCGCTGATGCCGACGACATAGAGCGGCTCCTGGGCGTCGAGCGCCGCCTGCTGTTCGGGTGTCACTTTTCCGCCCGCGCCAATCTGCTTGCGCAACTGAGCTTCTTTGAAGGGCAGCGCGCTGCGCACGCTCACGACGATGGCCCAGTCCGGCACGCGCCCGAGGTTGGCGCCTTCGCGCGCGTGCGTCAGCGTGGCCCGTCCCGCCCACGGCGAGTCGGTCATGATCTTCTCGGCATCCTTGGCCGACCATTCCGTGAACGGCTTGATGTCGCTGCCGGCGGCCGATGCCACAAGCGCCGTCACCATCAGCGCCGAGACGGTTATGAGTCGTCCGTTCATCTGATCCTCCCTGCGCTGAATCGTGCGAGCGTGTCTTCCGGATCCGGGCCGCGGCCGAGCGCGTGCGCTTCACATGCGGCGTACACGGAGATGAGATCGCGATACATCGCGTGACGCACCGGATCGGGCTGAATCCGCGACGAAGCCATCGGCGCCGCGACGTCGCGCACCACCTCGTCCCAGCCGCACGCGCGGCCTTCGCTCGCCTGGTGGCCGTGTAACGCGCGAAGCGCCGCGCCGAGGCACGCCGTGTTGCCGACATCGAACTGGTAAACGTCGGCGCCGAAGACGTCAGCCATCACGCGCAGGATGGCTCGGTTCGCCGCGGCGCCGCCCGTGGCGTGGATGGCCTGCACCTCAACGTCCATCCACCGCGCGTGCCGCGCCAGCGCCATCATTTGCGCCTCGACCACGCCGCGCACGTGACCTTCGGCGTCGCCGGCGTCGAGACCGTAGCACCGAATGCCCGGCGCCGTCACCGTCGGCGTGATCTCCGGCTCGAACCACGGTAGCAGGATGCGGCCGCGATTGCCCGCCGGCGTGCGGCGGAGGATGTCGGCGAACTGTTCCCACGAGAGCCCGAACCGATCGCGCACGCGCTCGCGCGCGAGCGAGCCGTTGCTGAAGCATGTCAGGCCCATGAACGCGCCCGTCGGCGATCCGAAGACGTGGCCGGTCCCGGTCACGTCGACGCGCGGCTCGCGCATCAGGCCGAAGATCGTGTCGCTCGTGCCCAGCGACACGGCCACGAGGCCTTCGCGGACGAGGCCGGTACCGACGAGCGTGGATGGATTGTCGCCCGTCCAGACGATGACGGCCGCCGGCGGCAGCCTGTGGCGGCGTTGCCAGTACGGCGACAGCGTTCCGGCCACCGACGCCGACGGTCGAACGGGCGGAAGCTTCGCGCGCAAATCGGGCGCCGTGGCCTCGAGTGCCGTCGGCCACCACTCGGACGTCCTCACGTCCATCAGGTTCATGCCCGATCCGTCGCCGGGATCGATCGGCGCATGGCCGCCGACGAGCAGCGATGCGAGGAAGGAGCTCACGAGATGGATGCGATCCGTCTTCGCATACGCTTCCGGCTCCCGCTTGAAGAACTTCCGGATCTGCGGCCCGGTGAACCGCTCGAACGCCCGCGAACCGGTCGTCCTCGCGAGGACGTCGCTGCCGCCGACACCCCGCGTCAGCTCGGCACACTCGGCAGCCGTACTCGCATCCATCCAGATGGGTGCGACCGCACGCGACAACATCGTTGGCAGCCACGTCGACGGCGACACGCGATCGTCGGGGCGGCCCAGCGCGGCGGTGGCTCCGGCGTTCAGATACACGCTGCCGTGCTGCTGGGCGGAGCCGGAGATCGCGGCGAGCGTGGAGAGGTCCAGCCCGCTGTCCGCCACGCGCCCCATCATGACGTCGAGCGCGTCGGCCCACATCACGGGCGACGAGTGCGCCACCGCGGGATCCGCGTGACGCAGGACGCCGTGAAGCGTGCCGTACTGCGGGAACGTCTCGTCGAAGGAGAGAGACGATTCGAACACGACCCGGCGTGACGCGCCGTCGACGTCGAGGACGATCGCCGTCAGGCTTTGCGTGCTGGAGTCGAGGCCGAGGTAGAGAGGCACGAGCCGGCAGGGCCTCTGTTCACGATCGATAGGGCTCGCGGCCGACGCCCTGCACTGGAATGCCCTGCGCCGCGAGCACCTCGTGCTGCAGCGCGTACATGGCGGCCGCTGCCTGGTCGATCCGGCGAACGAACGCGATCGATCCCTGGAGAATCGGTTTCAGCCGCTCGCGATCCTGGATGCGGGCCGGCGGATACTCGTGCTCGACGATGAGCGGCGTGGCAGACACGTCGAGCGCGAGCAGCTCCCGCGCGGCGAGCTGGTGATCGAGCCAGTCCACCGTTCGGTTCTGCAGGTACGCGAGCGGATCGTGGCGGGCGGTGCCGGGCAGCTCGTGCTCGGCGAGCGTCACCTGCTTCTTCCACGCGTTGAGATGATCGGCGGCGTTCGGCGACGGCCGTCCGTCGATCCAGTCGCCGCGCTCGACCGTCTGGCCTCCGTAGCCCCACGCCGCAACGCCCTTCGCGTCAATCACCTGCCCCTTCACGTGAAAGCCGGCGATGAGGAACCCGTAGCCGCTGTCTTTCAGGTACTGGAACAGCGACCGGGTGTCCTGCCCCATCAGGACGGCGTGCGACGGATCGTAGTGAATGCGGAACTGATCGCCGACGCCGTGCCGCTCGCAGATGCGATGGAGCGCGATCCAGGTGCCCGGCGTGTACGCGATGTTGTTGTGGAAGCTGTCGTCGGTGGTCCAGCCCGGCATCGGGCACTGCTCGACCCGGTAGACGAGCCCGCGCGCCTTCGCGTCCTTCAGGACCGGCACGAACTGCGACTCGAACGTCGCGAGATTCTGCTCGAGCGTGAGCTGCTGATTGCGCCCGACGAAACCGCACACGGCGCGGACACCGAGCAGCACCGCCGCGTCGAAGACCTTGCGAAGGAACTCGTGCGCCTTGCGCCTGACGCCCGCGTCGTGATGCAGCAGGTTGTCGAAGTACGCGAGGTCGGAGAGGCCGATGCGGGCGGCCTTCAGCGCGGCTTCCACGCGGCGCGCCCGGGCGGCATCGAATGGGTGGCGCAGGTCGAGCGTGTTCGCCACCGGATCGAGCATCGCCTCGGGCGGCACGTTGGCCTCGCTCGGGTGGAGCGCCGCCGACAGCTGCAGATCGTCGACGCCGAGCTCGGCCGCGTACGCGATCCAGTCTTCCACGGCGCGATCCGGATCGGCGTCGCGCACGTCTCTCGGTGTCAGTTCCTGGAGGGCTGCCGACAGAATGCCGACGCGCATGAAGCGCGGCTCGAATGGTCGAACGCTCATCAGCGCGATCCCGCGTCCAGCGGATCCAGGCCCTTGCGGTACGCCGGATCCATCGCCGCAAGATCGGGGCGGTAGGCCACCGCCGTCGCGGTCGGGAACGACGCCGGCACTTTCTGCGTCACGCGACCGGTCGCTGCCCACTCCGTTCCCCGCTGGAACGTCGTGACGAAGTCAATTGAGCTCAGACCGTTGACGTCGTGCCCGAGCGTGGTGTGGAAGATCCGTCCGTTGCCGTAACGCACGACCATCAGCTGGGGCTCGTCGCGCCCGGAGCCGCGATTGGCGGGATCGGAAAACGCCGTCGCGAGCACGGTCATGTTGCGGCCCGGCCCCCGGAGCTGCGCGTACAGCTCGTCCCCCTGATGCATCCACACCGGCGGCAGCCCCTTCACGATCGGATGCTCGGCGTCGCGGACGGTGAGCGCGAAGGGCACGCGCGCGCCGTGGCTGCCGGCCGGGCCCGGTGTCGTGTCCGACACTACGCGCCCGTCCTTGTAGTACCAGAAGGGCCCCGCCGACTCGGTCCGGCCGCGCCACCCGCCGACGCCGATCATCTCGTTGAACGCCGGCCAGCCCGGAAACGCGTTGTCGGCCGCGTGCACGACGACGAGGCCGGCGCGCGCGACGAACTCTTCGAACGCCTTCTTGAGCGGCGCCGGCCACCGCTCGTCGGGGACGTCGTAGTTGAGGACCACGGCCTGGTAGCGAGTGAACGCAGGCGCGAACGCGCCGAAATCGCCGGCCGCCGGCGGCGCCGTGACGACGTCGACGGTGAACAGCCCGGTTTCCTCCAGTTCCTTCTTCAAGACCGGCGTCGTCAGGCTCCACTTGTGGTACGCACCGGCGCTCTCGCCATCAAGAATCATGATGCGGATCGGATCCGCGGCGCGCGCACCCGCCGTGGCCAGCGCGAGTGCGACGAATCCAGCGAGGGCCACACGCGACATTGCCCGATAATCTAGCAGACTTCACGAAGCCGACGGTCGAGGCTGCCGCGTGAACGGATGGTCTGTGCCATGACTCGAGAGAGGTTCGGTCGTTACGTTTTCGCTGCTGCGCTCGTCCTGCTGGGCGCGCCGGCCGCCTGGGCCCAGGAACGTGCCACCGGGCGCGTGCCCTTGATTGTCGGGACGTGGAAGCTCAATCCGGAGAAATCCAACCGGCGCGTCGCGCCCGACTACGTCGAGATCCGGCAATACAGCCTCCGACCGGACGGCTTTCTCGTCGGCCTGCTCGTGACGGGCAACGCGGGGGACTATCACTACCTGCAGTTCGTCGCGAAGAGCGACGGCAAGGATTATCCGGAGTACTCGGATCGGATCGTGAGCGACCTGGTGGCCGCCGGCACGCCGACGCCGCGCACCTATGCGGAGCGTGTGATAGACGACTACGTGACCGAGTGGATCGACAAGGTGAACAGCAGGGTCACTGGACGGGGGAAAAAGACCATTTCACCGGACGGCAAGACGTTGACGATCACGATCGACGGGTCGTCGCAGGTCATCGTCTACGATCGGCAATAGCGATCAGTGCGCCGCGGCGCGGCGCAGCTGCTCGAGAAAGCCCGACACGAGCACGATGCGATGGTCCTGGTCCTTCTGCCCGACCGGCAGCAACGCGATGATCCGACCGTCCGGCGCGGCGTCGAAATTCCTAAACTGCCCGACGTTGGCGAGCCGCTGCTCGGTCCACGCTTGCGGCCTGCCGGCAACGAAGTCGGCCCCTGTCGCTTCGTACGGCACGACCATCACGCGATTGTCGTCCGTCCGGTAGAGCAGTTCTCTCCCCTTCCGCGACCACGTGGGATAGACCCCGCCGGCGTTTGAGAGCTGCCACTGCCGGCCCGTATCGGGATACGCTCGGACGAAAATCTCACGGGTCCCCGGCGCGTCGGACATGTACGCCATCCATTTGCCATCGGGTGAGATGGCGGGGTGCCCTTCGCGCGCCGGCGTCGCGAGAAAACGCTCGGCAGGCCCGGCGTGAAGTCCGTCGCCGTCGCGCGTGACCGACGCCGTCAGCACGTTGTAGTCGTCCTTCGACACGTCCATTTCCTGAACGGCGAGGCGGGACCCGTCGGCGGTGAAGGCCCAGGGGAAGACGGCGACCGTACTCTCTAACAGCGGGCGCGGCGTGAACGCGCCATCCGCACGCGTCCAGAAGATGCCGCCTGCGCCGCGGAAGAGGATGAACCGGCCGTCCGGCGACCAGAGCGGGTACTGAAAGCCGCCGCCCTTTGCCAGGCGCTCGGTCGTCTCGCGCCGCCGATCGTAGATCACCAGGTCGTCGCCGGATACGAGGACAACCCGGTTGCCGTCGGGCGCGAGGCTGGGAAACAGATAGTCGCCGGGCGTTGGCAGAAAGGGTTCGGTCTTCCCCGCGCGATCGATGTACTGCAGGGTGACCAGGCCGCGGCCGGCGCCGGCACCGCTGCGAAACACGAGCGTGCCGTTTCGCGCCACGTCGAACTCTGCGGATCCGAAGCCGGCGGCGTACGCCACGCGATCGATCGCCGGGATGGGCGTGGCGAGCGTCTCGAATCGAACGGGGTCGAATCGTTCGGCGAACAGCGTCCCCTGGCTCACATATAAGAGGTACCCGTCGCCACTGCCCGTTCCCACGTAACGGCCGAACGTGCCGCCTCGATGGATGGTGCGACGCTGGCGATCCGCGAACGAAAACACCTCGATGCTCGCATCGTCGAACGCGTTGACCGCGTTGTGCGCCGTAAAAAGCACGGCCCGGCCACCGGGCAGCAGCTGCGGCCATCGATGCGTCACCTCTTTGCGGCCGGGATCGAGCGTGGTGAGTGGTTCCGGAGTACCACCCGCTGCGGACACTCGCGAGAGCGCCACGCCATTGGATCGGAAGGCGGCGACAATCCAGCCGTCATCGCCCCACGCGCCGCCGCGCGCATTCGCTGAGGCCTGGCACACGACCATCGGCGTGCCGCCATGAATGGACACCTTCTTCAGCCAATTCGGCGTGAAGAAACCCACCCACTCACCGTCGGGCGAGAAGAACGGCGCGACGGCGCCTTCGGTGCCCGGTAGTTCTGAGGCGGCAGCGGCATCGAGTGTTCGCGTGAACAGACGCGACTGCGACACGTACACGAGGCGATCCCCGGCAGGCGAGATGATGACGCTCGCGCCGGCATCGGACGGCAGGTCCACACCCGCGCCGAGGTCGACGTCGAGCCGGAGCACCGCGGGCGCGTTGTTTGGAGCCGCGCGCGTCGCGCGCCACCATCCCCAGACGGCCACCACGAGGGCCATCGACGCGATCGCCGCGAACACGGCGAGCGCCGCGCTGCGCGACTGCCGTTCGGGCCGCACTGGTTCGTCGAGGAGAACCCAGGCATCGCCGATGTCGCGCAGCCGTTTCGCGGGATCTTTCTCGAGGCAGCGCGCCAGCAGTCGGCGCACACGCAGCGGCACGCTCGTCCAGTCGGGCTCGTCCCGCAGGACGGCCGCCAGCGTATCGGACACCGTGTCGCCGGCGATGAGCCGCCGGCCCGTCAGCATCTCGTAGAACACACAGCCAAACGCCCAGATGTCCGCGCGCTTGTCGACGGGCTTGCCGCGCGCCTGCTCCGGTGACAGGTACGCAGCCGTACCCAGGAGCATGCCCGCTTCGGTGACCACGGGCGACGTCATCGTCGCCACATGCGAGACGTTCGGCGAAACGCTTGCGGGCTCGATCGCCTTGGCGAGACCGAAGTCGAGCACCTTGACGGTGCCGTCAGGGCGCACCTTGATATTGGCCGGCTTCAGATCGCGGTGAATGACGCCCCGATCGTGCGCGGCGGCCAGCGCATCGGCAATCTGCCTGGCGAGGGGCAGCGCCTCGTCTAAGGGAATGGCGCCCCGCGCGAGGCGCGCCGCGAGGTCGTCGCCCTCGACCAGTTCCATCACGAGGGCCTTCACGTCCGCGGCGTCCTCGACGCCGTAGATCTGGGCGATGTTCGGATGATTGAGCGACGCGAGCACTTCGGCTTCGCGTTCGAAACGCGCGAGCCGGCCGGCGTCGGCGGCGACGGAGGACGGCAGAATCTTCAGCGCGACCTGGCGCTTCAGCTTCGTGTCGAGGGCGCGGTACACCTCCCCCATGCCGCCTTCGCCGATGAAGGCGGTGACTTCGTAGAGGCCGAGGCGGGTGCCGGTGGCCAGGCTCAACGCGTTGGCGTGATTATATGTGTCGCCAAACGGGAACTTTTTGCGGTTCTGGAGCGAATAGGGGTGTGGGCGAGCCGGATCCAGCGGATGACGTGCTGATTGCCCGGATAGCCGACGGCGATCGCGAGGCCTTCGCCGAGCTCTATCGCCGACACCATCCCGACATCTGCCGCTTTGCCGCGCACATGTGCGGCTCGATGTCCGCGGCCGAAGACATCGTGCACGAAGCGTTCGTCGCGGTCATCGACAGCGCCTGTCGCTACCGGCCGGGGCGGACGGACGCGCGGCTGTGGCTGCTGGGCATCACGCGGAACCACGTGCGGCGGGCCCGGGCCGTGCGCCCGACGCTGTCGCTTCACGACGCCACACCCGGCCATACACCCGAACTGACCGTCGACGTCGATCCCCTTGCGGATCTCGAGCGGCGTCGTCACATCGACGCGCTGCGGCGCGCCGTGGTCGCGCTGCCGGTCCACTATCGCGAGGCCGTGGTGCTGTGCGACCTTCACGAACTGAGCTACGAGGATGCGGCGATGACTCTGGGATGTCCCGTCGGGACGGTGCGGTCGCGGTTGTCTCGCGGGCGCGCGCTTCTGGCCCGCCGGCTGTGCGAGCGTCCCGCTGAAGGACCGTGCCCCATGCCGCCCGTGAGCCTGTCGAGGACCACATGACGTGCCGCCGGTTGCAAGCCGACCTGATTGACGTCGCGCGAGGCACCGCGCTCGATCCGGCGCGCGGAGCGTTAGTCGAGAAGCACCTGCGTGGCTGTGCCATGTGCGCCGCCTTCGTCGAACGTCAGCGCGCCATATCCGCGGCGCTGCATCGGCTCGCGGGCGCACAGCCCGTGCCAGTGCCCGATCCCGGCCGGCTGAACCGGCTGCTGGCGGCGTTCGATGCGCCACGGCGCGGACCGGAGCGCTCGATGATCACTGTCGGGCTCTCGCTGGCGGCCAGCATCGTGATTGTGGTGAGCCTCTCGGTGGCGTGGAGACGCGTCGCGCCCTCGGGCCATCAGCCGAACACGATGCCGTCGGCCACGCGCAGCGGGGACGAGCCGTTCGTGCTGCTGCCCAGCGCGAGCGCCCTGCCGCGGTTCGAACACGGGGCCGTGATCCGCGTCGAGATTCCGTCGCCCAATGGCGCGATTCAGGCCGACGTGCTCGTCGGCCAGGACGGCCTCGCACGCGCCGTCCGGTTTGTCGAGTAACTGTTGGACTCTCAGGAGCAGACGTATGCGCAGATTCGCTGTGGCGTGCATCGTGATCGGGCTCGTGTCTGCGGTCCAGGCGCAGCGGGAGTCGGCGGCGCCCGTTTTTTTTCGAGTGAACGTCGAGGGCGACGTCGTCAAGGGCGCGCCGTATTCCGCCGAGATCGTCAACGAAATGTCGCAGACGCTCGGTGATGGCAACCGGATCTTCCGCCGCACGACGTCGCGCGTGTATCGCGACAACGAGGGCCGCACGCGGCGCGAAGAGGATCGGCCCTCGGGCGGCCCTGCCGTGACCATCAGCGATCCGGTTGCCGGATTCGCGTGGTCGCTCGACGCCGAGCGGCGCACCGCCCGCCAGACGTCATCGATGGCGCGTTTCTACCAGGGCACGCTGGGCACCAACGGCGAGCTGGAGCGCCTCAACGTCGCCATCAATGGCGTGCTGACGACGGCCCGCATCGAAGGCGGACGCGGCGGCCCTCCGGCCGGCAGCACGCAGAACATCGAAGAGCGTCTCGCGCCGCGCACAATCGAGGGACTGCGCGTCGAGGGCGTGCGACGGACACAGACGATTCCTGCGGGCGCCATCGGCAACGAGCGGCCGATCGTGGCGGTGACGGAGGAGTGGACGTCGCCCGAGCTGAAGACGCTGGTGCTCTCCGAGCACAGCGATCCGCGAACGGGCACATCGAGCTACAAGCTCGTGGGCGTGTCGCGCGCTGAACCGGCGGTGTGGCTCTTCCAGGTGCCGTCGGACTACACGATCGTAGAGGTGGGCCAGCGGGGCGGTGGACGCGGCGGTCCTCCTCCGCCGCGATAGGCAGACTACTCGCGGGTCATGGTGGCGCGCTCGATATCGCCCTGGCGAAGCCTAGCGATGACGGCCGGTGCGCAAGAAAATCTTTGAGAAACCCAGGCCGAACAACGCGCCAACGATCATGAGTACAGCTAAAGGTTCCAAAGTCAGCATGAAGATGCCTGACTGTTGAACGTGAGTGTACGCACGTATCGCATCAGAGATCGGTGTCTCGGGCCCGCCCGCATTCAAGAAGAAATCGTAATCGTACGCCCAGACGAGGAACCCGCACGCGGCGCCGCCGAGGACGCACGTTCCTTCACCTGACATTTCGAGCGTGACGCTATCACGTCGGTGCCGTTCTCTTGCGTAGGGGTGACTTCCGTCACCGACGTTGTCGTGACGGTGCCGCACGATCGCGGTCAACCCTAGATCTGCACCGTACGATTCTGTGCCGTCACGATCGATATCGTAAGCGCGAGGGTCGACCGCCGCGGGGATGCGCGTGCAGCTGCGCGCGTCTTCACAGCCGGCCGCCGGCTCACCCGTTGATACACGGGCACACGGCTTGCGACCCCCTCGCAGGCTCTCCAGAAAAGCACTCTCATGTTCTTCAACGCGCCCGTGCGCCATGTGCTGGTCGGCATGCTTTGCCTCGTGCCGGCGGCGGTCAGCTGGTGGTCGGGACGATCGCTCGTGGCGCTCCTCGACGATCCGGTCCTGCCCGAGCGCCTGCTCGCGCACCGCCGCCGCAATCGCGCCGTCCTCTGGACCGTCGTGGTCTCCGCTTTCATCCTGGGTGCGATCGACGATCTGCTCTGGGCGGCGCCGCTGCTCGTCGTGTCGCGCATGGTGGCCGCATACACGCTGCGCCGCACACTGTTCGACGAGCGCTGGAGCTTTGCCGCCTACATGGCCACCATGCTTCGGCTCATGCTGGCAGTCGCCGCGTTCCGGCTCGTGCTGATCGGCGCGCCCCTGATCGCACACGCCGCGAGATCGCTCGACTGGATTGTGGCGCTCGCGCTGGGCGCGCTGCTGCTTGTCTGGCACAGCCGGTCGGCCGACGTGTTCCGCTGGCTCGTACGCGCGGAGCCGCTGAAGGACGAAGCGCTCCTGGCGCGCTTTCGTGCGATCTCTGCCGCGAGCACAGCGTCGCAACCACGGTTCGAAGTGGTCAGCCTCCGCGGCGGCGCGATTGCGAATGCCCTTGCGCTGCCGTCGCTGCGCGGATCGTCGGTCGTCTACTCCGACACGCTCCTTCGGCTGCTCGACCGAGACGAGGCCGCCGCGATCACCGCGCACGAGATCGCCCATCTCGAGCACTTCGAAGGCGGCTGGCTGCAGAAGTTGAACCGGATCATGTCCGCATTGATCCTGGCGGCGACGGCCATCGCCTTCGTGCCGCGGCTGGTGCCGGATGTGTCCATGCTGCTCGTCGGGGCCGTCTGGACCGCCGCGTGCGTGTTCGCGTTCGCCTGGATGGTGGCCGATCGGCAGCGCAACGAAACGGCCAGCGATCTCCGCGCGGTCGCACTCGCCGGCGATCCCGAGGCGCTCGTCCGCGCGCTGACGAAGACGTACGCGTTTGCGCGTTTGCCGCGCCGCTGGGACACGCAGATGGAACAGGCGGCGACCCATCCGAGCCTGGCGCGGCGCATCCGCGCGATCCGGGGCACAGCGGGAGCGCCGCAGGCGACGGCGCTGCCGCAACCGGAGGCCGTCCGAAGCCTCGACGGCCACACCGTCGTCACATTCGAGGCCGATCGCCTGCAGTGGCAGGAGTCGGAGGGCGTCGGCCACATTCTCTCTTATGCGTACCTCACCGAACTCCGCGTGCAGGCGGGGACGTCGGGCGGTGCGCGACTCGTCGCGTGCGAGCGCGGCGGCCGGCGCTGGGAGGCCGCGCTCGACCCGGCCGAAGCCGCCCGGGTGCAGGCCATCCTCGATCGCGTGGACGGCCGCCTCGCGGAGCCGGGTCCCCCGAAGCGCGCGCACGGGATGTCGCTCCTTCAAGCCGCTGGCGCGGTCGTCGCGATCTGTGCCATGTGGGTCGGCTACATCGTCGTCGCGGCGGTGGCGATGGCCGCGTCGTTCAGGTCGGCGGCCGCGTTCTTCGCCGCCGCCGGCGGTGCGGCGATCGGTGCGGCGGCGCTTGCCGGCCGTCAAGCCGTCGCCCTTGGCGACACGCACACCATGTGGCCGGCGCTGCTGCTCGCGGTGATGGGATTCGCCCTCCTCGCCGGCGCCTGGCGCAGGCGAGACGATGAGGGCAATCGCGTCGTGAACATGGGCGTGGCCGGCCTGGCGGTGGTGACATGTGGAAATCTTGCGCTCGTGGCGACGAACGGCCTCGATGCCGTGCGTCTCTACCAGGCGAGCACAGCAATCCCGTCGGCCGCCGTCCTGCCGCTCGCGCTGGCAGCGGCGCTCGCCTGCCGGCCGCGCCGCGGCTGGCGGCTGGCGGCGATTCCCATCGGCCTCGTCGGACTGATGGTCGGCATCGCCGGCAGCGGAACGTTCTTGTACGCCTTCGGCCGCGATCCGTTTCTCGTCTCGGGTCCGCCGCTCCCGATCTCGACGCTGTCGGGCCCGCCGTTCGCGGATTTCACGCTGCCTGGAGTGGCCACTGATCTGCGACTGTCGCCTCGCGGACGCCAGGTGGCGCTGACGAAGTACAGCGCCGCCATGACCGTCGCGGGCGCCGTCACGAACTTCTCAGTCGGCGCGCCCGGCTCTTCGTTCGCGTCGATCGCGGCGAGCGATCTCGTGTTCCTGGACGACGACCGTGTGCTGACAATCGCCGCCGAAGGCACCGGCACGCGCGTGCGTGAAGTGGTGTTGAGCCCGCGCGCCGTCAGCTGGGAATACTTCATCGACGAAAGCCTGCTGATGCCGCGGCTCTCGTATCAGCGCGCGAAACACCGCTGGCTCGTCACGGGTGCGAGCGCGGATGGACGGATCGTGTCGGTGGAGGGCACATTCGGGCGCGAAGAGGTCGTGCGCCGCGAGTGGGCCATCACCGATCGACAGGGTCCGGCCGACGCCTGGGCGATCGAGGGCGACACCGTGCTCCTCGCACACCGGTCGTTCGACGTCGATACGCTCCCCGACAGCCCCTGGGGCCTGGCCATGATGGCCCTGCTCGATCAATCGGAAACGCGCCTGACGCGATTCACACCCGCGGGTCCGGCAGACGTCGCCACGTCGCAACTGGACACGACCTGTTCCGACCGGGCCCTTGGCGGCGAGCGGATCGTGTGCACGGTGTTCGACGGCACGCGCACGCATCTGCTCGTCCTCGACCCCCATGGAAGCGGACCCCGGTCGATCGGCTCGCTCGCCGGCCACTTCGCCGGCTATCGGCCGGCCCGGGAAGGTTGGCTGACGGGTTGGACCACTTCCGGCGGATGGCTCACGCCGACGCAGCTCGCTGTGGACGTCGCTTCGGGCCGGGCCATCATCGTGCCGCGTGAGCTCGGCGCGCAGGAAATTGCCGTCGCCGGCCGTGTCGCAGGGACAGTGCAGCACGAGGGCGCCTCGACGCGCGTCCGCCTCTATCGAGTGGACAGGTAACTCCTGCTCTCTTAGTTGCGGTCGCGGCCGACGGTGAAGGTTGTGCTCGCCGAGTTGTACCCGCCGAACTGGCCCGCGCCATCGACGGAAGCCGTCAGGCGAATCTCAGCACTGCTGCCGGCCGCCGCGTCGGCCGGGACCGTGAGGACGACAGTGGCGGTCGCCTCCTCGCCCGCCTTCAGTTCCAGCTTCGGTGGATCCACGGCAACGATGTGCCCGCGGGAGTTCGAAGAAACCAGGCTCAGGCGAACGGCGGCGCCGTGATTGCGCAGTGTGAACGTGACCGGCGTGGCGGTCGCCGCCGCGATCGTGGTTGCTGGAGGCGGCACAACCTCGATGGCTTCGCCGTGCAGCAGTCCTTTCGAGATCCGCTGGACGCGCTGGCCTGATTCGTCCAACCCGGTGACGAGTACTCTGAACGCTTCGGTTGATGGAGTGATCGTGCCGGTGAATTCACCATCGTCTGATGGCCGCAGATCGAGCGCCTGCAGCGGCTGCGCATCTACCGACACGAGCTGGAACTCCGGGTTTTTGATCGCGGACGAAACCGACACGCGGAGCGTCGCGGACATGCCGGCAATCGGTGAGCCCTGAATCCTGACGAGCCTGCCGGACGCCGACTTTTCCTCTGGTTCGACGAACTCGGCCCCGCTCAGCGATAGATCGGTCTTCGCATGAACCACGAACCAGAAGACGCCGGTCGGGGTCACGCGCGCCTGCCAGATGCCGGCGGCCGGCTTTTCCACCGTCACGATCCGGCCGCAGTTCAGCGTCTGATCTGCGGTGCCCTCGCCCGACTGCACGACGGCGCCGTCCGGCGCGACGAGCGCGACCGATCCTCCCGTCTTGTCGAACGTTCCCGAGAACACCAGGCGCTTCACCGTGGCGTCGACCGGAATCGCGTACGCGCGCTCGCCGTCGGCGGACGCCCACAGAATCATGTCGTCGAGAGACGACGCCGACATGAGTGGCGCTGCCGCACCGATCTCCGCGGCGCTCAAGGGGAACACCTGTCCGCCCGTCTCGGTGGCGCCCTTGGCGTACGCGGGATCGATTGGCCCGCAGACGCCCGGACCGAACCGGATGCGTGGCCGTTGCTGCAATCCAGAGCCGGACACCGCGCTCGCGGCGAGCAGGACGCCGACGCCAGTCGCTCTCAGAATCGCGCTTCGATGCGCCATCTCAGCACTCTAACAGCCGACGACCGGTGTCCGGCCGCCCGCGACGCGACGGTTGTGACCGCGAGTGCACGCGCGTTCCTTGAAACGCGCCAGCGGCTACGGTACATTCCGCGGTTCATGATCGCTCCATGGACCCGAAAGCTCAGGATGGGGATGGTGGGTGGTGGGCGGGGCGCCTTCATCGGCGGCGTCCACCGCATCGCCGCCGCCCTTGACGGACAGATCGAGCTCGTCGCCGGCGTCTTCTCGCGCGACTTCGAGAACACGCGCGCCACGGGGCAGGACCTCTATCTCGATCCGTCGCGCCTGTATCGAAGCGCCGAGGACATGGCCCGCGCCGAGGCGGCGCGGCCGCCCGACTCGCGCATCGACTTCGTCAGCATCGTCACGCCGAACGACGCGCACTTCGGCCCGGCCAAGGCGTTTCTGGAGGCCGGCTTTCACGTGGTGTGCGACAAGCCTCTGGCGCTCACGCTCGACGAAGGCGAGGCGCTCGCGAGGATCGTCGATCGAACCGGTCTCGTGTTCGCGCTCACGCACAACTACACGGGCTACCCGCTGGTGCGGCATGCGCGCCAGCTCTTTCGATCCGGACAGCTCGGCACGGTGCGAAAGGCCATCGTCGAGTATCTGCAGGACTGGCTCGTCGAACCGCTCGAGAAACAAGGGTCGAAGCAGGCCGCGTGGCGGACCGATCCGGCGCGCTCGGGCGCCGGCGGCGCCATCGGCGACATCGGCACGCATGCGCTCAACCTGGTCGAGTACCTCACCGGCGATCCCGTCACAGACGTGAGCGCCGACGCCAGCGCGTTTCTGCCCGATCGGCCGCTCGACGATGACGTCAACGCGCTGCTGCGGTTCCAGGGCGGAGGCAAAGGCGTGCTGACTGTGAGCCAGATTGCAACGGGCGAGGAAAACGGATTGCGCGTGCGCGTGTACGGCTCGAAGGGCGCGATTGCCTGGGCTCAAGAGAACCCGAATTACCTGCACGTGTACCGGCACGGCCAGCCGCGCGAGACGCTCAGTCGCGGCCGATCCGAATACCTGGCGCCCGACGCCATGAACGCCACTCGCATTCCCTGGGGGCATCCTGAGGGCTACCTGGAGGCGTTCGCGAACATCTACGCGGGCGCGGTCGGCGCGATTCGCGCGCACATCGACGGCCGGCCAATGGCGGCGTCGGAGTACGAGTTCGCGACCGTGCACGACGGCGTGCGCGGCCTGCGCTTCATCGGCGCTGTGGTCGAGTCGTCCAGGCGCGGCGGAGAGTGGCGCCGAGTGTGACTCGCGCGCCCGCCGACGCGGTCAGCCTCTTCATCAGCTATCGTCGAGTCGACAGCGCCGGCCACGTCGGCCGCCTGCACGATCATCTCGCGGCCGTGCCCGTCTTCCGTGCTGGCGGCATCTTCCGCGACATCGACTCCATCGAGTTCGGCGACGACTTCGTCCGGGCGATGCGCCTCGCCGTGGAGTTCGCCGACGTCATGCTCGTGGTGATCGGCCGCGAATGGATCACCGCTGGCACTCGTCGGAACCGGCGCCTCGACAATGCGGACGATCCCGTACGCATCGAGATCGCCTCCGCCTTCCACATCGGTGTGCCCGTGATTCCCGTCCTGGTCCAGGGCGCGACGATGCCGGCGGCGTGGCCATTGCCGCCTGATCTGCGGCCGCTGGCGACGGCCAACGCGATCGAGGTGAGCGACACGCGGTTCGCCCACGACGTCGAGCGGCTGACCGACGCCATTCAGCGCGCGGCGGCGGGTTCGAAGCGCCGGCACCGGCGACGCCATGCGGCCGCCGATGCGGGTCCGTACCGCGCCATGGGCGAGCACTTCCTGCAGCGAGGCGATTACATCAGTGCCCGGCGGAATCTCCTCGCCGCAATCGCCGCGCAGCCCGACGCGGTCGACGTGCGGGTCAGCCTGGCCATCGCCTTCCAGCTCGAGGCGCTCGAGAACATCAAGGCGACCAATTACGGAACGGCCGGAACGCTGCTCGAGAAAGCTGAGGAAGCGGCGAAGCAGGCGCTTCAGGCGGACGACACCGACCAATCCGCTCTGGCCCAGCTCGCCTTCATCAGAAAGGATCGCGCGCAGAATCTTCTCAGGCTCAATCGCCAGGCAGACGCAGAACAAGCGCTCGCCCGGGCGCATGCCACGCTGAAGATGGTGCTCGCGACAAACCCCCGCAACGCCAGCGCGTGGAACGGCCTGGCCAACCTCGCGCACATCGAGGGCCACGTCGCGCGCGCTATCGAATACGGACGGCGCGCCGTCAAACTGGAGCCTACGTACACCTTCGCGCTCTACGACCTGGCCGGAGCCTACCGGACGAGCGCCTCGCGCGGATCGACTGCCGTACGCCGGGCCGCGCTCGAGTCGTTGATCGATGCGTGCAAACAGTTGATCGCGCTCGAGGAAAACGACGCGGCGGCGAGCCTGCCTGACGACGACAGGGAGAATGTGAGGCAGATGGCGCAGTGGGCGGCGGCCGAACTTCGTCGCCGCACCGCTCGCGCGCGGCGCTGAGCTCACGCACTCACTTGTCGCGCTATTTTTCCCGAAGTTCCTTCAGGGCGGCCGGCCAGTTCAGGACAACGGTGAACGGCGTATTGGCCGCGCGGCCGCCGAGCACGCCCACGAGAAACCGCTGGCCGTCCGCGGTCGGATCCCAGTAACGGCCGCCCACGATCGAGGCAGTCGGGAACATCGCTTGCGGGGAGCCAGGCTGAAGCGGATCGCCGGACTGCGCATCCGATCGGATCGCAACCGACATGATCGTGCCGTCGGGGGCTTCATAGAACAACTCCCCGCCGTCGCGACGCCAGCGGACCGTTTCGGCGCCGTTGCTCGAGAGGAGAGTCTTGCCGTCCGCAGTAGATGCGGCCTGTCCAGGCGGGACGAAGCGCCGCACGTACGCTTCGTTCTTTCCCGACTCGTTCGAGATGTAGGCCACCCAGCGTCCGTCTGGCGAGAAAAACCCGTGCGACTCGCTGAACTCGGTGCGCAGCCACGGCACTGGTTTTCGCCCTTCGAAGGGAAGCAACCAGATGTCGTTCTTCGTCTTCGGATTGGCGCTCGTAAAAAACAGGAACCGGCCATCAGACGACCACGACGTGGGCGACTTCACCTCGTTCGATTCGACGAGCCGCCCGGCGTCGGCGCCGTCCACACGTTTCTCGAACAGGTCCGTGTGATCTCCACGGGCCGACGCAAACACGATGTGGCTCCCGTCGGGCGACCAGACCGCATCGGTATCTCGGCTTGTGCCGAAGGTCAACCGCGTCCGCCTGCCCCTCGCCAGATCCAGCAGCCACAGATTTGATGACTGCGAACCGGCTGTCGGCATGGCCATCGTCGCGGCACGTGTCCCATCGGGAGAAAGCGCAATCTCAATGCCTCCCTCGCCGACGTCCGCCTCCACGCGCCCCTGCCGATCGCGCCACTGCGCCAGCACGTCGCTCGTGCCCCGCATGTACACGACGGCCCCGCTCGCGGACGCGGAGAACGCGCCCAGGATTCCGCCTGCCCCGACTCCATCGGCAATCGGAACCGGCTCGCCAACCAGCTGAAGCAAGTTGATGTCGAGCCGCTGGGCGAGGAGCGTCCCCTCGCGCGGAAAAAACAGGTACGTCTCGCCGTTCGACGTTCGGCCCAGAACGGGCGCAAAGACGGACGCGAGCAGTCGTTGAGCGCTCTGTGTTTCGGGCTGCGCGTCGAGCGAACCCACGTAGAGTCCGGGCGCCTGTAACAGGAAACTGAGATACACGAAGTGCTTCCCATCGGGCAGAAAGACTGGAAACACCCCCTGCTTGACGACCGGCCTCGGCTGTCCGCCTGAGGCGGATACCTGGACCAGTTCACGGGTGCTCGATCCAAGCAGGATCACGCCGTTCTCGTTCCAAGCACCGCCTGGCGCGGCCCCTGGCGCGATGTCGGAGAGGACCGTGGGTGGGCCGCCATCAATCGCGATCTTCTTGAGCTTGCCGTCTGCGGCGTACGCGAGGTAGCGGCCATCCGGCGACCAGAATGGAATCGCGAGCGATTCGACTTCGGAACCGGCGAGCGGCTTCGCCTCGAGCGAGCTCAACGCGCGGATGTAGAGGCGCCGCTTGCCATCCGGGCCCGTCGCCAGAAACGCGATCTGTCGTCCGTCTGGGGAGATGGCGGACGGCGGGAACCCGGGCGACGTCAGGCCTTCCGGCAGCGGGATCTCGAAGCGAACCGGCTCGATAGTCGGAGGCCGCTCGTGGAAATGAACGACAGCGATCGCCGACGCCGCGATGGCGAGAAACGCCGCGACCGCCGGCCACACGAAGCGGGATCGCGCACGAGGCGGAACGGCAGCAGCCGTCGTGCTCGCGCTGACCGGGTTCTCGAGCGCAATGCGCGCCTCGCCGATGGCCTGCAGACGCTGGCGGCGATCCTTGGTGAGACATCGCTCGATCAACCGGCGGATGGCAGGCGGCGTCGCCGCGGGCAGCGCCGCCCAGTCGGGCTCGAGCTTCAGCACACTCGCCAGCGTGTCGGATGCCGACTCGCCGTCGAACGCCTTCTTCCCGGCGAGCATCTCGAACAGCACGGCGCCGAACGACCAGATGTCGGCGCGGCGATCCGCGCTCTTGCCGCTGGCTTGCTCGGGCGACATGTACGCCGCCGTTCCGAGCACGACGCCGAGCCGCGTCGCGCCGAGCGTCAGCGTCGGCGAGTTGGCGGCGTCGGTTTCGAGTCCGGTCGGCGAATCGAGCGCCTTTGCCAGTCCGAAATCGAGCAGCTTCACGATCCACTCGTCACCATCCGCCGACGAGAGTCTACGCTCGAGGAGGCGGTCTTCAGCGCGCGGGGGTGGGGCCCCGCGCGCCATGAGCTTGATATTCGCGGGCTTCAGATCCCGGTGAATGACCCCGCGGTCGTGGGCGTACTCGAGCGCCTCGGCGATCTGCCGCCCGTACTCGAGCGCGGTCTCGATCGGCAGCGGGCACGGCAGCGTGTGCCCGTCGACGAACTCCATCACGAGCGCCTGTGCCTCGAGGCCGTAGATGTGGGCGATGTTCGGATGGTTGAGCGAGGCCAGCACCTCGGCTTCGCGCTGGAAGCGGGCCATCCGCTCAGGGTCGGCGGCGAATGTGTCGGGAAGAACCTTGAGCGCGACCTCGCGTTTCAGCCTGGTGTCGCGCGCCCGATAGACTTCTCCCATCCCACCAGCACCAACCAGGCTGATGGTCTCGTAAGCGCCGATGCGCGCGCCGGGAGACAAGGCCATGGCTCAAGCGTTACTTTGCACTTTGATCTTTGCCCTTTGAACTTTCTTCCGGGAGCGTCCACGCGTACAGCGAGCCGCCGCCGGCGACGACGATGTACTGCCGGCCGTCGAGCTCGAACGCGATCGGCGAGTTCCCCACGCGGCCGATCGTCGCGTGCCACAGCGTCGCGCCGTCCGTCGTGCGCAGCGCCATCACGTTGCCGGTCGTATCGCCGGTGAACGTCAGCCCCGACGCGGTCGTCAGCACGCCCGCGGTGCCCGCGCCGTCGCCGATGTCGTGGCTCCAGCGGATTTCGCCCGTTCGATAGTCGATGGCGCGCACCGCGCTCCGGCCATACAAGGTGTAGTCGGCCCCCGCCCACCCGTAGGCGCCGTGCTGCGGCTTGAAGAAATAGATGCCGTAGCCATCCTGCGCGCTGACCACGAGGAGACCGCTCCGCGGATCGAAGCTGG